>CACRXC010000166.1_pt1 | contig 17358 bp, 15 predicted proteins | sample 5377091 | NCBI WGS metagenome assembly CACRXC01 (sample SAMEA6061845, study PRJEB28556) | metagenome | reverse complement strand
GGCCGCCGGCCCCGGCGCCGGCCGGGGCGACGCCCAGCGTCCGCGTGGCCATGTGCATGCCCATCTCCGGCACACCGGCCGCCGCGCCCGTCCCCAGGTGGAACCCGGCCCGGAGCAGACGCCCGGGCGAGACCGCCACGCCGCCCACCCCGCCGGCCAGATGCAGAAGATCCTGCAGCCCTCGGAACACCCGGCCCCCCAGCGCCGCCACGTGGCCCACGGTCATCTGGAGAATGCCTCCCAGGAGCGAGAGGAGCAGCCCCGTCCCGACGATCCCGGCCGCCAGCGACGGCAGCACCTTCCCCACATCCACGCTCATGCCCATCTGCTGGGCCAGGCCGGACTGGAAGGGCCGCAGCAGCAACGCACCCACCAGTGTGGCCAGGGCCGGAACCAGCGCCAGCAGCACCGCCGCCTTCAGCCACCAGGTCCGTAGCCAGCGCAGCTCCGGCAGCGTCCCGGTCACCCAGACCACCGGCCCCACCAGGGCCAGAAACCCATACAGCCTCACCCAGGCCAGCAGCATGAGGCTCAGAATGCCCGCCACCACGCCGAGGGCCAGAAGGAGCGGCAGCCCCAGCAGCACGACGGCCGCGCCGGTCACCATGCCGCCGGCGACCATCCCGCCCGTCACCGTCCCGGCCACGGCCTGGAAATCCCCCCACGGGCCATCCTGCACCGTCCGGGCCGCCCAGACCGCCAGCTGGAGGAGAAGATCCAGCAGCGGGGCGCAGAGGAGCGCCCCCACCCCGCCCAGCAGCCAGTCGGCCATCACCCCCATGAGGGTGTCGCCTTCCCCGGCAAAGCGCGCCCACTGGTAGCGTAAAAGCCGCAGCACAAACATCAGCACCGCCAGGGCCGCCGCCCCTTTCGCCCCTTCGCGCCCCAGCCTCTCCACCACCGGCGCGCTCAGACGGGGCAGCTCGCCGGTGAGACCGAGCCCGGCCCCCAGCGTCTGGGCCGCCGCCCGGGCCTGCTCGACGCCCGGTTGGAACAGGCCGGTGAGGGCATGCCCTATCGCCTCCTGCAACAGGGCCGTCGGCAGAAGAATCTGGTGCTGATGGATGATGGTGGTCTCCTGCCTGATGACCGTCGGCGCGGGCGCAGGGTTCTCCGCCGGCGTCCCCGGCGGGGCCGGGAGCGGCAGAACCTTCGGCCCCTGGGCCAGCGCTCCGGTCGGGAGACACAGGCTCAGGCCCAGAACAAGCAGCACCGGCACGAGCCGTCGCATGTCACTCCTCCTCGCCGCTCAGCCGGCCGCGCACCCAGCAGCGGTGCTGGTAGCCGCAGCCGCGACAGGCCGGGCGTCCTCCCTGCAGGGCCCGCAGCGGTGGATACGGCCCCTGACGGGCCGCCCGCCCCAGCCCCCGCAGAACCGACTCCGGCGGTGGACTCCCCTGGAGCGGCTGGGGCGCCCCGGCGAGATCCAGCCGCACCAGCCGCCCGGCGGTCTCTCCCCCGGCGTCGCGGAGAACCCCCGTCGCCGCCAGCCCCTCCACCAGGGCGTCGATGCCGGTGGGCAGAAGCCCGTAGCGCTCCCCCACCTGCCAGAGAGGGAAGCGCAGCGGCTGCGGCGTCCCCGGCGGGAGGGTGAGATCCAGCCGCGCCTCCCCCACCGGGATGGGCTCGGCCGGTGGGGTGTCCCGACCCGCCCAGGCCGGCGCCAGAAAGGCCCAGGTGCGCACGTAGCGGCGCAGCCCCTCCACGCCCCCCAGGGCCCGCAACCCCTCCGCCCGCTGGATGGTGACCGGCACGCCCCACCGCAGCGTCTCCAGAAACAGCCGGTCCTCTTCGGCCCCGGCCGGGTCCAGCCCCCGCCGGGCTACCCCCAGACGGTAGGCCGCCGCCTGCCGCAGATAGTCGGCCACGGCCGCCCAGGCGTCGGCCAGACCCCGCTCCCGCAGGGCCGCCCGCAGACCACGGGTTCCCCAGACCACCATATCCTGGAGGGCCTGCCGCTCCGGCAGCGGCAGCCCCACCGGCTCCTCCCCCTGTGCCCACCAGCGGGCGGCCCGGGGACAGTAGGCGTAGAGGAGGGCCCCCAGCCCCGGATGGCCGTGGTTCTCCGGGTCCCGCGCCGCCCAGAACACCTCATGCATAGACCATCGTCCCCCGGCCGAAGAGACGGCCCAGAAGACCGCCCCGCCGCGGCGCGGCCCCGGCGGCCAGCAGCCCCCGCCGGGCCGCCGCCTCCGGAATCTGGCGCACAAAGGCGCCCAGCAGCCCCACCAGCCCGGCCACAAAGGGGGCCAGCTCGGGACACTCCTGCGGGGCCCGGGCGAACCGCATCACCACCGTCGCCTCCACCCGCGCCTCGCGCATGGCCGCCGTCAGATAGCGCGCCGGCACCGCCGGCAGCACCAGCGAGGGCGCCAGCCCCACCCCGGCGTAGGCGCCGATGTCCCGCAGCATCTCCTCCAGCCGCTCCCCCAGGTCCCGGTGCAGCCGCTGCACCTCGGCCCCGGCGTGGGCCTGCGGGTCCACGGCGTTGTACGCCACCTTCAGGCGGGCGAGCAGCCGGCCGAGATCGGCCTGGGCCCCGGCCCGCAGTGCCCCGGCCAGAATCTGCCGGAACCAGTAGGCCGTCTGTTCGAGATCGGGCGGCTCCGCCCGGATGACCACCACCAGCCCCTGGGTGTGGCGCAGCACCGCCGCATGCAGCGGGATGGCCGCGTTGATCCCGGCGTCGATGAGGAGCAACCCCCGACCACCCACCGCCCGGACGAGATCGGCCACGAACGCCTCCAGCCGCTCGGTCTCCTGGAGGAGAGGGTCGGCCAGCTGGTCCGCCGCCACCCCGTAGAGGACCCTGAGCTGCGGCAGGCCCGGCGCCGGCGTGAAGGCCGTGAGCACGCCGGCCCCGGCCCCGAACCCGGCCAGACCGCCCACCTTCTGGGGCGTCCGGCTGCGCAGGACCCCCACCAGGGTGGCGTAGTCCTCGGTCTGGGGGAAGAGATGGTGGTGGACCGAGCCCCCGTGGGCGTCGGCGTCCAGCAGGTACACCTCCAGCCCGCAGAGGGCGGCCAGCACCGCCAGATTCACCGCCACCGTGGTCTTGCCGGTGCCCCCCTTGGGCCCGGTGACGGTGAGGACGGAGATATCGGTGGTTCCGACCTCGGCCAGCTCCCCCACGGCCGCCCGGCGGGCGGCGGCGGCCACAAACTCACCCCGCTCGGCCCGGGCCAGAAGGTCGGTCAGGCGCAGCAGATCCGCCTCCGTGGGCGGGTCCGGGAGGGCCGGGAGACCCAGCCCCTGCGCCCAGGCCAGGAACGGGTCCCCGGGGGCGGCCACGACCACCACCGCCACCCCCTCGGCGACCAGGGCCTGCAGCGTCTCCATGGTGCGGGCGGCCACCGTGCCGCCCGGCGGGAGACCGCGCGGGATGACCACCACCCCCTGGAAGCCCAGGAGGGTCTTGAGGCCGGGGTCGGTCAGCATCTCCAGCGTGGCCACCACCCGGTGCCCGGCGCGCTGGAGGGCCAGCTGCACCGGAACCACGGCGGGGCCGGCGCCGACCAGACAGACGTTCATGGGCGCCCTCCCTGGGGTTTGGGCTGCGGCTGGGCCTGGGACTGGAGGGCCTGCCGGTCGGCCTGGAACAGGGCGGCCAGGTCCTCCAGGGCGCCGCCGGGCGTGCGCGGGGGCGGCGCCCCCTCCCCGAGCGGCCGCGGGACGGTCACCACCAGCGCCTGGGCCTGGGCGATGGCCAGGCTCACCAGCTCCGCCCGGTCGGCCGGGACCAGCAGGAGCAGCAGCCCCTTGTCCTCGGGCAGAACGTCCAGAATGGCGATGCCCTCGGGAACCAGCGTCTTGGCCAGGGCGCCGGAGGCGAAGGGGCGGCTGCCGGGACCGGGAGCGGTGGCGACGGTCGCCACCACCGTGAGGGCAATGCGGTCGCCGGGCCGGAAGAAGGAGACGGGCGGGGCGATGATGTTCGACCGGCCCAGCGGCAGGGCCTGGAGGACAAAGCCCTCCGGGACCAGGGCCGGCAGCCGCGGCGGGGCCACCACCGCGTCGGCCGGGAGCGGTTTCCCTTTCGGCACGGGCCGGGTGAGGATGCGCCCGACGACCTCCGCCTGCCGGGCGGCCGGGATCACCGTCTCTTTGAGGGCCGGGTCCAGCGCGACGGACAGGGTGGTGAGGTCTTTCGCCTCCAGAGGAACACCGGCCCGGAGATCCCGGGCGGCCACCAGCACGGCGGTCTCCGGGGGACGGGCGGCCCGTCCCACCGAGAGGAGCAGGAGAAAGGCGCCCACGAAGACCAGCAGCGGCAGGGCGACTCCCCCCAGAGGGAACCGCAGACGACGGGGCGCGGCGGCGATCATGTCTCCTCCCTGGCGTAGGTCTCCAGGAACTCGGTGAAGGCCGTACGGAGCAGCGGCAGCGCCAGCGCCCGGTCCAGCGGGGCGGCCCGCAGGACCACCAGAGCCTCCAGCACCGCCAGGACGGGGGCAAAAAGCGGGGCGCGGGCCACGGCCCGGGCGGCCGCCGGATCCGGCAGAAGATGCTGCCGGACCAGCCGCTCCAGCCAGACCACGGCCTCCCCGGCCCATGGGGATGTCTCCGGCACGGCCGCTCACCTCCTCCTACCGGGAATATATTCCGGGCGGAGGCGTGTGAACACGGATGGGCGGGCTTCTGGGCGCGGCCCTCTTCGTCGGGGGGCTGCTGGTGCTGGGAAGAGACGATCTGCGCACCCGGACGTTCTCCTGGGGCGGGCTGCTGCTCCTCTTTCTGGGGGCCACTCTGCGGGGGCTGGGAGACCCGCCGGGGCATCTTCTGGGCGGACTGGTCTGGGGCGGCGCCTTTGGGGGCTTGTGGCTGCTGGGCCGTCGGCTCTGGGGACCGGGCGCCCTGGGCGACGGCGATGTGCTGCTGGCCGCGGGCATCGGCCTGGGACTGGGGCTCGGGCCGGCCGGGACGGCGCTGGTCCTGGGAGGGCTCCTTGGGGCGCTGTGGGCGGCGCCCCGGGTGCTGCGGGGCCGCGGCCGCGAGACCATGCCCTACGGCCCGCCCCTCATCGCCGGAGCGCTCCTGACCGTGCTCCTCGGCGGCTGAGGGCGGGCGACCGTCGCATGGTCCGGACCATCCGACGGTCGGGACGGCCGGTGTATGGAGGCCTTGACACGGGCCGGCCGCCGGACTCTGCTTATCAGAGGATGGAGCAAGCGCCTGTATTCCTGCATTGGTGGGGGGGGGACGGATGGGCTGGGCGTTGCCGGCAACCCTGGCGCAGCAGGTGCCGCAGGGTGTCCTGGACGACGGGCGGCGGCTGGAGTGCCGCCTGGCGGAAAGCGCGGCCGCGCTGCGCCGGGCCCTGGACCGCGGCCTGGACCACTGGGTCATCATGTATTCCGGGGGCAAAGACTCGACGGCAACAACGATAGTGGCCCTGGAGACGGTCCGCCGGGACCGCCTCCCGGTGCGCACCCTCGACCTGGTCTACACCGACACCCGGGTCGAGATCCCGCTGCTTTCGGCGTTCGCCCGTCAGTTCCTGGACCGCCTCCAGGCCATGGCACAGGCAGAGCGGCTTCCCCTCACCTGTACCATCCTGGAGCCGCCGCTCGCCCACCGTTTCTGGGTACGGGTTCTGGGCATGGGCTATCCGCCCCCCCACCAGCGGTTCCGCTGGTGCACGCGGCTCCTCAAAATCGCGCCGGTGCAGGCCTGGCTGGCCCGGCGATGGCAGCCCGGGCGCACGGGCATTCTCACCGGCGTCCGCTTCGGGGAGTCGGCCGTTCGTGACGGGCGGCTCCTGGTCTCCTGCCGCCGCGGCGGCGAATGCGGCCAGGGCCACCTCTTTCGGGAGACCCCGGCCGGTCTGGCCTACCTGGCCCCCATCATCGCCTGGAACGCGTGCGATGTCTGGGACTTCCTGACCTTTGTCGCCCCGGCCTGGGGCGACGAGACGGCCGCCCTGGCGGAGGAGGTCTACCCCGGGCGGGACACCCGGTTCGGGTGCTGGTGCTGCACGGTGGTCGAGAACGAGAAAACGCTCACCCGTCTGGCCGACCGCGACCCCCGGCTCCGGGCGCTGGTCGCCTTCCGCGCCCTTCTCTGGGCGCGCACCCGCGACCCGGCCTCCCGCTACCCGCGCCCCGACGGCACGCCGGGCCGCCTGACCCTGGAGACCCGGCGCCACCTCCTGGGCGCCCTCCTGCAGGCACAGCGGGCCACCGGCCTGTGCCTGTGCACGCGCGAGGAGCGGGCCGCCATCCACCGCTGCTGGGCGGATCCCCGCTACGGACCCTACGCTCCCGACGTGGACGACACCTGAACGCCGCTCCATCACGGCCGGGACGGGACGGCCGTGGCCGGGACGAAGCGCCCCTCCCCGGGGCCGAGGAGAGGCCGGATGAGAACGGCCGGGGCCAGAAGACAGGTCATGTCGCCCGCACAGTCATCGACCAGGAGATCGGGCAGGCGCCCGGCGATGGCCCGGCCGTCCTCGACGGCCTCCCGAACCGTTCCGTCGGGCGCCTCCACCCGAACCCGCAGACGATACGGAGCGCGGACGACGACCGAACCGTCCGGGCGCGGGATCACCACCGGCCGGGAGAGGGGCAGCCGCACCGGCGGGCGACCGGCCACCGCCACCGTCACGGGGCCGGCCGGCTCCAGACGCAGCGTGAGCCGCCGCGTTCCGTCTCCTTCGACGGTGGCCTGCGGCGCGGGCAGCCGGTCCAGCAGGACCACCAGACCGGACGGCCCCTGACTGATGGCCAGGACGACGGCGGGCAGGGAAACGACCGCCCGCAGGTCGGCCCAGACACAGGCGATCCCTTCGACAGGAGCGCCGTCCCCCGACCGGACCACCGTGAGGGCGGCGCAGAGCCGCGGCGTCTCCACAGTCCCGGCGCGGGCCTGACCGGGAGCGACGGGCCCGCCCGTCACCGCCGGTGTCGGGCAGGGCGCGGGCCCCCGCTCGCGCATGAACAGCACCTCGCCGGTGCGCAGGTCCACCGCCGTCTCCAGAACCCGGCAGACGCCGCCGGGAAAGGGAGCGACGGTGGTGGTCAGACATGTCCCTCCGGCGATAACCCCGGCGCAGGCCGGCGCCTCTTCCCCGCTGGCAAACGGCGCGCTGCCCTCCGGCGCGCCCCCAGCCGCCGGACTGGGGGCGCCGGAGACGCTCCCGCAGCCGAGAATGCTCAGCAGCAACACCAGAAGCACGGTCGCCCGCAGCGTCGCCCCCATGCGCTCCTCCTCTCGCGCCGCAGTGCTGTGAGGGGCCACCCGGTCGATATCCCCCGCCGGGGCAGCGCGCCCCACCAGGCTCCCAGAGCCTGTCTGGAGAGCAGACGTGCTGCGTCCCGGCAGGCGTTGGCGCGGCATCTGGCCGCGTCTCTCTCCGGGCTGGCTCGCCGAGGCCAGCAGGAGACGGTGTGCGGCAGGCCGCTCCGGAAAAGCGGCGCAGGGGCGGGGCGCAGCAGGATGAGTGGGCGAGGTTCTCGCCGGGATTCCCACCGGAAGAAACCCGCGGCCCGGCCGGAACTGTGACAGCGACCGCGCGTCGCCGGCGGATCTGTCCCATCCCCGGAAGCGAAGCGCCGGCCAGGCATTGGGGATCGGGGCGCGGCCTGCTTTGACGCTGACCGCGTCGCCCCGCGGCCTCTCCCGCGCGGACCGGAGGCGCGTTCTGGGGGTGATTTGCCCAGAGGGGGTCCCCCACCGGCAGCGAAGGCGTGCACCAGTGCTCCCGGCCGTCGAGGCCTGTCCCGCTGAGGCCAGTGGTCGACCCGGTGTGTCCCCGTCGTCGCTCTGGTCGAGCCCCCGGTCGGCGCGGAGGCCGCGGGTTCTGCCTCGTGCCCTGGCCCCGCCCCGAGCGCGGTCACCCGCCGGGTCCAGGGGGCGGTGGGGGGGCCGGCGCGGCCCGGCGCAGCGGCATCAGTGTGCCCCCACGACGGGCGCACGGACCGCGCGGCGGGGACTGGCCCGGCATGGGGCCAGGACCTTCTGGGGGAATCTTTCCGCACGGCCCAGACGACCCTGGTCCAGACTCTTCTGCGCCTCCGCCGGATGTGAGCGATGAACTCACAGAATGCGCCTGAGGGGTGGAAGGGCTTCGCTCCTACCCATAGGGCGTTGAGGATAAGCAGCGCGGCTTAGACAACCATGCATCCCCCCTGAGTTTCCTCCACCACCAGCCGGACAAACTGGAGATTGGCCATCCTGCCGGGCAGGACCAGCACCACGTCGGTGGGTGTGCTGCTCTCGTGGAAGAGGGCTGGGCGACCATTGTGTAGCTGTTCGGTGAAGATGGTATCGATGCCCCGGCCTGCGCGCTCCACACTCTCGCTCACTTGAACCATCCGCCAGCAGGGGGATCGCGCGTCTTGAGCGGCGTCACCAGGATGTTGCCTAAGGTGAGCAGGTCTCAGAAGGTCTTGGTGCCATGCCGGGCCGACTCCAGCCGCGCGGTCCGCTCCCTAGTCGTCGCCGCAGGGTGATTCCGCCGCCCAGCGGCCGGCGGAGGCTGCAGCCCGGCACGGCTGGGCATCAGAACAACTGGGATGCCACAGGCCTCCGACACGGCCCCCCACGCCTGGCCCGCGAAGCCCTCGATCCCGCAGCCGGCCACGGGGCTCGAGCCCTCCTGAAGGGCAGGGGCCTCCGCTCGCTCGCCCACCAGAGACGCGTCCGGCGGATGAATCCACGGCGCACTCCCCCAGCCCGGGTCACCCGCGCGCCTCCGTCCGCTGCCCCCGGCGAAAGCCAGAGACTCCCTCGCCGGGGGCAGCAGCGCGGGCTTCCTGGCCCCTGTTAGTCACCCAGTCCCTGCGCCCAGCGCGTGACCGCGCGCTGAGGCCAGTCGCCAGGGGGGATCGTGGGCCCCGTTCGGACGGCCTTCCACCCGGAAGACATCCGCGCTGGGGCCGGACCAGGGCAGGACCACGGCATCGGGGCAGGCCGGGCGGGACGAGATCGGCGCGGAGGGCGGCGCTGACCAGAACGTCGACTGGGGCAAACGGGACGGCTCGCACTCTCAGCGCCAGGGCCGCCTGGGCGAGGAGTGCTGGCTCACCCCCTCGCTGCCTGGAGGCTTCCCCTGCTGGCAAATCACCCCCAGAAGGCGCCTCAGGCGCGCATCAGGGCCTGGACGCCTACCGCCTCCTCCTCGGGGACCGGCCGCTCCGGACCGACCAGCACCCGCCGGGCACAGAGGAGGCAGATCAGGACCAGGTTCCGCTGGGTCCAGGCGTCGGTATTCCGGTCTCGAATCAGGCTCCGCGCCCGGCAGTGCGGACAGCGCGAGGGCATCGTCTCCACACGAAGCAGCGCGTCGACCCCGGCCATGGAATCCTCCTTTCCCACTCCAGACAACCGGTTCCCGCCCCATACAACCGGTGCAAGGCGCCGGAATGTGACAACCGGTTCCAACGCGCGGGCCTCTCGCTGGGGGAGCTGGCGCGCCAGGGTCGGCTCCGGACCGGGCGGACGCCTGAGGGCGACGAGCGCGGCACGACCGAAGGGAAGGCGCTGCTCCCGCCTGGGGCGCGGGGAACGGCTGGCGCAGGAGGGCGACGACCGCCAGGGTCAGCGCCGCCGAACGGTGGCGGACAGGCCTCGGAGCGGGATCTAGGCAGGTCACCGCCCTACGAGCAGGGCGAGGGCTGAGGGGCCAACACACGGGACAACGGTCTGTCAGGTCCTTGAGGGGATCACAATGGCAGCCTTCACATCAGAAAGGTCCGGGGCACACTATGCCTGGCTCACGGAGCGAGGAGAGTTTCCATGCCGCAAAGCAGCCTTCACATCAGAAAGTGAGATTATCGTTGAGGACCCACAACGGGGAATAATAGGTTTCCATGCCGCAAAGCAGCCTTCACATCAGAAAGAGCTGTGGGGGGACGATAATACTTCCGGCCCGACAATCGTTTCCATGCCGCAAAGCAGCCTTCACATCAGAAAGTCCGATGGCGAGCGCACGCGGCGCTGTGACGCGCGCTGCTACGGCGCAAAGAACCCACGCTGCACATGCAGTTTCCATGCCGCAAAGCAGCCTTCACATCAGAAAGGGCCAGGGGCAGGGCCTACCGGGCCATATTCTGGTTACGTTTCCATGCCGCAAAGCAGCCTTCACATCAGAAAGTTCTATTTGAGTCGTTCGAGAGCCCGGGGTTCCAGGACCTGTTTCCATGCCGCAAAGCAGCCTTCACATCAGAAAGTTTGGGGGGGCGGGCGCCCTGGCTGCAATCGCCGGAGTGGTTTCCATGCCGCAAAGCAGCCTTCACATCAGAAAGGGTCGCAGGGTCACAGGCGAGGGCAAAACACTCGAGGAGTTTCCATGCCGCAAAGCAGCCTTCACATCAGAAAGGGCAATGTAGGTCGGTGGTTCGGAGTCACTCTCCGCTGGTGTTTCCATGCCGCAAAGCAGCCTTCACATCAGAAAGTCTGCAAGTCTGGTTCCATCCATGGATAAAACCTGTTTCCATGCCGCAAAGCAGCCTTCACATCAGAAAGTTTAATGTGGAGGCCGGAGGAGAAAGAGCGAAGAGAAAGTTTCCATGCCGCAAAGCAGCCTTCACATCAGAAAGCTCGTGTCCCCAGCCTGGGCCAACATTCTCCGGTGGTTGTTTCCATGCCGCAAAGCAGCCTTCACATCAGAAAGACCCTTGGGGAGATGGCTCAAGAAATCTGGCGGCTCCGAAAGGGTTTCCATGCCGCAAAGCAGCCTTCACATCAGAAAGAGAATTGGGGGATCCCATGGTCGAGCTTCTCCTCTCTTCGTTTCCATGCCGCAAAGCAGCCTTCACATCAGAAAGGGTCACCGGACCCTGTCACTTTGCCTAACCCTCTCTCATATTTTTCTCCCTCCTTCCCCCCGCCATGCCTCCTCCTTCTCCCCATACCCAGAACCCGTGCCCCATTCTCTTCCACCACGCCGCTTATCGTCCGCAACCAGAACCGTCATTCTGCTCTCATCCCACCATAGCCCCCTTGTTCTCTTCCTGATCCCCCCTTATCCTCGCCCCAGCACAGTGGCTCGGCCTGTGGAAACCCCTTCTCTACCCGCTCCACTCTGTTGCCACTGGCGGCCGCGCGCAACCAACCCTTTCCTCATCCCGCCATTGCGCTGCGCCCCTGTGCCAGGGGCCGGCGTGACAGAAAAGCACACCTCCGCGCCAGCGGCGAACATCACCGCCGCCGCTAATCCCCCCGCCTGGAGCGGCTCGGAGAGGTTAGCGGCAGCACCAGTATAGGCTCGCGGTCCGCTGCTGTCAACAGCCTATCCTGAATCCTCCCGGAGAAGGGCCTCCAGCCGCTGATGCCAGGAGCGTTCCCGATCAGACCCGCCCCACCGGCCCGCCTGCGCCAGCTTCTGGCGCAGGGCCTCCGCCCAGGCCCGGCGCTGCCGTGGATCCGGCCAGGCCGCAATGCGCTCGAGGAGGTCGGGCAGACTGCCCATCTCTCTCGCCGTCCATCGCGCCACGGCCAGGCTGAGGGTCGCAGCGGCAGCATCCGCCACCTGGGGCGGGGGAGAAGCGGTCGCTGCCCGGCTCTGACTAGACGAGGATTCCTCCCGCCGGGCCGTTGTCGCCGCGGTGGGCGAGGGTGAGGCCGGCCGGACGATCCGGAGTTCCCCATAGCCGGCGCGGGTCTTGGCGCCGATGCCCGACTCGGCCAGCGCCCGCTCGACCCAGCCGGCGACAGTTTGCAAGAGGGTCGCGTCCCGGGCCGCCAGTCGGATGACAAACCGGGCGCCCTTTCGCAGGGTCAGAAAGAAGACGGGCACCGGCGCGTGCCAGTCGCCGGGCGGCTCGCCCTGCATATAGTAGGGGGTGTAGTGCGGGGTCATGACATCGAGTTCCACAATGGGCTGTCCGTCGATGAGCAGCGCCTCGGGATAGGCATCGAAGAAGACCACCGCGCCCTGCCGGTCGGTCGCGCCGAACGCCCGGATGACCACCGGGTCCCTCTGCCCTCCCTGCTGCTCGGCCCAGTGGCGCGCCACCCCCTTCAGTGCGCTGCCCGGCAGATACGGGAATCCGTACAGATGATGCAGGGTGAGCCCCACCTCCAGAGGGCTGGGCAGCCCCAGGCCGATGGCCAGCCGCCAGACCACCTCCGCCCGCAGCGCGCAGCACTGCAGCCCCAACGCCCGCGCGGCCGCCTCCTGGCCCTCGTGCAGCTGCTGGAGGGCCCGGGCCAGCACGGTGTCGGCCTGGGCGGCCGTGTAGATCGCCGCCAGCCGCTGCGCCAGTGTCTGCCAGGCCTGGCCACGGTAGTCGGTGCGACCGACTTTCCAGCCCCAGTCCTGCCCCGGATAGGCCAGGTAGCGCTGCAAAAGCAGACCCGGATTGTCCACCGCCTGGAGCATCTGGGCGAGGTCTCGCCGGTCGCCCAGGGCCCCCCGCACGTCGCGGGGCAGCGGCCAGCGCCAGCTCACCGCCTCCCCCGGCATCGCTACGCTCCCGACCGGTCCGTCAGAGACCCAAAGGCGGCCTCGGCGAACCGCTTCAGCCAGGCCAGGTAGGCCAGAGCCTCCCGGCTGACCTGGCGGTAGAGGTCGCTGGTGGCCTCGATCACGGCCACCAGCAGCGGCCGCCCTCTCAGAGAATCCGGCCACGGAATCGGACACTGTCGGTCCATCAGCCAGTCTTCCAGATGCCGGTACAGATGCCCCTCGGCCGTCTGGGGCACCTGCTTTTTGAGGTCTTCCGGCGACCTCTCCTCCTTGGCCAGCAGGAAGGCCAGGGTCTGGCCCAGGCCGCTGGCCTTGACCATGGCCGGCGCCTGCCGGACGATGGAACGGTACTCCCGACGGAGCGCCTCCGCCCCCTGCAGATCCCGCACCGCCCTCCAGGCCCGACTGGCCCGCCTCTGCTCCAGACTGCGCAGCCCCTCACGCGCCTCGGTCGCCATCGCCGCCTCCTCTCGGCTCGCCGCTCAGATACCGGACCCGGACCAGGCCCCGGCCGACGGTCTCATCGCCGCCGATCTGGATAATGGTCCGCGCGGCCAGCAGCTCCCGCACGTAGGCCAGCACACCGGCCGCGTTCGGGATCGGCAGCGCGTCCTTCCCTTCGGGGCGCTCCCGCGTCCCGCTGTTGCGTCCCACCCGCGGGTCGGCGGCCAGGGCCAGGCTGTAGAGCAGCGTTTCGGCCGGCAGATGCTCCTCGTCCCAGGGACCAGCCTCCACGGTGCCGGTCTCGCCCAGTTTGACCCGGGTGATCACCTCGGTGGCCAGTTCGACGAACTCCCGGCAATCATTGTCGCAAAGCACCACCAGGTCGGTGGCGAGTTTCTTCCGCCAGTACGTCAGCTCGTCCGGCAGCGCCTGCTGGGCCAGCCAGTCCGCCAGATCGCCTGCTGCTTGTCGCTGTTCTGCGTCGGCGAGCACGGTGAAGCAGAGGTCCTCGAGGATGAGCTGAGTCCCCAGAAGGAGCGGGCTCTTCTCCGGGGTCACCGCCTGGCCCGACGCGAGGCGGATGGTCCTCAGCGGAGCCTCGAGCGGGGTCGGAGGACGATCCCCCCGGTCCGATCGCCCGTTCTCGGCGCTCCAGACGATCGCCAGGTCCCGCTGGAAGCGCCAGAGAAGGGCCGGGCAGGTGATCCAGGCGAACACTCCCCGCGCCGAGCGCACGGGGAAGAGCAACAGCCGGGCGTCGGTCAGGCTCAGGGCGCCGCCGTGTTCGGCGGCCTGGCCCGGCTCCGGCGCGGGCCCGAAGACGATCTCCACCTTCTTGTGCTCCGTGCCCTTTGGGTCCGCGTGGGCTCTGTCCGCCGCCTGCTGCTCGGCCACGGAGCGCAGGGCACCCTTGACGCCCGAGGCCTGGATGAGCGGGAAACCGGTCGGCCGCTCCCGCTGGATAGGGAGGTCCACCGCGGCGATGCTGCTGCCGCTGCCGGCGTGCAGCGGCGTCAGCGTGTAGAAGAACACGATCCCGGCCTGCTTGAACATGTCTGGCTACCCCTCCTTCCAGTACTCCCACGTCCCCACCAGCGTCAGGCCGAACCCGATCTTGGCCAGCTCCGCCCGGGGAATCTCCTGGTCTGCGCGGGGCTGGTCCTGGGCCAGCGCCTGCGCCTGGCAGGTGCCGTGGAAGGTCCGCGCGACCGCCTCCGCCTCCTCACCGCACGCCTCCAGGTAGTAGACGCTGCCGGCCGGCACCGCCCGGACCATCGTCCGCGGCCGGTTCCGGGCCACGTCCCAGCCGCCCAGGGCCAGCGGCTTCCCCACCGCCGCCGCCACCAGGCGAACCTCGGGGCCCTGCAGCCCGATCCGGCCGCTCAGGTCCGCCGGGTTGATGAAGTCCGGCAGCCAGCCCTGGGCGAAGACGGCCGGGCTGGCCAGGTACAGTTTCACCCGGCCCGTCTTGCGCATCCTCTGCCGCACCACCTCCGGGAGTTGCCACAGGTCGGCCAGGGGGTCGCCGGCCAGCCGCTCGAATCGGGCCGCCCGCCCTTCGCCGCCCAGCTGCAACAGGCCGGTCTCGGGGAGCGGGAGGTCCGTCGCGTCCTCAATCTCCGCCTGGACCAGGAAGCCAACCGGCCCGGGATCCGGGGTGGGATCGAGACGGAGCACCTCGGCTGTGTAGAGCAGGCCGACCCGGGCCGTCCGCCGCCCACCCTCCAGGGCGATCCCCACCCGCCGCTCCCGCCAGAGAAGCCCGCTCTCCGCTCCCGCCGCCGTCTCGTCGGCCGCCACGGTCAGCCGCGCCCAGTCCTGCTCTCCCGGCCGCTCGCCCCACAGGTACGCCCGCAGACCAGCGCCGCTGAGGAGCCATCCCTCCAGCCCCCCGCCGGTCGACCCCTGCGCCCAGACCAGCCCGGGGCGCTGGCCAGCGCCCGGCGGACTGACAGCCACCCCTGCGGGCGGGGCCGGCAGCGGGCGAAGAAGCGCCTCCCGGAAGAGGTCCAGCGGCGGCGGGAAGAATACCGTTACCTTGTCGTCGGTGCGCCGCGCCAGGAACGGCCCCCGCAGGCGAAACCGGCCGTAGCCATCGGCGTCTCCCAGGCGGGCGGCCAGATCCGCCAGCGGTTCGTCCTCGCCACCCTGGCCGCGCAGAAAGGCCATCCAGGCGGCGAAGTCCCGGCCACGGCGCGGGAGCTCATCAGCCAGAATCCGCGAGCGCAGCGCTCCCGCGAAGGGCAGGGGGGTGGGCAGCGCCAGACTGCGGGCCCAGTGTGCCTCGCCGGCGGCAAAGGGCCGGCTGTCCCGGAAAAACAGCACGTCCAGCGGCTCGATCCAGAGCCAGACCATCGCGCTAGCCCTCCTCCGCCAGGAAGCGGGCCGCCAGCAGCAGGTTCACCAGCCGCTGCCAGGTCCGCCCTTCCTCCCCTGGTGTGCCCTGCCGGTCCCCGCGGAGGTGCTGCAGGAGAGTTTGGATCGCGTCCACAAGCGGCTGGCGCTCCTCCTGCGGGACACGGCGGGCGTTGATGTGGCGCTGAACCAGCCGCGCGAGCTCCTGCGCCTGCGCCTCTCGGCCCACGCCAGCCAGGCCCGCCGCGGCTCGGGCCAGGTCGTAGACCAGCCGGCCCGATAGACGCCCGTCCGCCATGTGCGCCACGACCTTCTCTAGCAGGAGAAGCGTGTCCTCCGGCACCGGAGCGCCCTGACTGCCAGAGGCCTTCTCGTCCGCGCGCGCGGGCGCGGCGGTTGACCGCCACCGGGCGCCGGCGCGCACCGGATCCCCCGACCGCTTGAGGAGGCGGAGGGCGAAGGCGTTGCGGCCCAGCGCCTCCTTGGCATCCGTCTTCAGCGCCCGGTAGGCCTCCTCCACCGCCTGGGCGAAGGGATGGGTGTGGTGGACGATGGCCACCCCCGCGCTGGCGGTGAACGCCGGCCCCAGGAGCAGCATGCGCCGCGCCTGGCCCGCCTCCACCCGGGTGACAAACCCGTTCCGGGCCTCTGTCAGCCCTTCAACGCCGGTCTCCGCGCGCTCCCCCGAGCACAGCCAGCGCAGCGCCCGCAGAACCGGGAGAAGATCGCGGAGCGGCAGAAGGGCCAGGACGTCGTCGCCGCCGGCGTAAATGAGTTTGCCGGCGTGCGCCTCCTCGACCACCCGTCGGACCACCTCCAGGGCGAAGTTCCGCTGGGCCACGGTGAGGGCCCGGTGATGGGCCAGCCCCAGGGGACGACGGCACTCCAGGAGCGTATCGATCTCCGGCGCCGTGTTCCTGAGCGCCTGGCGTGTCTCCAGATGCAGCAGGTCGGCGAACACGGGCGCCCGCTGGCCGCTGAGCCACTCCCCCATGTGGTCTCCATCCATGGCCACCACCGCGTAGTACCGCGCCGGCCTGACCCCCAGCGCCTCTGCGGCCGTCTCCCGGAGACGCCGGGCGGCCTCCCGGGCGGCTTGCAGCCGGGGCCGGAGCCGGTCGGCCTCATCCGGGTACTCGCGTGCGACGGCCTCCGGATCGAAAGATTCGTCGAAGAGCCACTCGCCGTCGATATGAATGAACGCCTGGAGGTCGGGCGGGGCGAGACGCTCCAGGGCCGGCACGGGGGCGGAGTAATAGGGGAAATCGCGGAGCTGCTGGACGTACTCTTTGACCGCCTTCCGCAGCGGCGTGGATTCCCGGGCGCCGTTCAGAACCGCCCGCTTGAAGGCCGCCGTGGCAATGGTGGCGGTCGAGGGGAAGAGCAGATGGGCCCCGGGAAGAGCGCCCAGGCGCTCCTCCAGGCGCGGGAGAAAATAGTGCTCCCAGGCCAGACGACGGATCAGACAGACCGCGCACAGCCGGTCGCCCCGCCGGATCCGCCCGGCCAGCTTCACCTTCTGCCTCTGCCCACCCGCCATCACCTCGGTCTCGACCTGGCGGAGCGCCTCCCAGTAGGACCGCAGCCCGTGGGAGTCGCCCGCCCCAGGCGGGTGCAGGGCGCTGCGCGTCCCGCAGAGCGAACAGCGCTCGCCAGGGGACCACTGCTGCGGAAAATCCCGCAGCGCCTTTCTGGCCGTCAGCAGCCGGGCAGCCAGCTGGGAGACGGGGCTGTAGGTGACCCCGAGGTTGACGGTTTGAGCCTTCTGGCTGGCCTGGAGGAAGAGGTCGAAACAGGCGGGGGGAGACTGGCCCCCACGGGGCTGACCCCGGCCGAGAAGCTTGCGGAACTCGTCCAGCGCCGCCGCGACCTTCTCCTCGACCGCGGGGCGGTCCGGGGCGCGGTCGAGCGGGTAGACCAGCCAGAAGAGGCCCAGCCGCCGGACGAGGTCGCCGGCCTGGGCCCACAGGGCCGGGTCCCAGCCGCCGGGGCCCGGCTGGATGGCCGGCTCTACCCTCTCCGCGACCTCCCGGGCGATCTCCTCCCAGGCCGCGGAGATGGCCCGCGCCACCTCCGTGGCCAGCGCCTCCGCCTGATCCTCCGGGACCAGGGCGGTGAAGGCGTTGGGGAAACTGGCGATCTTCACC
>CACRXC010000165.1_pt1 | contig 18139 bp, 18 predicted proteins | sample 5377091 | NCBI WGS metagenome assembly CACRXC01 (sample SAMEA6061845, study PRJEB28556) | metagenome | reverse complement strand
TGCCACAGGCGCCCGCAGGCGGGGCTTCAAGGCGCCCACCGTGACCCGGTCCACCTATTCTGGCCGAAACCCGCCCGCCTCGGTCAGACCGGCCGGGGCGCTGGCCGGCTCAGCCAGCGCCACAGGGCCACCAGCCACCCGTACCACGGACGGTCGGAGGACACCACCCGGTCCGAGCGGGCCAGCCGCTCGCGGGCCGCCTCCGCCTGCAGAGCCCGGGCCCGGAAGCGGGCCAGCTGCTCACAGGTATACCAATCGCTCATCGCGTCTCTCTTTCCTCACTGACCACCCGCCTCCAGACGGATCCCAGCGGCCGGCCCCCCTTCACATGAGGCGGCCCTGACCATATGGTCAGATTCTACTGAGCGAACGCCCGCTCCTTTTCCCTTGAACAGATGAGTATTCTTCCGCAAAAAGCCGCCGCGCCGGCCCGCCGACTCTCCCTCAGGCCCTCCACGGGGGCGAACGGTCAGGTCCGGCAGACGCTGGTCAGGCCCGGCCGGCTGTCGTCGGCCGTCCGGCACCGGTTCGGAGGCCCTCACCGCGCGGGTGGCCCGGGCCACGGCGTCGCGGCGCCCGCCTCAGCGGATCTCCCCTCTCGTCGGGGGCGGCGGGCTCTGGTATAATAGGGGAGGCGGAACATGCGTTCGGGTAGGGCGCGATGGGTGACCGCCTGGTCTCGCCGACCAGCCGTGACGAGGAAGCGGCGCTGGACGCCAGCCTGCGCCCACGGCGGCTGGACGAGTACATCGGGCAGGACAGGGTTCGTGAGAACCTGAAGATCTTCATCGCCGCCGCCAAGGCGCGGGGTGAGGCGCTGGACCACGTCCTGCTCTACGGCCCGCCGGGCCTGGGCAAGACCACCCTCTCGATGGTCATCGCCAACGAGATGGGCGTGCAGATCAAGATCACCTCCGGTCCCGCCCTGGTCATCCCCGGCGACCTGGCCGCCCTCCTGACCACCCTCCAGCCCGGCGACATCCTCTTCATCGACGAGATCCACCGCCTGAGCCGGGTGGTCGAGGAGACCCTCTACCCGGCCATGGAGGACTTCGCCCTGGATATGGTCCTGGGCAAGGGGATGGCCGCCAAAAGTCTGCGCCTCAAACTGCCCCGCTTCACCCTCATCGGCGCCACCACCCGCCCGGCTCTCCTGAGCTCGCCGCTGCGCGACCGCTTCGGCGCCGTCTACCGCCTCGACTACTACGACCAGGCCGCCCTGGAACAGATCGTCCGCCGCTCAGCCCGGATCCTGGGCGTGGCCATCGACGAGGAGGGCACCGCCGAGATCGCCCGCCGGGCCCGGGGCACCCCCCGCATCGCCAACCGGCTCCTCCGCCGGGTGCGCGACTACGCGCAGGTGCGGGCCGGGGGCATCATCACCGGTCCGGTCGCCCGCGAGGCCCTGACCCTGCTCGACATCGACCCGCTGGGCCTGGACGAGGTCGACCGCAAACTGCTGCGGGCCCTCATCGAGAAGTTCGGCGGCGGGCCGGTCGGGCTGGAGACGCTGGCGGCGGCGATCAGCGAGGAGCCGGACTCGGTGATGGACGTCTACGAGCCCTACCTTCTGCAACTGGGGTTCATCGCCCGCACCCCGCGGGGGCGGGTGGCCACCGTCCTGGCCTACCGGCACCTCGGTCTCCCGCCCCCGGTCCGGGAGACCGCGGCCCAACTGTCGCTCTTCGACGCGACCGATGGCTCCGCCGCGCCCGCCGAGCCGGCTTGAGGCCGCGCTGGACGCCTGCGCGGTCTGGGCCACCCTGGCCATCGCCTATGGCGTCTTCGGCGTCATCCTGGTCCTGCGGCTGCTGCAGGCCGCCCGTCGCCTGGTCCGGGGCCTCCTCACGGGCGCGCTGTCTGACCGCTAGGGCCCGCGGCCTCGTCGCGCAGACAGCTCACCAGCAGGTGCAGCAGGACCAGGTGGGCGTCCTCGATGTGCTGCATGTTCTGGCTGGGCACCACCAGGCAGTAGCGGCAGAGCCGCCGCAGGTCGCCCCCGTCGAATCCGGTCAGACCGACGGTCACCGCGTCGCGGGCGTTGGCCGCCTCGACCGCCCGTCGGACGTTCTCCGAACGGCCGCTGGCGCTGATGGCGATGACCAGATCGCCGGGCTGGACCAGCGTGGCCACGATCTCGGCCAGGGCCTCGGCGTAGGAGCGGTCGTTGGCCCAGGCGGTCAGCAGCGGGACGTTGTCGGTCAGGGCGATGGCCCGCAGACGCGGGCCGCCGGCCGCCCCGGCCGTCTTGGCCAGGTCGCAGACGAAGTGGGCCGCGGTGCTGGCGCTGCCGCCGTTGCCCAGCAGATAGACGGTCCGGCCCTCCGCCCGGGCCTGACGCAGCAGGGCGAGGAGCGTGGCGATCTCGGCCCGGGGCAGGGCCCGGAGAGTGCGGCCGAGGGCGGTCAGATAGGTCTCAATCGGGTCCATCGCGCTCTCCGGCCAGGCGGCGCTGGAGCGCCGCGATCGTCGGGAAGTCGGGCTGCAGGTGCCAGTAGACCTGCCAGTAGAGCCGGTAGAGGCTCTCGTAGAGCGCCAGGCGCTCGGGCTGGGGCTGGACCTCGTCGGCTGTCCCGACCAGCGAGGCCCCGGCCTCCAGCGAGGGGAGCCGCTCCAGGGCCCGCAGGGCCAGCAGGGCCGCGCCGTAGGCCGAGGCCTCGCTGACCGTCGGCCGGCGGAGCGGCCAGCCCAGGACATCGGCCAGGGTCTGGGTCCACAGGGGAGAGTGGAGAAGGCCCCCGGTCAGCCGGATCTCGACCGGCGGCCCGGCCACGGCGGCCACGGCCTCGGCCACGCTGCGCAGCCGGAAGCAGACCCCCTCGACCATGGCCCGCAGGAGATGGCGCCGGTCGTGCTCGAGGCTGAGACCGACGAACAGACCGCGGGCGTCGGCGTTCCAGTAGGGCGAGCGCTCGCCGGTCAGAAAGGGCAGACAGAGGAGCCCCCCCGCACCCGGCGGGGCCTCGGCGGCCAGCTGCTCGGCCGCGTCCTCCGTCAGCCCCAGGACCTGCTGGGCCAGCCAGCGGTAGGCCAGCCCGGCGTTGTTGATGGCTCCGCCGGCCACCCAGTGTCCCTCGGCCAGATAGTAGCACCAGGTGCGCCGCTCGGGGTCGGTCCGCGGCGCGGGGAGAACCGCCCGCACCGCCCCGCTGGTGCCGACCGTGGCCGTCAGCTGGCCCGGACCGATCCCCCCGGCTCCCAGGCAGGCCAGGGGGCCATCGCCGGCGCCGGGGACCAGCACGACCTCCGGCGACAGCCCCAGCGTCCGGGCCGCCACCGGCCGGAACGGCAGACGAGCGGTCGGGGCGACCGGTTCGCTCAGACGGTCGGGGTCCAGCCCGGCCAGGTCGAGGGCGGCCGGCAGCCAGGTCAGCCGGCGCAGATCGAAGAGGCCGGTGCCCGAGGCCAGCGAGTGGTCGATCACCCACCGCCCGGTCCAGTGGTACAGAACGTACTCCTTGAGCGAGACGAAGCGGGCGGCCCGGGCGAAGATCTCGGGAGCCCGCTCCCGGAACCAGCGGGCTTTGGCCAGGGGATAGAGGGGATGAGGAGGACAACCGGTCAGCGGGTAGAGAGCCTGCCAGGAATCGGCGATGGCCCGGGCCTGGGCGGCGGCCCGGCTGTCGGCCCAGGTCAGGGCCCGCCCGAGCGGCCGGCCGGCGGCGTCCACCGCCAGCAGGCTGTGCAGCACCCCGCTCAGGGCCAGCGCCCGGACGGCCGCGGGCGGCCGACCGCTCTGGGCCAGGGCCTGGCGAACAGCCTGACTGGCCCCCGCCAGGACCTCATCGGCCTCCTGCTCGGCCCAGTCGGTGCGGGGGGCGAAGAGGTGGTAGGCGGTGCCGGCCTGGGCGAGAATCTGGCCGTCGCTCCCGACCAGCACCGCCCGGGCGCCGCTCGTCCCCAGGTCCACTCCCAGCACGCAGTCGCTTGTCATCGCAGGGGTATTATGCCACAGACCGGCCCGGTCTGTCCGGTCCGCGTCGGCGGCGGCCGGCGCGCTGACCGCAGGGTTGCCAGCGGCCGCCGGCTGTGTCACAATGAGGACGACAGGACAGGAGCTGCGGACGATGCCTGGACCGCGTCGTGCCCGAACCGGGCGGGTCTCGCGGGCCTTCGCCCTCCTCGCCCTGCTGGTCATTCTCTCGCTGCTCTGCGGGCTGGTTGTCGAGGCCATCCGTCTGACCGGCCCGCCCCGCTGAGGCGGGCCGAGATCCTGGAACAGGAGCACGCTGGTGGACCGGATCGGGTTTGGCGTCATTGGCTGCGGAGCCATTGCCAACATCTGGTATCTCCCGCAACTGCAGCGCCTGGCCGACCAGGGGATCGAACTGGTGGCCGTGGCGGACCTTGTGGCCGAGAAGGCCGAGGCGGCCCGGGCCCGCTACGGCGCCCGGCTGGCCACCACCGATTACCGCGAGGTGCTGGAGCGGCCCGACATCCAGGCGGTGGTCATCGCCACCACCATCGCCACCCACGCCCCCATCGCCATCGAGGCCCTGCGGGCCGGCAAGCACGTCCTGCTGCAGAAACCCATCGCCACCAGCCTGGCCGAGGCCGACCAGGTGATCGCCGCCGCCCGGGCCAGCGGCTGTAAACTTCAGGTCGAGCCGGCCCACCGCCTGCACCCGCTGGCCCAGCGGGCCCGCCACCTCATCGCCGAGGGAGCCATCGGCCAGGTCTGCCTGGTCAAGGCCCGCAGCGCCCACGGCGGCCCGCCCGACCGGCCCTGGTTCTACCGCCGTGACCAGGGCGGCAGCGTGGTCTTCGACATGGGCGTCCACGCCCTGCACTGGCTCCTGGCGGTGGCCGGTCCGGCCCGCCGGGTCACCGCCTTCGCCCGCACCAGCGTCCCGGTCCGGACCGTCAACGGCCAGCCGGTCGAGGTGGACATCGAGGACAATGCAGTTCTCCTTCTCGATCTCCAGAACGGAGCGCTGGGGGTGGTGGTCACCAACTACTGCACCCAGGCCCAGCTGGTGCCCCAGGTCGAGATCTACGGCACCGCCGGCACCCTGTACCTCAACGCCCCTCAGGGGGGGCTCCTCCTCTACAGCCAGCGGGCCCAGTACTGCGGCGAATCGGGCTGGCTGGTGGCCACCCGCGAGGTCGGCCACCAGGCCCGCGTGCTCGACGTCGCCGGGCTGCGCGATACCCTGACCATGCGGGCGGTCTCCAGTCTGGAGCACTTCATCGAATGCCTGCGCACCGGCCGTGACCCGGTGCCCAGCGGCGAGGACGCCCGCCACACGCTGGAGATCATGGTCCGGGCCCTGACGGCCGCCGAGACCGGTCAGGCCCAGACCCTGACCACCACGACCGCGTGAGGGCCGGCCGATGCCGATCGCCATTCGCATGCCGCAACTGGGCGAGTCGGTGGCCGAGGGCACGGTCAGCCGCTGGCTGAAACGGCCCGGCGAACCGGTCCGCAAGGACGAGCCGCTGGTCGAGATCGTCACCGACAAGGTCACCGCCGAGATCCCGGCCCCGGCCGACGGTGTCCTGGCCGAGATCCTGGTGGCCGAGGGCCAGACGGTGCCAGTGGGGACCGAGATCGCCCGCCTGGCCGAGAGCCAGCCCACGGCCGCCAGCCCGTCTGTGTCCACCCCGACCGCCCCGACCGCCTCCCCGGCCGGCGGACCGCCGCCGGGCTTTCTCTCGCCGGCGGTCCGCCGGCTGCTGCGCGAGCACGGCCTCGACCCGCGGCAGATCCCGGCCACCGGACAGGGCGGGCGGCTGACCAGAGAGGACGTTCTCCGCTACCTGGCGGCCCAGGCCGCCACCCCGCCGGCGGCTCCGGCGGAGGAAGAGGTCCTGCCGCTCAGCCCCATGCGGCGGGCCATCGCCGCCCATCTGACCCAGGCGGCCCAGACCATCCCCATGGCCTGGCTGATGGTCGAGGCCGACCTCACCGGGCTGGTCCGCTGGCGCGAGCAGGAGAAGGAGGCGTGGGCCCGGCGCTACGGGGTGCCGATCACCTACCTGGCCTTCGTGGCCCGGGCGGCGGTCGAGGCGCTGGGCGAAATCCCCCGGCTGAACGCCGTCTGGGCGGGGGATCGGATCGTGCAGCGACGGGCGGTGCATCTGGGGGTGGCGGTGGCCCTGGACGACGGGCTGGTGGTGCCGGTGATCCGGGCGGCCGACCGGCTGAGCATCGTCGGGCTGGCCCGGGCCATCCACGATCTGGCCGAGCGGGCCCGGACCGGCCGGCTCGGGCCCGAGGACCTGCAGGGAGCCACCTTCACCCTCAACAACACCGGTGCCTTCGGGTCGGTCCTCTCCTGGCCGATCCTGCCGGTGGGGCAGGCAGCCATTATGACGCTGGAGCGGATCACCTGGCGCCCGGTGGTGGTCGAGGGTGATAAAATAGCGATACGGGCGCTCGTCAATCTCTGCCTGACCTTCGACCACCGGGTACTGGACGGCGCGCTGGCCGGGCGGTTCCTGCAGAGCGTCCGGCGGCGCCTGGAGGCGATGGGCCCACAGACGGCCCTGGACTGAGGAGAACGCCATGCCCAAGACGCACCCCGTGGACCTGGCTGAAGTGGCCAGCCGCCCCAGCTGGCTCAAGGTCCGCTTCGTCGATGGCCCCAATTTCCGCGAACTCAAAGAGATCATGCGGACGCTCGACCTCCACACCGTCTGCGAGGAGGCGCGCTGTCCGAACATCGGCGAGTGCTGGGAACAGCGCACCGCCACCTTCCTCATCCTGGGGCGGGTCTGCACCCGGCGCTGCGCCTACTGCGCCATCGAGACCGGCCGGCCGACCGGGGTGGACTGGGCCGAGCCGGAGCGGGTGGCCCGGGCCGTCCTGCGCATGGGCCTCAAGCATGTGGTCATCACCTCGGTGACCCGCGACGACCTGCCCGACGGCGGGGCGGCCATCTTCGCCGCCACCATCCGCCGCATCCGGCGCTACCTGCCCGACTGCGGCGTCGAGGTCCTCATCCCCGACTTCGCCGGCTCGCGCCCGGCCCTGGAGACGGTCCTGGCCGCCCGTCCGGATATCCTCAACCACAACATCGAGACCGTCCGCCGGCTCCACCCCCGCCTGCGGCCCAGGACCGGCTACGACCGGGCCCTCCAGGTGCTGCGCTGGGCCCGCGAGATCGGCGGCCCGGACCTGGTCACCAAATCGGGGCTGATGGTCGGCCTGGGCGAGACCTGGGAGGAGATTCTCCAGACGATGGACGACCTCCGGGCGGTGGACTGCGACATTCTGACCATCGGCCAGTACCTGCGGCCGACCGGCGAGGCCCGCCACGTGCCCATCGCCCGCTACTACACCCCCGAGGAGTTCCAGCGTCTGAAGGAGCTGGGCGAGGCGCGCGGCTTCAAGCATGTCGAGGCCGGCCCGCTGGTCCGCAGCTCCTACCACGCCCGCCAGCAACTGGCCGGCCTGCGCCCCAGCCCCGGTCCGGCCTGACCCCGGAGAGCGCCGCCGTGACCGCCCGCCCGCTCTGCCAGGTCCGCTGGCTGGGACGCATTGACTACCTGGCCGCCTGGGAGCTCCAGCGCGACCTGGTCCGGGCCCGCCGCCTGGGTCAGTGCCCCGACACCCTGCTGCTCCTCGAGCATCCCCACACCTTCACCCTCGGCCGGGCCGGCCGGCCCGAGCATGTGCTCTGGGACGAGGCCGAGCGGGCCCGGCGCGGGGTAGCACTTTATCTGGTGGATCGCGGGGGCGACGCCACCTACCACGGACCGGGACAGCTGGTCGGCTACCCGATTGTGGACCTGCGGCCCCGGGGACTGGACCTCCACCAGTACCTGCGCGACCTGGAGGAGGTGATCATCCGCACGGTGGCGGCCTACGGCATCCAGGCCGGCCGGCTGCCGGGGGCGGCCGGCGTCTGGGTGGGCTCGGCCAAGATCTGCGCTATCGGGGTGCGGGTGAGCCAGGCGGTGACCTCGCACGGCTTCGCCCTCAACGTCACCACCGACCTCACCTATTTCCAGGGCATCGTCCCCTGCGGCCTGCCCGACAAGGGGGTGACCTCCATCGCCGCTCTGACCGGCCAGCGGCCGGCGCTGACCACGGTGGCGGCCGTCCTCCTCGGCCATTTCGCCACCGTCTTCGGCTACCGCCTGGCCCTCGACCCGGCCCTGAGCCCGGTCGCCGGGCCGCTGGCCGACGTGCTATCATAAAGGCGCGATGCAGACCTCCTTCTGGCCCGCCGAACCGACGCCCACCGTTGACCCCACCGCCCCGCTGGCGGCCCGTCTGCGGCCGCAGACGCTCGACGAGATCGTCGGCCAGGAGCACCTCCTGGGGCCGGGCCGGGCGCTGCGCCAGGCCATCGAGCAGGGCCGCATCGGCTCGCTGGTCCTCTGGGGACCGCCGGGGACCGGCAAGACCAGTCTGGCCCAGGTCATCGTCCGCCGGCTGGGGGCGCGGTCCGTCAGCCTGAGCGCCACCAGCGCCGGGCTGGCCGACCTGCGCCAGGCGCTCGCGGAGGCCCGGCGGCTCCGCCGGCAGGGCCAGCGGCTGGTGCTGGTGGTGGACGAGGTCCACCGCTGGTCGCGGGCCCAGCAGGACGCCCTGCTGCCGGCGGTGGAAGAGGGGCTGGTGACCCTCATCGGCCTGACCAGCGAAAACCCCTTCTTCGGCCTCATCCCGGCTCTGCGCTCGCGGCTGCGGGTCTTCCGGCTGGAGCCGCTCAGCCGGGCGGCCCTGGCCCAGGTGCTCGAGCGGGCGCTGCGGACCCCCGAGCGGGGGCTGGGCCACCTGGCGGTGCAGATCGAGCCGGCGGCCCGGGACCTGCTTCTCGACACCGCCGGCGGCGACGCCCGTGTGCTGCTCAACACCCTGGAGGCGGCGGTCACCCTCGGCCAGCAGCCCGACGGCCAGGTGCGGATCGACCGGGCGGTGGTCCAGGAGGCGCTCCAGCGCCGGCCGGTGCGCTACGACCGGGCCGGCGACGACCACTACCAGACGATCTCGGCCTTCATCAAGAGCGTCCGCGGCTCGGACCCCGACGCGGCGGTCTTCTGGCTGGCCAAGATGCTGGCGGCCGGCGAGGACCCGCGCTTCATCGCCCGCCGGCTGGCCATTCTGGCGGCCGAGGACATCGGCCTGGCCGACCCCCAGGCCCTGCTCATCGCCGAGGCGGCCCTGCGGGCGGTCAGCGAGATCGGCATGCCGGAGAGCGGGCTCATCCTGGCCGAGGCGACCCTCTACCTGGCCACCGCCCCCAAGTCCAACCGGGCGGCCCGGGCCCTCTGGGCGGCCCAGCAGGCCATCGAACAGGGCGCCCCGCTGGAGGTGCCCCGGCACCTGCGCCCGGCCTCGTTCCCCGGAGCGGCGGCCCTGGGCTACGGCGCCGGCTACGACTACAGCCACGATTTCGCCGCCGACGACCCCCGGCGCTACCGCCAGCGCTATCTGCCTGAAGGGGTGGACGGACCGTTCTACGAGCCGGGCGACCAGGGCTACGAGGCCACCGTGGCCCGGCGGCTCGACGTCTGGCGGGCGCTGCGGGCGGCGGCCAGCTCCACGGAACCGACCAGTCAGGGAGGCGAGAACGATGGCGCTGATTCCGCTGGCTAAGGCCCAGGTGTTTTTCGACGGCCTGTTCAGCCAGCCCCGGCTCGACCACCCGGAGGGGATCGCCGTCGACCGGGCGGGCAACCTCTGGTGCGGGGGCGAGGAGGGGCAGATCTACCGGCTGGCGGCCGACGGCTCGCGGCTCGAGCTGGTGGCCACGACCGGCGGTTTCACCCTGGGGCTGGCCTTCGACGCCCGCGGCCGCCTCTACACCTGCGACCTGGGCCACGCGGCCGTCTTCCGCTACGACCCGGCGACCGGCCAGCTGGAGCGCTTCGCCACCGGCAGCGAGCGGGCCCGGCTGCGGATCCCCAATTTCCCGGTGGTGGACGAGCGGCGCCGCTGCCTCTACGTCTCCGACAGTTACCGCTTCGGCGAGCCGGGACCGGGGATCTGGCGCTTCGATCTGGAGACCGGCCAGGGCGACCTCTGGTACGACCGGCCGCTGGTCTTCGCCAACGGCATGGCCCTGGCGCCGGATGGGGCGGCCCTCTACGTGGTCGAGAGCTTCGCCCAGCGGGTGGTGCGCCTGCCCATCCTGGCCGACGGCCGTCCCGGCCCGGCCGAGGTCGTGGTCAGCGGGCTGGAGCGGGTGCCCGACGGGCTGGCCTTCGACCAGGCCGGAAACCTCTACGTCTCCTGCTACGAGCCCTCACGGGTCTACCGGGTGAGCCCGGATGGGCGGGTGGAGATCCTTCTCGACGATCCCGAAGCCCACACCCTCTGCCATCCGACCAATCTGGCCTTCCGGGGGCGGGAACTCTTCCTGGCCAATCTGGGCCGCTGGCACATCACCCGGGTCGAGATCGACATCCCCGGTCTGCCGCTCCCGGTCGGGGCCTAAAGGGCCGGCGTGCCCCAGGGGAAGGCGAAGGTCGGCGGGTTGGCGTAGCGCCGCTGGCCGATGACCAGCCGGGCCCCGGCGCCGGGCGCCAGGTGGACGGTCAGGTGGGAGCGGTCCACCGGGATGGTCCGCTCGCCCAGGCGCACGGTGGTGATCTGGTGCTCGGCGTAGGCCCCGCCCTGGACGATCACCTCCCGGCTCTGGAGCGGGTCGAGGTTGACCAGGGTGACGGTCACGCTGTCGGCGGTCAGCCGCTCGACCAGCGCCCCCACGTCCGGGGGCAGACCCGGCCGGCGCCGCACCGGGTCGAAGTAGCGCAGGCGACAGTGCAGGGGATAGCCGGCGCGGCCGGTCGGCAGCCCGCCGAGCATCAGCTGGGTCAGGGCGCCGGTCAGGGCCGGATTGAACTGATTGAGGTCGTCGGAGAGGGTGGTGTCGGGCGTGCGCGGGTCCTGGCGCAGTCCGGCCACCCGGGCCCGGACCTCCTCCAGATCGCGCTGGAGCGCCTCGACCGGGTAGGCCGGGTCCTCGCCGTCCAGGAAGGCGAGCCAGCGCGGCTTCTGCGGCAGCAGGGCCAGGAGGTCGCGGTCGAGCGTCCAGAAGTAGAGTTCGAGGGCACCGGGGTTGAACGGCTCAGGGGTGAAGAGGTACCAGCCCTGGTCGCCATACATATGGGGAGAGAGCTGCCGGCCTTCGACCACCCGGGCCTGGGCGTTGACCCGGTCGAGCATCTCGCGCCAGACCTCGACGTAGGCCATGTCGCCGGTGAGGAGCAGGGCGTTGGCGAAGCCGTAGAAGGCCCGCTGCTGGAAGGCCGGTCGGTGGGCCAGACCCGGTCCGGGGACCGCCGGGACCGAGAAGCCCCAGCCGTAGACGCCACCGTACCAGCGGCCGCCGCAGGCCCCGCCGATGGCGCCGTCGAGGCCGATGTTGGTGGGAATGATCCCTTCGTTGGCCCGGGTGCGCTCGACCCAGGCGTCAACGTACTCCAGCAGCCAGCGCCGGTACTTCTCCGCGCCGGTCAGGGCGTAGGCGTTGAAGGCCAGGGTGGTGGCGCCCAGGTTCAGGGGATGGTCGCCGACGATGTCGGTGTAGTCGCGGAAGTGGGCCAGCATCTCCTGGTAGGAGCGCTCGCCGTGGAGGGGGGTGAAGCGGCCGGCGATCTCGATGGGATCGCCGGCCCAGTCGACCGGCGTGGCCGGGCGCAGGAGCGGCCCCCGGCTGCCGTTGAAGAGGCTGCGGATGAGCCGGCGGTCGGGATCGTAGTTGGGGGCCGCGGGGTCCTCGTTCAGGTAGAAGCCGGCGTAGCGCTGGGTGCGCTGCTGGAAGGCCCGGTCGGTGGGGTCGGCCAGTCCCTCGAGGATGAAGGCCGAGAGGCCCTCGCCGGTGTGGAACCAGTCGAAGCAGACGATGAACTCTTTGTCATACATGCCCTCGCGGGCCAGGGGAACGACCGTGGTCCGGGCCTCGGTGTACTGGCGCAGGTGTCCCTCCCAGCCCCGGCGATAGAGGACGAGGACGCTCTCCGGCGCCCCCAGGGCGTAGAGCAGGGGCCAGTTGAGAAGATTCTCCGCCGCGTCGTCGGGACCGTCGTCGCCTCCCCAGCGGGGGACACACTTGAGGTAGCCGCGCTCGTCGAAGTAGCGGGCGAAGAACTCCTGACAGGCGGCCGCGGCGGCCTGGAGGAGAGCCCGCTCCAGCAGAGCCCAGTAGGGGGGCGCCATCGGCGTGGCAATGGTGAGAACCGTCTCCGGCGTCGTCTGGCGCATCGGCGACCTCCGCCCGATCATTATGGCCGCGGGGCGCAGCCCGGCCTTCAGGATAGCGCAGCTGGCCCGGCGGGAGAAGCCCCCGACGGGCTGGTCCCCGGCTGACTGCCGGCCGGGCGGTACGAGGGAGCAGCGGGAATCCCCACTGCTCCCTCCTTCAGCCCGGCGCGGCCGGCGCCGGCGACACTGTCGGTGCGCCAGGGCACCCAGACGATGCGGCCGCTATCGGGGCGAATCTGGCCGCCGGTGGGGGAAAGAGTCTCCCCCACCGGAGATCGCAGCCTCAGCGGTCGGCTCCCAGGCAGGCCAGCCACTCCGCGGGCAGCCCCGGATCGGGCTGGGCCGCCGACCGGGCCAGCACCGCCTGAAGACGCGGATCGGCCAGCGCGTCAACGGCGACGGCCGGGAGGCCGGCCTCGGGCAGCAGCGCCGCCAGCCGGGCCAGGACCGCCGCCACCAGCGGTGGGTGGTCGGTCTGGCGGGCCAGCCGCAGGACCAGTTCCTGAGCCAGCCGGAGCGCCCGGGCGCGGTCGTCATCGGCCAGGGCCAGCTCCACCCGGGCCCAGGTCCAGAGCGCCCACGCCTCTGGTGTGGCCGGCGATTGCTGCTCCAACCATGCCAGCGCCCGCTGGACCAGCCGCCGGAGATGGCCCCGGCGCGCGGTGCAGCCAGCCCGGGCCAGGGCCACCAGAGCGGCCGCGGTCCGCTCCAGGGCCTGGGCGGCCGCTCCCCAGCTCCCGTCGGCGTTCTGGGTCCGGGCCAGCCACCGCAGCGCCCAGGGCACGGCCGGGACGGCGGCCTCCTCCCTCTGCTCCAATCGCCCCACGCGCTCGTAGCACACCTGAGCATAGGTCCTCCGATTCAACCACACGTCCGGGTCTCCGCATCGCGCCGCGTGCAGGGCGTTACCAGCGAACAGGAATCTGGTTGCAGACGGGTGCCGAGCCTGGAAATGCGCCGGGAGGAGCTGCGGCACGATGAGCCGGACCGGTGGGGTCGTTGGGTCGGTTGGGTGGGCGCTCCGGTCCACCGCCAGGAGAGCGGTCTGAGCGGTGAGCAGGCCGTAGCGGCAGGCCAGGTCCAGCCCCTCGGCGGTGGCGGCCGGGTCCATCCCCATGTCATCGGCCGTGAGGGCCTCCAGCCGGGCCCGGGCCCAGAGCCGGGAGAGGGCCGGCTCCTGAACGGGGGTCAGCGGCGCCTCGAGTTCGATGGTCTCCTCACCCCGCCGGCCGCGGATCCGGACCCGCGGTCGCTCGGTCTGGGGCCGCAGGCGGGCGATCAGCGTTATCGGCTGGCCGACGAAAAGGTCGGGCAGCCGGGAGGGGAAGACCTCGACCGCCTCGGCTCCCTCCCAGACGACCTCGAGATCGGTCAGCACCGAGTGGCTCAGCCGGTCCTGGAGGCGAATGATGGCCCCCTCGATGTCCTCCTCCGGCGTCAGGAACTCGACCGTGCCCCGGCCGGCCAGCGCCAGCCGCTCCAGGAGCGCCCGGTCCACCGCCGCCCCGATGCCCAGGGCGAAGAGCCGGCCCGAGCCCAGGCCCTGGCGGACCGCCGCCAGGGTGGCCTCGCGCGCGGCGGCGCCCCCGTCGGTCAGCAGAACGATCACCCGGGACCGGTCGGCCGGGACCGGGAGCGCCAGCGCCGCCTCCAGGGCGACCTCCAGGTTGGTGCCGCCCCGGGCCTCCAGCCCCACGATGAAAGCGTCGGCGGCCGCCAGCGTGCTCTCGGTCAGCGGCACCAGGCGCTCGCCGGCCACGGCGAACCACTCGGTCTCGTGGTCGAAGGCCAGGATGGCGAAATGGTCCTCCGGCCCCAGGATCCGCAGGCAGGCCTGAAGGGCGTTTTTGGCCTGCGCCAGCGGGGACCCGCTCATCGAGCCCGACCGGTCGAGGACGAAGATGACCGCCCGTGGCGGCGCCGGCGGGGGTTCGTCGGCCGGGACGGTGGGCGGCTGCAGAGTGACCAGAGCCACCGCGTCGCCTTCCGCCTGACCAGCGGCCGTCACCCGGGGAGCCAGCCAGGCCCCGAGGACCCCATCGGCTGGCGGCCGGACGGTGTAGCGCAGGATAACATCACGGTTCGGCAGCGCCGGCGCCGCCAGCTCGACCTGGAAACGCCGGTCGTCCAGCCGGGTGACCACCAGCGGGTGGGAGGGCGAGGTGATCTCCGCCACCGGGGCCCCGGCGTCGACCGCCACCTGGAGGCGCACCGGTCCGACCGGCGCGTCGGGAGCGGCGTAGGGAATCAGGCTGTTCTCCTGTTCCTGAGGCGTGGCGTTGGCGCTCAGGCTGCGCGGGACGCGACTGAAGGGCAGGCAAAGAGTGTAGGTGCCATCATCGCAGGGCACCGCCTGGAGATACGCGAGGCGGACGACGACCGTCTCGCCCGGCGCGAGATTGGCCAGGTAGAGGGTGTAGAGGTCTTCGGCGGCCGGGGTGACCAGGGTGGCCAGGTGGCCGGTCTGCGCCGCCGTCTGGTACTCGCGCTCGGCCGTCTGGCGCTCGGCGATGACGCCCTCAATGCAGCGCTGCCCGACCTGGACCACCAGGCTGGTCAGCCCGCCGGCGTGGGGCAGCGGGAACCGGTAGACCACCTCGGCCGGCGTGGGCAGCGGGTTCTGGAAGTGCTGCTCGAGAGCGATATGGGCGACCCCGGCGATGATCTGGGCGGTGATCCGGATCCGGCGCAGGGGCAGGGTGGTGACCTGGCCGGTCTTCAGCACCTCCAGCCAGCCCAGGGGGAACTGCTCGACGGTTTCCACCGGCAACGCCATCCTCTCCTCCTTAATAGAAATTGGTCACATTCTCACCGAGATCGTTCCGCCGATACAGACCATGCGAGGACAGAAAGAACCGGTCGGCCCGCGAACGGCCGGCGGGCCCCGGACGGGGCGCCGGTTGGGGAAACCGGCCGTCGGTACGGGTGACCATTTCGGCGCCGGCCGGCGCCGTTATGGTGTCGGGCCCTCAGCCGGGCTTTCACCTCCCTCGTTGATCGCCAGGAGACGGCGAGCGTAGGCGACCAGCCATTCGATGCGGCGCTGACGGTCAGGAGAGAGGGGGAGGCGAACCACCAGTTCGGCGTCGGGGGCGAGCCGGTAGTGGAGACAGGACTGGGGTGCGAGGTCGGTCGGGGCCGTGGCGAAGGCCCGGAGATCGGCCAGCGACATCGCGTGGAAGACCGGGGAGGGCGAGGGCACCGTGGGGGAGCGGTCGGTCGGCGGTGGCGGAGGCTGGTGGATCCAGCGGGCCAGGTCTTCCGCACTGGCCTGGGCGAAGAGGGTGCGGATGGCGTTCAGGCGCCAGCCGGCCGCCTGGAGGGCGCGCAGGGCCCGCAGACGCAGCAGGTGCTGGGGCGTGTAGCGGGCCGCCGGGCCGGCGCCGATCGGCGGGGGGAGAAGTCCCTGCTGGACATAAAAATGGATCGTCCGGCGGGGGAGTCCGCTCTCCCGCTCCAGATCGCTGATAGTGTAGAGGGGCTCGGTCGCCGCCATCGGCCGGCTCCTTTCTGAGGAGTCTACCCGAAATATACCACTGTCAATATGACACTGTCAAGATCTGGGCAAAAAAATTTCTGCGGGTGGCTACCAGCGTCGGCGGCGGAAGGCCGGGGCCAGGAGGTAGCCAGCCACGAAGCCGCCGATGTGGGCCCAGTAGGCCACGCCGGCCTGGCCGGGGGGGCCGCCCAGTTCGGCCAGGCCGCTCAGCAGCTGCAGCAGAAACCAGAGGCCGATCAGGAGGTAGGCGGAGATCTCGGTGACGGTGATAAAGGGGAAGAGGAAGACCAGGGTCTTGACCCCGGCCAGCGGGTAGTAGCGCAGGTAGGCGGCCAGGACGCCGGCGATGGCGCCGCTGGCGCCGATGGCCGGGACGGTCGACATCGGGTCGATCAGGATATGGGTGATAGCGGCCGCCAGGCCGCAGAGGAGATAGAAAACGAGAAAGCGCAGGTGGCCCATCGCCGCCTCGACGTTATCGCCGAAGACCCAGAGATAAAGCATGTTCGAGGCCAGGTGGAGGAAGCCGCCGTGCAGGAACATCGCGGTGAAGATCGTCAGAAAAAGGGGATGAGGGCTGGGCGGCGGCAGATCGTGGCCGGTGACCAGTTCGCGCGGCACCACCCCGTAGGCCAGGAAGACCTGTTGCAGCTGCCGTGGACTGAGGGAGAGATTGACGAAGAGGAAGACCAGAACGTTGACCGCCAGAATGGTCAGCATCACCAGCGGAAAGAGGCGGGGGGCGCGGGGCCGGTCGGAGATCGGGATCACGGTCCTCTCCTCCGGACGGGGCAACGTCCGCCCGTCCGGTCACTCCAGGTCCAGTTCGTCGACCACGTCGACCACGCCGGGGACCCGACCGGCGACCTCCTGGAGGAGGTCGATATCGTCGAGCAGCCGCACCTGGCCCCGCAGGTGGACGACGCCTCGCCGGACCGTCACCACGATGCGGTCGGCCAGATCGGCGGTGGCGGCGTCACGACGCAGCGCCTCCCGGACATCCTCGGCCAGTTCGTCGTCACCGCGCTGGAGGACCGCCGGGTGGTCCTCCGCCTCGTGTGGGGGATCGAGGGCCGAGGTGGCCAGGCCGCCCAGGATCTCCAGTCCCTGGTGGCGTTCGCGCGAGGCCGGGCGCACCACCGGGTCCATCGGCGGCAGGTACGGCTCGGCCTCCTCGGCGGCGACGGCGCTATCGGTCGTGCCGACCGTCTGATTCAGGTCGATCTCGGTGCCGGCCACCCGCCGCCCGCCCGGCACCCACTCGACCTCGGCGGTCTCGGTGGGAATCCCGCTGACGGTCTCCGCGGCCCGGGGGTCCAGCGGGCCGACCACCAGGTCGTTCTGAACCGTCCGCACGCCGGGGAGAGCCCGGACCAGCGCCTCCGCCCGCTGCCGCTGGCGGGCCGAGATCACCGTGCCCTGGAGGCGGACGTGGCCCGCGTGCACCCGCACCCGGATAACCGCCGGAAAGATGGTGGCCAGCGCCGCCTCCACCCGCAGGCGCAGGTCCACATCATCGCTGGCGCCCATGCCGGACCTCCTTCTGGCCAGGCCGGCGCTGGGCGCAAACGTCGTGCCACCGTCATCCTACCGGGGACGAGCGGCCGTGTCAACGCCGGGCCGGCACTCCGGGCCCGCTGATCGTTGTCCGGAGGTCAGACGTTCAGGCGCTCTCCCGGCCGTTGCGCCCGGCGGTCTTCAGCCGGGTGATGAACTCCGAGGCCTGGCGCTTGCTGAGTTCGGTCGGCGGGCAGCCGTAGGTGGCCAGGCAGCGCTCCTCGATCTGGGCCTCGCTCAGCGCGTGCAGATCGCGGCCGATGGAGTAGATCGCCCGGAGCTGGGCTGGAGTGGCCGGGCCGCTCGCATCGGCCGGCCGTTCCGTGCGGAGCGGGGTGACCGGGCGTTCGGTCTCCCGGCCGGGCTCGGTGGTCGCGCGGGCGGGGCTGTCGGCCGGTCGGCGCTCCGGGGCCGGCTCCTCCTCCAGGTCGTCCAGTTCCTCCAGAGCCACCACCCCGACGTTGACGGCGTCGCGCAGGGCCCGGGCTTTGGCGCGGGTCTCGGCCATGCGGATGAGGCAGTGGACCATCTGGCGCGAGACGTTGGCCGGCGAGGCGTCGCCGATGCCGGTGAAGACGCCCTTTTCGGTCTCGACCACCGCCTGGCAGATGGCCACGTAGCCATTCTCCTCGGTGGGGATCTGGAGGAGGGTGGTGCGGATGGCCTTGAGCCCCTGGCGGTGGGCCTCATCGAGCAGGCCGGCGTAGAGCACGTACTGACGGTCGCCCCGGGTGATGACAAACTCGCGGTTCACGGTCGCCCCCATAAGAACAAATGTTCGATACCATGATACACCCCCGGGGCGGTTTGTCAAGGGATGATTCTGCACGGCACTGTCACACGGACGGTGGGCGAGTTTGGGGAAAGGGCTCTCCTGCGCCTCTCGGCTGTTTCTTCGGGGCCCTTCTCCTCACGCCACCTGGAGG
>CACRXC010000163.1_pt1 | contig 18613 bp, 13 predicted proteins | sample 5377091 | NCBI WGS metagenome assembly CACRXC01 (sample SAMEA6061845, study PRJEB28556) | metagenome | reverse complement strand
CTGGGGCTTGCTCACCCGCACGGCCGCGACGATCCTGGCCCATACTCTTCTGCGCCTCCGCCTGGTGTGAACAATGAACCCACATCATGCGCCTGAGAGCCGGGACTGGCGACCGGCGCCCGCTCCGTCGCGGACGCGCCTGGGGGCGGTCTCTCAAGCCAGGCCGGTTGACAAGCGGGGCGCGGGTGAGTATGGTGGCCTGGGGGCGACCCCGAGACCGGCGGCGAGTGAGGGAGGAGAGCGTGGCCGGGCCTGACGGGCCAGGTGGGCTGGGATTACCGCAGCAGGTGGTCGCGGCCTTTCGCGGCTGCCTTCTTGGTGGGGCGGTCGGCGATGCCCTGGGGGCGCCGGTCGAGTTTCTGACGCTCGCGGAGATCCGGCGTCGGTTCGGCCCCCAGGGCCTCCGCGACTTCGTCCCGGCCTACGGTCGCCTCGGCGCGATCACCGACGACACCCAGATGACGCTCTTCACCGCGGAGGGGCTGATCTGTGCCGAGGACGCACGGCGGCGGACCGGAACCGTCGACCTCCTGGCTTATGTCCACCGGGCCTACCAGCGGTGGCTGGCGACCCAGGGGGAGCGGCCGGGTGGGCCGCTGGGCACCGAGGGCTGGCTGCTCCAGTACCCGGCCCTGCACGCGCGGCGCGCACCCGGCGCCACCTGTCTATCGGCGCTGCGGACCGGGCGTCTGGGGACGGTCGACCACCCGCTGAACGCCAGTAAGGGCTGTGGCGGAATCATGCGCATCGCCCCGGTGGGGTTGGTGAGCCGCGAGCCGTTCCCCCTGGGGTGTGCGGTCGCGGCGCTGACCCACGGTCACCCCTCGGGCTACCTGGCAGCCGGCTTTTTCGCCATGGTGATCGCCCAGCTGGTGGCGGGGGCGACGCTGCCGCAGGCCATCGCCGCCAGCCGGGCCGTTCTCCAGACCTGGCCCGCTCACACCGACGTGCTCCAGGCGGTGGAGGCGGCGGTGGCGCTGGCGGCCCAGGCGCCGCCGGTGCCCGAGAGCGTCGAGCGGCTGGGAGAGGGCTGGGTGGCCGAGGAGGCGCTGGCGATCGCCCTCTTCTGTGCCCTGACCGCGGAGAGTTTTGAAAGCGGGGTTGTTCTGGCGGTCAACCACAGCGGTGATAGCGATAGCACCGGAGCGCTGACGGGCAGTCTCCTGGGAACGCTCTTCGGCCCGGAGGCGATCCCGACGCGCTGGCTGGCGGCGCTGGAGTTGCGGTCGGTTCTCGAGGAGGTCGCCCACGCCCTCGTCGCCCGTTTTGGGACGGTCTGGGCGGAAGGGCACTCTGAGGCCGGCGGCTGAGGGACGATCTGCTCGCGCTCGTCGGACTCGGCGACAAACGCCCGAGCGACCCGTCCAGCACCCCGTCGTACAGGCGGGGCGTGTCTCGAGCCGCTCGGGCACCAGCTACTGTACCGCGCCGGACGGTCGTTGTCAAGAGACAGACAGAGAGTCGTCTGTCAGGTAGCGGTGTATGAGATCTGATCGGCGATGTGGAGGAAGGAGCAGCGAGCCATGAGCGATCAACCGTCGACAGCGGAACTGGTCCAGGAGGATCTCACCCACCTGCTCCACCCGATGACCCCGCTCTACGAGCACGCGCAGCGGGGTCCACTGGTGCTGGTCGAGGGCCAGGGGATCATGGTCCGCGACAGCGACGGACGGGAGTACCTGGACGGACTGGCCGGGTTGTGGAACGTCAATGTCGGGCACGGGCGACGGGAGATCGTCGCCGCGGCCGCGGCGCAGATGGAGCGGCTGGCGTTTGCCCCTTCGTTCTTCGGGCTCTCAAACGTCCCCGCCATCCAGTTGGGGCACCGGCTGGCCGAGCTCACGCCGCCGGGGCTGAAGCGCTTTTTTTACACCTGCGGCGGTTCGGAGAGCAACGAGACGGCCTTCAAGATCGCGCGGGCCTACTGGCGGCTGCGCGGACGGCCCGAGAAGTACAAGATCATCGCCCGCGAGCGGGCCTATCACGGACCGTCGTACGGGGCGCTGAGCGCCACGGGGCTCCCGCAGTTCCATCAGTACTATGGACCGCTGGTGCCGGGGTTTCTGCACGTGATGATGCCCGACCCCTATCGGGGGACTTACGATCCGGCGCGCTACGCCGATGTCGGGGAGGCCGCCGCCGCGGCTCTGGAGGAGGCCATTCAGCGCGAGGGGCCGGAGACGGTGGCGGCCTTCATCGCCGAGCCGGTTCCGGGGGTCGGCGGTGTCCTGGTGCCGCCGCCCAGCTACTTCCCCCGCGTGCAGGAGATCTGCCGTCGGTACCAGGTGCTGCTGATCGTCGACGAGGTCATCACCGGGTTCGGGCGGACCGGTCGGTGGTTTGGGGTGGAGCACTGGGGGGTGCAGCCGGACCTAATGACGCTGGCCAAGGGCATCACGTCCGGCTACCTTCCTCTGGGGGCGGTGGCCCTGACCGAGGAGATCTACCAGGTTCTGGCCGCTCCCGGGGTGACGTTTCTGCACGGGTTCACCTACTACGGGCACCCGGTCTGCTGTGCGGCGGCCTTGGCCAACCTGGCCATTATCGAGCGGGAGCGGCTGGTCGAGAACGCTGCCCGGATGGGCGAGTACCTGCTGGCCCGGCTGACCGAATTGCGTGATCATCCGCTGGTCGGTGACGTCCGGGGGCTGGGGCTGATGGCCGGGGTCGAACTGGTGGCTGACCGGGCCACGCGGCGGCCTTTCCCGCCGGAGAAGCAGGTGGGGCGTCAGGTGGTGCATCTGGCGCGGGAGAACGGGCTGCTCTGTCGGGCGTCGGGCGATATCATCTGTTTCGCCCCGCCGCTGTGCATCGACCGGGCGGGGGTAGACCTGCTGGTCGAGCGGTTCCGGCGGGCGCTGGAGGCGGTGGCCGCCCGCGTGTAGGGCAGAAAAGGCCGGTGCCCATTTGGGCACCGGCCTGGAGATCGGACGGTAGTTTTTCAGTGCACCGGGGTGTGTGCGGGAGGGTGGTGGGCGATTGCCGGGAGGGGAGGGCGGACGGCCTCGGCCATTAGGACGGCTCGGCTGCGCGGGTTACCCCGTGTCGACCGGCCGCCTATCGAGCAGGTCATCTACCTGCGGCCTTACCTCGCGGGAGCGAGTGGGAGGCCTGGTCTTGGGGCGGGGTTCGCGCTTAGAGGCGGTCAGCGCTTCTCCCTGCCGGACGTCGGCTACCCGGCGGTGCCCCTGGCGGGACAACCGGTGCACCGGCGGTCCGTCCAGCCCGGTCCTCTCGTACTAGGGCCAGCTCCCCGCAAGCCTCCAACGCCCACGCCGGATAGAGACCGACCTGTCTCACGACGGTCTGAACCCAGCTCACGTACCGCTTTAATGGGCGAACAGCCCAACCCTTGGGACCGACTGCAGCCCCAGGATGCGGTGAGCCGACATCGAGGTGCCAAACCCCGCCGGCGATGGGAACTCTTGGGCGGGATCAGCCTGTTATCCCCGGGGTAACTTTTATCCGTTAAGCCACGGCCCTTCCACACGGGGCCGTAGGATCACTTGGCCCGCCTTTCGGCCCTGCTCGGGGTGTCTCCCTCACAGTCAGGCTCCCTTCTCCCCATACAGTCTGCGGCCGATTTCCATCCGGCCTGAGGGAACCTTTGGGCGCCTCCGTTACCTTTTAGGAGGCGACCGCCCCAGTCAAACTGCCCACCAGGCACTGTCCCCGGCGGGACGTCGCCGGGTGAGCACCCAGACCCGCACAGAGTGGTATTTCACCGTCGGCTCCCCCGCCCCCGCAAGGGCGGGTTCTCCGCCTCCCACCTATCCTCCGCAGCGCGGGCCTCGATGCCATGCCAAGCTGCAGTAAAGCTCCACGGGGTCTTTTTGTCCTGGCGTGGGGCAGCCGCATCTTCACGGCCACTTCAATTTCGCCGGGCCCCTCGTTGAGACAGTGCCCACGTCGTGACGCCATTCGTGCGGGTCGGAACTTACCCGACAAGGAATTTCGCTACCTTAGGACCGTTAGAGTTACGGCCGCCGTTCATCGGGGCTTCGGTTTGGGGCTACGTGCACCCCTCCCCTTAACCTTCCGACACTGGGCAGGCGTCAGCCCGTATACTGCGCCTTGCGGCTTGAGCACGGACCTGTGTTTTTGGTAAACAGTCGCGTGGGCCTGTTCCTGCGGCCCGCTTTGGGCGGGCGCCCCTTCTCCCGAAGTTACGGGGCCAATTTGCCGAGTTCCTTAACGAGGGCTCACCCGAACGCCTTCCGGCCTTGACCGGAGCCCACCGGTGGCGGTTTGCGGTACGGGCACCCACCGGCTCCCGGCGAGGCTTTTCTCGGCCCCCGGCGCGCACCGCCTCGGCCAGGGTTACCCCCAGCCTTGCGCCCGGGCCTTGCGTTCCGGACCGGGATTTACCTCGGTCCCCGCTTGGCCCGGCGACGTGGCTGCTCCACCGCCACGCGCGGTCACCCCAGAGGCGTCCCCCCGCCGATCGTCGCCGGGTGGGTGGTCCAGGACTGTTGACCTGGTGTCCATCGCCTGCGGCGCGCACGCCCTCGGCTTAGGCCCGACTAACCCGGCGCCGATGTCCGTTGCGCCGGAACCCTTGGGCTTACGGCGGCAGGGTTTCGCACCCTGCGTGGCGCTACTCATGCCGGCATTCGCACTCCCGCGCCCTCCAGCGGTCCTTGCGGTCCGCCTTCACCAGGGCGGGACGCTCCCCTACCACGGAAGGGTCTCCTTCCGTCCACGGCGTCGGTCGCGGACATAGCCCCGGATATTTTCGGCGCCGCACCCCTCGACCAGTGAGCTATTACGCACTCTTTCAAGGATGGCTGCTTCTAAGCCAACCTCCTGGCTGTCTGGGGGGCACGACCTCCTTTGCCACTCAGTCCGCCGTTAGGGACCTTAGCCGGTGGTCTGGGCTGTTCCCCTCTCGACGATCGAGCTTATCCCCGACCGTCTCACTCCCGGGCACCACCCCGCACGCTTCGGGGTTTGGCGCGACTCGGTAGCCGCACTGGCCCCTCACCGCACCAGTGCCCTACCCGCGCGGGGCTCTGACCCGAGGCGGCACCTCAATGCCTTTCGGGGAGAACCAGCTATCTCCGCGTTCGCTTGGCATTTCACCACCTACCCCCAGCTCCTCCCACCGTTTTGCCACACGGACGGGTTCGGGCCTCCAGTCCGTGGTCCCGGACCTTCACCCTGGCCAGGGGTAGCTCACGCGGTTTCGGGTCGGCTGAGCGCGACTGCGCCCTCTTCGGACTCGCTTTCGCTCCGGCTCCAGGGCTCCAGCCCCTTAACCTCGCCACGCCCAGCCACTCGCCGGCTCATTCTTCAATAGGCACGCCATCAGGGGGGCTTGCGCCACTCCCCTCTGACCGCCTGTCGGCACACGGTTTCAGGCTCTCTTTCACTCCCCTTCCGGGGTTCTTTTCACCGTTCCCTCACGGTACTGGTCCGCTATCGGTCGCCAGGGGTAGTTAGCCTTGGAGCGTGGTCGCCCCCGCTTCCCACAGGGTTCCTCGTGCCCCGTGGTACTCGCGCACCCCGGACCGCCGCTGGCCGCCTGCCCGTACGGGCCTCTCACCCTCTCTGGGGGACCGTTCCAGGTCCTTCCGGTCAGCCGCCCCCGGCGGGGACGGTCCCGCGGGCCGTCCACCGGGGCCGCGCAACCCCACCGGTCCATCAGGGCCGCGGCCCACTGGGGACCGGTGGTTTGGGCTGAGCCCGTTTCGCTCGCCACTACTCCGGGCCTCGCGGTTGCTTTCTCCTCCTCTGGGTACTAAGATGTTTCAGTTCCCCAGGTGCCCTCACCGGGACCCCTGTGCGTCCCGGTGTGCCGGGGGTTTGCCCCCGGCGGGTTTCCCCATTCGGAGACCGCCGGATCATCGCGTGCCTGGCCGCTCCCCGGCGCGTTTCGCCGCCTGGCCGCGTCCTTCCTCGGCCCCTGGCGCCTGGGCATCCACCGTGCGCCTTCGTTCCCGTGCGCCCTCGGGAACCTCCCGGCAATCGCCCACCATCCTCTGCACTTGTCAAGGTGCACCCCAGGGGAGACCCCTGGCCCGGAGGCCGGTCCGCCGACCCCCGGGCCAGGAGACACCCCTCTGTGGAGCGGAGGGGATTCGAACCCCTGCGCCCCGGCGTGCAAAGCCGGTGCTCTCCCCCTGAGCTACCGCCCCGGGGTGGGCCCGTCTGGATTCGAACCAGAGACCTCGGTCTTATCAGGACCGCGCTCTTCCCCCCTGAGCTACGGGCCCATGACCCCAGAAGAGTGGGCGGAGACCGGTGCGGGCTCGACCCGAGAGTGAGGCCGGGGGGAAGACACCCCCAGCGCACTCCCTAGAAAGGAGGTGATCCAGCCGCACGTTCCCGTACGGCTACCTTGTTACGACTTCGTCCCAATCACCAGCCCCACCCTCGACGCGGGCCTCCCGGAAGGCCGGGTTAGCCGCGCGGCTTCAGGTGTGGCCGGCTTTCGTGACGTGACGGGCGGTGTGTACAAGGCCCGGGAACGTATTCACCGCCGTGTGCTGACCGGCGGTTACTAGCAACTCCGCCTTCACGGAGGCGAGTTGCAGCCTCCGATCTGCACTGAGACCGGGTTTGAGGGATTCGCTCCCCCTCGCGGGGTGGCCGCCCGTTGTCCCGGCCATTGTAGCGTGTGTGTAGCCCAGGGCGTCAGGGCCATGCGGACTTGACGTCATCCCCACCTTCCTCCGGGTTGCGCCCGGCAGTCCCGCTAGACACCGTAACTAGCGGCGAGGGTTGCGCTCGTTGCGGGACTTAACCCAACACCTCACGGCACGAGCTGACGACAGCCATGCAGCACCTGTGCGCGAGTCCCCCGCAGGGGACGGCGCCGTTTCCGACGCCTGCCCGCGCATGTCCAGCCCTGGTAAGGTTCTGCGCGTTGCATCGAATTAAACCACACGCTCCGCTGCTTGTGCGGGCCCCCGTCAATTCCTTTGAGTTTTAGCCTTGCGGCCGTACTCCCCAGGCGGGATGCTTACTGCGTTAGCTGCGGCACAGGCGGGGTCGAGACCGCCCACACCTAGCATCCACCGTTTAGGGCGTGGACTACCCGGGTATCTAATCCGGTTCGCTCCCCACGCTTTCGCGCCTCAGCGTCAGGCCCGGCCCAGCAGGCCGCCTTCGCCACCGGTGTTCCTCCCGATCTCTACGCATTTCACCGCTCCACCGGGAATTCCACCTGCCTCTGCCGGCCTCGAGCGCGCCCGTCTTGCCGGACCCTCCCCGGTTGAGCCGGGGGCTTTCACCGGCAACCAAGCACGCCGCCTACACGCCCTTTACGCCCAGTAAATCCGGACAACGCTCGCCCCCTCCGTCTTACCGCGGCTGCTGGCACGGAGTTAGCCGGGGCTTCCTCGGCGGGTACCGTCCTCTCTCGTCCCCGCCAACAGGGGTTTACAGGCCGAAGCCCTTCCTCCCCCACGCGGCGTCGCTGGATCAGCCTTGCGGCCATTGTCCAAGATCCCCCACTGCTGCCTCCCGTAGGAGTCGGGGCCGTGTCCCAGTCCCCGTCTGGCTGGCCGTCCTCTCAGACCAGCGACCCGTCCTCGCCTTGGTGGGCCCTTCCCCCACCAACTAGCTGATGGGCCGCGCGCCCCTCCGCACGCGCCTTGCGGCTTTCCACCCTCCCCCGTCGAGAGGGTGCCCATGCGGTATTAGCCCCGGTTTCCCAGGGTTATCCCCCACGCGCGGGTAGGTCACGCACGTGTTACTCAGCCGTCTGCCGCTGCCGGAAGGTCGCCCCTCCGACCGCTCGACTTGCATGTGTTAGGCACGCCGCCAGCGTTCGTCCTGAGCCAGGATCAAACTCTCCATCCATCACCACTGCGGTCACTACCGCTCCCGCACGTCTCGCGCCCACTCTTCTGTTGTCAAGGTGCCCGCGCTCAAGCGGTGGTCCGCGAGCGCACTCTCTATTTTATCGCAGCCGTCTCGCGGCTGTCAAGGCCTCCGCCCCATCGCCGTCCCGGCCTGGCGGGTCGGACGCCCGCCCCGGCGCGACCGGTGGGGCGGACAGCACTCATAATTATAGCCGACCACGGCCGCCCCCGGCAAGGGGCGCCGGCCTCATTTTTCCATCTCCCGTCGCCCTTCAAAGGCGCGGCTCAGGGTGATCTCGTCGGCGTATTCGAGGTCGCCCCCGACCGGCAGCCCGCGGGCCAGCCGGGTGATCCGGATCCCCAGCGGGGCCAGCAGCCGGCTCAGGTACAGCGCGGTGGCCTCGCCCTCCAGGTTGGGGTTCGTGGCCAGGATGATCTCCTCGACCTGGCCATCCTGGAGCCGGCGCAGCAGCTCTTTGATCCGCAGGTCCTCGGCGGTGATCCCGTCGACCGGCGAGATGGCCCCGTGCAGCACGTGGTACAGCCCACGGTACACACCGGTCCGCTCGATGGCCAGAACATCGAGCGGCTCCTCGACGACGCAGAGCTTGGTGCGGTCGCGCTGGGGGTCCTGGCAGACCCGGCAGGGGTCCTGGTCGGCGATGTTGCAGCAGACCGAGCAGAAGATCACCTGCTCTTTGAGCGCCAGGATCGCCTCGGCCAGGGCCCGGACCTCCTCCTTGGGCTGCCGCAGGAGATAAAATGTCAGGCGCTGGGCGGTTTTGGGGCCAATGGTCGGCAGTTTGGTCAGCTCTTCGATGAGCCGGGCGACCGGCTCGGCCATCACCTGGGACATCGGCTCTCCCTCCGTCTGGATTATAGCGGATCACCGACCTCCAATTCGCTCGCTCCGCTCCTTGCTCTTCGCCCGCAAACCGGCTATACTATCGCACCGAAATGGTGCAGCCGTTCGAGCAGGCTCAGGCACCGGAATGGGATACCGCGGCGCGCGTGGCGCTGCAGACCGCGGCCGTGCAGATCCAGGCGGTCCTGGAGAACGTCCGCCAGGAACAGCTGGCGCTCCAGGCCCGTCTGCAGGGGCTCGAGCAGGCCGCGCGGGCGCGCCCGCCCAGCTGGGCGCTCCACCACGAGCTGGCGCAGGTGCAGCATCGCAGCCGCATGTTGCGCACCGCCCAGCGCCGGCTGCGGGTGCTGCTGCGGCAGCTGTCGCTCGGCCTGGCCTACCTGCAGGGGCAGCTGGAGGAGACCGAGGCAGAGGCCGGGGCCCTGGCTGACCTCTGGAGCCTGGAGGTGCAGGAGGAGGAGCGGCGCCGGCTCGCCCGCGAGATTCATGATGGCCCGGTTCAGGTGCTGGCCAACGCCGTCTTCGCGGTGGAGTACTGTCAGCGGCTGCTGACCACCGATCCCCAGCGGGCGGCGCTCGAGCTCGAGCGGCTGAAGAGCGACCTGCGGGAGGGGCTGGCCGATATCCGCTACTGTCTCTTCGACCTCCGCCCCGGGCCGCTGGCCGAGCTGGGATTGCCGGCGACCCTGCGACGCTACGCCGAGACGTTCGCCCAGCGGTTCGGCCTCGCCGTGCGTCTGGACCTGGACTGCACCCTGCCCCGGCTGTCCCTGGCCCACGAACTGGCCATCTTTCGCATCGTCCAGGAGGCGCTGCACAACGTCCGGAAGCACAGTCGGGCCTCGGAGGTGGTGCTGGCGCTCCAGCGCGACGGCACGGACCTGGTGGTGATGGTGGCCGACAACGGCACGGGCTTCGAGGTGTCCCAGTTCCCGGAAGGGTCGGTGCGCCATTTCGGGTTGACCAGCATGCGCGAGCGAGCCCGGTTGATCCGGGCGACGCTGACCATCGAGAGTGCGCCGGGGAAGGGCACGCGGGTGACTCTCCGCCTGCCGCTCACCGCTGACGCTCTGACCTCGGAGAAGGATGGGCGTGGAGATGGAGAAGATTCGAGTCCTGATCGCCGATGACCATCCGATCGTTCGCCACGGTCTGCGCGGGGTGCTGGAAGCCGAGCCCGATATCGAGGTGGTCGGCGAGGCCAGCGATGGCGCCGAGGCCCTGCACCTGACCCGGACCCTGGCCCCCGACGTGGTCCTGCTCGATGTCCATATGCCCAACGGGCATGGCATTGAGGTGGCGCGCCAGATCAAGCTCCACGCCCCCCGGACCGGCGTGATCATTCTGACCGCGTACGATGATGAAGAGCAGCTCTTCCAGGCGATCAAGGTTGGCGCCTCGGCGTTCTATCTCAAGGACGTCTCCCCGGCCGAGCTGCTGGACGGTATCCGCCGGACGGCCAACGGCGAGTACCTCATCAACGAGAGCGTTTTGACGCGGCCGCTGGTCGCCTCCCGCGTCCTCAAACAGTTCCGCGACCTCTCCCTGGTCGGTCAGGATATCGAGCCGCTTTTCGTCCCCCTGTCTCCACGCGAGATCGAGGTCCTGGAGTACATCTCGCGCGGGCACAGCAACAAGGAGATCGCGCGGGCGCTGAAGATCTCAGATCAGACGGTCAAGAATCATATCACCTCGATCCTGCGCAAACTCAACGTCAACGACCGGACGCAGGCGGTGGTCTACGCCCTGCGTCGGGGATGGATCAAACTGGAGAGCCTCTAGTCCAGATACTCGCGCAGTTTGCGACTGCGGCTCGGATGGCGCAGTTTCCGCAGGGCGCGGGCCTCGATCTGGCGGACGCGCTCGCGGGTGACCCCTAACTCGCGCCCGACCTCCTCCAGGGTGCGGGGACGGCCATCGAGCAGGCCAAAGCGGAGCTGGAGCACTTTGCTCTCCCGCTCGGTCAGGGTGCGGAAAAGGTCTCCCAGCTGGGCGCGCAGCGTCTCCTGGGCGGCGTACTCCAGCGGCGGCTGGGCCAGGCGGTCCTCGATGAAGTCGCCCAGCTCTGCGTCCTCCTCCGGTCCCAGCGGCGCGCCCAGCGAGACCGGCTGCTGGGCGACGTGCAGCGTCTGCTCCACCCGGGCGGCCGCCTCCAGCAGGGCCGCGCAGAGCGATGGGGGCAGTTGCTCGACTTTCTGGGCGACCCCCGATTGCAGGATCAGGCCGCGCCGCTTTTCGGCCGGCAGGCGGGCGGCCTCGGCGCCGGCGACGACCTGGGCCAGCCGGATCTCGTCCTCCTCGCTCAGCAGGCCCACCGCGATGGCGATCTCGGCCGGCAGCGGATCGCGCCCCAGCATCTGCAAAAGTTCGCGCTCGGTCCGCCCCAGCCGGTGGATGACCTCGACCATGTGGACCGGCACCCGGATCGTCCGGGCCTGCTCGGAGAGAGCCCGGCTGACGGCCTGGCGGATCCACCAGGTGGCGTAGGTCGAGAACTTGAACCCGCGCCGGTAGTCGAACTTGGCCACCGCCCGCATCAGGCCGATGTTCCCCTCCTGGATGAGGTCGAGCAGGGGAATGCCGCGCCCCGCGTACTTGCGGGCCACGCTGACCACCAGGCGCAGGTTGGCCTCGATGAGTTGCCGCTGAGCCGCCTCCACCTGGCGCCGGATCGCCGCGTACACCTGACGCAACGTCTCACGGTGGGGCTCCAGACGGGCAGCCAGGCGGTCGGGAGGACAGAGGCCGGCCAGCGTCCCGGCCAGGTCGGCCACGAGCGGCGGCAGGAGACGGGTGGCGACCGAGAGCCGGCGCAGGATCTCCTCACGCTGGGACTCGGGGAAGCCGGCCACGGCGGCCAGGGCCAGCAGTTCGGGCGTGTGCAGCGGGCCGTCCAGCGCCTGGCGGACGGAGGGAGCCTGAAGAGCCGTGGTCAGCGGCTGGTCGGGAGAGTCAACCAGCCGCTGCAGGAGCGCCGCCCCTTCGAAGACGGGGCGGTAGAGGGCCAGGCTCAGGGCGACCGGGTCGTTGCCGACCGCCTCCTCGGTCTGGCGCAGCAGCTGGCCGTTCTCCAGGATGATGGCCAGGCGGCGCTCCTCGTCGGCGGAGAGCAGCGGCACGCGGTGGATCTCGTGGAGGTACTGGCGGATGGGGTCTTCAGAGTCGCCGGCGTCGAGCGGGAGAGCGGCGGTGTCAGCCGCCTTGCCGTCCTCGGTCTGGTCCCACCAGTCGAAATGGTCTGCTGGACCGCCCACCCTTTTCCCCTGTCTGCGGCTGCTGTCCGCCTGGATTATAGGGCTTCCCCCCTCAGCCTGGCAAGGAACCTACCGCTGCGGCCGGGCCGGCGCTCAGGGGACCAGGACGATCTTGCCGAAGTGCTCACCCTTCTCCAGCCGCTGGTGGGCGGCGACCGCCTCGGGCAGGGCGTAGACCCGGTCGATCACCGGTCGGAGCCCCGCGCGACCGGCGAGGGCCAGGAGGGCGCCGAACTCGGCCCGGGTGCCGATGAGAATACCGTGGACCTCCTGGTTGTTGAAGAAGAGAGCGGTGCCGGTCAGGGACAGCTGGTCGCCGGTGGTGGCGCCGGCCAGCACCAGCCGGCCTCGCCGCCCCAGAAGCGCCAGGCTCTGGGCGAAGGTCGCCCCGCCGACGTGGTCGAGCACGACATCGACCCCGGCGTTGTCGGTCAGGCGCCGGACCGCCGTCACCACGTCTTCGGTCCGGTAGATGATGACGGCGTCGACGCCCAGGTCCCAGGCGCGCCGGGCTTTCTCGGGGGTGCCGGCGGTGGTGATGACCCGCGCGCCCAGGAAGCGCGCGATCTGAATGGCCGCGCTGCCCAACCCGCTGCTGGCGCCCCAGATGAAGACCGTCTCGCCCGGGCGCAGCCGCGCCCGGCTGACGAGACCGTGCCAGGCGGTGAGGAAGGTCACGGGCAGGGCCGCCGCCTCAATGGGGGTGAGGCCGGGGGGCTGGGGAAAGAGGTTGTGCGCGGGCACGACCACGTACTCGGCGTAGCCGCCGTCGCGGCCGCCGCCCAGGAAGGTCAGGGACCGGCAGGCGTTGTCCTGGCCGGCGACGCAGAAACGACAGCGTCCGCAGGTCAGCGTCGGCAGGAGGACGACCGGCTGGCCGATCTCCCAGCCAGTCACACCGGGGCCGAGCGCGGCCACCGTCCCGGCGATGTCCATGCCCAGGATGCGGGGCAGGTCTCGCTCCCGCTGGCCTCGCCGGACCCAGAGGTCGCGGTGGTTGAGAGCCACCGCCTGGACGCGCACCAGCGCCTCGCCCGGGCCCGGCGCGGGCGTCGGCCATTCCCGGTATTCCAGCACCTCCGGGCCCCCGTGCCGCTGGAGAACAACAGCCTTCACCGGTCCCCCTTCGCCGTCGTGGTCGCCGGCAGATTACCACACCTGGCGATAGGCGGCAAGGGTGGCCCTGGGCGGTCGGAGCGCTCCGGCCGGTCAGGGGGTCGGAGGGCGGGCTTGCAAGCGCCGCGCGACCTCGGCGATGATGCTGTGGTCGATGGCGTCGGAGTGGGCCCATTCCCACCACAGAAAGTCGCGGACCGCACCCCAGTCGGTGCCGTCGAGTCCCCGGGCCCGGGCGGCCGCGACCAGCCGGGCGAGGTCGGCCTCGGCGATGGTGCGCAGTGAGACAAAGGCCGTCGCGGGGCGGCGCACTGGCATACGGCTGACCTCCTTTGTCCGCGGGTGTGGGCGGCGTCTCGGTCACCAGACGCGCTGCCCGGCGGGGAAGAGGTGAGCAAGAGACGTGCCACTCTCGGCGGCCGACTGGCCGGCCCGCTGGCAGGGGTCAGTCGGCGTCGGCGGCGTCGAGCCGGCGGAGCAGGAGACAGGTATGGCTGCCGGGAACGACCAGGTGCGGTGGTGGGAGCAGGCCCTCGCCGTAGTCCTGCGGGTCGGCCACCTGGTCCAGCGCCGGCAGAAACTCGCCCTCGTACTCCACCATCACCCGGCGGACCGGTCCGACGACGGTCAGAAAGCAGCGCGGGGCTGGCGTCCGGGTGGTCTCCTGCTGGCGCAGCCAGGCGCAGAGGTCGGCGATCCGCGCCGTCGGCGGGAGGTCCCAGGAGAGGACCAGTCTGTACACCGCTCCTCCTTCGGTTACTCGGGGACCAGATCGGTGCTGAGATACTTCAGGCCGGTGTCGGGCAGGACGGTGACGATCACACTCCCCGCCGGCAACTCGCGGGCCAGTTTGAGGGCGCCGGCCACGTTGGCGCCGCTCGAGAAGCCGGCGAAGATGCCCTCGCGGGTGGCCAGGGCGCGGGCGGTCTCGATGGCCTCGTCATCGGTGGCGGTCAGGAAGCCGTCGCACAACTCTGGCTGCCAGAGCGGTGGCACCATGGCGTAGCCGGTCCCCTGAAGTTTGTGACTGGTCGAGGTGATCGGACCGCCGGCCAGGAAGGGAGCCGAGGCCGGCTCCAGAGCGTAGCAGCGGATGGCGGGATTGCGTTTCTTGAGCGCCCGGGCCACGCCGACGAAGGTGCCGGCGGTGCCTACGGCGGCCACGAAGGCGTCCACCCGCCCGCCGGTCTGCTCCCAGATCTCGGCGCCGGTCGTCAGTTCGTGGGCCAGGACGCTGTTGAGGTTGCGGAACTGGTCGGGTCGGAAGGCCTGGAGTTCGCGCACCAGCTCCTGGGTCTTCTGCTCGACCAGCTCCAGGTCCTCGCGGGAGACCTGACCGGGGCGGGGGCCGCCGGCCTGGGGCACCAGGACGACCTCGGCGCCGAAGGCCCGGAGCATCCGGCGCCGCTCAACCGAGTTGCCCTCGGACATCACGGCGATGAAGCGGTAGCCTTTGACCGCGCAGACGATGGCCAGGCCGATGCCCATGTTGCCGCTGGTCAGTTCGACCACCGTCATGCCGGGCTTGAGCCGTCCCTCGCGCTCGGCGGCCTCGATCATCGCCCGGGCGACCCGGTCCTTGATGCTGCCGCCGGGGTTGTAGAACTCGACCTTGGCCAGAACCCGGCAGGGCAGGCCGGCGGCCAGCCGGTCGAGGGCGACCAGCGGGGTGTAGCCGATCGCGTCGAGAATGCTGGCGGCCAGGGGGGGAGGGCGCATCGGTGCTCGCCTCCGGCTGTGAGATCTCCTCTCCGATTGTACCACGACCCGGCCGGTAGGGTATAATCCCGGCGCGATGGAGATCGCCCTGGACGCCCGCCTGCTGGCCTACCAGAGCGGAGGCATCAGCAGTTACATTCGGGGGCTGCTGGTCGGCTTTCGGGGGCTGGGCCTGCGCCGGCTGCCCCGGCTGCTGCTCAGCCGGCGGATGCCACCCGACCCGGAGGTGGCCGCCTTCCCGGTGGTGCGCTGTCTGACGCCACCGCACCACCGCTGGGAGCAGGCGCTCCTGGCCGCCGAGATCTGGCCCCGACGGATCGCGCTCCTCCACAGCCCCGATTTTATTCCGCTCTTCACCCGTCGCTGGCGGAGCGTGATCACGGTGCACGACCTGGCCTTTCTGCGCTTCCCGGAGTTTCTGACGCCGGAGAGCCGGCGCTACTACGGCCAGATCGGGCGCGCGGTGGCGGCGGCCGACGCCATCATCGCCGTCTCTGAGTGCACCCGGCGCGATCTCCTGACGCTGGTGGAGGCGCCGGCGGAGAAGATCACGGTCATCCCCGAGGCGCCGGCGCCGGCCTTCCGGCCGGGTCCGGGGCCGGCGACCGACCGCCCCTATTTCCTCTTCGTCGGGGTCCTGGAGCCCCGGAAGAACATTCCCGGGCTCCTGCGGGCCTACGCCCGGCTGTGGCAGACGGTGGGTGAGGCCTGCCCGGACCTGGTGCTCGCTGGCCGGCCCGGCTGGCTCTGTGCCGAGGTCGTGGCCCAGCTGACCGATCCCGGGTGGCGGGGGCGGGTGCGCTGGCTGGCCGCTCCTGACCAGCCAGCGATCGTCCAGCTGATGCAGGGGGCGCTGGCCCTGGTTCTTCCCTCGTACTACGAGGGCTTCGGCCTGCCGGTCCTGGAGGCGATGGCCTGCGGCACCCCGGTCATCGCCAGCAACCGGGGGGCCCTGCCCGAGGTGGCCGGCGACGCCGCTCTGCTGGTGGACCCGGACCAGCCGGAGGCCCTGGCCCAGGCCATGCGCCAGCTCTGGGAGGACCCGGCGCTCCGTCGCGACCTCGGCCGGCGCGGGCTCCAGCGGGCGGCCGCTTTCTCCTGGACGGCCACGGCCCGGGCCACTCTGGCCGTCTACGCGCGCGTGCTGGGCGATGCGTCTCCTTGTTCTGACGCCTGACCCGCCGGCTCCCCCGACCAAGGGGACGGCCCTGCGCAACTACTATCTCATCGCCGGGCTGGCTACACAGCATACGGTGCGGGTCCTGACCTACAGCCCGCTGGCCGGCGAGGTCGCCGGGGCGCTCCCGGCCGGGGTGACGGTGCGGACGGTGCCGGCGCCGTCGCGGTCGCTCGGGCGCCGGCTGCGGGTGCTGCTGGCCTCGACCCGGCCGGACCTGGCCGACCGGCGGTTCAGCCCGGCCTTTGGGCAGGCCTTGCGGGAGGAGTGCGACCGCTTCGGGCCGGACCTCCTGATGGTCGAGGGGCTGGAGATGGCGCCGGCGGTCTTCGCGCTGGGGGCCGAAGGCCTCCGCCGGAGCATTCTGGACGCCCACAACGCCGAGTACCGGCTCCAGGCCCAGGCCTTCCGCCTGGCGCTGGCCGAGCGCCGGCCGCTGGCGGCGGTCTACGCCGGCCTCCAGGCGCTCAAGCTGGCCCGGTTCGAAGGGGAGTGCCTGCGGCGGATGCGGGCGGCCATCGCCGTCTCGACCGAGGACGCGGCGGCCCTGGAGCGGCTGGCGGGACGGCAGCCCCTGCGCCTGGCGGTGGTGCCCAACGGCATCGACTGCACCCTCTGGCGGCCCGCCGAACTCCCACCGGCAGAGCCGCCGGTCGTCCTGTTCACCGGCACCATGGACTACCGACCGAACGTCGATGCGGTCGACTGGTTCGCCCGGGCGATCTGGCCACGGGTGCGGCGGGTGGTGCCGGAGGCGCGGTTTGTCATCGTCGGACGGGCGCCGGCGCCGGCGGTGCAGGCGCTGGCGCATCTTCCCGGCATCACCGTGACCGGGGCGGTGCCGGACGACCGTCCCCACTTTGCGCGGGCGGCCGTTTACGTGGTGCCGGTCCGCTTCGGGGGGGGCGTGCGGTTCAAGGTCCTGCAGGCGCTGGCCTGTGGCCTCCCGGTCGTCAGCACGCGGGCTGGGGCCAGCGGTCTGGTCCCGCCGGTGCGGGAGGCGCTGGTGCTGGCCGACGACCCGGTGGCGTTCGCCGAGGAGGTGGTGATGCTTTTGCGGACGCCGGCCCGCCGGCAGCGGCTGGCGGCGCTGGGCCGGGAGCGTGTCGTGGCCGCCTACGACTGGTCTCAGATCTGGCCCCGGCTGCTCACCTTTGTGGACGAGGTGGGGCGATGCGGCTGAAGGGCTGGCGGCTCTGGTGCGGTCTGGTCGGGCTGGGGGTCCTGGGGATCGGGCTCCTGCTGGTGTTTCAGCGCGCGGCGCTCCTCGACCTTCTGCCGCTGGAGACGCGGCACGCCCTGGTGGCCCTCTACAGCCGGGTGACGGCGCCGGCGCTGGAGACGGCCGATATGGTGCCCATCGCCCACACCGACGAGAATCCCTACGGGATCAACGTTTTTCTGGAGCAGGAGGTCGAGGAGGAGAAGGTCCGCCGGACGCTGGCGCTCATCCGGGCGGCTGGCTTTCGCTGGATCCGCCAGCAGGTCGTCTGGGGCGAGATCGAGGTGCCGGCCAAGGGCCAGTTCCGCGATCGGCAGGGCCACGACACCTGGGCCAAGTACGACCGGATCGTGGACCTGGCGACGGAGTACGGTCTCAACATCATCTTGCGGGTGGACACCTCGCCTCCCTGGGCCCGGCCGGGCAACCCGAAACTGGAGACGCCACCCGCCGATCCTGAGGACTACGCCGACTTCCTGGAGACGCTCATCCGTCGCTACCGGGGCCGGGTCCGCTACTACCAGATCTGGAATGAGCCCAACCTGGCCTTTGAGTGGGGTGGGCAGCCGCCGGACCCGGCCGGCTACGTGCGGTTGCTCCGCACCGCCTACACGCGGGCCAAGCAGGTGGACCCCGAGGTGGTCATCATCGCGGCGGCCCTGGCCCCGACCGTCGAGGAGAGTCCGCGGGCGCTCAATGATCTGAGTTACCTCCAGCGGATGTATGCGGCCGGGGCGCGCGGGGCGTTTGACATCCTGGGGGCCAACGCTTACGGCCTGCGGGGGGGGCCGGACGACCGTCGGCTCGATCAGGAGCGTGATGTGAATTTCTCCCGTCCGTTGCTGCTGCGGGCGATTATGGTCCAGAACGGCGACGCCCAGAAACCGATCTGGGCGTCGGAGATCGGCTGGAACGCGCTGCCGCCGGAGTACCCGGACCCTCCGCTCTACGGGCGGGTCAGCCGCGACCTTCAGGCCCGCTACACGGTCCGGGCCTACCAGCGGGCGCAGGAGGAGTGGCCCTGGATGGGGGTGATGGCGCTCTGGCATTTCCGGCTGGTCAACTGGCGCAGTCTCAACCAGCAGCACGCCTATTTCGGCATCGTCGACGAGGATTTCACGCCGTACCCGGTCTACGAGGCCATGCGGGCGCTGACCGCCGAACCGCCGGTGGTCCAGCGCGGCTACCACCAGGAGCGGCACTGGGCGCTGCACTATGCGGGGAGCTGGGAGATGGTCCCGGCTCCGGAAGCGGTGCTGGGCGGGCTGGCGGTGCCCCGAGGCGCCGACGCCCGTCTCACCTTTCGCTTTCGGGGCACCGATCTGGACCTGGTGGTGGCCCGCCAGCCTGACGGCGGGCGGCTGGTGGTCACGGTCGACGGCCGGCCGGCGCCGGCCCTGCCGCGCGACGCTCAGGGGCGGGCGGTCCTCGACCTGGCCAGCCCGGCGCCGG
>CACRXC010000162.1_pt1 | contig 18717 bp, 14 predicted proteins | sample 5377091 | NCBI WGS metagenome assembly CACRXC01 (sample SAMEA6061845, study PRJEB28556) | metagenome | reverse complement strand
CGACATCCTTGCCTGGTCCCGCTGGCGTCGTCGCCAGCAGAAAATCGCCCAGGCGTGTCATCGCCGACGCCGCTTGAGACAAGAAAGGGAACTGTAATAGTAGGGGTCTTGACAAGTAGGTAGGTAAGAGATAGCATCCTGCAATGCAAGGGGCTAACTAATCGGATAGGGGGGAGTGCCAATGGGACGTCACAGGTCTTATACGCTCAGCCGCCGGCGATTCCTCGCCTTGGGAGCAACAGTGGCCGGCGGGACGCTGCTGCTTCAGGCGTGTGGGCCGGCAGCGCCGACACCCACCCCGATTCCAGCCAAACCGATCCAGCCTCAGCCGATGCCCACACCGGTGCCAGAGAAGCCAGCCGCTAAGCAGCCAGAGACTCCTTCCACGCCCACGCCGGTTCCCAAGCCGATGGTCTTGACTCCCACACCACGGGCCGCTGTCCCCCGTCAACGGACCCTGATTGTCGGCTTTGAGGGTGGACCGGTGCAGGCCCCGGAGATGGCCAATCCCTATGTGCCGGGGGCCCGTATTAACCAGGGCTATCATCAGTTGATGATCGAGTCGCTCTATTACCTGAACTATGAGACCGGTCAGCTCATCCCGTGGTTGGCCGAAGGCCATGAGTACAACGCCGATTACACCCAGGTGGACATCAAGCTGCGCGGCGGTGTGACCTGGGCCGATGGTAAGCCCTTTACCCCTGAGGACGTGGCCTTTACCCTGAACCTCTTGAAGGAGAACCCTGGCCTCGCCTATGGCCCCGAGATGAACCGGTTTGTTCAGGAGGTCACGGTCACCGGGCCATACACCGTCCGCGTGAAGCTCAAGGAGCCCTATCCGCGCTTCATTTTTAATAACTTCACTGTTCACATTTGGGGTGCGGTGCGCATCCTTCCCAAACACATCTGGGAAGGTCAGGATCCGATGAAGTTCACGAACTTTGATCTGAGCAAAGGGTGGCCTATCTTCACCGGCCCCTACCGGCTGGTCAAGGCCAGCTCGACTGAGTTCGTGTACGACCGTCGTGACGACTGGTGGGGAGCGCGGACGGGCTTCAAGAATCTGCCAGCCCCCGAGCGCGTGGTCTTCGTCGAGGCGGGTACGGATGATAAGAAAGCCGCCGCGCTGGAGGCCAACGACGTCGATGGGCAGCCCAGCCTGAGTATCGAGGCAATGCTGAAGGTGCGTGAGAAGAATCCCAAGGTCATCGGCTGGATGGACCAGCCGCCGTACACCTGGATCGACCCCTGCCCGGGGATGCTGGGCTTTAACTGCCAGCTGGCCCCGTGGGACGACCCGGAGATGCGCTGGGCGGTCAACCTGGCCATCGACCGTGAGAAGCTCAAGCAGGCGTATGCCGGCGGCTTCGGCATGCCCGCGCGGTACAACTTCCCGCTCTACGCCCCGCTGGAGGCCTTGCTTAACGAAAACAACGATCTCTTCACCAAATATAACGTTCTTGAGTACAATCCGCGCAAGGCCATGCAGATTATCGAAAGCAAGGGCTACAGACGCGGAGCTGACGGCATCTATGCGAAGGACGGTAAGCCGCTAAAGGTGAATATTCTGGTGAAGGCTGGGGCGCTCACCTCGCCAATTGTCTCGCTGCTCGTCGCGTTTTTGAAGAACATCGGGATCGACGCTGCCCCGCAGGGGCTGGCGGAGACCCAGTTCTTTGACCGCCGCAACCGTGGGGACTTCGAGATCGAGACGACGCATGTGGCCTGCGGAAGCACGGTCGACCCCTTTGGAGAGCTGAACCTCTTTCACAGCCAGTGGATCCGGCCAAAGGGGGAGATCCGTTCGGCCAACCAGTGGGGCTACAGGAACCCTGAGTACGATGCCCTGGTTGACAAGATTCGCCTGCTCCCGCCCGGTGATCCCCGGATCAAACCGCTCTTCCGCCAGGCCCTGGAGATCCGGCTGCGCGACCTGCCTATCATTCCGCTCCTCCAGCAGTTCCGCGTCGTCCCCTACAACACCACCTACTGGACTAACTGGCCAACCCAGAAGAACAACTACTTCCATCCCCCCAACTGGTGGATGTCATTCCTGATGCTGGTTATGAACATCAAGCCGACTGCCGGCTAACCCTCCGAACGCGGGCGGCCGCAGTACTGCGGCCGCCCGCCACACTCAAAGCGTCACGATGGAGGTACTGGGGTGACGCTTGGCTATGTCTTGCGCCGTCTGGGTGTTTTCATCCTCATCATCTGGGTCACGGCGACCATCAATTTCATCGTGCCCCGTCTGGCGCCCGGCGACCCGGTCCAGGCCGTGCTAGGGCGGCTTGAGGAACAAGGGGCGAAAGTGGAGAACAGCGCTCAGCTGATTCAAGAGTACCGGGCGCTGTTCGGCCTGGATGATCCACTCTGGCTGCAATACGTCAAGTATCTCCTGGCGATGTCGCGCCTGCAGATGGGGTACTCCCTCACACTCTTTCCGGCAACGGTGGCAGACGTGATCTTCAACGCTCTCCCTTACACCATTGGCCTTCTGACCGTCACAACGCTTCTCTCCTTTGGAATCGGCATTCTCGCTGGCGCGCTGCTCGCCTGGCGGGGGACACCTCGTGCCGCCCAACGCCTCATCCCGATTCTGATCATCCTGGCGCCGATTCCCTACTACCTTCTGGCCATGGTCCTGGTCTTCCTGCTGGCCTTTACCCTGCGCCTCTTCCCCCATAGCGGGACGGCGTCCATCGGTCGAATCGCGACCGGAGTTTTCGACCCGGGGTATGCCGTGGACCTCATCTACCACTCGATCCTACCGGCCCTCTCGATCATCATCGCCAGCGCGGGAGGTTGGGCCCTGGGCATGCGGGGAATGATGGTGACCGTCCAAGGGGAGGACTACCTCATCCTGGCCGAGGCGAAAGGTCTGCCAAGCCGCTGGATCTTCCTGCGCTATGCCTTGCGCAACGCCATGCTTCCCCAATTTACCGGCCTGGCCATCTCCTTGGGACACGTCGTCTCCGGCGCGACCCTCGTCGAGCTGATCTTCAGCTACCCCGGCGTAGGCTACCGACTCTACCAGGCGATCACCCAGGCTGATTATACAGTGATGCAGGGCATCACCTTTATCCTAGTCGTCTCGGTGGCAGTCGCTATCCTGATCATTGATCTCCTCTACCCGCGTCTTGATCCGCGGATCACCTACGTCGGGAGGTAGCCGATGGAGGCGTCGAAAGTTCTTTCGCTGTCGCCTCGGGCCCGTTCGAAGCTGGTGCTCCGCGCCCTTCCCCCCTGGCTGGCGAACTGGAAATTCTGCCTCGGAGCAGGTCTTGTTCTCTCCCTGGTGCTGTTCAGCGCCATCGGCACCTTCTTTGTGAGTTACAGTGAAACTGAGGTTGGGGCGGCACCGCTCCGGATGCCACCCTCGCCCCGCTATCCGTTGGGGACGGATAACGTTGGCCGCAACATGCTGGCGCTGATGGTTTATGGTATTCCTCCCTCCCTAGAGATCGGGCTGATTGCTGGCTGTGTGGGGACCGTGGTGGGCGCGCTCCTGGGTCTGTCGGCAGGCTATTACCGGGGCCTGTGGGACACCGTGATCCGCAGCCTGGCTGACATCACGCTCACTATCCCCTCCCTGATGATCCTGGTGGTCATCGCCTCCTACTTCCGGACGACCACCATCGAGCTCACAGCGCTGATTGTGGCCCTCTTCGCCTGGGCGGGCCCCACCCGGGCGATCCGCGCCCAAACGCTCAGCATGCGCGAGCGGGCGTTCGTGCGGGTGATGAAGCTCTCCGGGTGCAGCGATTTCCGGATTATCGTGCTGGAGATCATGCCCAATATGCTCCCCTATATCGCCGCTGGCCTGGTGGGCTCCATCGCCGGCGGGATCCTGGCTTCGGTGGGCATCCAGCTACTGGGTCTGGGCCCGCTCTACACGCCCAATCTGGGCATGATCCTGCAGTTCGCTTTCAATGGGGCGGCGCTCTACCAAGGGATGTGGTGGTGGTGGGGGCCGCCGACGGTGGCTCTGATCATCCTGTTCATCGGCCTGTTCCTCATCAGTTTGGCCCTGGATGAATACGCTAACCCCCGCTTGCGAGAGCAAGCGGGGTGAGATCTTTCCCGTCTTACTGCTTGACGGCGTGTGGGCGTCGCTTGGGGAGAGGGGGCACCGATGATCGCCAAACGTGTGCTGGCTTTCCATTATGCCTGGTACGGCACACCGTGGGGGCCCACCGGCGCCTGGCGGGGCTGGAACAGCAGTATAACGCGCGGTGGGGAGACGATCGGGCAGCACGACCCGGATCAGATCCTGCCGACCGGCCAGCGCGACATCGGCTCCATGCTCTATCCCCTGGACGGCCCTTATGACTCACGGGAGGTGTCCACCGTTCGCCGCCAACTGGCGGAGGCCCGGGAGGCGGGTATCGACGGCTTCATGCTCTCCTGGTGGGGGCCAGGAGACCAGTCGGATAAGGCCCTGGAGGTCTTTATCGCCGAGTGCCCGCCGGATTTCATCTGCGTGAATTTCGAGACGCCCTATGCCGCCCGCCTTGCTGGCGACTCCCACGCAGATCGGCTCCGGGTCATCCAGGAGGGGATGCTCTACCTGCTGGAGCGGTACGCCTCGTCGCCCAAGTGGATCCGCCTCGACGGCCGGCCGCTGATGGCGATCTGGCGCGCCGAGCACTATGCGGTCGCAGAGTGGCAGAGGATCAAAGAGGCGCTGAGGACGGCAGGGTTCGATGTCTTCTGGCTTGGGCAGCACTATGAGAGCGCTTATGTGCCCCCCTTCGACGCCCTCTGCACCTACACACCCTTTCTTTACACCCTGCAGGGAGTCGATCTGAAGCAGCTCTATCGCCAAAAACGCGACGAGATCAAGGCCAGAGGCGGCTATTTCGCCGCCACAGCCAACCCTGGCTTTGATAATCGCGCGCTCCACCGACCGGGCCTGTATGTTCCCCGGGAGAACGGCGGCTACTACCGGCTGACCTGGGAGGCCTGTCTGACATGCGCGCCCGACTTTGTGGTCATCAACAGTTTCAACGAGTGGGGGGAAAGCAGTGTGATCGAAAGCACCCGCCAGTTCGGCACAGACTATCTCGCCTACACCCGCGCATTCGCCGAGCGCTTCAGGCAGGGATAAGGGGAGGCAGTGATGCGCGACGTCGAACGGCTGGTTCTGGCCTTTCATTACGTCTGGTATGGGACGCCGTTTGGGCCCGCCGGCGGCTGGCGGCACTGGTCCGGAGGAACCGAGCCGCGCTACAACCCCGACCTGGTCTTCGATGGGAAGCGAATGATCGACGCCCCCCACTACCCGCTCGACGGCGTCTACGATTCAGGCGATCCGGTGGTCATCCGCCGCCAGCTCGCCGAGCTGCGGCAGGCTGGGGTGGATGCCTCAATTGTCTCATGGTGGGGCATCGACGACTACTCTGACCAGGTGCTCAACGCGCTGGTCAGAGAGGCCGCAGCCACCGGCTACCGGCTCACTGTTTACTACGAGACGCCGATGGTCGCACGGCGCAAGGGCGAGCAGTCGGAGGCCGCGCGCATTCAGACCGATCTCCGTTATCTCCTGGAGAAGCATGCGGGCAGCCGCTCGTGGCTGCACGTGGCCGGGCGGCCGGCGATCGTGATCTACCGTGTGGATCTCTACCCTTTGGCGGTCTGGCAGGAGGTGAAGGACGGTCTGCGGGCCGCCGGCTTTGAGCCTTTTTTCGTCGGCGATACGTTTAACCTGGAGGCGCTGGCCGTCATGGACGGCCTCCACATCTACAACCCTGCACGCCGGCTGCTCAGCGGCGAGGATCTCGCTGCCACGTACCAGCGCATCAGCGCAGAGGTTCGTCGGCAGGGCAAACTCTTCGCCGCCACGGTGATCCCAGGTTTCGATGACCGCAAGATCCGGACGCCGGGCACCTTCTTGGCCCGCGAGGACGGCGGCTGCTACAACCGGACATGGCAGGCCGCGTTCGCCAGCCAGCCAGATTGGGTGTTGGTGACCAGCTGGAATGAATGGCATGAGGGGAGCGAGATCGAGCCCAGCCGGGAGTACGGGACCGCTTATCTGTGGCTCACCGCTCAATGGGCGCGGGCCTTCAAAACACGAGGAGGGTAGGCGGTGGAGTGGCTGCCGTGGCTCTTCGTTAACGGCCGTCACCGCCGTGAGTGGACGGCGGCGACCACGGTCCTGGCCAGGCAGGTGGGGCGGCGCCCATCTCCCGGGGCCAGTCCGGCAGCACGTCAGGCGGCCGCCCCTCTCGCCCGCATTCACCGGCCATCGACACCGGAGGCGGTGCTGCCCTGTGGCCAACTGCTGCGGCCGCATGTCCTGCTTGCCGTCTGTCCGGTACCGCCGGGAGGCGGCGACGTTCGGCGTGCGGTTTCTCCCCCCGCTGGCGGGAGGCGGGAGTGGCCGGCTACTGGGAGGTGTGCGCTCCGTGCCCGTCTCCTCCAGGAGGCGCGTTCCCCTGGAGCTGCGCCAACTCGCCGCCACCAACGCCCACGAGTTCTCTCCCCGCCGCACATTCCCAGGACGGCGCGAGTCGCCGACTGCCGTTATCTGGCGGTGTGGCGGGTGTCTGGTGTAGCAGGGTGTCTGCCCGCATGTCTGACGATCCAGCGCCGGGCCCCGGCCCGCGCTCCTTCAGGCCGTTGGCTTGGAGGCGCCTTAGGCGCGTGATGGTGGTTGGAGCGTGCGGACTACCCCGGCAGGTCGAGTTGGGCAAGGCCAAATTTTACGGGGGATTTATGGGGAACAGGCGGAACGGCACGGTGTTGGAGGTAAAGGATCTACGCGTCTACTATTGGACCGCCGCCGGCCCGGTGCGGGCGGTAGACGGGGTGAGTTTCGCAATTCAGCGGGGCGAGCGTTTTGGACTGGTTGGCGAATCCGGCTGTGGAAAATCGACGACGGCCAGCGCCATTCTGCGTCTTATTCGCCCGCCGGGCTCGATCGAAGGCGGAGAGGTCCTCCTCGAGGGGGTCGACCTTTTGAAGCTCCCGCCGTCCGAGGTGCGGCGGGTGCGCTGGCGCCGGGTGGCGCTGGTGATGCAGGGGGCGATGAACTCCTTGAATCCGGTCATGCGGGTGCGCGATCAGATCGCCGATGCGATTAGAGCGCACACGAGTCCACCTCCCTCCCCTCGCGCGCTGGAGGCCCGTATCCGGGATCTCCTAGGGATGGTGGGACTGCCGGCCCGTGTGATGGACCTGTATCCCCACGAGCTGAGCGGCGGGATGAAGCAGCGGGTGTGCATCGCCATGGCGATGGCGCTGGAGCCGGCCCTGATTATCGCGGATGAACCGACCAGTGCCCTCGATGTGGTGGTTCAGCGGGTCGTGGCCCAGACGCTGGTCGAGGTGGGAGAGAAACTGGGCAGCGCGCTGCTTCTTATCGGACACGATCTCGGGCTTCAGGCCCAACTGGTCCACCGGCTGGGCGTGATGTATGCGGGGAGACTGGTCGAGGTCGGTCAGGCGGAGACGCTCTTTGAGCAGCCCAAGCACCCTTACACCCAGCTCCTGCTCGCCTCCGTCCCGTCTGTGAAACAGCGGACCTTACCCCGGGCGATCCCAGGGCTGCCACCTCCTCTTATCAGCCCGCCGCCGGGGTGCGTCTTTCACCCGCGTTGTCCTTTTGCGACCGAGATCTGCCGCAAGGTAGTTCCCCAACCCCGCGAGGTCGCTCCTGGCCACACGGTCGCCTGCCATCTGTATTAGCATTGAGCGTTAGCCTCACAGGCTGGGCGATAGCCGGAGGAGGAAGCAATGACGGTGCCGCTTCTGGAAGTTCGCCAGGTCAGCAAGGTCTTCAGCCGGGGGTTGCTGCGGAAACAGCACCTGGTGGCTCTTGAGAACTTCTCGGTCAGTATCCCTGAGGACCGCCCCATGGTTGTCGCGATTGCCGGGGAAAGCGGGAGCGGCAAGACGACGCTGGCCAACCTGATCCTCGGGCTGCTCCGTCCGTCCGCCGGTCACGTCCTCTTCAAGGGGAAGGATCTCTGGCGGATGACCAAGGCGGAATGGGTCGCCTTCCGCAAAGAAGTCCAGGCGATCTTCCAGGATCCGTTCGAGGTTTACAACCCATTTTACAAAGTCGACCACGTGTTGGAGGCAGTCGTCCACAACTTTCGTCTAGCACGGGATCGTAAAGAGGCAAGACGGCTGATCGTCGAAACGCTGGAGATTCTCGGGCTCCAGCCTAACGATGTCTTGGGGAAATATCCTCATCAGATGAGCGGAGGCCAGCGCCAGCGGGTGATGATTGCCCGGGCTTTTCTTTCCAAACCACGGTTGATCGTAGCTGATGAGCCGGTGTCGATGGTTGACGCCTCACTCCGTGCGCTTATTCTCGAGAACATGTTACGACTGAAGCAGGAGTATCGCGTTTCTTTTGTTTACATCACTCACGATTTGTCGACAGCCTATCAGATAAGCGACGACATTTATATTCTCTACCTCGGAGGAGTGGCAGAATACGGAAATGTTCGCCAGGTAATTGAAAATCCTCATCATCCTTACACTAGACTCCTAGTGGAATCTGTACCGGTTCCTAATCCAAAAATGCGCTGGAGGAATGTGGTTGAACTACCACCAGAGGATGAAATACGCACCATGACTGCAGGCACGTGCAAGTTTGCCCGACGTTGCCCCTATGTAATGGATGTATGTCGCCAGAGCCCACCCCCTCTGTACCAGGTGGGGCCTCATCAGTATGCCGCCTGTTTCCTCTACCGGGATAGGCCGATTAAGGCGGAGCCTCCAGCCGCTCAGACACCGACAGCAGATCGCTGAGCGCTAATATAAGACCGGTCCACGACCTGGGCGAATGATGACCGCCAGCGCGTCGGTCGGCCTTGGGGAGCGGGTGGAGTGGGACACACTCACGTCCGAGATGAACCGTCGCGGCATCTACTGTATGGACAAGCAACGTGGTCGGTCTTGTCGCGGTTCCCACGGCCAAGTGCGGGGGACTAACCCGTCATTATCTTGCTCGAACGCTTCCTCCCACGCGCGGCTACACATTCCCTGCCACCTTTAACAGCGTACTGGTATGCCAGGGGCTTGCGCCACGCCGGTGATTCGCCGATGAGAACAGCCTTTCCCCAGGGAACCCACGGGGCCGGTCCCCTCCGCTGCCCGAGGGGACCGGCCGTCAGCGGCTTCAGGGGATAATGGGGAGCACCACGTGCGACGGCCGCGCACGGTCCAGGTAGACGGTGTTGTGAGCGACGACGGTGTGGGTGTGACGCCCGACGGGCTCGCCCGTGTTCGGGTTGACATCGAACCGCGGGAAGTTGCTACTCGAGATGTCGAGCCGGATGCGGTGTCCGACCTGGAACAGGTTGCTGGTCGGTGGAAGCTTAATCTGAACGCGGTACACCTGACCCGGCTGCATGAGAACTTCCTTGTCCCAGCCATCACGATACCGTGTGCGAATAATCGAATCGACCAGGTTCATGTGATAGCCGTGCGGATAGTCCTCGTTCGGCGGGTAGACGTCGATCAGTTTGGCGGTGAAGTCGGTATCGACAGCCGAGGATGAGATCCAGAGGTGCACCTCGATCTCACCCGTCACTTCCACCGGGTGTTCGAGTGGCGGCGTCTGGAACACCAGCACGTCTGGTCTGGCCGCAAGGAGAGGGTACGGGGGCCGGGCGCCAACGATGCCCGGTTCCTCTTTCTGATGGGCAGCTCCGGCGAGCACGATGCTCCGCATCCGCACCCGGAACGGGATGTAGCGGGCGAAGTAAGGCTCGACGCCCTCGGCAACGGGAATCATTTCGAAGAAACCAGTGACGGCCCCAGCGATCGTCGGCACCGGGTGACTGGGATCAAAGGTGAATCGTGCGGGAGACGCGTCCTCCGCCGGAGGCTCGGGGGACAGCAGGCCACCTGAATGCAAGTAGTACGGTATGTAGCGCGTGCGCGCCAGGGGCCACTCGCGCTCGGCACGCCAGCGGCCGCCATGATGCAGTTTCCCCTCGGGCGTGCGGCGACCGTCTCCGCCTCCCATCACGAAGATGCGCACCGGCGGGTCGTCTTCGACGCCATTGGGGATTCCTTTGAGCCAGCGATCAAACCAGCGGAGTCGCTCGCGGTTGTAGCGGTCGTTCCCCCATACCGAGTCAGGGCCGAAGTCGACGTCGCCCGCGTAGGAGACCCCCTCGCGCATTCCACTGTGTGTCCAGGGCCCCATGATCAGTCGTTGGGGGGTCCGATTCTTTCTGGCCATGGCCGCATAGTAGTTGACGGTGGCAACGGCATACGGATCGAACCACCCCCCGCTATAGACGGCGGGGACGTCGGCGTGTCGGTCGAAGTAACGCTCCTGGTCGTTGCAGTCCTGCGCCCAGAATTCATCGTAGGTGCCACGATAGTAATAGTCGAAGAGCGTCTTCTCGAGATTAGGTACGGCGGCAAGGGGGGTATACCCAGGCTTGAACGGTGTCTGAAACACCCAGTCGCGCAGGTGCTCCATCGCGTCGACGATCGCCCGTGCCGCGGCAGGGTTATCGCGAACCTCCTGGGCGTCCTGTGCGTGGAGAAGAAGCGCCCCAAACATGTGCAGCGCCATGGCCCCGCCCTGGCGGGCCTGGTGGGCGTAGCTGTTGGTGGGGCCGACATCGGGCCACACCGCCGTCAGGTGCGGTGGACGGTACAGCGCCATCACCTGCTGGACGATCGCCCCATGCGAGCTGCCGAGCGTGCCAACTCGACCGTTCGACCACGGCTGGGCGGCGATCCACTCGACGGTGTCATAGCCGTCAGGGCCCTCGGTCGGGTTGGCCGTGTGAAAGTACTGCCCGGTGCCTTCCGAGCGGTACCGTCCGCGCAGATCTTGAATCACCACGACGTAACCGCGCGGGACGAAGAACTCCGCGACCGGCTCGACCCAGAGCCACTGCGAGGTCTTGTCGTAGGACGTGCGGCCAAGCAAGGTGGGCCACTTCCCCGGCACCGGTTCGCCGTTACGGGCCGGCCGGTAGATGTCTGTAGCCAGCCGGACGCCATCACGCATCGGCACCATGACGTCTCTGGCGACGACGATTCCGTATTCCGGCTGCGATTCGTGCATCGATCTCCTCCGCTGGGACGTGACGTAGTTTAACTCTAAATAATCTCCATGGGAGCGGCGCTTAGAAGTCCAGGACGACACTTGCCCGTCCGGAGAACCCGATGATCCGGGCAGTTTCCTTCGCCGCGTCGTACGTGGCTCCCCGAGCCGATACGGGCCGCCGACCTTGAGAGTGGGGCAACCGGAGGTCAACAACGGCGGGGTGTCGATCGGTGTTGCAGACCAGTTCGGCGACGATCCGGTCGTGACAGCGGTCCGATTCCACCGTCAGCGAGAGCGGGCCGAAATAGCTCGCCACCCGTTCGAGCACGATCCGCTGTCCAGGCGCGAGCCACATCCGGGGAATGCCGCGCAAGAGCTTCAGCGTGTCGCCCTCCTCCATGTATAGCATCCACCGGGTCTGCATCAGAAACCAGGCTTCCTCGTGCGTCTTGTGCGGACTGCCGCCGAAGTAATGCTCCCAGAACGTAAACGTCTCGCGGTCGGCCAGCCCGCTGAAGCCATTGTAGTAGGCCTTGAGAAACGGCTTCACCTCGTCACGTTTGAGATGGATGAACGGGTGCGGACTGTAATACGGCTGGCTGAAGCCGACGTTGCGGCTGCAGAACAGCTCGTGGTGGACGTGCAACAGTATATCAGTGGCCGGCTCGTCTGGCTCCAGGACCTCCTGGAAGACAAGATACAGCGGGCCGGTCAGCGCATCCCGACAGGTGATCGCGCCGTGGGTATAGCACGTCCCGCCTTCGGCGAGTAGACTGACCGGGCCCCAGTGGCCGGCCCACGGCGACGCCGTTGGATACCAGCCGCCATCGGCCAGGGGCACGATCGGTCCCCGGGCAAGGGTCTCGAAGAGCGCCGTTCGGATGTCCTGCTTCCACGCTTCGGCCTCGGCAGCCAGCCGCTGGGACGCCGCGGGCTCGACCTTCTCCAGCATCTCGGCGGCCCGGCGCAAGCCCAGATAGGCGTACCCGTTGAGCATGAACGAGCGCTCAACGTCGTCCGGATCGCCCACTCGCCCATCGATCAGGCCATACCCGCGGCCGCGCAAGTCCTCTCGCTGGTTCCGACGCCGCCAGGCGATCAGATACTCGCAGGACTTGAGCAGCTTGGTGGCTATCTCGCCGACCCACCGATCATCACGCGTGTAGCGATAGTGCTCGCCGAGGGTCCAGAGTGCGCAACCCGTTTCAAGCTGGTACCCGGTAAAGTTCTGGATGAAGCCATCCTCGTGCTGCTTGTCGAGAAAATACGTCACCGCGCGCCGTGCCACATCGTGCCAACCCATCGAATCCAGGAACTGAATGATCGGGGCACTTTCCGAGCCGATCGGGCTGTAGACGCCGACTGCCGGCGCGAGCGTCCCATCTGGCTCGCGGCCGAAGGTGATCAGGTCCAGGTGCAGGAGGCCGGCCTGCACCATCTGATTCAGACGCTCCTCGGGAAGGAGCATCCGCCCGCCCCGATGCAGCTTTCCCTGCCAGAAACGGCGCGCTTCTTCCAGACACGCCGAGCCCGACCGGCGCACAAGACGCATCGCCCGCTCCCACGAAATCGGTCGATGCGGCACGACAAACTCCAGGACCGCCGTTTCGCCCGGTTGCAGGAGGATCGCCATCTCCTCCTGGGGAAGCGGCGCTCCATTGAGCTTGGCCACACAGAAGACGCGTCCGGACTCGTAGAGGCCGAAGCCGTGCGCTCCATCGAACGACCAGCGTACACCCCGCGGTCCGGGAGCGGGCGCCTTAAAGCAGGCGTACCGGGGCACCGCCGCGGTGTTCCGGGCGTGCACCAGGACGACCAGCACGATTTCTTCGGCTGACCCCAATTCTTCGGCCAGCAGTGTGGCGAACAACTCCTCGTGCTCCGGCGTGAAAACGTGCCCGGCGCAGTGTCCGTCCGCGACCAGGAAGTGTGTCCCCCGAAGGGTTTCGGCGGAGAGGGACGTCGCCTCCAGGGTGGCGAAGGCGGTGCACTGGTACTGGACGTCGTCGTCCACGATGGCTGCCCGGAAGATCGGGAGACAGCCGGCCTCCAGGGCTCGGGTGATCGTCGACGTGCACCCCCAGCCGCGGCCGAGCAGGAAACCGTACCAGCACGGCTCGCCCTTTGTCTCCTCCAGCCGGACTGGCTCACCGGGGAAACGGGGCTGGATCCATTCGTACAGGTGCGAACCGGGGCCTGGTCGCCCGTTCCCCCGAACATCCATCTCGAAGAGCTGCATGTGCCGACTGACGCCCAGCCAGATCGGACAACGCAGCGCGCGGGTGTGCCGCGCCGCCGTTTCCGCTGATTCTTCGGTTTCGAGGTCGATCCGCTGGAGGCCCGTTACCCACCCGCGACCCGTTAGCGTCGCGACGATCTCATCGTAGGACCGATAGTCGTGGGCGAGCGTGATGACGACTCCATACGGCCGAACCCACATCGGAGCGCCAGCACGGACGTCACGCACAAAGAAGGTGAACGCATGCGCCGAAGTTCTGACCGTGATGGTCGTCGCCCGCGCCCCAGGATCGATCTGGCTCGCGTCGACGGAGAGCACCAACCGGCAGCGCCCGGGGCCGATGCAGCGAAATCGTCCGGCATCGTACGTCCCTTCTGCCCGCGGAAATGCTCCGACCAGAATCTGCCCGAAGCGGACCTCCAGCTCTCCTTCACCCGGAGCTTCCCGCCATTCGATGGCCAGATCAACACGCATGACCGCTTGCCCTCCCAGACAGCGGGCCATTGCCTGTATCTTCTGCTCCGATACCCAGCCGTGGCCTCCCCGCGATCAGCGCTTCAACCCACTCATGACTACGCCCTTGACAAAATACCGTTGGGCGAGAAGAAACAGCAGTAGTGTTGGCGCAATACTCACGACGCTGGCCGCCATCACCAGCGGCGTATCCGACCAGTATTGGCCGGTAAAGAAGCTAATCCCGACGGTCACCGTCATCATGTCGATTCGCGTGAGATAGATCAGGGGACCCAACAGGTCATTCCAGCGCGCCAGGAAGGCGAAGATGGCGAGTGTCGCCACCGCCGGACCAGCGAGAGGCATGAAGATCTGCCAGTACATTCGGAACGGATTGCAGCCGTCGACCTTCGCCGCGTCGGACAGGTCCTGGGGAATACTCCGAAAGAATTGCCGCAGTAAGAACGTGCCGAATACCCCGCCAAGCCACGACGGCACGACGAGCGGCAGGTAGGTGTTAATCCAACCGAGCTCCTTGAACAGGATGTAATGGGGAATCAGCGTGACCTGACTGGGGATCATCAGTGTGCTCAGGAAGACGAGGAACCAGAACTCACGTCCCCAGAAGCGAAGCCGCGCAAAGGCGAAACCAGCCATCGACGTGGTGACGATCTGGCCAAGAACCCCGAGCACGGCGATCAGAGCGCTGTTGAAGATGAAGCGCGCAAAAGGCACCCGGAGAAAGATCTCCACGTAGTTGGACCAGAGGGGCACCTTCGGCAATAACTGGGGTGGATAGACCTGCGCCTCGGCAATGTTCTTCAGCGACGTCGAGATCATCCACAGGAACGGGATGAGCATGGTCATGCCGCCAAGCGACAGCACGACATAGGAGGCGATGAGACGGCAGACCTCGCCAAAACGTCTCTGCCCGACGAGGCGACCGACATTCGGGTGGCTGCGGGCCTCTATCCTCATACGTCCTCCTGCGCCAACCAGGCTCGGCGGCAGGTACCTCAGACTTCGTAGTAGACCCATCGCCGTTGCAGCCGCCATTGCACCAGCGTCACGGCCAGGATCACGGCAAACAGGATGTAGGCAAGTGCCGAGGCAATCCCCATCCGAAAGTCCTCAAACCCCCGGAAAAAGATCAGCAGCACAATAGTGAGCGTCGACCAGGCCGGGCCACCGCGGGTCATGATGTAGGTCTGCTCGAAGACCTGAAACGAGCCGATGATCGAGAGAACTAGGATCAGGAAGGTGGTGGGCGAAAGGAGTGGCACGGTCACGTGGCGCAGGATCTGCCAGGTGCCCGCTCCGTCAATCCGGGCGGCCTCGTAGTATTCCTCGGGAATCGCCTGCAACCCGGCGAGGAAGAGAATCATGTTGTAGCCAAGACTCTTCCAGACACTCATCACAATCACGGATGGCATGGCCCACTCCGTGCTGGCGAGCCAGGGAATGCGGGGTAGGCCGACCAGGCTTAGGAGAAAGTTAAACAGACCAAACTCCCGGTTGTAGAGCCACGTCCAGAGCAGCGCGATCGCCACGGTCGACGAGACGATCGGCATGAAGTAGACCGTCCGAAAGACGGTCCGACCGACCATCCGGCGATTGAGCGCGAGCGCCAACACGAGCGACAGCACCATCAAGGGTGGAATGACCCCGACCGTGTAGTAGAGCGTGTTCCACAGCGTCTTCCAGAACAGCGGATCACGGGCGAGGGTCTGGTAATTGTCCAAACCAACGAAGACCGGCGGGGAGACCGCATCCCACCGAAAGAAGCTGAGGGCAAATCCGGCTAACACCGGTCCCAGGGTGAAGCCAAACAGCCCGACGAGTGACGGCGCCAGAAAGACATAGCCCCAGAAGTTTTCACTCTGGAGAACGTGTTGCAGGAATGTGCGGCCAGTTGCCGAAGCCCGTGCGGCCATTGTGGCCCCCTTCTGCACCCCTTGCGTCTCGTTCGCACCTTGCTGCCACGGCCAGATGGGCCAGCCCGGGTGGGTGAGCGGTCGACCGCTCACCCACCCGCCTTCCCGGCACCGGCAACCGTGGGCTTGCTAGTCAGGCCGATTGAGGATCTCGTTGACCTTGGCGTCAATCATCTTCAGCCCATCGTCAACGCCGACCTTGCCGTTGAAGATCTGCGGCAGGATCTGGCCGATCTCGCGGCTCACCTCAAACCAGCGCTTGATCCCACCGAGCCAGGGACGACCAGTCGCCAGTTCCTCGACGACGATGCGATAACTGGCCGGCTTCTTTGCCGCCTCAGCCCGGATGTAGGCATCGGAGAGCGCATATTCTTTCAGGACCGGCACGCCTGTGCCGCCAATGATGCGTTGCGCCGCCACCTCGTGAGTCGAAAACTTGACGAACTGCCACGCCGCATCCCTCTGCTTGCTCGCCGTGGGGATGGCCACGTCGTCCGGCCCGGCCCAGCTCCCCCGCGTCTTGTTGACGGGCTGGGGAACAACGTCCCAATCGAACTCCGCCTTCCGCCAGGCAGGGATGTTCCAGGCGGCCGACGAATCGAGCGCCACTTTTCCGGATAGGAAGAGATCCTGGACCTGCGGCCCCTGGGGCATCTCCTCCGGCTTGGGTGCACTACGATCGGTCAGGATCAGATCGACGAAGAATTGGACGGTCTCTTTCACGCCGGGATGGAGCCAGTTGCTTTTCTGAAGGTCCTCGGTGATCACCCCGGGGGCCCCGGCCTGCAGGACGTGAGCGGTGAGGCTGGTTGGCAGCTTCGTCCCCCAGATCCCGGCCTTCTCATCCCGAAGCTGCTTCGCCCACGTGCGCCAGTTGGCCCACGTCCAGCCTGCCTTGGGTGGCTCGAGGCCAGCTTTGGCCAGGAGACTCTTGTTGACGACGAAAGCACCGCCGGTCCCGCGCCACGGCAGCATGTACATCCCATCGCTGCCCGGGTCCTTCGGCCAACGCCCTTCTTCAATGAAGGCAAAGTAGTCGGCATCCTTGACGCCGTCGCGCTTCATGAAATCCCGCAGATTGACGAGCTGTCCTTTCTGACCGTAGGTCCACCAGACCTCGCCAAGCACCATGCCGTGGACATCCCAGACGTCCCCGGCCACGATCTGGGTTGTCAGCTTCTGCCAGAACGCATCCCAGGCCACGGGCTCGATCTGGACGTCGATGCCGGGCGTTGCCTGCTTGAACGCGTCGATGACGTTCTTCCACATCGCAACGTCTTCCGGACCGAACCAGACGCCAAAGCGCAGGGATGACGTCGACGCACTGACCGTCGGCGCCTTCGCCGGCGGCGTCGTCGGAGTTGCCGCAGGCGCCGGTGTCGAAGTCGTGGGTTGGCAGGCGGCCAGACCACCGAGCCCGCCCGCGGCTAATAGCAGGGGAATAACAGCACCTCGCACGAAGGCACGACGCGACATTGGACGGATAACTCCACGGGTGAAACCCTTGCCCATGACTTCCTCCTTGTGTTTGCTTCGAGATTTCTGACCTCCGAATTCACAAACAGGATCTCACCCCCAGCTCGTCATCTCAAGCGAACCCCCTTCTGCCGGCGCGATATAGCCCACCGCGACGATCTCCTCATAACTTTGCTGCAGGTGGGCGCGCATTGCGGCCTGGGCTGCCCGTTCATCACGCTGGCGGATGGCCTCCAAGATCGCTGTGTGGGCGGCGATCGCGTTGTCCATAGCCTGCGGCAGAGCGGTGCCCGCCAGCATCGCCTCGACCAGCAACTCGCGGATACAGGCCAGGTAGGAGGAGAGAACACGGTTCTTGGCCGCCGCGGCCACCGCCTCGTGGAAGGCCACATCGGCGCGAACAAACGCCAGCGGCCGCCCCCGGTGCTCGATCATCCGCGCCAGCGCCGCCGCGATGGCCTGAAGATCACTTGCCTCAGCCCGCCGAGCAGCTAGACCGGCGGTGCGGATCTCGAGGAAATAGCGGGCTTCGAGCAGTTCGCCGATACTCCACTCGCTGCGGCGCAATAGGCGGCTCAGCGTCTCCAGGGCAGTCGCCGGATGGGCCTCGGCCACAAACGTTCCCCGGCCCGGGTGCACCTCGACCAGACCGCGTTCGACAAGGACCGCGATGGCGTCCCGCACAACCGCCCGGCTGACCTGATACTGCTCGGCCAGGGCTCGCTCGTGGGGGAGACGGTCGCCGGGTTTGAGCTGGCCCTCCAGAATCTGGCGTTCAATATCGGCGGTGATGTGGTCGCGCAGCCGTGTCCCACGGTAGCGACGAGGCCCACGCGTCAATGCCCTCGGCTCCATAGGTCTTACCTTTCGGAGTGGTCAGACCGGTCCGACCTTTACTGGGGGCAAGCATACATAGTGGCCACCGGCCTGTCAAGAGCCTGGCGACGCCCGGCAGGGCTTTCCAGTTTTCATGATTGTTGGCCGATGAGCAAGCCTAGGCCCCGGTCGGCCCGGGCGCTCAGGGCCCGGAACCCGTCCACAACGAACCGATAACCCAGCGCCCTTATCAGGTGCAGAGCCAGGTTCCGAATCATGCTCAGCCCAGGCCCAACCTTCCGACCATGCAGCCGGTCCTCGGAAAAGCTCACGTCGCGCACCCAGTAAAGCCGGTTCTCACTCTCCCAGTGGCCCCGCAATGCCTTAAGGGCCATTCGGGGACTAAGATCCCTGATTGCCCCGCCTGAGCCCCATAAAAGTTCCTGCCCTTCCCATGCCTCGGGTTCCCCACGCCTCGAAAGCCGGCACCTTTGCCTCCGCATAACTCCGCAAAACTTAAGCCGAGGCCAACCGTACTCGCGTTCAAGAGACTGCCCAAGCTCGGAGCTTTCTAAAAGCCAAAGTTCCCTTACCTCAAGCCGGCCATGCCCTTTGCTAACCTCCCGAATATCGGCCGGTCGGTCAAAGACCCCGGTGCCCCACCGCCCAAACCTTGTGGCCCGCTCACTCTCCGGCTGGTTGGCCTTTAACGGCCCGATGTACGACCCCCTTTTTCGACAACCTTGCGAACGACCGGTTCGGTCAGA
>CACRXC010000160.1_pt1 | contig 19157 bp, 20 predicted proteins | sample 5377091 | NCBI WGS metagenome assembly CACRXC01 (sample SAMEA6061845, study PRJEB28556) | metagenome | reverse complement strand
AGCTCGTGTCGGTGGGGCATGCTGCACCTCACTCACCACGGGATCGGTCAACACAATTATGCCCTACTGAATCTACTCATTGAAAACAGGCCCTAGTACGGTCATCGATCTGGTCAAACTCCCCGCTGACGGCCCGGAGATGCGGGCCATTCGGGGTGGCGAGATCGGCCTCATCTTCCAGGAGCCGATGGCCGCGCTCAGCCCGGTGCACACTATCGGCGATCAGATCACCGAAGCCATTCTGCTGCACCGGCAGGTCAGCCGCCATGAGGCCCGGGAGCGGGCGATCGAGGTGCTCCGTCAGGTAGGTATTCCCCGCCCTGAAGAGCGATTTGACGCCTATCCTTTCCAACTGAGCGGCGGACTTCGGCAACGGGCGCTGATCGCCATGGCCATCGCCTGCGAACCCAAACTCCTCATCGCCGACGAGCCCACCACCGCGCTCGACGTCACCACGCAGGCTCAGATTCTCGATCTACTGCGGCAGATTCAGGCAGAGAGGCACATGGCTATTATGCTGATCACCCACAATCTCGGGGTGATCGCCGAGATGGCCGATGAGGTGGTGGTGATGTACCTGGGCCGGGTTGTGGAGACGGGTCCCGTCGAAGCGATCTTCTACGATCCCAAACACCCCTACACCCAGGCGCTCCTGCGCTCGATCCCGAGCATCACCGCGCCGGCCCGCGTGAAACTGCCCACCATCGCCGGCTCGATTCCGCATCCATACAATCGCCCGCCGGGCTGCCCATTCCATCCGCGATGCCCGGCCTTTATGGCCGGCCTGTGCGACCGCCTTGAGCCAGAACTGCGACCGGTGGCTAAAGACCACGCGGTGAGTTGTTTTCTCTACCACCCGCCGGCAGTCCCTCACTGACCGGACGAGAGGGCAGTCTGATGAAGCCTGAGACCCCGCCCACGGCCAGAAGCACGGTCCTCCTTGAGGTCAAGCGTCTGCGCAAGTTCTATCCCCTGCGGCGTGGATTGTTCCGCCGGCTGGTGGGCTATGTGCGGGCGGTCGACGACGTTAGTTTCACTCTCACCGAGGGCGAGACACTGGCGCTGGTCGGCGAGAGCGGCTGCGGCAAGACGACTATTGCTCGCTGTATCCTACGGGCGACCGACCCCACCGGCGGCCAGATCCTCTTTCGAACGAGCAGTTTGCCGACCGCCAACGGCCAGCCGCAGATGGTTGACATCGCGGCGCTGCCCCGACGCGAGTTGCGTCCGCTGCGTCGCGAGATTCAGATGATCTTCCAGGATCCCTTCTCCTCACTCAATCCCCGAATGACTATCTTGGACATCGTCGGTGAACCGCTCCTGGTCCACGGCGTCCGCAACCGCCAGGAGCGGATGGACCGGGTGGCCGAACTGCTGCGATTGGTCGGGCTGCCGCCAGAATACATGCGCCGGTTCCCGCACGCCTTCAGCGGTGGTCAACGCCAGCGTATCGGGATCGCGCGCGCTCTGGCTTTGAATCCCCGGCTGATCGTCGCCGATGAGCCGGTCTCAGCCCTCGACGTCTCCGTTCAGGCTCAGATCCTGAATCTCTTACTCGATCTTCAGGCGCAACTTGGCTTGACTTATCTTTTTATTACCCACGATCTCAGCGTGGTCAAACACATCAGCGACCGCGTGGCCGTTATGTATGTCGGGCGTATCGTCGAACTGGCCGAACGCGACGCGATTTTCTACACGCCTAAGCACCCCTACACCGCTGCCCTGCTCTCGGCAGTGCCGAAGCCCGATCCCCGGGCCCGTGGGCAGCGGCTGGTGCTCCAGGGCGAAGTGGCAAACCCGGCCGCGCCGCCTCGCGGCTGCTACTTCCATCCCCGGTGCCCGTACGCCGTGGACAGGTGCCGGGTCGAGACGCCGGTCCTCGAGCCCATCGCTCCCGGACATCTGGTAGCCTGCCATCGTGCCTGGGAACTGCGCCTCCCCGGCATCCCGAGGGAGCCGGCTGCCCCGCCTTCGCGGTCCCCGGTCCCCGAACCTCACTCCCAGTAAATAATCCAGACGCAGGCCCCAGCGACCAGGACCGTGGCCACTACCAGGACCAGTAACTGGCTCGGCGTCAGCGCCACCTCTCGCGCCGCGTAAAGCAGCAGGACCACCATCCCCAGAGCCAGCACCACCCACGAAAGAAGACGCGGGTGCTGGCTGTACCACTGCTTCAGCCGCTCCATCCACCGCTCCTTCAGTCTCATCCTGCCCGACCGGCACCATGCCAACCAGTCGGGCGCTCGATGGCTGTCGCACTCCCGCGCGTTACCCCGGATTGTCGCCTGGCTGTTCGAGAATGCGCTTCAAATTGGCCAGCGAGCGCCGGGCGTTTTCGGCCAGTTCGGCCATCAGGCGCCCCTCGACCGGGCGCAGCAGCACAGGCAGACGGTACTCGCCCCGAAAGGTCACCCGGGTCCGGCCATCGAGCGGCTCGAAGAGCCAGGCCGACCGGCTCTCAACCATGCCGGTGCTCCATGAGACCAGCCGACGGTTGGGCTCGAAGTCAACGATCTCCAAGGTGACCTCGACTGGCAATCCCATAACCGTCCCAGCCGCCCGCACCCGCGCCCCCCGGCCGTAGGTCGGCTCACCCACCGGCTCGAAGCGCGTGAAATTGTGCATCCACTCGAGAGCGTGCCGGTAATCGGCCACGTAGGCGAAAACTCGCTCGACCGGCGCCTCGATGATGATGCTCTCCTCAATCTGGGGCACCACCGCCTCCCACCGACGCGACCCGACGAATCAGCAGCGGCCGGGCTGTCCGTTGCAAGACCTCGAGCGGCACACTGCCAAAGAGCAGGCGGGCAAGAGGCGAGACCGTCTCCACGGCCAGGGCGATGAGATCGGCCTCCTCCTGCTCCGCCGTTTCCGCGATCACCTGGGGAACATCCGGTCCGGCCCGCAGGAGTGTGCGCACCCGGAGCCCCTGCTGGCCGAGGCGGGCAGCGACTCGCTCCAGATACTGCTGAGCCGCGCTGATCTCGGCCGCGCTGTACTCCTCACCGATAACTCCGGTGGGAACGGCGTAGCCGGGAATGACCGGCGGGGCGCCAAAGGTTGGCGGGCGCTCGGGCGCCTCAGCCGCCAGCACCGGGCGGTAGTGCGGTCGGACGACGTGCAGGAGCAGGACCTCGCCCTGGGTGAGGGCGGCCAGCGCGCTCACCTCATCCAGGATCATCTCGGCCGCCGGTGTGCCATCCAGTGGCACTAGGATGCGCCCAAACCGTCGCGCCACCGTCCGGACCTCACCGCCGGAGCATACCACGGTCCTGTACCCACAGCAAGAGTCATCCCCGGCCCCACCACGCCGCTGCCTGGAAGGGGGAGACCACCCTCCGCCAGGCGGGCGCCCGTGGCCAGGCGAGCCTGAGGCATGCAGGCCAGGGACCAGTCACAAAAAACCGGCGACGGGGTCAGCCCGTCGCCGGTTAAATCTACCCCCGATCGACCGGGAGTGGCTCTCAGGCGCTCATCGGTCTGGCGCCGAGATCCCGCGACGCTCTCCCGTCGCCTCTTAAGAGGGCGGGCATTCCACTTGCACTCTTGGAGCGGCTGATGACAGTTTGGCGACCGTTCCCCGCCCCGTCTCCCGCCAGCCCTGCCGGGTTTTCGGTCTCCGGGCACAAAAAAAGGGTCGGGGCGAGTGGATTTGAACCACCGACCTCCACGACCCGAACGTGGCGCGCTAACCAGGCTGCGCTACGCCCCGACTCCGGAGCGCCATCCCACACCTCTCCCACACCGCCCGGGCTCAGAAAGGAGCCCGGCAATGCCCACTCTCCGCAAGCGCACCAGTCCCACGGGGCACACCTACTGGGAGGCCGGTGTCCAGGTGGGCGGTGTCCGGCGCTGGGTGACCGGTCGGACCCGCCGGGAGGCCGAAGAGAAACTGGCCCGGCTCCTGGCCGCCGGGCGGCTCACCCGCCCCCCAGGCCTGACCCTTCAGGAATGGTGGAGCGAGTGGCTGGAGGGCCGGGACCTGCGACCCCACACCCGTGTCGCCTATACGAAGGCCCTGCGCCCCGTGCTCGCCCAGGTGGGCGATCTCCGCCTGGACAAACTCACCCCCACCGCCCTGGCCGCCGTCTTCGTCCGGCTCCGGGGCCAGCACGGGAGCCGTCTTCTCCAGCACGCCTATGATGCCCTGAGAGCCTGCCTCAACGCCGCCGTCCGGGCGGGTCTTCTCCCCGCCAACCCCCTCCAGGCCGTGCCCCGACCCCGGCACGAGCCGAAAGAGCGCCCCGTCTGGGGACCGGCCGAGGTGCGCACCTTCCTTCAGGTCTGCGCCGGGAGCCACAGCCGCTACGCCCCTCTCCTGGCCCTGGCTGTCCTCACCGGCTGCCGGGTGGGCGAACTCCTGGGCCTCACCTGGGCCGACCTGGACCGGGAGGCCGGGACGCTGACGGTGCAGCGCCAGGTGACCTGGGTCCGGGGCCGCCCCGTGGTCGGGCCGCCCAAGAGCCCCAGCGGCCGGCGGACCATCGCCCTCCCCACCCAGGCGTGGGCCTGGCTGGACCGCCTTCCCCAGACCGGCCCGGCCCTCTTCCCCCAGGCCAGCCCCAGCGGGCTGCGCAACGCCCTTCTCCGCCTCTGCCGCCGGGCGGGCCTGCCCCCGGTCTCCGTGCACGACCTCCGGGCCACCCACGCCACCCTCCTGGCCGCCCTGGGTCTGGAGGTCAGGGTCCTCCAGCACCGGCTGGGCCACTCCGACCCCAGAGTGACCATCAAGCACTACAGCCGGCTGCTCCGGGATGCCGAGCGCCGGGCGGCCGAGGCCCTCGAACGGGCGTTGGGGGAGTAGCCTCCGTCCACCCGACCCCGCCCGGGATATATTCCCTCATGGAGACCACGCACGGAGGTGTGGCATGCGTGTCGAGAGTGCCGAGATCGCCGGCCTGACCGTGGCCCAGACCGCGCGGCGGTTGGGGGTGTCCGAATCCTTCGTGCGCTACCTCATCCGGCTGGGCGAGGTGCGCACGGTGCGGACGGCGCTGGGCCACCTCATCCCGCCCGAGGAGGTCGACCGCCTGGCCCAGGAGCGGGCCGCCCGCCGCCGGGCCCAGGACTGAGCCGACGCCCGGCCCCAGAAAGGAATCGCCCGCCGTGACCGCCGGCGGGCGACCGGTATAGGAAAGGAGGTCCAGAATGCCCCTGTCCCAGCTCTATCGTACCGGCTTCCACAGGGTTCGTCAAGCCGTTCTGACCAGCCGGGTGGCCGTCCGGCCCCGTCAGGCGGCCGGGGTGCTGCTGGTCGCACTGCCGGTTGCGCTTGCCGGCAGCGTTCTCCGCCCGGAGCTCCTGACCCTCCTGGGCGTGCTGGGCGTGTTGACCGCCACAATGGCCTGGGAGCTCCCGGCCATTCGGGCCGACCTGCGCCAGGGGCTGGGCATCGGTGCCCGTGCGGCGCTGGTCGCCGCCGGCCCCGTCTATGCCTTCTGGCTGGCGTTCCCCCTCCCGGTCGCCTGTTTCCTGGGCGCCCCCTGCGCCCTGGCCTGGCTGGCCGTCCGCGCCCGCCTGGTGCGGGTGGCCGGGGACCGGTCGGAGCCGCTGCCGGGGATGGGAGCGCACCGGGACGCCGGCCAGGCCGACCCCGACCCCTTCGCGGGCCTTCCCCCGCGCGACCGCGAAATTCTGACCGCCTGGCGGGCCGGCCGGTCGGGGAGCCAGATCGCCCGCGAGTTCCAGCTCACCTCCAAGACGGTGTACAACCTCCTGACCCGCTACCGCCGGCAGCTGGGCCCGGACATGGTTCCCAAGCGCTCGCCCTGAAAAGTGGGATATCCCAAATTTGACCGGGATATACTTGGGAAGTTGACACGGGAACTACCCCTGCCGCTAGGCTCCTCTCCGAAGACCCCCTTCGGGGAGGAGCCCAATGCAGGCAACCGAGCGTATTCGGCTGGACCTGGAGGCGGACGAGTACGAGGCGCTGCTGGCACTGGCCAGGAGGGAGCTGCGCCCGCTCCCGGACCAGGCACGCTATCTCCTCCGCCAGGCCCTGCGCCGCCGGGGTCTCCTGCCGTCCACCCCGGCCCCGGCGGAGGCCCGGCGGTGATCGACGGCTACCTGCGCCGGTCCGACATCGACCGGGCGACCTGGCGCCGGCTCTGTCGGTACACCACGCCCCGCCGGGCCCTGGACGGGGAAGAGGTCCTGTGTCTTTCGGAGCTGGGCGCTCTCATGGAAAACCCCCCGGTCGGCGGCCGGGGGGAAGACACCCAAGCAGACACCCACGGCTCGGAGGTGACCCGTGGCCACCTCGAATACTACCACACCGCCCCTCACCCTGGAAAGCCTGGCCCGGGCCCGGGGGCTGGACCCGGCGCTTCTGCGCTCCCTGGGCTGGACCGAGAGGGACGGCGCCGTGGCTATCCCATGGAAGCGCGCGGATGGTCGGACGGCGTGGCATCTCCGTCTCGCGGTGGAAAAAGAAGACGGCCGTCCACGCTGGCGGTGGGCCAACGGCGACCGCGACCAGCTTCTCCCCTACATGGCCGAGCACCTACCGCTCTGGCGCACGCGGGGGCACACCGCCGTGATTATCGTCGAATCCGAGATTGACGCCGTCGCCCTGGCCTCCGCCGGGCTGGCGGCCATTGCGACCGGTGGGGCGGACGCGTGGCAGGGGCGCTGGTGGGACCTGCTCCAGGAGTTTGAGCGGGTCGTGCTCTGGCTGGAGGATCCGAAAGGACAGCTGCTGCTCCAGCAGCTCTGGCGCAGCCGCCCCTCTCCCGACCGCCCCCTGTTCGTCTGCCAGTCCTGGCCCTTCGGAGAGAAAGACCCCGGCCGGCTGCTGGCCCGGGCGAACGGGCAGGGCGCGACGCTCTTCCACCAGATCGTCGCCCAGGCCCGGCCGGCGGTGGGGGTCGCCACCGCCGAGGCGCTGGTGGCCGAAATCGTCGCCCGTTTAGGGGGTGACTACACCCCAGAACGGGAGGCGTACTCCCTCTGCTGCCCGCTGCATCACGATGCCGACCCATCGCTCAGCGTGTATCGGGACCGAACCGCGACCGCCCCGCGCTGGTTTTACCGGTGTCGGGGGGCCTGCGCCCAGGAGCGCCCCGCACTGGCCCAGGGGCCCGCGGAGGTGTTGGGGGGATTCCTGGGCATTGTCGTCTCCCGCCCATCGCCGACGCCGGACCGGCGGGTGGGGCTGCCCACGGTGGTGGTGCACGGCCACATCCCGACCCTGGCCGAGGAAACCTGGGCGGCGGTCCGGGCATGTGCCGCCCGCCGGCCACGGGTGTTCGCCCGCTACCCCGACGGCCGGCTGGTGCGCGTGGTGCCTGCCAGAGACGGCCGTCTCCAGATTCAGGACCTGGACGGCCGGCTGCTGCGCCACGAGCTCTGGCGGGCCATTGAGTTTGTGCACCTCTCGACCACCGAAAACGGCGCCGTGCGGGAGACGCCCACGCGGCCACCGGAAGACCTGGTCCAGTACATGCTGGCCGAGGCCGATCCCCCCGTCCCGACCCTTCGGGGGATCGTCCGCGTGCCCGTGGTGCTGGCGGACGGGACGCTGCTGGCCCGCAGCGGCTACTACCCCGAGGCCGGCCTGTACGCCGACCTTGATGTGGAGGTCGAGGAGATCCCCGAGACGCCCGCCGGCGACGCGGTGCGCCAGGCGGTGCACACCCTGCTGGAGCCGTTCTGCGATTTCCCCCTGGCCGGGCCGGCCGACCGCGCGAACCTGCTGGCCCTGCTTCTCACCCCCTTCTGCCTGGAGCTGTTTCCGCCCCCGGCGCCGTTCTTCGCCTGCCTGGCAGCCAGCCACGGTCTGGGGAAAACGCTGCTCCTCCAGGCCGCCCTGGCCATCGCCCTGGGGGAGGTGGCGGCGCGGGACCTCCCACGGGACGAGGATGAGTGTCGCAAAGCCGTGACGGGGATTCTGGCGCAGGGCCTGCCGGCGGCGCTGTTTGACAACGTGACACGCATCGAGGGCAAGACGCTGGCCGCGCTGGGGACGGCGCCCTTTTGGGAGGATCGCCCCCTGGGTCAGACCACGGCGGTGCGCTATCCCAACCGGACCCTCTGGCTCTTTACGGGGGTCAACCCCGTCATCTCCACCGAGCTGGCGCGCCGCCTGGTCCCCATCTTTCTCACGACCTACTGGGAGCGCCCGTGGGAGCGTGAGCACTTCCGCTACAGCCCCCTGCTGGCGTGGATACGCCAGCACCGCGCCCGGCTGGTCCACGCGGCGCTCGTCCTGGTGCGTCACTGGCTGGCGCGGGGTCGGCCCCGCCCGGCGACCCTTCCGGCCTTCGGGTCCTACGACGGCTGGGTGGCCGTGATCGGGGGCATCCTGGCCGCGGCCGGTGTTGACGGGTTCCTGGCCAACCGGTCCGCCCTCCACGAGACCCTGGCCGACCAGGAGGTGGAAACGGTCCGCGCCTTCTGCATCCGGTGGTGGGAGGCGTTCCAGGACCAGGCGCTGGCCGCCCAGGCGCTGCTCCCGGTGGCCCAGGAGGTCGGGCTGCCGCTGAGTGGCGAGACCGAGGCCGGGCGGACCAAATCCCTGGGCCACTGGCTGCGCCACCGCCAGGGGACGGTGGTGGAGGTGCCGGGGGCCGGTCCGGTCCGGGTGACCCGGGCCGACCGCGACCCGCACCTCCGGCGCAGCCTCTGGCGCCTGACGCCGGTGCCGGGTTCTGCGGATTGCGGATTCTGCGGATTCTCCTCGGCCAACCCGGAGGGCCCGCACGCCACCCCCTCCCCACGAGAGACAGAGGGTCGAGAGGGCCAACAAGAATCCGCACAATCCGCATTCCGCATGGGTGAGGACCCCGAGGGACAGGGGCACCCTGTCCCTCCCGACGATCTCCCACCCCCCGACCCCTCTGCGGACGCTCCTGCGGACGCTGCGGACGCTGGCGGACGCTCCCAGCGTCCGCACGCGAGCCCCGATGGGAACGGGGCTGGGGAAAGCAGCGGCCGCGCCGTCCCCGACGTGCCCTCCTTCCCCATAGAGGTCATCACCACCGCCGAGGTCCTGGCGCAGGCGCTGCCGGCCATCGCCCGGGCGCCGGTGCTGGCCCTGGACCTGGAGACGACCGGCGACGATCCCCATCGCGACCGGGTCCGGCTCCTGAGCCTGAGTGATGGCGACCGGGTCTGGGTCATCGACCTCTTCCAGGTGGACCCCACGCCGCTGTGGCCGGTGCTGGCCCAGACGGCGCAGCTGGTCGGGCACAACCTCTCCTTCGATCTTCGGTTCCTCCTGGGCCTGGGGCTGGCGCCGGAGGGGCTGGCCATCGACACCATGGTGCTCGATCAGCTCTTGCGGGCGGACGGGCGGCCCCGTGGTCTGGCAGAGGTGGCCCAGGAGGTTCTGGGCCTGGCCCTGGACAAGACCCTCCAGAAGAGCGACTGGTCCGGGGAGTTGACTACGGCCCAGCTGCGCTATGCCGGCCTGGATGCCTGGGTCACGTGGCATGGGGCGCGGGTCCTGCGCGACCGCTGTGTGGAGAAGGGCCTGGAGAAGGTCGTCGCCCTGGAGGCGGCGGCCCTGCCGGTGGTGGCGGCGATGGGGTCCTGGGGGCTGCCGATAGAGAAAGAGCGCCTGGCGGCCCTGGTGGCCCGGTGCGCGCAGGAGGCGGAGGACGCCCGCCAGCACCTGGGCACGCTTCTGGGGCCGGTGGACCCGGATTCCCCGAAACAGCTGCGGGAGATCCTGCGGCTGCGGGGCATCGCGGTGGAGAAGACCGATGAGGCCAGTCTGGCGCCCTACCGGGAAGACCCGGTCGTGGCGGCGCTGCTTCAGTATCGCCAGGCGGCGCGGCGGGCGCGACTGTTTTCGGGGGAGGACTTCCGGCCCCACCCGGTGACCGGTCGGCTGCACCCCGACTGGCGGCTGCTGGGGGCGCCGACGGGGCGGATGAGCTGTAGCCACCCGAACATCCAGGCCCTCCCCAGGGACCCGGCGGTGCGCTCCTGCATCCGGGCCCCGGAGGGGTGGGTCCTGGTCAAGGCGGACTTCTCGCAGATCGAGCTGCGTATTGCGGCCGAACTCAGCGGGGATGAGCGGCTGATTCAGGCGTTCCGGCGCGGCGAGGATATCCACGCCCAGACGGCCCGGCTGGTGCTGGGCCGGGAGCCGACGCCGGAGGACCGGCAGCTGGCGAAGGGGTTGAACTTCGGTCTGTTGTACGGGGCCGGCCCGGCGACCCTGGCCGCCTCGCTGCGCACGGCGTATGGGCTGGACGTGTCGGTGGCGGAGGCGGCGCGGCTGCGGGAGGCCTTCTTCCGGGCCTACCCGGTCCTCCGGCGCTGGCAACGCCGGCTGCTCCACGGGGAGGGGGAGCTGCGCACCGTTCTGGGCCGGCTGCTAAAACCCACCCGCGCCACCGATCGCGTGAACTACCCGGTCCAGGGGAGTGCGGCGGACGGCTTGAAGGTCGCCCTGGGGCTGCTCCGGGCACGGCTGCCTCAGGGGGCGAGGGTGGTCGCCTGTGTGCACGACGAGGTGCTGGTGGAGTGCCGGGTGGAGGACGCGGCGACCGTGGTTGAGGCGGTCCGGGAGGCGCTGGCAGAGGGGATGAGGACGGTCCTGCGCCGGGTCCCGGTCGTGGTAGAGGTCGGGGTCTATCAGGATTGGGGGGTGACCCCGGCGACCGTCGCGTGGTCCGGTCCAATCGACGGTCGGGAGGGATGACATGGACGTGCTGACGGTGCTCAGCTTGGGCGGCGGTGTGCAGTCCACCTGCCTGCTCCTCATGTGCTGCCGGGGGGAACTGCCCCGGCCGGACCTCGTTCTGTTTGCCGACACGGGGGCCGAACCGGCGCCGGTCTACCGGCACCTGGCCTGGCTGGAGGCCGAAGCCGCCCGGGCCGGGCTGGTGGTGGAGCGCGTGAGCGCCGGCAATCTGGCGGCCGATCTCGCACGCGCGGTGGCCACCGGCACGCGCGTGGCCAATCCCCCCTTCTATGTGAAGACAGGACGGGAACGGGGGATGTTGAGTCGCGACTGCACACGCGACTACAAAATCGCGCCGATTCGCAAGCGAATCCGGGAGGAATTGGCACGGAGAGGTCTGGAACGCGCTGAGTTGTGGCTGGGAATCACAACAGATGAGGTGGAGCGTGTTCGGGATAGCGATGTGGCGTACATCGTCCACCGGTATCCATTGATCGACCGTGACTTTCGGCGCAGCGACTGCCTGGCCTGGCTGGAGAAGCACGGCTACCCGACCCCTCCCAAGTCTGCCTGCTATTTTTGCCCCTACCGGTCCGACGCCGGGTGGCGGTGGCTGAGGGACGCCAGTCCGGCCGACTGGGCGAAGGCCTGCGCCATGGACCGGCTCATCCGGCGGCTGCCCCGGCTTCGGGGGGAAGCCTACCTGCATGCCAGCTGCCGGCCGCTGGAGCGGGCGCCGTTTGTGCACCAGCCGGGGTTCTGGGAGGAGGGTTGGGGTGGAGAGTGCAGTGGGCACTGTGGGGTGTGAGCCGGTCGTCTGCCGGTTTCAGGTTCTGCGCATGCAGAACCTGAACGCGCGTGCAGCTTCCGAAAAGTCGGAAGCTGCACGCTTGACACGGGCCGGCCCGGTCCGGTATAACAGACACAGGAGGCAAGCAGTGAGGCGCTTAGCAGAACGCTTAGCAGGTCGGGTGCTGGGAGGTGTCAGGATGCGTGCCTGGGTGCTTGTCGGTCTGGTGCTGGTCGGGGTGGTGCTGGCCGGCTGTGCGGCGCTGAGCCGGCTGCCGTTTAGCCGGGAGTGTCCGTCCCCGGACGCCTGGCGGCTTCAGCCGATGGCGAACAGTGCGCTCCAGCGGCTGGAGCCGGCGTGTGCCCGGGAGGGGTTAGAGAAGGCGACCGTCTTCTATCTGGCCCGGCGGCTGGGGTACACGCCGGATGAGGCCCGGCAGCGTGTGGGGGTGACGATCCGGCACCAGGCGCTGGAGGCCACCGTGCCGGCGGTGCTGACCGGTGGCCCGCAGCCGGTGGGGCTGGGCGGCCCGTGGGGGTTGCTGCTGGCGGACTTTCGGATGTGGACGACCGATTTCGCGGCGGCGCCGGTGGGCTGCTTTACCCCCACGCCGGAGGCCCGGCCTCTGGCCGGTTATAAGATGGCGTGCTGGACGATGGTGGTGTCTGCGCCGCAGGAATGGTACGCTTTCCTAGCGCCCGACCGGAAGGTGCGAGTCCGGTCCACGACGCCGTCGGAGACCTGGTTCCTCTGGGGTGTGGGGGAGGACGGCGTCTGGACGCTGCTGGGTGGGATGGGCACGCCGGAGCCGCCGACGGATGTCCGGGCTCGCCGGCAGACGCTCCAGGCCTGGGCGGAGGCGTTTGGTGTGCGGGTGCTGGATCCGTCCACGGTGGAGCGGGCCTACGGTCTGCCGGTGCAGGCCCCTCCGGCGGATGCCCGGACCTGGCCCGACGGTGATGCGGCGCTGACGGCGTTCGCCGAGGCGCTGAAGGCCCGGACGCGGTGAGAGGAGGGGTGGCGATGGCGCGGTGGTTCTGGACCGTCGGCCTCTTGGGGATTGGTCTGGGGGTGCTCTGGACCGGTCTGGTCCTGGCGCAGCAGGAAGATCGGCAGTGTCGGCCGACCTCAGACGGCTTCGGGGTGATCTGCACGCGTCCGGGCCAGGAGCAGCCGGGTCCGGGCCAGCCCGGCCAGCCCGGGCGGGCGCAGACGCCCGTGGTGACTCAGGTGCCTCCGCAACAAACCGTGGTGGCGACGGTTGTGCCGGGCCGGCCCGGTCAGACGCCCGTGGCGACGCCCACACCCCGGCCCACGCCCACGCCCGTACCGACGATGATTCCCGTCACCCCGACGCCGTGCCTCCCCGGCGAACGCTCTCTCACCTGCCTGCCTCCTGACGTCATGATCTGCCAGGGGCCCGGTGGGCCCATCGCCTGCCGGCCCACGCCCACGCCGGTACCCCGGCCGACCCTGACGCCGACGCGCACGCCCGGTACCCCGACGACGGGCCGGAGCACGCCCACCCCCACCCCGACCGTTCCCTGCGAAGAACAGTATGGCAGTTTTCTCGGCACCCGCTGCGAGCCGGCCCAGCCGGGGCAGATAAAGATTGACACCCAAATCATCCCCGGCCGGGATATGTACCATTGTCAGGAGGTGGCGTATTACATCGATACCCAGACGGGGCTGACGGTCAACACCGACGCCCGTGAGGTCCCATGCCCGGGCGTTCCGGCGGTCGCGCCGGGCTGCCAGGAGGGTCTCATCTGGGATGGGACCACGATCACCTGTCGGCGCGACGCGCCGGGCGTGCGCCTGGAGGCCCGCGTGCCCATCCCCGAAGTCGCGCTTACTCTAAACCCCTGGCCTGCCAGCCTGGTTCACTGGCCGAATGTCCTCACCCTGGAGCCGGTGGACCGGCCGTCCGCGGAGGCGCAGATCGCCCGCTGGCCGGCCGGCAGTTCCGGTGAGTGTACCGGGGAAGGGGACGATGCCGGCACGCCGCGCGACGGCTGGCTCAAGGACATCCGGTTGACCGTGCGCCTTCTTCCGTACTGGCAGGAGAAATGGGACTGGCCGGCGCCGCTCCTGGCGGCCCTCGATTTCGGGCCCGGTGGGTTCGTTGGCGGCCCGGCCGCCCGTGTGGAGGACACCCCCGGTGGGCCGGTCGTTCGGGGGCCACGGGTCCCGAACAACCTCCTCTGGGTCGAAGAGGGGGACAGTCTCACGTTCGCCCTGCCGATTCCTTCACACCCGGAGGCGCGCCGGTACGGGTACACGATTGCCCCCTTCCCCACCACGCTGGACGAGGAATGGGCGAAAGCGGGCACGCCCAGCTTCGTGTTCAGGGTTCTGCCAGTTTGGCGGCTCTGGTATCAGTTCTCCTATCAAATCGCGGAAGGCATTTATAAAGACGAAGAACGAACCGTCGGTTTCACAAGTGTGACGGGACCCGACGGGAATCAGTACAGCGTTCCCGTCAAGAAGACCGAACGCGTTCGGAAGGGCTGTAATTGGAAGACGGTGACCGAAGGCCCGCACGCGGTCCCGACGGAGAACATCTCCGGGCTGCCGACCTGCGTGTTCGGTCAGCCGACCGAACAGGCCTGCGTCTGGCAGGACGCGATTGTGACCACGAAGATTCGGCTGACGGCGCCGGACGGAACGGCCTACCAGACGACCGACGGTATCCTCCCCTATATCATCCGGGAGGTGCAGACGCTTCTGGTGCGGCCCGATCTGGAGGGCTCGTTGCGCGAGTGGATCAAGCGCCACCCGGACGATTGGTGCCGTGCAATCGGTCGCCCGGCAGGTTGTATGCAACAGAGGTGAGCGTGCCGATGCCGAACGCGACCTGGAAGGCGAATGAGCGTGCAATCGCCAGGCGATTAGGGGGAGAGCGCGTGCCGGTGGTCGGCCGGGCGGGCCGGCCCGACATCGCGCATCCCCGGCTATCGATAGAGGTGAAGACGCGTCGGAGGCTGCCGGCCTGGTTGGTGTCGGCGCTGGGCCAGGCCGTGCGGGCCGCCCGCGACGGGCAGGTGGCCATCGTGGTGCTCCACCGGACAGGGCAGCACCACGAGAACGATCTGGCCATCCTCCGCCTCGGCGACCTGGAGCGGCTGCTGGGGGAGAAGACGCATGAGCCAGACGATCTTCGGCCTTCAGCCGGATGAGGCGCTGCTGCTCACCCTGGCCCTCCCGGCCCTGCCGGCCATTCTCTTCTTTGGTCGTCTGCTTCTGGAGTTCCTGGGCTGGGTCGGCTGGGTCACGGCCCGGATCGTCGAAGAGACCCTGGTCCTGCTTCTCCGGCCGGTCGTTTGGGCGCTGGAGTGGGGCGCCGGGCTGGGGGTCTGGCTGGCGCAGTCTCTCTGGAGCCTGGTCCGACCGTCGGGTGGTCCGGTCCACGCGACGGTCCGCACGCTGCGCTGGGAGGTGTCCTCTGGTGTCAGTCTCGGTGCTGGTCTGGCGGTTGCGGGTGCTGGCGCAGGAGCTGGTGTGGCTGGCGGACCGGCTGGAGGCGCTGGCGGCGTGGGTGGAGTGGTGGTCGGGGCGGCCGGGGCCAGGGGACCGACCATCGCCCCGCGGGCGGTGATCACCGACCCGGTGCCCACCGCCGCCGTGATCCCGGCGACCAACGAAACCGTGGGCGGGGAAACGCCGGCGCCCGTGTCTCCCCCCGTGCCCACCGAAACGTGGGCCAACGAAAGATCGGGCACGGATGCCGACGCGCCCGTGCCCACCAACACCGGGGGCGCGGCGGCCAACGAAACCGAACCCGTGCCCACCGTGGCCACGGCCCCGACCCCCCGGCGGCGGGCGCGGGCGACCACCGAAACGCCGGGGACGCCTCCCCGACGGGTGCGGGCCCGCCCGTCCCACAAAACACCGGCCGTCTGCGCGGTCTGCGGACAGCCGTTGCCGGGCCGGACGACCGGTCGGCCCAGACGCTTTTGCTCCGACCGCTGCCGGTGGCGGGCGTGGGCGGCCCAACAGAAGTCGGGGGGTAGCAGATGATTACCCCCCACACGTTTTGGGGCTGTACGGCCATTCTGGTGGCGGAGCACTCCCCCCTCAACAGTCCCCCCGATCTTCTCTTGGGGTCGGGGCCTTGACAGAATCGCGGGGGTCGGGTATGCTGATGCCGGAGCGCCGCGACAAACACCCTGCCCCGTCCTGGCCAAAAGCCGGGGGTCGGGTCAGACGCCCGGTCAGGCAGAACCTGCCGGGCTTGCCCGGGCAACCGGGGTGGGGATGGCCTTGTCTGTTCTGGAGGCGCCTCCCGTGGTGCGGGAGGCGCTTTCCTTTTGGCCAGGGGGTGAGAAAAACCCCGGCCCTGAGGGCCGGGGGTGGTGGTGGGTTGGGAGGCAGGTGAGGGTGCCTCCTGCGCTATTCTAGCCACCGCCACAGGGAAGATCAACCCCGGTCGGGTGGCAGCCGGCCGGGGAGACATGTGGGGCAGGGGTCGGGGGTGGCGTCCCGACCCCGGCGGGCGCGGGGATAGCGCCGTGTGCATTCTACCCCGTCGGCCCGCCCCCTGTCAACGCCGAAAGGGGGTGAGGAGTCATGACCGACGAGATTGCGGCCCTCCGGGCCGAACTGGCGCAGGAGCGGCAGGCGCGGGAGGCCCTGGAGCGGCGGTTGGAGGCCCTGGAGCGCCGGCTGGAGGCGCAGGGGGACTTTCTCCTGGCCGTCATCGACCGTGTCTCGGCCCGCGTGGACCGGCAGGCCGACCGCATCGAGGAGGTCGCCGACCGGGCCCAGGAGGCGCTGGAGGAGGCCCGGCGTGCCCGGTCGAACGGGTCGGCGGCCCGCGGCTGGTGGGGGTGGTAACCCCCGTGGGGGGCAGGGCCCGCAGACCTGCCCCCTCTATCCCCCAGAAAGGAGACGACGATGGAGAGGAAATTCCCCACCTTCGGGGAGTTGCTGGCAAAGGCGCAGGAGGTCGGGCTGGAGGCGATAGAGACCACCGTCCTCCAGATGCCGACGGATGCCAACGGGCAGACGGCGGTCGTGCGGGCCGTGGTCCGGCTGAAGGACGGGCGCCAGTTTTCGGCGCACGGGGATGCCTCCCCCCAGAACACCCGCCGGGGCGTGGACACCGCGCTCATCAGAATGGCCGAAACGCGGGCCTTGGGGCGGGCCCTGCGGTTCGCCCTGGGGGTGGCGGAGACCCTGGCGGAGGAACTGCCCCCGGAGGAGCGCCCGGTCCCCGGGCAGCCGGCCCGCCCGGTCCAGAGTCCCCGGCCGCAGCCTGCCGGCCCCCGGCCGCCGCAGCGCCCGGTGGCCCAGAGCCGGGTCAGAGGCCCGGTGGGTCCAGGGGCCCCCCTGGACCCGACCTCTGACCGCCCGGCGCCGGTCGATGGCCGGGGCGACGATCTGCCGTTCTGAGTTGACAGGGGAGGGGACAGGGGAGCCTCCTGTCCCCTCCCGGACGATGAGAAAGGAGAGGACGATGCACGACCTGGCGTGGGACCTGGACGACGCCCTGGACCTGGATCGGCTGGCGGACGCCCTCCGCGACCTGGCAGAGGCCTGGGACGCGTATGAGGCGGCCCTCCTGGGTTTCGAGAAATGCCCGGCGGCCTGGCGGGTCGTGGAGGAGGCCCGGGCGCGCCTGGCGGCGGCGGTGCGCCAGGTGCTGGTGGCCGGGCGCGGACTGACCGTCGACCTCACGGGCCCGTTCTGAGCCGAATCCCGGGGAGGGGGAGGATGAGCGCCTTCCCCTCCCCTGTTCTTCTGCGGAGGTGCGCGATGGAGCGGCTGGAAACCCGGGGAGCGGCTGGCCCGGGCCTTCGCCCGTGATCTGCGGCGCCTGGTGGACCGGTACCGGGCGCAGCTCCGCCAGGCCACGGCCGACGCCGTGCTGGGGTTTGCCGATACGGCGCTCGGCGAGACGACGGATCAGGAGGGAGGAAAGGATGAGCACGGTCACGATTGAACTCCACACGCTCGAAGACTTCCTCACCGAACTGGACGCCCGCCCGCCGGTGCCGGAGCCGGTGGTCAGACTCACCGGGGAATGGCGCCGGTTGGGGGAGTCGCCCGACGGGACGGTGACCCTCATCGCCACCTACCTGCGCCACGTCTCCACGCTGACGCAGATCGTCGAACTGCGCCTCCGGGTCGGGGAAGATGGCGACGATCCCGTGTTTGCCCGGCCGGAGACCCGCGAGCGGTTCGAGACGCTGCGCCGCCGGTTGGAGAAGGACATAGGGGAGAGGGGGTACACCGTGGCGCCGGGGCGGGTGGTGGCACCCGCCGGTCGTCCCCGTGGACCGTCGCGTGGTCCGGTCCAACTGACGGTCGGGTATTAGAGGCCGGGGGCGCCGGAGGCCGGCACCCCCGGTCTCCGGCTGCGGTATTAGGCGCCTAATAGACCGGTCTTTGGACGCCGCCCGGCCGGCCGGCGCCTGGGGGACCGGGACCGGGCCGTCTCTGGACGTCGGGTCAGGGGACGCACCCGTGAGCCGGTCCACCGGACCGGCTCACCCCCTTCTCTATTCCCCAAAAACGCCCTCAGTTTGAGGGCGTTTTTGACCTTCAGGAGGTGCACGATGCCGCAGACCCCCACCTGGACGTACTGGCATGCCGTCGGGCAGGTGGTGGCGCATCTGGGGACCAGGCGCTTCCGGCTGCGGCTGGCGTGGGCGAAAACGGGCCAGCCAAAAGAGGCCATCCTCACGCTGCACCCGGCGGCGCCGCCGCCGCTCCCACCGCTGGGGTCCTGGATCATGGTCTTCGGGTGGAAAGGCGTGCTGGTGGTGATCTGCGAGGAGTGGGCGCCGGTCCCGAAAGACGGGCTGGCGCGGCTGGGGGTGGAGACGGCCGTCCCCACACCCAACGGGCGGGCGGAGGCACGGGGTGTGACGCCGCCGGGGTGAGCCGGTCCACCGGACCTCCCCTGTGTGACGTCACACCCCCCTTTTTTGCCTTCGAAGCCGGCGACCGACCAGAGTGGCAACTTTTTTCGGTTTTGAAAGAAGTTGCCAACAGGGGGGACAGGGGCACCCTGTCCCCGGTCGGCGACCGGGGGTGCTGCTCACTTTCTTCAAACCTGAAAAAAGTGAGCAGGCCCCGGGGGTCTGCAACCTCGGAATTTTCCGAGGTTGCAGGTTCAGGGTCGGCGTTCTCCGACCCTGAAAGAGGCCCCCTGGACCCGTTGTGACGACCGGGCCCGCGGCGGGCGCCGGAGACCGGCCCGGCGCCGGAGTTGTGACGTCACAACTCTCCCCTGTCAGAGGCACGCCGGGTCTTGACAGCCGGTGTGGGTCTGGTAGGCTAGGCCGGCACACATGAAAAGAGCCTGGCGGTGTGGGAGGCACCCCAGGCGTGGTCAGGGGGGTCACAGGGGTCCCTGACGGTTCTCAGTCTAGCAGAACCCGTCTTCCCTGTCATCCCACACGCGTCCCACACGGGGAAGGCGCCCCGTCTCCCGCCAGCCCTGCCGGGTCTTCGGTCTCCGGGCACAAAAAAAGGGTCGGGGCGAGTGGATTTGAACCACCGACCTCCACGACCCGAACGTGGCGCGCTAACCAGGCTGCGCTACGCCCCGACTCCTGGTCTCGCTGAAGAGACCATATTGAGTATAGCATGTCAAAACCCTGACCGCAAGCCCCGGCCCAGCCCCGGCACTGTCACACGGACGGTGGGCGAGTTTGGGGAAAGGGCTCTCCTGCGCCTCTCGGCTGTTTCTTCGGGGCCCTTCTCCTCACGCCACCTGGAGGT
>CACRXC010000159.1_pt1 | contig 19387 bp, 17 predicted proteins | sample 5377091 | NCBI WGS metagenome assembly CACRXC01 (sample SAMEA6061845, study PRJEB28556) | metagenome | reverse complement strand
CCTCCAGGTGGCGTGAGGAGAAGGGCCCCGAAGAAACAGCCGAGAGGCGCAGGAGAGCCCTTTCCCCAAACTCGCCCACCGTCCGTGTGACAGTGCCGCCGGCCCCTAGGACATTGACAGAGCAGCATTCGGCTTCTAAAATGCTGACTACGAGTAGAGCCGATACCAACAGTATAAGGCCGCTCGAAGGGGGAAACTATAATGCGAGCGCCGTACTTTAGCCGCCGCCAGTTTCTCGCTCGCCTGACTATTCTTAGTACTGGTCTTCTGGCCGCCTGCGCGCCAGCAGTGCCAACATCGACACCGGCGCCTGCTAAGACCGTTGAACAGACAAAAGCGATCGAGTCCCAGAAGCCGGCGCCGGCTGCTACCACTCCTAGCAAGGCCAAGGGTGTCACTATCCGTATGCTGGCGTGGGCCGGTTACAAGGGAGAAGGCGTTAAAACATGGATTGGAGACTTTGAGAAGGAGATTGGGGGTCGTGTTGAACTCGACCTTGTAGCGTCAAATCAGCTCCTTGAGAAGCAGATCGTGACTCTCTCTGGCAAAACAGGCGACTTCGACGTCTCAACAATCGACGAACCCAATCTTCCTGCCCTAGCCCCGTTTCTTGTTCAACTTGATCCCTATCTTCAGACCGAAAAATTTGACAAAGAAGACTGGGTACCGGTTATCTGGGATGCTGGTGTCTGGGAGGGCAAAACTTATCTTATTCCGTTCGACCCAAACGTTCAGATTCTCTTCGCAAGAAAAGATGTTTTATCAGCTAAAGGTTTGAAAATTCCCGAGAAGTGGACCGAGCTCTTCGAGACAGCCAAAAAGGCCCAAGAACGCGACAAAGAACTCTACGGTATCGCAATTATGGCCAAGCGCGATATTCAAACTGGTATCAACGCATGGACCTTCATCACCACGTGGGGTAATGAGATCTTCGATGAGAATTACAGAGTAGCCTTTGACAATGAGCGCGGATACGATGCTCTGGCCTTCTATAAGAAGATAGTAGACGAAATTGCTCCACCTGGCGCGATAGGATACGATTATGCTGGTATTAATACTGCAATGCAACAAGGAAAAGCGGTTTTCCTCCAAAACTGGGCTTCTGTCGCGCTCTCGATCATTCGTCCACCGGAGTCGAAGGTCACTGACAAGATAGCTTTTGCTCCCGCTTTAGGGGAGGTCAAGCGACACTCAATGCGTGGTGTGTGGAGCCTAGGAATTAATGCCGACAGTAAGGTTCGTGACGCAGCCTGGGAGTTTACCAAGTGGTTTACCAGTAAGGAAAGCTCGCTCAAATATGTTAAGGGCGGTTCCGGTAATTCGCCGCGTCTATCGGTGCTAGAGAGTGAGGAGTTTCGCAAAATCGCCCCTCACGCCGAGGCTCTTGTCGCCACTTTTAAGATGGCGAAGAAACGGCCTATATTCAAGGAATACAACGAAATTCAAGAGGTTTTTGATATTATGGGTTCAAAGGTAACAACTGGTGAAGCATCTCCCAGAGATGCGGTAAAGGAAGCGGCTGGGAAGCTTAATGCAATTATGCGGCGGGCTGGCTATCAGAAGTAGGCGCAACATGGTCCGTGAGACGCGAGTATCGGTTAAAACTCCTGCTATCCGGCACTCGTCGCCGCGATTGGCGCCTTACTTCTTCATCGCTCCGGCGCTTATTCTTACGGCGACTATTCTACTCTATCCTCTGGTTTACTCCCTGGCGATCAGTTTTACTGGTTATTCCTTGAGTCGTCCAGGGCAGATACCATTTGTCGGACTCGAAAACTACCTTTGGGTAATTCGACATCCAGCTTTTCTTAACTCTATCTTTAACACACTGATGTTTACAGTTGGCGCAGTTAGTCTTGAATTCCTTCTAGGCCTCAGTTTCGCTCTTCTACTTAACACCGAATTCCCAGGACAGGGAATTGTTCGTACCATTCTTCTTCTTCCGCTTTTCCTAACCCCTTCGATTGTGGCGCTTGTCTTTTTGTTCATGTATTACCCTGGAGAGGGGGTTCTTCCATGGTTAGCCTCTTTTATTGGAGTCCCTAAGGCATTTCCGTTTTTAGGTGATCCGCGAACAGCGATGATCAGTCTAATTCTAGTGGATGTTTGGCGAACAACACCGTTTATGTTTCTTGTTCTTCTCGCCGGACTCCAGTCACTACCATCCGAAGTGCTCGAGGCGGCATCTATTGATGGTGCCTCATCGTGGCAGACGCTACGCTACGTGACGCTGCCGCTTTTAAGCCCACTTATTCTTATCGCTCTAACTATTCGTAGCATGGATGCCTTCCGCGAATTCGACACAATTTACCTCCTAACAGGAGGTGGTCCGGGCCAAGCGACAGAAGTAATATCCATGCTAGCCTACAACACTGCTTTTCGATATTTTGATCTTGGCCGAGCCTCGGCGATCGCCTATGTAATATTACTTTTGGTATTATTCCTTTCGATCTTCTTCGTCAAGAGGTTACGTGATATGCAGATATCGTCGTAAGGGTTGGAGAATGAACGTCCGGTTACTACGCAACACGTTTCGGATAATTTTTATCGGCATGGCAATGATCTGGTCACTCGGCCCACTCTACTGGATGGCCGCGACTTCACTCAAACCACCGCAAATCGTCTGGGTGCTCCCTCCGCCTTTGATATTTACCCCTTATTTTGATAACTATCACCAAGTCTTTACACGAACGCCCTTCTGGCCATACCTTGTAAATACACTCATAGTAGCCACGACGACGTTGTTTATTGCCCTTTTTATCGGTTCTCTAGCGGCATATAGCTTCACACGATTCCGCTATCCTGGTTCAGATTTTCTACCTCTTTTCTACCTAGTTGTTCGGATGCTTCCTCGATTTATCCTTGTTATTCCTCTCTACATTGTCATGCGCGAGATAGGGCTGCTTAACACCCACATAGCTCTTATTTTATCTTACACAACCTTCGCTCTTCCGTTTGTCATATGGATGATGATTGGCTTCTTTAAGGAGATACCCATCGAACTAGAGGAAGCTGCTATGGTAGACGGTTGTAACCGTCTACAGGTGCTTGCTTGGATTGTTCTTCCCTTAGCCGCCCCAGGGCTCGCAGCTACCGCCGTATTCGCTTTTCTGCTTGGCTGGAACGAGTTTTTGTTCTCATTAGTACTCGCTGGGCGAGATACGCGTACACTCCCAACTATCGCGACAAGTTTTACAACCGACCGGGGTGTCGAGTGGGGGCTGGTTATGGCAACTGGCTCCCTCGTCATTTTGCCTGTAATCGCGATGGCGCTTCTAGTACAACGTCATATTATTCGCGGAATGACCTTGGGCGCTGTTAAGGGCTAGCAATCTGTTCTAGCTGGACCAGCCGTCGGTTGCCGGAACAGGTCACTGTCTGCTATACTTTAGCAGAAGCCCCCATCGTCTAGAGGCCTAGGACACCACCCTTTCAAGGTGGAGATCGCCGGTTCGAATCCGGCTGGGGGTACCACAGGATACCGCCCACGGCCAGGCAGAACTGCCTGGCCCTCTGTTTCTTCCCCACGACTGGCCCGCTCCCTGGGAGCAGGCCAGCCCCCGATCCTCACCGGAGGCTCTCTCGGCACAGCCGCTCCCAAACCCTCACCCGAAAAGACCGACGCCCGCACTGGCCCCACCGTGCGGAGCGGCGATTGATCAGCCAGGCGGCCCGTGCTAGCATGGAGGCCGATCAGCCATCACCAGCGCCCGGCCTGGCCCTCGATACCACCCCCAGACCAGGCCCGCGCGCAGGAGGAGACCAGCATGGCCAGCCACACCGTGGTCGGCCGCCCTCAGCGGCGGATCGATGCTCTGGAACGTCTGACCGGGCGCCTGCAGTACGCCGGCGACCTGCGTCTCCCCGGCATGCTCCACGCCCGGCTGGTGGTGAGCCCCTATGCCCACGCCCGCATCCGTCACATCGATACCCAGGAGGCCCTGGCCGTCCCCGGCGTGGTCGCGGTCCTGACCGCGCGCGACCTGCCGATCGCCCACGATGACGGCACCCGTAAGGGCCAGCCCCTGGCCCGTGAGGAGGTCCTCTTCCACGGCCATCCGGTCGCCGTGGTTCTGGCCGAGAGCGAAGCGGCCGCCGAGGACGGAGCCGAGCGCGTTCGGGTGGACTACGAACCGCTGCCGGCTCTCCTCGACCCGCTGGAGGCCATGCGCCCCCAGGCCCCGCTGGTCCGCCACCAGCGGGCCGCTGTCTCCGAAGAGGTCCAGATGCACGCCACCGTCGGCGGTGAACAGGCGGCCGAAGAGGAGGCCCTCCCACCGAACGTCTCCAACCGGGTGCACTATCAGCGCGGCGATGTCGCCCAGGGCTTCCGCGAGGCCGACGTCATCGTCGAGGCCACCTATCGCACCCAGTGGGCCCACCAGACCTCCATCGAGCCTCAGGTGGCCGTCGCCTGGCTCGACCCCCTGGGCACCCTGACCATCTGGAGCAGCACCCAGACCCTCTTCTACGCCAAGCGCGAAGTCGCCAAAGTCCTGGGTCTGCCGGCCCACCGGGTCCGGATCGTCGGAATGCCGGTCGGCGGCGGCTTCGGCGGCAAGTTCGTCCTGATCGAGCCGCTGATCGGGGCGGTGGCCATGGCCATCAAGCGCCCGGTCCGCCTGGCCTTCACCCGGATGGAGGAGTTCCTGGCCGCCAACCCGGCCCCGCAGGCGATCATCGAGGTCAAGGCCGGGGCGAAGCGCGATGGACAGCTGACCGCCTTCCAGGCTCGCGTTATCTACGACACCGGGGCCTTCCCCGGCTCGCCGATGCAGATCTGCTGCCTGCTGATGGGCGGAGCCTACCGCTGGCCGAACCTGGATATCCGGGGCTACGAGGTGATGACCAACCGGGTGAGCCCCGGGGCCTATCGCGCGCCCGGCGCGCCCCAGGCCTTCTTCGCCCTCGAGTCCACGATGGACGAACTGGCCCGCCGCCTGGGGCTCGACCCGCTGGAGTTCCGCCTGCAGAACGCCTGCACCGAGGGCGATCCGATGCCCGATGGCACGCCACACCCGCGCCTGGGCCTGCGCGAGTGCCTGGAGACCCTGCGGGCCCACCCCGCCTGGCAGGAGCGGCACCAGAAAGCCCCCGATGAAGGCGTCGGCATCGCCATCGGCGGCTGGCCCGGCGGCCTGGAGCCGACCAGTATCCTCTGCAAACTGGAGCACGATGGAACGGTCAGCGTCGTCACCGGCACGGTCGATCTCACCGGCACCAACACCACTCTGGCCCTCATCGCCGCCGAGGTGCTGGGGCTCGCGCCCGAGAAGGTGAAGGTGGTGAACGGCGATACCGAGACCGCTCCCCCGGCCGGCGTGAGCGGCGGCAGCAAGATCACCTACACGCAGGGGATGGCTCTGCTCCGGGCCGCCCAGGACGCCCGCCGGCAGATTCTGGCCATCGCCGCCGACCAGCTCGAAGCCGCCCCCGAAGACCTGGAGATCGTCGACGGCACGGTCCGGGTCCGGGGCGTGCCCAGCCGCTCCATCACCTTCGAGCGGATCGCCGAACTGAGCGGCACCTTCGGTGGAAAGTACGAGCCGGTGGTGGGGCGCGGCGCCAGCGCTATCAGCCGCAACGCCCCCGGCTACGCCGCCCATCTGGCTCGGGTGCGGGTGGACCGCGAGACCGGCCAGGTCACGGTCGCCCGCTACGTGGCAGTGCAGGATGTGGGGTTCGCCATCGACCCGCCGCTGGTCCACGCCCAGATCCACGGCGGGGTGGCCCAGGGCCTTGGCTGGGCCCTGCGCGAGGCCCTGGTCTACAGCGCCGACGGCCAGCTCCTGACCGCCAGCCTGATGGACTACGCCGTGCCGGCGGCCATCGACCTGCCACCCATCGAATCGGTCCTGGTCGAAGTCCCGGCCCCCGACGGCCCCTTCGGCGCCAAAGGCGTCGGCGAGCCGCCGGTCGTGCCGGTCCCGGCGGCGGTGGCCAACGCCATCCGCGACGCCGTGGGCCTCCGCCTGACCGAACTGCCGATGACCGCCGAACGGGTGGCCCGAGCCCTGGGTTGCCTCGCCTCCTGAAGCCGTTCCCGCTGGCTTCGCGCCCCCGTTCTCTCCATCCGTAGAGCGGACGGGGGCGCCGCGCGGTCAGCCGGCGGAGATGGCGTCGGGAGCCCGCTGCCAGCGGGACCGGAACCGCTCCCAGAGCGCCCGGGCGGCGGCGGCGCTCCGAGCGATCAAGCGCTCGTCCACCAGATGCCAGTCCGGCCGCTCGTGGTAGTCGAGGTGGTAGATCGTGTTGTGGGTCTGGACGATACAGGGCCGGCCGAGCAGCTCGAAGAGGGTGCTCAGGGCGGCGATCTCCCAGACCTTCTCCGGCGTCCGCTGAGCGTCGAGAACGTCGGTCGTCGTTCGGTAGTAGGTCAGCAGGAGATCGCGGAGCAGCGCATCCTGGTAGAACACCGCTCCGGGGGTGTAGCGTACCCGGCTCGGCCAGGGACCCGCCACCAGCGGGCTGTTGCGGCAGACCGGGGCGATGAAGCCGTAGCCGGTCTGGAACTCGGGCTGGGCTACGATCTGGCGCAGCGCGGCCGAGGGGACGACGATATCATCGTCCATAAAACAGAGGTGTGGTCCGCGCAGCTCCTCCAGCAGCCGCAGGCGCCCCAGGCTGAACGCCCGCTCGCGCTCCCGCAGGTACTCGTAGGTGCAGCGGATACCCCGGTCGATAGCCAACCGCTGGGCGAAGACGACGTCGTCGCGCCGAACCGCCGGCGCCTCCCCCGTGTCCACGATGTGGATACGGATGGCCGTCCAGTCCTGGAGCAGCAGGCTCACCAGAGTCATCCCCAGCGTTGGCTTGCCGCGTGTCAGGACACCGATCTCAATGACGGGGTCAGAGCCGGTCATCGCTGCCTCTCAACCAGTCTGATGGCCACTGTGGCGGGCAGGCGGCTGGCACTGCGCCCGCCCCTGGCATTCTGCGGGCTTCCGGCCCGCCTGTCAAGGGCCTACGATACATCGACCGGCTGGCCGTGGAGCACGACCCGGACGAAGTTCTCAACCGATTGAGCGGTCTTGAACGGCGCCCGGAAGCCGGGATAGCGCGCGGCCTCCTGGACGTCCACCGGCAGGTTCAGGGCCTCCTGCTCCACCGAGTAGTAGGTGCCCAGAGCCCGGTGGTAGCGGCTGAGATACATCTGCTCGGTCTGCCCGGGAGTGGGAATGAGCAGCGCCCGCTGGTCGAGTTCGACCAGCTCCATCAGCGTGCTGTAGCCGGAGCGGGCGATGACCAGTCGGCTCCGGTTCATCATCAGCTCCTGCTGCTCACGGTCGAGGTAACCGTAGACCTCGACCCGTCCCTGCTGCAGACGACGCGGCTCCTCGGGACGCCCCAGGGCCACCACCACCCGGCCGGGCAACCGTTCGACCTGTGACAGAATGAGCCGCTCGAGCAACGTCCGTTGGGGCTCCGGCCCGGAGATGGTGATAAAGTAATCGAGGTCGCGCTCGACCGGCCGCTGGCGCAGGCGGGAGAGGATGCCGATGTACTCGACCCGCTCACGCTCAAAGAAGGTCAGGTTGTGGCTGAGTTCGCCGCTTAACGCCGGCTCGGCGAAGTCCGGCACCAGGATCTTCTTGACCCCGCTGAACCAGCGAGCGTTGAAGTACTCCATCGCCAGCTCCAGCGAGGGGTTGCGGTTGGGCAGAATCAGCCGCAGACCGTGGGAGAGAAAGTAACTTTCGACCTTGGGACTGTAGATCCCGTAGCGGCTGTCGGAGATAATGCAATCGAACTGGCGAACACGCAGGAGTTCTTTCAGCGCCCGGTGCTCGTCGAGGATCGAGCGGAAGAGCAGCGGAACGCTCAGGGCGAACTTGGCGTAGAAAAGCGGGGCGCTGCGGGCCAGCGGCTTGGGAATGTCCGGCCAGTCGAGGAACTCGCAGCGGTCGGCCAGCTCCTGGCGCAGAACCGCCAGCGCCCGCTCGGTCGAGATGACCGTCACCCGGCATTTTTCGGCCAGCAACCGCTCGATGAGGGGCAGCGAGCGGGTGGCGTGCCCCAGCCCCCAGGAACTGACCGCAAAGAGAACACGCACACCAACCCCCGTGCGCAGACACTCTCCACGAACACCGACCTGCGCCGACAGGTATCCTAGCAGCCCCGGCCCCCTTTCTGCAACCATCATGCCGCCTGGCCAGGCGTGGAACACGCCCTCACCTGCACCGACCGGCCGCCCCCGCCCGCCAGACAACGGCCGGCCCGCCGTTGCCAGGTCCCATCCGCCGGGGCCGAGAGTAGAACACTCCTCTTGACTCTGAAGCTAGCTCCAGAGTCTAAACTACTGGTGAAGCGCAGGAGGGACGATGCGCCATCCGCCCGACCATCATCTGTGGCGCATTGGCGAACTGGCGGCGCGCACCGGCGTGACTCCGGAGACGATCCGCTACTACGAACGGTGTGGCCTCCTCCAGCCAGCGCGGCGCACCGCGAGCGGCTATCGTCTGTACAGCGACAGCGAGCGTCGACGCCTGCTCTTCATCCGGCGGGCCCGACGGCTCGGCTGCTCGCTGGCAGAGATCCGCGATCTCCTTCGCCTGGCGGAGACCAGCGCCTGCCAGCCACTCCGCCAGCGCGTGGTCGAGATCCTCCAACGGCGGATCGCGGAGTGCCAGGCCAGGCTGGCCGAACTCCAGCAGCTCCACGCCGATCTGGAGCGACGCTACCACGCGGCCGTGCGGGCCCAGGAGGAGGCGGTCTGCCGCTGCCCGGATTTCCCCACCGACTGTGCCTGCTTACCAGTTGGCCTCGACGAACTGGCCCCCCAGCTTCCCGACGCTCCTGCGGGGCGCTGAGGAACTGCGCGGCCAGCCGCCGAGCCACCAGACCGGGCGGTCGGTAGACAGAGATCCCGGATTCGCTGCGCCTCGGGAGCGAGCCATGGACCGGCTCTGGGAGATTCCTGATCCTGTCCTCGTCATCTGCGCCCACCCTGATGACATTGAAGTCCACGCCGGCGGCACGATAGCCCGGCTGGTCCAGGCGGGGAGGAGCGTGGCCTATGTCCTCGCCACCCGGGGTGACCGGGGCACCAGCGACCCAACCAGGACACCGGCAGAGGTCGCGAGCATTCGCGAGGCCGAGCAGCGCGCGGCCGCCGCGATCCTGGGCATCGACGATCTGACTTTTCTGAACTTCCGGGACGGCGACCTCATGTACGCCGGATCCTCTCTTCGCGAGGCACTCGTCCGCTGCATCCGCCACAAGCGCCCACGGGCCATTATCACCCACGATCCGTTCCCGGGCAACGGGTCACCGGACGCCTGCGCGATCCACCCCGACCACCTCACCCTCGGCTATGCCGTCTTCCAGGCGGCCTTCATTGCGGCGCCAGCCCCGCTGTTCTATCCAGACCACCTGGCCGCAGGGTTACGGCCCTGGCGGCCAGAGGCGATCTACTGTGTGATGTCCAGCCAGCCTGACCTCTTCGTTGATATCACGCCCGTCTGGCCGCAGAAGTGGGAGGCGATCCGCCAGCACCGCAGTCAGGGTCGCCATCTCCCGGAGATGGAGCCGTTCTTTCGCGCGATCGCGCGACGCCTGGGAGAGCAGATCGGCTGTGATCTGGCCGAGGGATTCCGCCTCCTTCGCCCACCGTGACCTTCATCCCCGGACAGCGGCCGCCCGCGGTCCTGCCCGGGCGATCCTCCTTCACCAGGAGCGACCGGCCCCTCGCGTCGGACCGCCATAAGACCGTCGTGCTCCTGGCCCCTCCCGTGGTCGTTCGACGTCTGGCGGCGGTCCAGTCCCTCTGGCCAGCCGCGTGACGGCCAACCGGTCGCGGTGTTATCCGTTGATGGAAACGTGTGGGGTCGCTGTCCCGCGGAGGAGCCCGATGCAAACCCTGGTCGAGATGCTGCGTTGCTCGGCGGAGCGCACACCGGCTGCCCCCTGCCTCATCCTGCGGACCGAGACCGACCGTCAGTGCTGGACCTACCGCGACCTGTGGGAGACCGCCCAGCGGGTCGCCGCCCACCTTCGCGCCGAGGGGATCGAACGGGGCGACCGCGTCGTTCTCTGGGGGGAAAACCGGCCGGAGTGGGTGGCCGCCTTCTACGGCTGCCTGCTGGCCGGGGTCATCGTCGTCCCCTTCGACGTGCGGGCCCATGAAGGATTTCTGCGCCGGATCGAAGAGCAGACCCAGCCGCGCCTTCTCTTCGCCGGCCGGTCTCAGATCGCGACGGCTGGTCCTGGTCACCCCCCGGCCCAGCCGTTGGAGGACCTGCGGGCGCTGGTCCAGTCCCGCGTCCCGGTGTCTCTCCCACCCCCCGCTCCCGACGACATCGTCGAACTCCTCTACACCTCCGGGACCACCGGCGACCCCAAAGGGGTCATTCTGCGCCACCGTAACATCATCGCCAATCTGCGCTCCATCGACCAGGTGGTGGCGGTCCAGCCCACCTGGCGGCTTCTCTCGATCCTGCCCCTCAGTCATGTCTTCGAGCAGACGGTGGGCCTGAACATGGTCTTGCGGGCCGGGGCCTCGGTGGTCTATGTTGAGACCCTCCAGCCGCGCCTGCTCTTTCAGGCCATGGCCGAAGAGCAGATCACGGCCATGGCCTGCGTCCCTCAGGTGCTGCAGCTCTTCCTGCGCGGCATCGAGCAGGAGGTCCGGCGTCAGGGGAAAGAGCGGGCCTGGCGTCTGCTCCACACCCTGGCCCCGTTCCTGCCCTTCGCCCTGCGCCGCCTCCTCTTCCGTCAGGTTCACCGGCGCCTGGGCGGACGCTTTGAGTTCTTCGCCTGCGGCGGCGCCTACCTCGACCCGGCTCTGGCCCAGCGCTGGGAGAACATGGGGATCAAGGTTGTCCAGGGCTACGGGATGACCGAGGCCGCCCCCATCGTCAGTCTGAACTCGCTGGCCGAGCGCAACCTCCGGTCGGTCGGCCGGGTGGCCCCTGGCGTCGAGGTGCGCATCGCCCCCGACGGGGAGATCCTGGTGCGCGGTGAGAACGTCTTCTCCGGCTACTGGCAGAACGAAGCCGCCACCGCCGCCGCTTTCACCCCCGACGGCTGGTATCGCACCGGCGACCTGGGCGAACTGGACCGCGCGGGCTGGCTCTACTTCCGAGGCCGCAAGAAGAACCTGATCGTCCTGCCCAACGGCCTGAACGTCTACCCCGAGGACGTCGAAAACGCCCTCACCCAGACCGGCCTGGTGCTCGACGCGGTCGTCTGCGGCCTCGACCGACCGGATGGCGGGGTCGAGATCCACGCCGTGCTGCTGATGGAGGACCCCGCTCAGGCCAGCGCCGCTGTCCGGGCGGCCAACCGCCTGCTCTCACCTCATCAGGCCATCCGCAGCTACTCGGTCTGGCCGGAGAAAGACTTCCCCCGCACCCATACCCTCAAGGTCAAGCGGGCCGAGGTGCTGGCCTGGCTGCGGGCCCAGCGGGCCAGCGTGCCGACCGCCTGAGATAAACAGTCCCCCGGTCAGACGACCGGGGGACTGTTGGCAGCTGTCATTCGGCCGGACTGGAGACCGTCGGCTCCGGCTCGTCCACGCCCGGCGCGCCGGCCGGGGCGCCGGCGGGACGCGGCACCCGCTCGCCGCCCCCCTCGGGCAGGCGCTCGCCGAAGCGCTCGCGGTCGAAGGGACGCCGGTCGTAGCGGCGGGTGTAGTAGGGACGGTCGACCTTCTGGATCTCGCCGACGATATCGGCCAGGTTGATGAACTCGTCGGCCGCCTCGATCAGCGCCGTCGAGGTGTTGCCCTCCAGTCCGATGACCTCGACGCGAACGCCCTTCAACTGCACCGTCTCGACCAGCCGGACAAAGTCGCCATCGCCGCTGACCAGGACAATGGTGTCGACGTAGTCGGCGATGGTCAGCATATCGATGGCCAGCTCGATATCGAGGTTGGCCTTGACCGTGCCGTCGTCATAACGCCGCAGCGGCTTGGTGACGACCTTGTAGCCGGCGTAGCGCTTGAGGAAGTTCACCAGCCCCTGAGCCTGGGTATCGTCGGGGTCCAGACCCATGTAGGCGAAGGCCCGGATGAGTTTCCGTCCACGGGCGACGAACTGTTTGAGTCGCTCGTAGTCGACCCGCACATTGATGTTGCGGGCGGCGTAATACAGATTGCTCATATCAACGAAAAGAGCCACACGCTCAATCGGATACTGCGGAGGGAACTCACGCGACACTGCCAACTCTCCTTTGGGATTCTTGTCATCGTTTCTCTGTCCACCAGAACCCTGCACGGAGAACCTCTTCCCGCCCGATCTTTCGGGCTACTGCTGGATTCAGTGGCTGCCCTCACACGGAGGTTCACCAAAAAGTATACCACACTGGCACCGAATAGCTCCGAACGCCCGGTTCCACCGCCAGTCTCCTCGCTTCTCCGCCCCGACGGTTACAGATCCTCGGGCAACCGTGCCCGCATCGTCGTCAACCAGGCTCGTCCGGCCGCCAGCCGCTCGGCGGCCGCCGCCAGGGCCTGTTCGACCTGGGCCGGGGCCGTCCCGCCGGGGACGGCGCGGGCGGCTACGGCGCTCTCCAGGGTGATCGCCCGCACGTCCTCGGCGAAGAGCGGCGAAAACTGTCGCAGCTCGTCGAGACTGAGGTCCTCCAGCCGACGGCCGTGCGCCAGACACCAGGCCACCAGCCGCCCGACAGTCTGGTGAGCGGCGCGGAAGGGGAGCCCTTTGCGGACCAGATAGTCGGCGTAGTCGGTGGCCAGGGCGAAGGTGTCGGCGGCGGCCGCCCGCATCCGGTCGGCCCGCACGGTGGCCGTCTGGAGCAGGGGCGCGGCGACCGTCAGGGCCAGGAGCAGGGTGTCCACCGTATCGAAGAAGCCCTCTTTGTCCTCCTGAAGGTCTTTGTTGTAGGCCAGCGGCAGGCCCTTGAGGACGGTCAGCAGCCCCACCAGGTGGCCGATGACCCGCCCGCTCTTGGCCCGCAGAAGTTCGGCCACGTCGGGATTCTTCTTCTGCGGCATGATGCTGGAGCCGGTGCAGAAGGCATCGTCCAGCTCCAGAAAGCCGAATTCGGCCGAGGTCCAGAGGACCAGCTCCTCAGCCAGCCGCGAGAGGTGAACCATAGTCAGGGCAGCCGCCGCCTCGTATTCGACGACAAAATCGCGGTCGCTGACCGCGTCCAGGCTGTTGCGGCTGATGGCCTCGAAGCCCAGGAGATCGGCCACGTACTGGCGGTCGATGGGATAGGGCACACCGGCCAGGGCCCCGCTGCCCAGCGGCAGGACGTTGGTCCGCCGGTAGGCGTCCTGGAAACGCTCGCGGTCGCGCTCGAACATCTCGACATAGGCCAGGAGATGGTGGGCGAAGAGGATCGGCTGGGCCCGCTGAAGATGGGTGTAGCCGGGCATAACGACCGCGCGGTGACGGCTGGCCAGGTCGAGCAGGGCGGCGCTCAGGTCGAGCAGCCGCTCCACCGTGAGCAGGATCGCCTCGCGGGCGTAGAGACGCAGGTCCAGGGCGACCTGGTCGTTGCGACTCCGGGCGGTGTGGAGTTTGCCGGCCACCTCGCCGATGAGATCGTGGAGCCGCCCCTCGATGTTCAGGTGGATGTCTTCGCGGTCGAGCGCGAAGGGGAAACGGCCCTCGGCGATCTCCTGACGGATCTGGCGCAGGCCGGCGATGATGGCCTCGGCCTCCTCCGGCCGGAGGATCCCCTGCCGGGCCAGCATGCGGCAGTGGGCGATGCTGCCCAGGATGTCCTGCCGGTAGAGGCGGCGGTCGAAGCCGATGGAGGCGGTGAACTCCTTGACCAGCCGGTCTGGCGCCCGCTCGAAGCGTCCACCCCAGAGGTCCATCGGCTACTCCGCCGTCCGGGCCTCGACCGGCGGGAGTTGCAGGAGCGGCTGCTCCTCGGGCCGGCCGAGGAGTTGCGTGCGGGCCTGGGTCTGGAGCGGCAGGCCCCAGATCTTGATGAAGCCGACCGCCGCGCTGTGGTCGAAGGCGTCGCCTTTGTCGTAGGTGGCCAGCGCCTGGCTGTAAAGCGAGAACGGCGAGCGCCGCCCGACCACCTGGCCGGTGCCCTTGAAGAGTTTGACCCGGACGGTGCCGGTGACGTACCGCTGGGTGCTGGCCACGTAGGCGGCCAGGTCCTGATGGAAGGCCGAGAACCACTGGCCGTTATAGATGAGCGCGGCGTACTCCTGGGCCACCTGGCTCTTGAAGCGGAGCTGGTCTTTGGTCAGGACCATCTGTTCCAGCGCCTGGTGGGCCTTGTACAGAACGGTGGCCGCCGGCGCCTCGTAGACCTCGCGCGACTTGATGCCGACCAGCCGGTCCTCGATATGGTCGATCCGGCCCACCCCGTGGGCCCCAGCCAGCTGGTTGAGCCGGCGGATGAGTTCCTGGCCATCCAGGCGCTCACCGTCCAGCGCCACCGGGATGCCCTCTTCGAAATCGATCTCCACGTAGGCGGGCTGGTCCGGCGCCCGCTCCGGACTGACCGTCCAGGCGAAGACCTCCTCCGGCGGCTCCTGCCAGGGGTCCTCCAGCACGCCGCACTCGATGCTCCGGCCCCAGAGGTTCTGGTCCACACTGTAGGGGCTGTCGATGGTCACCGGGATGGGGATGCCGTGCTCACGGGCGTAGCGGATCTCCTCGTCGCGGGTCATCCGCCACTCGCGGACCGGGGCGATGATCTGAAGATCGGGCGCCAGGGCGCTGATCGAGACGTCAAACCGGACCTGGTCGTTGCCCTTGCCAGTGCAGCCGTGGGCCACCGCCGTCGCCCCCTCCTGCCGGGCCACGTCCACCAGCAGTTTGGCGATGAGCGGTCGGGCCAGCGCGGTGGCCAGCAGATAGTGCCCCTCGTAGATGGCCCCGGCCCGCAGGGCCGGCCAGACGAAGTAGCGGACGAACAGATCCTTACCGTCCACCACCAGCGCCTTGACCGCCCCGATCCGCAGCGCCTTCTCCTGAATCGCCCGGAGATCGCGCTCGTTGCCGACATCCACCGTCAGCGCAATAACGTCCAGATTGTATTTCTCTTTGATCCAGCGGATGGCGACCGAGGTGTCCAGGCCGCCCGAGTAGGCCAGCACGACTGCGCCCACGTCGCTCCCCCCTACAGGTTCTTGACGGCAGTTATCCTACCGGAAAGGACCGGACAATGCAACCTGCTCGCTCGCCTGGTCCTCAGGGGAGCAGCCGGACCTGACCCACCGTCCGGGCCAGGAAGAGGACCAGCCAGACCAGGGCCAGACCGCCCAGGATCACCAGCCAGCGTCGGACCGTTGGTTCCATTCAGGACCCTCCTGTGGGAATGCGACTGCCATACCAGGGGTTCAACTGGCCCAGCCAGCCCAGGGCCGCCAGCCCGCCGAGAAGCCCGGCCAGGGCCACCGTCAACCCGGCCAGGAAGAGGAGATCGGCCAGCTGGAAACGGAACTGGCGGTAGTAAGTGCGGGTGGGCAGAGCCCCAAAGGCCCGGGCTTCCATCGCCAGCGCCACCCGCTCGGCCCGTCGCACCGCCAGGGCCAGGAGCGGGATGGCGGTGCGCCAGACCTGACGGGCCCGGGCCAGCGGCCCCCGTCCCTCGCCGATGCCCCGCACCCGGTAGGCCGCCCGGAGATTTTGGAGTTCGCTCTCCAACAGCGGAATGAAACGGTAGCCCGCCAGGACCCCATAGCCCAGACGCGGGCTCAGCCGGCCCTGCTGGACCAGCGCCCGGACGAAGTCCACCGGGTCGGTGGTCAGGATGAAGACCTGGGAGAAGGTGTAGATCGCCAGGACCCGCAGGGCAATACTCACCGCGTACCAGAGGGCCGACACCGAGACCGTTGGCCCGACCAGCGGCAGGACCAGGGGCGTCTCGTGCGCCTGGCCCTGATAGAAGAGCGCGGTCGTCCAGAAGAGCCCGACGAGAACGATCCCCACCGGCTGCAGCGCCGCCCAGATCACCCGCCAGGGCAGCCGGCCGGCGCCCCACAGCAGCCCCAGCGCCAGGAGCGTGACCGCGGCCGGCGTCGCCGGGTCGGTCACCAGCGACAGCACCACCACCAGCGGCAGATTGGGCAGGAACTTGGTCAACGGGTTCAGCCGGTGCAGGAACGAGTCGCCCGGATGGTAGACAAACGCCCTCATGGCACGCGCTCGGAGAGGGCCGGCTCCAGCCAGGCCAGGAACTGGTCGATGGTGGCACACACCGGCGGCCAGGGCCCGGTGGCGGCCAGCCGCTGGCTGAGCTCGACCAGGGGCGGCGGCACCAGGGCTGCCTGGCGCAGCCGGTCCGGCTGGGCGAAGAGAGCGGCCGGCGGACCGTCGAAGAGGAGGCGTCCCCCGGCCAGGACCGCGACCCGGCGGGCGTACGCGGCCACGATCCCCATGTCGTGGGTGATGACGACGACCGTGCGCCCCTGCTGGTTGAGAGCCTGGAGCTCCCCGAGCAGGCGCTCACTCTGGCCGTAGTCCTGGCCAAAGGTCGGCTCGTCCAGGATCAGCACCTCGGGCTCGAGGACCAGGGCGGTGGCCACGCTCAGCCGGCGCTTCTCGCCCTGGCTCAGCGCGAAGGGGTGGGCCCGGGCCAGCGGGGCCAGCCCCAGCCGCTCCAGCAGCGCCCAGGTCCGCCGCTCGACCTCGGCCCGGGGGAGCCGGAGCTGCCGCAGCCCGAAGGCCACCTCGTCGAAGACGGTGGCGGTCAGGAACTGGTGCTCCGGGTTCTGGAAAACATAGCCCACCCGCCGGGCGATCTGGCGCGGCGCGAGCCGGGCGAGGTCGTCTCCCCCGAGGAAGACCGTCCCCGGCGGCGGCACCAGCAGCCCGGCCATCAACCGAGCCAGCGTGCTCTTCCCCGCCCCGTTGGCCCCGACGATGGCCAGGAAATCGCCCGCGCGGACCGTGAGGTCGAGGGCGGAGAGGACCGGTGCGCCACCGGGATAGGCGTAGGTGAGCCGGCGGACGGTGATCACCGGCTCCCCCGCCGGGCGCAACGCCGGTGGTCGAGCCGGGCCGTCGGTCGGCGAGACCGGCCGTGCGCGGAGAAGCGGGGCCAGGGCCGCTTCGGCCTCGGCCACGGTCAGCGGGAAGGGCGTGAGCAGCCGTCCCCGCTCGGCCAGGGCCGCCCCCAGGGCGCTCACCTGGGGCAGCCAGAGGCCGAGCCGCTGCAGCGTCGACCAGTGGTCGCGGAAGACCGCCCGGGGCTCGCCCCAGGCCAGGACCTGACCAGTGGGCGCGAGGACCAGCACCCGGTCGACCAGCGGCATCAGCGCGTCGAGGCGGTGCTCGATGATCACCAGGGTCCGGCCCGTGGCCTTGAGGCGGGCCAGGTCGGCGAAGAGGGCCAGCGCCCCGGCCGGGTCCAGATGGGCGGTCGGTTCGTCGAAGACCAGGATCTCGGGCTCCATCGCCAGGACACAGGCCAGCGCCAGCCGCTGCTTCTGCCCACCGGAGAGACGGTCGAGGCGCGCCTGGCGGTAGGCCAGCAGCCCGACCTGCTGCAGGGCCCGGTCGATCCGCGCGTCCATCTCGGCCGGGGGCACGGCCAGATTCTCCAGCCCGAAGGCCACCTCATCGGCCACGGTCAGCAGGCAGAACTGGGCCTCGGGGTCCTGGAAGACCAGGCCCACCCGCTGGGTCAGACGGCTGAGCGGGGCCGTCCGGGTCTCCAGCCCGGCCACGGTCACCCGACCGGCAAAGTCGCCGGCGATGGCCTGGGGGATGAGCCCATTGAGAGCCAGGGCCAGCGTGCTCTTGCCGCTGCCGCTCGGCCCCAGGACGAGCAGCGTCTCGCCAGGCTCGACCGCAAACGACACCCCCTGCAGGGCCGGCCGGCGGCGGGTCGGATAGCGGAAGGTCAGGCCTTCAACGCGGAGAATCGGCGGCATCGCCTCAGACCGGCCAGTCCTCCTGACGGTAGGCCGCGTCCCAGAACAACCACTCGTAGCGGCTGCTGACGACGTAGTTCCAGACCGCTCGCTCGCGCTCGGCCGGCGTAGCCTGCTCGGCCAGGCGGTCGCAGAGCGCCTCCAGCGGCCGGATGCGTTCGGCCACCCGTCCGGGGCCGTAGAAGGCGATCCAGTCGGCGTAGAGCGGGTCGGCCGGGCGGGCCTCCATCAGAACGCTGCCCACGTGGGCGTAGACACAGGGACAGGGCAGCAGGGCCGCCAGGGCCTCCAGGCTCGACCCCAGGCTGGCGGCGGCCAGCATATGGCGGGTGTAGGCCCAGTTGGCGGCGTTCATCGTCCAGGTGATGTGATCGAAATCCAGGTCCAGGTCGCGGGCGTGCCGCTTGTGGAAATGGTACTCCATCGTCACCAGCGGCTCGACCCAGCCCAGCAGGAACTTCATCGCCTCGACCTCCGGACAGCGAGCGGCGATCAGGGCGGCGGTCCGGGTGAACTCCTGCAGGTACAGCCAGTCCTGCTGGACGTAGTACCGGAAGATGGGGCGGGGGAGCGTCCCGGCCGCCAGCTCTTTGAGGAACGGGTGCTCCAGAATGGCCGCCCAGACCGGCGCGGCCTGGGCCCGCAGATGGGCCGCAAAACTCATCGCTGCGCCTCCTCGCTGAGAGTTATGTCAATCAAACAGCCGGCCGGCGCTCACGGGCGATGGCGAAGCCCTCGAGGACACCGGTGGCGGCCAGGGCATCACCCAGCAGCTTGGCCCCCAGCCCGGCCAGCACCCCGCCGCCGAGCGTGCGCAGGGCGAAGTAGAGAGCCACCGCCCCCAGACCGAACCGACCATAGCCCTGGACCCAGTAGACATAGGTCACGAAGAAGACCGCTGCCCCGGAGCAGCCGGCCAGGAAGAGCACCAGCGTATTCCAGACACGGTAGCGGGTCAGGAAGAAGACCAGTTCGCTGCCCGCCCCCTCGATGAGGGCCGCCAGGAGCACGATGGCCCCGAAGGGGGTCAGGGGCAGTTCGACCAGGGCGGCGACGAACTCGCCGATGATCGCCGCTCCTGGCTTGCGGATAATGTAGGGCACCAGCACCCCGCCGATGATCCAGAATCCGCCCAGGAACTCCCGGGCCGGCTGGCCGAAGAGAGCCTGGGCCCAGTACCAGAGCCAGGTCCAGCCCACCCAGACCAGCCCAACTGCCACCGCCAGGGCGGCCGCCACCACGATATCGCGCGTCGTCCAGCGCTCGTTCACAGCGTATCCCCCTCTCCAGGCAGCAGGCGCGCCGCCTGCGCCAGTGTATCCCAGAACAACTGCTGATAGGCCATCGTCAGGCGGGCCGCTCGACGAATGAGAGCCGGATCCTCTCCCCGGTTCAGCCCCGCCTGGACCACCTCCAGCGCCCGCCCCTCGAACTCGGCTGGCGGGGTGGCCCCGAGATCGAAGAAAGCCACCGTGTCGGCCGAGAGCCCGTAGCGTTCGACCAGGGCCCGACTGAGCCGAGCGCAGAGAGCGCTCCAGACCGGCGTGATCACCACCTCGGCGGCCGCCACGGCGGCCG
>CACRXC010000157.1_pt1 | contig 19427 bp, 15 predicted proteins | sample 5377091 | NCBI WGS metagenome assembly CACRXC01 (sample SAMEA6061845, study PRJEB28556) | metagenome | reverse complement strand
CGGGTCAGCCCATCGGCGTGAGCCCGAGCCCACAGCCCCATGCCCCGCAGCGACGCGTGACCGTTCATGGCGGCCAAGAGGAGGGCTGCCAGCAAAGACGGGATGGGATAGCGGCGGCCGTGCCGGCCCCTGGGGTCCGGAATCCCGGCCAGAACAGCGAGCACGCTCTGCGGCATGGCGCCACCTCCGCAAGGCCTTCCACCCAAGAAGAGCCTAAGCTCAGAAAACTGGAAAGCCCTGCGTCGGAGAGGGCCAGAAGGTTTTCGACGCCGACATCTCCCCCGACCGCCCTGCCGGTTGGAGGCAGAGGTTGGCGGAGAAGCCCGTCCGGGACTTCAAGGGCGAAAGCGACGTACCAGCCATCAGCCTTGCGGGTGACCCAGACCTGTTTGATAAGGGCGTGTTCAGGCAAAGGGCGATGCCAAATAACCCTCACCAGGCCCACATTCTGGATGTAGAGTCGCAACCTTCCTTTTTCGTCGGGTTTGATCTTCGTCCCGTCTCCATAGGTGAACTCCAGAGTGCGGAAACGGTGGGGCTTTTTGAACCGGGGATAGCCGACCTTTTGCCCGGATTGGATGGCTTTGAAAAACCGCCGGAACGCCTTGTCCAGCCGACGCAGGACGTGCTGGGCAGCGCTGCAGTTCAGGAGGGCGACTTCTTTGTCGGTCTCCCTCAACGCTTTCAGTTTCTCTGCTTGCTCAAGATAGGTGACGGTTCGCCTTTCCTGCTCCCAGGCGTTCTTCCTTTCGGCAAGAGCCGCCTTGTAAAGGCGGCAGGCAACTGTGAGAAGTGTCCCCAGACTCTTTTCCTGGGTTCTATTGGGTTTAAGGCGATACTGGTAAGCCAATCTCATCGTTTGTCTTCCTCAGTGCGCATGATACTGCACCAGGAAGGAGGTATCGAGGGCGCATTCCCCTGTCGGCGGAAGCCGACAGTCCCCTGCGCCCGATTTCGATGGGCCGTTCGCCCATCCGGACGGCCCGGGCCGGGTGCGTGTGGGGCTTGACGGGGACGGTCCTGTGTCTTACTCTATAGACGTAAGATGACGGCGTCGAACGGGAGGGTGGGATGACCACCGTGCGGATGTCGTCGAAGGGGCAGATCGTTCTGCCGCGGGCGGTGCGGGAGGCTCTGGGCCTGAAGAAGGGCTCCTTCCTGCGGGTGACGGTTTCACAGAACACGGTCATCCTCATCCCCCTGGCAGAAAGTGAGGCGTCTCCGCCCGACTGGCGGCGGTGGCGCGGGATACTGCGGGGCACAGGCGTTCTGCAGGAGCTGCGGGAGGAACACCGGCGGGAGGGGGAGCGGGATGCCGGACGTGGTGCTTGACGCCTTCGCTCTGCTGGCCTGGCTGCAGGATGAGCCGGGCGCCGAGCGGGTGGAGGCCTATCTGGCCGAGGCGTCAGCAGGCCGTGCCCAGGTCCTTATTTCCTCCATCAACCTGGGTGCAGTCTACTACCTGCTTGCCCGGAGGGGGGCAGGTGCGGTGGCCGAGGCCCTGTGGCGGGATCTCCGGCAGGGGCGGGTGCCCCTGCGGGCCGTGCCTGCCACCTGGTCACGAGTGCGGGCGGCGGCCCGGCTGAAGGCCCAATTTCCCATTTCTTACGCCGATGCCTTTGCCGCCGCCCTGGCGCTGGAGCGGTCAGCACCGCTGGTGACGGGTGACCCGGAATTCGGTCCTCTGGCGCAGGGCGCAGGCCTTCAGGTGGTCTGGCTTCCCAGCCCGTAGGTTTTTGAGGGACCATGTCCTGGTCTCCCCGGGCCGTCACGTGCCGGTGCCATCCTGCACCGGCACGTCCCGTGCCGGCGCGTTCCGCCCCCGGCGAGATCTCTGCCGTCGGGTTCCGGTCGCGGCCGACCGTCGGGTGGTCCGGACCACGCGACGGTCTGGGGCCGCGGCCGGGTCCTCAGAGACCGGGCGTGGAGCCGGGGCCGGCGAGGAGGGTGGTGAGGAGTCCGCCCAGGGCGCCCTGCTGCTGGCGGAGCCGGGCCAGCGCCAGTTCCATCTGGGTGAACTGCGTCTCCAGAAACTGTTGCCGCTGGCTCAGGAGATCCTGGAAGAACGCGATGCGTTGCGAGAGATCGGCCAGCTGGCGGTCGATCCCGCTCACCCGCGCGGGAAGAAGACCCCCGGGGCCGATGAGGGTGTCGATGTCGCCGGTGAGGGTCGAGACCAGGCCGTTCGGGCCGCTGAAGAGGGCCTGGACGGCCTGGGGGTTGGTCTGGAGGGCCTGGGTGAGTCTGGTCTGGTCGATCTGGAGGCGCACCTGGCCGTTCGTGGGGGGACCGACGGTGATGCCGATGTCGGCCAGACTCTGGATGGGGGGCTTGTGCCCGGCACGGGGGAGGTAAAAACGTGAAAAATAGCCAACTTTCGCTTATCCTCACTCTCGGATGGACCCGCTTCTCCTCACAGCACAGCAAATCCGGGAGCGCTACGGCCTGCACCGCAACACCCTCTCCACGTGGGAGAAGCAGGGGATCCTCCACCCCGTCCGCACCCCGGGGGAGCGCAGGCGGTACCGGGAGGAGGAGGCTGGCGGAGGACCTGGTGGCCCTTGTTTCCAGCTTCGCCGCGCAGATCGACGGGAGGCGGCGTTCACGCTCTCGCGGCAAAAGGAGGAAGGATGCCCAGGAGAAAGACCTCCGGCCACTTCCGCGGCATCCAGGCCAAGCTCATTTTCCCACGGGAGGAGGACAAACTCCTCGTCCTGGACCTCATGCGCAGGTTCTCCGCGGGGGTGCGGTTCGCCTACAAGCGCCTCCTGGAGGGGAAGCCCCGCGAAGAGCTCAAGCGGGAGGGCGGTCCCCTCTGCACCCTCTTCCGCCTCAACACCCGCTACGCCGACGACGCCGTTTTGAAGGCCCAGGCGGTCCTTGACTCGGCCAGGGAGCGAGGGAAGACCCCCGGAAGGTGGTCTTCGGCGGGAGAAAGGTCTTTGAAGGGCTCAAGCGGAGGCACCTCTCCGGGAAGGCCCTGAAGCGCCTGCAGCGGGCGTGGAGGGAGAAACGCCAGGGGCTCCTCTACTCCAGAGGGGACAAGACCAAAGGGGGCAACCCCAACCTGAGGCTCTTCGTCAGGGACGGAGCGCTATGGCTCCGGGTCAACCTGGGGAACGGCACCGACGCCTGGGCCCTGGTGAAGACGGGCCACCCCGACCTGGGCTCCCTGGTGCAGAGGGTCTACGTCTCTTCTCCCTACACCGTGGAGCTCTCCTTGCGGGACGGGGAGGTCTACGCCCACTTCACCTGGGAGGAGGAACTTCCTTCGCCCGTGTTCACGAAGGAGAAGGGCGTCCTCGCTCTGGACGTCAACGCCGATCCCTATCACCTGGCCTTAGCTGTGGTAAATCCCGACGGCAACATGGGCCGTCACCTCACCCTCTCCCTGGAGGAGGTGGACCGGGCTCAGAGTAAGGGGGCCAAGGAGCTTCTCCTCTGGCAGGTGGCCCACCGGGTCGTCTCCCTGGCCGAGGAGCACGGCGTGGCTATCGCCACCGAGAACCTCACGCACCTCCCCAAAGGGAGGAGAGGGGACGGCTCGGGCAGGGTCTTCCGCAGGAAAGCCCACCGTTTCGCCTACCGCTCCCTCCTCCGGAAGGTCCATTCTCTCGCCGCAAAGAGAGGGGTTGAAGTCCTGCAGGTGAACCCGCAGGACACCTCCACCATTGGGATGCTGAAGTACGCTCCCCAGCTTTCCCTCTCCAAGGACGTGGCCGCCGCTTATGTGATCGGGAGAAGGGCCCTGGGCTTCAAAGAAAGCCTTCCCAAGGGCTACCAGGCCCTCCTGCAGGACGAGGGCTTCAGGACCCATGCCCAAAGCGTCTACGCCTCCAGGGTCCAGGAGCTCCGGGCCCAAAAGGCCACGGAGCCCAACCCTTACCTCAGGCGTGGGCTTTCCCGCGAGATCGGGAAGGCCGATCGCTCTCTGACCTTGCTTTCAAGCCTTCCGGGCTCTCCGGGGAGCCAGAGGAAGTCAACCGAGGGAAGGAACTTCCCTGGCGCCAATCCCTGGCGGGTTCTGAGGGTAGGCACTTTCCTTCCCCTTCTCGGGCGCGAGGTGCCGAGGGACCTCTCTCCCCTCAAGCCCGTCCTCGTCAGAGGACCGTGGGAGGGGTGGAAGGGAAGCCCAGGTCCCCATCCTGGTGGGGGGCCGGAGTGCGCTCGTGTGCACTCTCGCTGACCAGGACACGGCTGCTACCGTCGGGAGCGCGTGCTGGCCTTTCTGCACCGCCTGGCGAGGAGCGCCGATGCAGCGGATTCCTGAATCCGGCGGGTTGGCCTTCGGCCCCTCCGGGGGGCCGTGGATCGACTGCGTGCCGCTGGGTCCCCCCACCGGGACGCTCGCGCTGCTGCCCCTGCGCCTGGCCCTGCGGGACCGGGCCGCCCTCTGGGAACCCTGGGAGACCTCGCCGGCCGCCCGTCTCTCGCCGGTGCGCCGCCGGGGCATGGTGGGGGTGACCGGCACGCTGGCCGACCCCACCCTCGCGCCGGGCGCCGGCGGCGTCGCCGTCATCTTCCGCTATCCGCCGGCTCTCTCCCCGGTGCAGGCACTGCGCCGCATCGCCCAGGCGGAGGGCGGACGCCTGCCGGCCGACCTCGGCGCGGCGGTGCTGGCCGCCGCCCTGGCCCTCCGGCGCGGCCGCGGCGGACCGCAGAGCCGGGCGCCGCAGACGCTCCTTGCGCCGATGACCCTGGCCCGCCTGGCCGCGCGGGAGACGACAACCGCCCGCGATCTGGGGGAACAGGCGGTGCTTCAGGCACTGGCCCGGGGCGAGCCGCTGCCGCTGCCGGCCGACCCGGTCGACCGGGTCCTGCTGCTTCTCCGGGCGGCCCGCGCCCTCTGGGAACCGGCCACCCTCCTGCACCCGCCGGAACCGACCGCTCCCGAGCGGCTGGCGGATCTCGCGTTTCTCTCCGCCGTCGATCTGGAGCTCCATCCCCGGACGGAGCTCGTCCTGCCGTCCGGGGTTCTCGTGCGGCTCCGGGGAGAGACGGCGGCGGATCTGGTGGCCGTCTGGCCCATCGTGGCCGAGTGGGCGCGGGGAGATCTCGGCCCCGCGGCCTTCCGGTTTCTGTGGGGGGAGGAGCGCCCCCTGCCCCCGGAAAAGCCCCCGCAGGACCTGGCCACCCCGTCGCTCCGGGTGCCGGCCGCCATGGCCGGGGCCCTGCGGCAGGCCTTTGTGGAGGCGGCCGGGACGGCGGCCCGCTATGCGCCCATGGGCCCCATGCTGGTGCGGGCGCCGGCGGGTCTTCTGGGAAAGGCGCCGGCCCGGGCGCGGTTCCGGCTCTGGGTGGACGGTCGGGGGCTGTGGGTGGCCGTGGACGTGGTCGGGCCAGGCGCCGGGAGCGTGCGGCTGCCGCCCTGCCGCTGGGAGCCGGACAAAATCTTCCGCCCGTTCCTCACCCCGGCCGAGACGGCGGCCGGGCTGGATCTCATCCTGGCCGCCCTCTGGCACGATCTGCGGGTGGGCGGCCCGGCCGCCTTCCCCGCCAGACCGACGGAGGGCCGGAGGACGGAGACCGCCGACCGGCCGGAAAGCGAGACCGCACCGGACCGCTCCACCCGGCCCGGTGCGGTCCGCACGCTGCCCCAGCCCCTGCGCCTGGGCGGCGAACGCTCATGGGGCACGGGCGCCGAGCGGCTCCAGGCCCGGCGGGCCCACCTGGTGCGGGGGCACCTCCGGCAGCTGCCCCCCGGCCGTTTCCCGCACCCGGAGGCCCGGCCGCGGGCGGCCGCCTATGGGCTCGTGCTCCCCGTCGGCTACACCTTCGTCCGTCCCCACCTCCGCGGCCGGGGTGTGGCAGAAGGCGGTGGGGACGTCACCCCGGCGCCCCTGGAGATCCGGGCCCGGGGTCTGGTGACGCTTCTGGCCCTGGGCGAGCCGGAGCCCGGGGCCGGCCGCCAGACGGCTTCCGTGCTCTGACGGTCCCCGACCGTCCTCCAGGCCCGGCGCCCCCTCACGCTGAAGGGGTTAGCCACTGCTCCAGTTCCTCCAGGGTGTGTATCCGGACCACGCGCCCGTCGGCTTCCAGCGCCTCGTAGACCACCCCCCGTTCGGTCTCGTGCCGCCACAGCCCGGTCTCGGCCGCCGGCTCCGGCAGGGCCAGCAGCGCGGTCAGAAGCGGACTGCCGTAGGAGAAAAAGCGTCCTGACGGTTCCACCCCCTGGCGCGCGACCCAGGTCTCTCCGCCGGCTACAAAGGTGGTGGCATCCTGCCACTCCAGCTGCTCTTTCCAGGGGGGGTAGTTCGAGAGCACCCGTGCCAGGCCGGCCAGCGAGACCGGTGGGCGCCCGCTGGCCTCGTGATCCTCGGCCGGCAGGTCCTCCAGCCAGGGCTGGGCGGACGTCGCCTGCTGGGCCGCTCCCAGCTCGCGCTCCAGCGCGGTCAGCTCCGTCTGGAGCCGGGCCTCCCGCTCCTCCCGCCGGGTCAGGGCCGCCTCCCGGATGATCGCCTCGGCCCGGTGCAGCACCGGCTGCAGCGGCCCCACCACCTGCCGGAACCAGTCCAGCCGCTCGCCCAGCACCTGGTAGACCCGGCCCTCCACCGTCCCCTCGTACAGATAGTGGAGCACGGTGATGACCCGATGGGTCTGGCCGATGCGGTCCACCCGCCCTACCCGCTGCTCCAGCCGCATCGGGTTCCAGGGCAGGTCGTAGTTGATGACCGCCCCGCATGACTGCAGGTTCAACCCCTCCCCGCCGGCCTCCGTACAGAGCAGCACCCGGAACTCCCCGGCCAGAAACCGCCGCTGGACCTGATCCCGTTCAACCCCCACCCATCGGCCCGTCTCCGGGTTCCAGACCTCTCCGCCCCGGCCCGAGTAGCAGGCAATCCGAGCGCCCAGGGCCGGACGCAGCGTCTCCCGGAGAAAATCCATGGTGTCCGCGTACTGGGTGAAGACGATGACCTGCCCGTACGTGCCCAGCAGCCGCCCCAGGTCCTCCATCAGCCTCTGCAGCTTGGTCTCCGCCGGCAGCATCCGGATGGTCTCCAGCAGCCGGTCGATCACCGCCAGCTCCTCGGTGAGTGGCAGGCGTCGGAGCGCCTCCAGGTCGTCCTCCTCGAGATCCAGCAGGTCCAGGTCTTCGTCCGTCAGGCCGGTCTCTCCCGCCTGCAGGGCCGCCCGCCGCCGCTCCAGACTCCGGCGGAGGGCATAGAGGCTGCTGGCGAGCCGCTGCCGGTAGACCGTCAGCATCCATCCCACGGCCGGTCGGCCCGGGGCGTGGGTGCGGTAATACGTGGTAATGTAGTCCTCGAGGGCGTGGTAGAGGGCCCACTCCTCCGTCGACATCTGCAGCCAGCAGGGCTGCGGCCGCCGCTCGGGCACGTTCTCCCGGATCCGGCCCTCCTGGCGGTACCGGCGCAGCAGCTGGCGGGTGTGGCGAAAGATGAGCCGCCGGACCGGGTTGTGCGCCCGCGCCGCCTTCAGCAGCCAGACCTCCTCCTCAGGCGTCAGCTTCTCCAGCCGGAATCCCTCGGTGATCCGGAAGCGCAGACGCGGCCAGCGGGCCCCGAGCGCGGCCCGGGCCTGGGCCTCGAAGTCCGCCTCCCAGCCCCAGGCCTTGACCGCCGCCCGGATCATCCCGGCCACGAACGCGAGATCGATCTCGGCCGGGGGTTTGGCCAGCTCGGTAAAGAACGCCAGGAAACGCTCCTGATCGGCCCAGTCGTTGGGCAGGCCCAGCAGCGACAGCAGATCATAGACTTCGACCGGATGCAGCTGCATCGGCGTGGCCGTCAGCAGCAGGAGATGGCGGCACCGGGTGGCGAGCGCCTGGAGCAGCTGCAGAAACCGATTCGGCCGGAACCGGCTCAGGTCGGCAAAATCGCGCCGCCGGGCGTGATGGGCCTCGTCGACAATGACCAGGTCCCAGCCTTCGGCGGCCAGCAACCCCTCGGCCCGCTCCTGCCGGCGGACCAGCTGGGCGGAGGTGATGACCACCGGATACCGGCTCCACGCCTGGACCGGGTCGGCAGGGGCCGGCTCGCGCCGACCGTCGGGATGGTGGTAGGACGCCCCATCATAGAAGACGGCCGCAACCAGAAAGTCGGCGTCAAGCGTCTCCTGCCACTGCCGAACCAGCGCCCGGGGCGTCAGGAGAAGAGCCCGCCGAACGTGCCCGCCCAGAAGGAGAGACCGGAGGATCAGCGCCGCCTCCACCGTCTTGCCCAGCCCGACCTCGTCGGCCAGCAGCCGGCGGATGGGCCGGCCGGCCCGAACGGCCGCGGCCACCAGGGTTGCGGCCACCCGCCGCTGGTGGGGGAAGGGCGCCAGCCGGGCCGTCTCGATGCCCACCCGCCAGCCCTCCGGGTCCAGCCGGGGCGCATCTCGCAGAAAGGCGGCCAGCCAGCACGCCGTCCGGTCGGAGAGCCGATCCAGCGGCTCGACCACGGGAGGTTCGGGGGGCGCCAGCCGGATGAGCTGCTGCTGGACGGCCTCGGGCAGATCCAGCACCAGCCAGCCCGACTCGGCCCCGGTCCAGAGGCGCTCGAAGGCCGCGGCCTCCGCCTGAAAGTGCGCGGGCTCGGTCCAGGATGGAAAACAGTGGAACCGCTCGTAATTGCGCAGCCAGGCCGTTGCCGTCTCGTTGATGCTGCCGGAGAAGGCCAGGCCGTCGCCATCTCCATCCCAGATGATCCCGCCTTTGGCGTGGAAGAGGCCGTCGTCGACCAGCGGCCGGCGGGTGATCGGATCGCAGGGAATCACCACCCGCACCGTCAGCCGGCCGGCGGCGGCCAGCCAGGCCAGCACCTCCAGTCGCGACCGCACCAGGCGGTCCCGCAGCGCCTCGGGGTCCGCCAGGGTGGAGGCAAAGCGTTCGGCCAGTCGCTCGCCGAGGGCCACCCCGGTCCGGATCGCCGCGCTGTCCTCAGGGCTGAGCCGGGCGCACACCAGCAGCCGCATCCGCCCGCCCCCGGCCACCAGGTGGGCCACCCCCTGGGCCGCCACCGCCAGGGCCGTCGAGGAAAAGAAGCCGGCCAGCCGGTCATACCGGCAGGCCCGAGCGAGGGCCGGGATGTAGAAGGAGTGGAGGGGATCATCCCCCGGGCCATAGGCCGGCTTCCAGGGCACCTCCCGCAAACAGCCCACTACTCCTCCCCCTCCTCATCCTCGGACTCGAGGTAGGACGCCTGCACAGGCGCCGGCTCGTTCTCGGGATCAGGGGGCGGGGTGATGTCCGGGAAGAACAGCACCCGCAGCCGCTCCAGGAGCTCCGCCTCCCGGATGACCCAGCCGACGGCCTGTCCCTGCCGGTACTCGCGGCTGCGCGGGATCACCTTGATCAGTGCCTCCACATAGGCTTTGAAGTCCGGATCGCCCTGCAGGCCCGTCCGCTCGAGAAAGTCCCGGCAGGCCCGCTCGCCGTCCCGCTCCAACGCCACCAGGGCGGTGTGAACGGCGTCCACCAGGCGGACAAATTGCGTGGCCCGAGGGTCCACCCGGCCGGGGCCAATCCGCTCGGCCGGCTCCCGCAGCCGCCAGCTGTCGCCCCGTCGCTCTGCCAGCCGGGCCCGCTGCACCACGTCCTCCTCGCTGATCCCGCGGTCGAGGCAGAGGCGGCGGGCGTAATCATAGGGCACCTCCCGGGCCCGCAGGGTGTCCCAGACCTCAAAGTACCATTCGCTGAGGGCATCCCAGCGCACCGGCCGCGGCCCCAGAAGCTGCTCCCGCCGGAGGGTGAAGACCTCCTGGCGGGCCTGCTGCAAGGCCTCCTGGGGTTCGAAGGGCCGGGGCTGGCCGGTGACCCGGTCGACCTCCGGGTGGACGATGGGCCAGTGGGCGGAGAGCACCGCCAGCACCGGCCCGAACACCGCCAGATGCAGGTCCACTCCCCGGACACCCTGGTCGTAGTAGGCGCGGGCCCGGCTCCGGGCGACCTCCCGGACCGCCCGCCGGAGGGCCTCGTCCCAGTAGGCCGGCTCGTGTCGCTCAGCCCGGGGGACGCAGGTAAGCAGGATGGTGCTGCGGGCGGCGTTCTTGCGGGCGATGTGCAGCGAGTGCTCGCTTTCGGTGTGGATGGGCCAGGAGGTGGTGATGGCCCAGCCCGTCTCCAGCAGCGCCAGGGCCAGGGCGTTCCAGGCTTCGACCCGGCGGTGGGTGAACATCACAACCATCGCCCCCGAGGGCTTGACGACCCGGCGGCACTCCCGGAAGACCTGCCGCATCTTCACGAGGTAATCCCGTTCGGCCCGGCTCCGGGCCTCCCGGCCGCCGGAGAAGACGGCCGGATTGGCCACCACTTCGGCGGTCTTGTCCACCAGTTCGGTCTGGAACCAGTCCGGATAGAGGTCGCCGACCGACCGCTTGAGCCAGACGTAGAAGAAGTCCGAGAGCTCCCCGTACATGACGTTGTCGAAATATGGGGGATCGACGACGACCAGGTCGACCGAGGCGGCAGGCAGGAAGGCGAGGCGGCGGGCGTCGGCCCGGTGGATGCGGGCCGGGGGCGGGCCTTTGACCGGGAAGAGGGGCCGGGCCGGGTGCAGAAGCGCGCACAGCCCCCGATAGGCGTCCACCACTTGCTCCAGGGCCCAGGGAAAACCACCTTGATCTTTCAAGGCTAGGTTCATCTCCGAGAAATTCCATCGAAACGCAAAGTCGTGACGAGAGAAGGCGTGCGCAATCTTATCTCGTGTATAGTCCCAAAAGGCATTTTGGGAGTTGTAATTTGCCACTTTGTTGAGGATAATTGCCAAATAAGTTCTGACGGCGGCGGCCCGCTCCGGGCCGAGGTCGGCCTGCATGTGCGGCCAGAGCGCGAGCAGGGTCTCCAGGTAGGTGCACAGGGCCAGGAGCTGGCGGGGCGAGAACATGTCGCAGAACCGCCGCATACCGTAGACCCTGGGTCTTGGATCACTACTCTGCTCCGGGAACGTCTCAGTGGGGAGAAGGCCCTGGCGCTCCCAGGCGGCCCAGCGGCGCCGGAGCTCCGCCTCTGCCCGGCGGACCCCCTCGAGGTCCTGCGGCGTGGGCAAACGAAACTCCCGTCCCCGCCCCCGGTCCACGCAGAGGGCATAGAGCACGGCCCCCATCCGGCCTTCCTGCGCGCATCGCTTGATGTAGTCGGGCGGGATGGGAGTCTGGCTCCACGGAGACCAGGCGCTCCCCCGGCTGACGGTCCCCCGGTCGGGGGCGAACTCCCTCGCCAGCGCCTCCTGCGGGCCGGTGTGAATGCGGAACTCAGGCTCTACGGCCTCCGGTCGGAACACCGGCTCCACGCAGACCGAGTTCCGCCCCTGGCGGCGCAGCCACCAGTTGGGCGACAGCGGCACCGGCTTGCCCGTCACCGGGCAGGGAACGGTGCGGGCCCAGAGGTATCCCAGAGCGTTCTCCCCCCGAGGTAGAGGATAAAACCCCTGTAGTCGCTCCTCGATATGTTGTCCCCATTTATCGGCCCATCTCTTTATGTCGGTTATAAGATCCTCCCCATACCGGGAGGGAAACTCAAGAGTGGCGGTGAGTACGACGACTGCTACCGGATTTAGTTCCACGGCGTAAACGGGGAGACCAAGACGAAGTCCTTCAAAGGGTATAGAGCCGCCGCCGGCCATTGGATCTAGGAGAGTAGGCTGGGTGGAACCGGCATACAGGTTAAGAATAGTCTGCAACCGGTTTATCTCCTGAGGGTCAAGAGTCCGTGAGAAGGCACGTTCATAGCCGTACGGATTCGAGCCTAGATTTACACCCATGGCCTTGGCCATGGCAATACGGTGGGCGGTTTCCTTCGGGTTAATTCCCTCCTGACCGACAGGAATGCCCAACATTCTTATGAACCAGAGTCGGTACTCTTCCGCGGTGGAAAATAACGACTCGAGGTGGTGGTTACCGCCCTCCCATGCCGGCAGCAGGGCGCCGAGGATGGCGGCCCGGCTGACCGTCAGCGGCCGCCGGGCCCACCAGATGTGGAGAAAATATAGAGGCGGCAGAGCACTGCTGGCCTGTCTCTCTCTCCGGCACTCGATGCCGATCTCCTCGATGGGCAGCCACTCTTCGATCAGCCGTCGGTATCCGGACATCGGTCCCTTTCGCCTCCCGGGCCGCGACGGCGGTGGTCCCGCTTGCGACCACCGATCGGTCGGTATTGACATTTCGTTCCATGTGTGGAATACTTATGATGCGACCGGTACGGGCCGGATGACCCCCGGGCGGCCGTCAGACCGCCCGGCCAGGTCGATAGGACCTGGGCCGGCCGTTTTCTCTTATGGCGACCACCTTTTGATCCCCCAGCCCTCCACCTCCCCCGTCGGGCTGCAATCGAACCGCGGGCGCAAGGTGTCAAGAAGCGGCTCCCCACCCGGTCGAGAGTAGTGGGAAAAGACGATGTGGGCGCAGCAATCGGCCAGCTGCACCAGGCGGGTGGTGTTGGAGGGCACAAAGAACACGGTTTCGATAATCCGCTCGATGCGCCGGGCCGAGGTCCCGGCGGTCTGCCACCCGGCGAAGAAACGACGCAGCTCCGTGTCCTGCCCTTTGCCCACACTGTCGTAGACCACGCACCCCCGATCATCCCGGCGGCTCAGAAAGAGATCAAAGCGCTCGACCAGAAACTCCAGTGCCAGCAGGTCCGGCCGCACCGGATACTGATACCGCCGCTGATGGGCCTGTTTATCGATGATGACCGCCAGCAGCGTCGCCCTGGAGTCCATCACCACGGTGGCAATCTCCCGGTCCAGGGCCCGCCGCTCCTCCGGCCGCAGCCTGTCAAACGGCGGGCTGCCTCGCAGAAGCAGCCGGCGGTGCAGCTCACACTGCGCAGCCCTCCCGCCCAGAAATCGGCGCAGCACCTCCTCAACCCTCTGCGACAGCGACCGGATCTCGGCATCCGGGACGGCCAGGCCCAGGAGGACGTAGATGGCGCTGCCCCGGGTGGGGTCGGCGTGCAACCCCGGGTCGCCCGATTCGTCCACGTACAGAAGATACATCACCCTACTCCCCGGCCAGCAGGATCCGCAGCGCTCTGATGGCCCGCCGGTGCCGCAGTAACACGCGGGCGAACCAGTAGTAGACCTCGGCGGTGGACATAGCGGCGATCCCCTGCCGCACCAGCATGGCCCGGCCCGGCCTGAGCCGGGCCGTAAGGGCCCAGAGAAGAAGCGCCATTCGGGCCCCCTCGGCCTCGCCCAGCCGATAGCACCGCGGGCGCCCGTCCAGATCACGACCGCCCTGGGGGAGAAACCCCTGCACCGCCGGCAGAATCCGCGGGAAGCTTGCCCGCCCACATGTGATCAGGTGGAGCACCCCGGCCCCATCGGCAGCCTGTCTGGAGAGCACGATCCGCCTCCGTCCCGGATCCACCTGCAGGATGAACTGCTCCTCAAGTCTCACCCGGCCGTCTCCTCCAGACTCCACTTGGCCACCCCAATCTGCGCCTGCTGGAACACCTCTTTCAGCTCCCGCCAGTCGGCCCCGTCCACGGTGAGCGGTTCTCGGAAAAACAGCCGGAGAGAGACCTGAACCGTCCCGCGCCTCAGCTGACGGGCCAGGCCCTCACCGTGGCTTGCCAGGCGTTGCAGGTAGAATGCCCCCTGTCCCCGGTACTGCAGATCCCAACTGCCTCCATCGCCATCACCGCTGACCGTGATCACAAGCGCAGCCTCGGTCAGGTGAGGCTGCAGCTGCCCGAGGATCTGACGCACCGCCACCATCCGGTCGGCCACCTCGCCGTCCTGTCCGTCCCAGAGGACCTTCAGGCCGGCGACCGACCGTTGCCGGTCCCGAGCCTCCGCCTCCAGGGTGGCCAGGGCTCGCCCGGCGTCTCCCTCGACCTCAACCGGCCGGGCGGGGGACACCGGGGCAGAGCAGAGGCAGCGGTCCACAGGCTGCCCACAGACATGGCACACCGGCGCGGGTGGGGGGGTCTGCCCACAGATGGGGAGACCTCGCCGTTTCACCTCCTCCGGCAGGAGGATCTCCACCTCGCGGGCAATGCGAATCTTCCCCTCATGAACGGTCTCCGGGCCGTGGGCACAGGCGTCCGCCGGGTCGGTCACCAACCAGTGGCCGGCCCGGACACCGGTCAGCACCACCTGCCGCACGTAGGCCTGGGTCAGTGGAATCGGCAGCCGGGGGCGGGCGAAGAATCGGCACCACAGATCCTCAGTGCTGATGGCAGTCTCCCCCGGGGTGAACGCCTGCTGGATGACGAAGGGGGCGCCGAGCGGTGGGTCGTCGTCGCGCTTGACCTTCTGGGCACCGTGCAGGTTCTCGATGACCACCTCCACCAGGTTATTCGGCAACTTCCCCTGAGCCTCCACCGGCAGGATCAGCGAGGCGTGGGTCTGGTCCGCGCAGTAGAAGACCAGGTTGTAGGCCTGGGCGATGGCGAGGGTAACCAGCGCTTCCTGCTCCTTGCGCAGTCCCTCCAGCTCGCGCAGTTTCGCCGGCGTCAGCTTCAGCTGGGAGGCCTGTCGGGTCACGGCCTCGACGGCCAGAAGATAGCGCGTCTGACCGAGCATCCGGTCGATGCGGGGACGGTTGGCCACCAGGAAGACCAGGCCGTTGGGATACTGCCGGTAGCCGCCTCCCGGGGCCCGCTCGGTTATCTGGCGGACTTTCTCAGGGATCTCCTCGCCGTCACAGGACACCGTATCCCAGTGGAGCACCACCAGCCGGCCGCCAGGCTTGTCCTCGACCTCGGAGAAATCTCCGGGAAAGAGGTCCACCCGGAAGCCGAGGGTGTCCCGGAACAGCTGCCGCAGCCGCCGCTCCACCTCCTGACGGACATCCGTGCTGCCGATCCGTCCCATCTCCTGCTGGATAATCCGGGTCAGATTTGGCTCCAGCGAGAAGAAGTACTCGGCCTCCTCCCCTTCCCCCTGCCGATCCAGGTGCCAGCAGGCGATCTCGCTGTACGCCGTCAGCTCCTCAAGGGCTTTGGTGATGTAGCCGGGGGTGGAGGCCGGCGTGAGAACGGCCAGACGCAGATCGGCCGGGTGAATTCCCCGCGCTGGGGGGTCAGGCAGACTATGCAGGAGAATGGTCGTGGCCACGCGCTGGGCATAGGGGAGATGACCGCCGAAGAACTTCCTATCGATCAGCTGGGCGTGGGCCTGCCCGTCCTGCCGGACGATATCGGTCTCTACCACGTCCCGGTATCGGCTGCGATTCAACCGGCCGGTAACCTCCTCCAGGAGGGCGGGATCGGCCAGATCGATATGGGAGGGCAGAAGACAAACGGCATCGACCGGCCGCGCCTGCCAGAGCCGTCGGATGACCCGGCAGAGGAGGCGCAGGGCGCCCCGGGTTTTCTGAAACTCGGGAATGACGGCCAGCTTGCCCTCCAGGAGGTCGATGAGGGCCGGATGGAACGGGTAGTGTTTCTCCAGCAGGGTGACGTAGGAGGCCGGCTGGGTGTACTCGGGCAGCCGGAAGTCCTCCCGGTGCGTCTGACGGTACAGGTCGGCAAGGGCCCGGGCCACGGCGGTTGCTGCCTGCGGATCAACGGTGGCGAAGAGACGTCGGCGGAGGATCGGCGCATAGTCCTCCCGGTCGGCCGGGGTGATGACCTTTTCGTAGCGCCGGGCAACCTCCTTGACCTCGGCGAAGGCGGCCTCCAGGGCGGCCCGGATCTCGCGGCTCTCCTCCCGAAAGACGTCCTCGGCCAGCGTCACCACCAGGGCCCGGCGGACCCCCGGTCGGGCCGTCCACTCGGTCAGATTCTGGAGGAAGGGTGCCAGCTGGCCCCGAACCCCGGCCGGCATCCGTCGCAGGTAATTGGCCAGCTCATCCAGTAGAAGAAGAACGGGGCGATCCGCCAGCAGGTCGTCGAGGAACCCAACGGCCGGGGCCAACCCCTCGGTATCGGCCCGGGCCACCAGCTGGTAGCCGGCCGCGCCGCCCAGGCAATGGGCCAGTTCTCCCCACAGATGGCGGACGAGAACGCCGTCGGGTTTTCTCACCCCATCGGCCGGGCTCAGATCCTCACCGACCACCGCCAGCACCACTACCGGCTCAGCCGGCAGGTCGGCGCGGGACAGGCCCAGCGCGGCCAGAACGGTGTCCGGCAGGGTCGGGCCGGCGGTGGCCAGGTGCCAGAGGGCGATCAGGGTGTGGGTTTTGCCACCACCCAGATTGGTGTCCAGCCGGTAGACGGCGGCGGCACCGCCTTCCCCTCGAAGGCGGCCGAGCACCTCACGGAAAAGGGCCCGCATATGCGGGGTCAGATGGGTATGGCCGAAAAACTCCTGCGGATTCTGATAGATGGGATGGGCCGCCCCGGCGACCACCTCGTTGAGCCGGGCAGCAAACATAGCGTCGGTCAGCTCCCCGGAGAGAACCTCCGGCCGGGGGCGACAGGCATCATAGACGGCCGGCACGGTCTCCATCGCGCCACCTCCGGACACAGGCTCTCGCAGACCACGGGCTCCCAACGCTCACCCCGCCGGCCAACGCCTGTGGGTGGGGCATCGGGAGAGATCGCGACGCCCAGGCCACCGACAGCGTGGGCCGGTCATTTCGGCGGCTCCGGCAGCTGTCGGTCGCCTGGCACTGGCTGGTCGTCTACCACCGCAACGGTGGTCTCAGAGTACGAGAACCGGCCAGGCGTTGTCAACACCCGAATTAATTAGGCGGGCACTCGCCTTCCTATCACCGACAGGTAGGAGCAGCGGGAGGGAAGACGGCAGCCAGACTGGCGGGTGCGCTCAGGAATGCAAGAGGATCCGTGGACCTCACCTTAGGCTCATAACGCCCGGAGCGAAAGAGAGGCCGATCACGGTCTCTCGCGTGAGAGTTCCCTGGGCCCATGCTTGCCGCCTCACCCCCGGCCCCGGCCGGCCGGGGCCGGCCGGACCCGGCTGCGGTCCCCGTCGCGCTCCACCCGATAGGCGCGCTCGCCGGCCGCCGCCAGTTCGTCGGCGTGCGTCACCAGGAGAATCTGCCGGCCAAACGCCTGGGCAACCTGGATGAGAAACTCCGCCAGCCGGGGAAGGTACTCGTGGGAGAGATGCTTGCCCGGCTCGTCCAGGAGAAGCGGGCCGGCCAGCGGCGGTCGCGCGCTCTCCACCAGCATGATCCGCAGGGCGAGCGAGAGCGCGTCCACCACTCCGCCCCCATGGGCATCCAGCGGGTCGGCCACCAGCGTCCTGCCATCGCTCAGCGGCGTCTCCACCTTGATCTCGGCCCACGGCCGCCTGTTCCGCTCGCTCAGCTCCACCCGGACCCGCAGGCCCGAACCAAAGATGGCCTGCAGGGCCTCGCTCAGCATCCGCTCCACCTCCCGGAGCAGCTGCTCCCGCCCCTGCGCGCCCGCCAGGTGCAGCACGGCCTGGGCGGTCTGCAGGATCCGTCTCCGGGCGGCCGCCGTCTCCTGGCGCTTCCGCGCTGCCGCCAGCTGGCGGAGAAGGAGGTCCCGCTGGCCACGACGCTCGGCCGGTATCTGCCGGTACCGCTCGATCCGTTTGCCCAGCGCCGCGATCCGGTCAGTCAGCGTGTCCGGAGGCGGAACGAAAGGGAGGGTCCGATACCTCCTCCGGCGGCAGATCGGGGGGCAGCAGGTTCTCGATCTTCGTCAACTTCTCCCGGATTTCTTCTTCCAGATCGGCGATGGTTCTATCCAGATCTTCCGGCTTCAGCCCCTCGTTTTCTATCTGTCTCTTGATATCTTCCAACTGCTCCTCCCGCACTTTTAGTTCTGCTTCCAGCTGGTTTTTCACATTCGTGGCTCTGGCAATCCGTTCCTGAAGATTTTTCAGTCGATCCTGAATATCTTCCATGCTCCCCTCCATGCTTCCGTGCGTGTGTCGACAAAAGCCGCCGGCCTTCTCGCTCTCATTTCGCCTGCGGCGCCTGACCGTGCAGGGCCGGGTCGTGGAGAGGCACCGGCTGGCGGCAGGTCGGGCACCGGCCCGCGGCGCGGAGCGCACGCCAGTACTCCTCCTCCAGGGCCTGAAGCTCCTGGGCCGCTGTGGCCAGAGCCGCCTGGATCTCCTGGATTCTGCGGGTCGTCTTTGCCCGGTCCGCGGCCAGATTTCGCAGCCGGACCAGTCGCTCGACCTTAGGCGCATGATGTGGGTTCATTATTCACACCAGGCGGAGGCGCAGAAGAGTCTGGGCCAGGATCGTCGCGGCCGTGCGGGGAAGCCTCCCCCAGAAGGTCCTGGCCCCATGCCGGGCCAGGCCCCGCCGCTCGGTCAGTTCCCCGATCGTGGTTTCGCTGCGATTCCGCCGCCCCGCCACCGGCCGCCGCACAGCGGCGGGCAGAAGCCTGCGCGCGGTCCGGCCGGGCGTCAGGACGACCGTGAGATGCTCCACTGGACCGGCGAAACAGTCTGCCGGAGGCTCCGGAGAAACCAATAGGGATGAGGTCTCCTCAGGCGCATTATGGGAATTAGACAATCTGGAGCAGGCGCAGGGTATGGGCCAGGATCGCAGCCGCAGTCCGGGTACGCAGCCCCAGAAGGTCTTTGAGCCGTGTCGAGCACGGCCCAGCGGCTCCGTCCACTCAGCCGTCGTCGTCTCAATCCGCTTGCGCAATCGGGCTATAGGCCGCAGCACATCCCGGGACAGGCTGCGCCTTTCCTGCCGACCTGGCATGAACACCACTGCTATCCCGGCCTCAGCCCGCTCTTTAACCCAGCGCTGACCTCGAAAGCCCCGGTCCAGCCGCAGTGCCTTCGGCCCTCCCCTTGCCCTCTCCAGCCGCTCAGCGGCGACCGGCCGCTCATCCACGGGTGACGCGTCCACCGGACGCGTCACGGGACAATGCCCCCGTCCCTGACCGGACGCCGCCCGTGAGACGGTCCGGTGGACCGTCTCACCAGTGCGCCGGGCCACTCTGACCCCGGAAAACCACGCGCGGTGGGCTGCATCCCCGCCCAAGCCGGCTACCAGACCTCCCGGCCCTCGCCACCGGTCCGGGCCGCGCACCCGGCGCGGGTGCTTGACCGGCAGGGCGGTGGTATCCCCCTGCGGCCAGGTCTCTTCGGGCAACGTGTTTCCCCGGTCTGCCCTCCGTTCCTCGAAAGCGCCCCAGAGCCAGCGGACCCGGCGGGGAAACGCGCTCTGGCCCGGCAGTTTGGGAAAGTCATGGCTCCAGTTTTGGCGGACTTCCTCCAGGAAGCCTGCTGCACTGGGCCGACCCAGGAGGTGCCGAACCAGCGCAACGGTCAGGATTTCAGCGGCGGTGCAGACGGGCTTGGGCCCCGGTCTGCGCGGGAGGGAGACGACCGTGGCCTTTAGAGCGTCGGCGACCAGCACGGAGACGTGGACAAACAGGTCCGAAAGTGGCATCATAGTTGGGGCCTCCGCGGTGGTTTGGGGTTGTGCTCACCCCTCTTTCTGGCCGCGGAGGCCCCTTGCTGTCAAGAATTCACATAATGCGGGCACTGTCACACGGACGGTGGGCGAGTTTGGGGAAAGGGCTCTCCTGCGCCTCTCGGCTGTTTCTTCGGGGCCCTTCTCCTCACGCCACCTGGAGG
>CACRXC010000155.1_pt1 | contig 19720 bp, 16 predicted proteins | sample 5377091 | NCBI WGS metagenome assembly CACRXC01 (sample SAMEA6061845, study PRJEB28556) | metagenome | reverse complement strand
CCCGGCCAGCAGCCCCGCCCGTTGCCGGGCCGCTCCGGCCCGCCGCCAGAGCCAGCCCCACAGCCGGCCCAGCGCCCGACCGGCCCGCGCCAGCTGCGCCCACACCACCCGACCGGGCCGCTGACTGAGCAGGGTGCGCCCCGCGTAGAGCACCACCAGCAGGGCGATCCCCCAGAAGACGAGCGACCGCACCAGGTCCAGCCAGCCGGGCGCGCTTCCCGGCGGGGGAGCCGCCGGCGGCTGGAACCGGCCCGGGGCCAGCCCCGCGTCGGCGGCGCCCGGCGAGAGCAGCCGGAAGGGCAGGGTGAGCACCCAGAGGACCAGGTACAGGGCGAAAAAGAGCCAGAAGGCGACGACCCGCAGGGCCTGGATCAGGCTGTCCAGGAGCACCGCCAGGGGCAGCATGTGCTCGGTCGGCAGCAGCAGCGCCCCCACAAGCGCCACCGCCACCAGCCCCAGGCTGCTCAGCACCCAGTGCCCCGGCACGGTCGGGGCCACCGGCACCTGAGCGACCTGCCAGAGCGTCCGCTGCCGGACGTACTGCATCTCCGCCAGGAGCAGGAGCACCAGCACGAAATAGAGGACCACGTTGACCAGGGCCCCCGAGACCGCCGGACGGCCGACGGTCAGGAGGGCCACCACCGCCTGCAGACTCAGCAGCTGCCGGACGTCCAGCGCGGTCAGCCCGCTGAGAACGAGCAGCACCACCCCGCCGGCGAGGAAGCGACCGGCCACGTTGCGCAACGGGGTGGTGTGGTCGACGAAGCGGCCACGGTCGGTCTCCCAGAGCGGGTCGCGCCGGAGCCGCTCGGAGAGGATCTCCCCGGCCTGGACGCGCAGACTGTTCAGGTCGAGGGTGGTGCGAAAGCCGGTCCACCAGGCGCCCGCCACCAGGAGCGTCCCGACGATGAACGCGAGGTCAAAGAAACTCAGGGGATCGGACCACCAGCGCCAGAGGTCGCCCGCCAGGGCTTCAGGGTGGGCGAGATAGGGCAGAAGACGCACGGCCAGCAGGAAGGGCACAAGAATGACCAGCCACTCCTTCCAGAGAATGGCCCCCCGCGCCAGACGGCGGGCGTAGAGGAAACTGGCCAGGGCGGCCAGTCCGGCCAGCGGCACCAGACCGTCGGCCGGCCAGGTGGGAACCAGCGCCAGGCCGAACTGGACCAGGCCGGTGCTGAAGGAGACGACCGCCGCCACCAGCACCGCCGGCTCGAAGACGGCCTCGACCCAGGTGGCCGGACCCGGCCGATACTCGCGGTAGAACTCCGGCGGCAGAAACCACTGCCCCAGCGTGGCGCTCCACGACCGTCGCTTCACCGGCTCCCCCTCACGGCGGGCCGCGCCCCCTCCAGGTGCTCCTCGCGCCAGACCTCGTAGTAGGGCAGGCCCAGCGCCGCCGACCGCTCGCCCACCGCCGGCCCGGGCGGCCGGACGTAGACCAGGACGACGCTGAAGCCGGCCCGACGCAGGACCAGGACGCTCTCCAAGAGCGCCGGCGTCTCCCCCGGCGTCACCAGGACCAGCGTGGCCCCCCACGGCAGGCGCGGCATCTGGCCCCGCACAAAGACCGGGAAGGGGGTGGTCTCCCCCGGCACCACCCGGGCCAGCATCTCCAGCAACAGCATCAGATGGTGCCGTCCTTTCCGGGGGAGCGCCCCGATGATCGGCTGGCCGGTCAGGCTGTCCAGACCGTTGGTCAGCAGCCCCACCTCCTGGCGCAGGCCGACCAGGTGGTTGGCCAGGCTGGCGGCCACGATGATCGCCAGCTCGGCGGCGTAGTAGGCGAAGACGCGCTCGTACTCCGGCAGATGGAGATTGAGCAGGATGACCGTCGGCAGCATCATCGCCGGTTCCAGTTTCTTGATCTGCAGCGCGCCGGTCGCCGCCGTCGCCTTCCAGTGGATCAGACGGAAGCTGTCGCCCGTGGTGTAGGGACGCACCCCGATGACCCGGACCGGGTCGGCGTAGAGCGGCTGGGGCGTCCGCAGGAGCCCCAACGGCACCCGCGAGGGCAGGCCCAGCTCCCCCACCGGCACGATCTTGGGGTAGACGATGAGATGGTCCGTCGCGCCGACGATCTGCTCGACCCGCTGGAGGCCCAGGACATCGCCGGTTTCGACGGTCAGCGGGCCGAGGGTGTAGTAGCCGCGCTGACGAGCGTGAAGCGTGTACGTCAGCCGGCAGCGCTCGCGCGGCCACAGCGCCAGCGCCCGCCGCAGAAAGGCCGGGCTGGCCAGGGCCAGCGGCAGCCGCTCGTGGACCAGCAGCCAGGGGACGGGCAGCCAGCCGGTATTGTGGACCTCCAGCACGACCGGGATCGTCTCGCCGTAGAAGGCCCGCGGCTCGAAACGCCGCCGGACGACCAGCCGGCCGACCGCGTAGCGGCCCCAGAGGTGGGCCAGCAGCACCACCAGAACCAGCAGGTAGAAGATGTGGTAGAGGAAGCCCACCTTGAGGGTCACCGCCAGCAGGAGAACCAGAAAGAGAAAGGGCCAGAGGTTGAGCACGGCTCTCCTCGTCAGCGCGGGGCCACCGGCACCGGCACGCGCTCCACCACGCTCTGGACGACGTCCTCGGCGGTGCGCCCCCGCAACTGGGCGTCGGGCTTGAGCAGCAGACGGTGAGCCAGGACAAAGGGGGCCAGGCGCTTGACGTCGTCGGGCAGGACGTAGGCCCGGCCGGCCATGGCCGCCAGGGCCTGACTGCTGCGCAGGAGCGCCAGGGTGCCCCGCGGGCTGGCCCCCAGGGCCACATCGGGGTGGTCGCGGGTGGCCCGGACCAGGGTGATGATATAGTCGCGGACCGAGTCCTCGACCGCGACGGCGGTCACCTGCTCCTGGAGCCGGAGGACCTCGGCCCCGTCGGCCACCGGCCCCAGCGTTTCGATGGGGTGACGGTGCTGGAGGTTCAGGGTCATCTGGCGCTCGTCGTCGAACGAGGGATAGCCGATCCGCAGGCGCAGCAGAAAGCGGTCGAGCTGGGCCTCGGGCAGAGGAAAGGTGCCCTCGTACTCGATGGGGTTCTGGGTGGCCAGGACCAGAAAGGGACGGGGAAGGGGACGCGGCTGGCCCTCGACCGAGACCTGCCGCTCGGCCATGCACTCCAGGAGGGCCGACTGGGTCCGGGGGGTGGCCCGGTTGATCTCGTCGGCCAGCAGGATATGGGTGAAGATCGGGCCCGGGCGAAACTCGAACTCGCCGGTCTTCTGATTGAAGACCGAGACGCCGGTGACATCGCTGGGCAGAAGATCGGGGGTGAACTGGAGGCGCCGGAAGGTGCAGCCCAGCGAGGCCGCCAGAGCGCGGGCCAGCATGGTCTTGCCGACACCGGGCACATCCTCGATGAGAACGTGCCCTTCGCAGAGCAGAGCCACCACCGCCAGCTCGATCACCGGCCGTTTGCCGACGATCACGCGCTCGACATTGGCGATGACCCGCTCGCTCAGGTCCTGAATGGCCCGCACCTTGACCCCCGCTCCGGCCGCGCGCTATATTTACTCTGCATTGCCGATCACGCCTCTACGCTGCTCGCCTGTTAGCATACCGGAAAGCCGCCCGGACCGCAAGATTCGGATGAGGCATGACTGAACCGCGGATTCTGGTCTGCGAACCCATCGCCGAAGATGGCCTGCGTCTGCTGCGTCAGCACGCCCAGGTGGATGTGCGTCCGGACCTGGGGGCGCGGCTGCGCGAGGCCATCGACGGCTACGAGGGGCTGATCGTCCGCAGCCAGACGCGGGTCTCGGCCGAGGTGATCAACGCCGCCACCCGGCTGCGGGTCATCGGTCGGGCCGGGGTGGGGGTGGACAACATCGACGTCGAGGCGGCCAGCGCCCGGGGCATCGTGGTGGTCAACGCCCCGACCGCCTCGAATGTGGCGGCCGCCGAGCACACGCTGGCGTTGATGCTGGCCCTGGCCCGCCACATCCCTCAGGCCGACGCCTCGGTCAAGGCCGGCCGCTGGGAGCGGTCGCGCTTCCTGGGGGTCGAGGTGCGGGGCAAGACGCTGGGGATCATCGGCCTGGGGCACATCGGCTCGGAGGTGGCCCGCCGGGCCGGCGGGCTGGGGATGCGGGTCATCGCCTACGACCCGTACGTCTCGCCGGAGTACGCCCTGAAACTCAACGTCACGCTGGTCGACCTGGACACCCTGCTCCAGCAGAGCGACTTCCTGACCGTCCACGTCCCGCTCACCCCGGCGACGCGCGGGCTCATCGGCGCCCGCGAACTGGCCCGGACCAAGCGCGGCGTGCGCATCATCAACTGCGCCCGGGGCGGGATCATCGACGAGGCGGCGCTGGCGGCGGCCCTGCGGAGCGGCCAGGTGGCCGGCGCGGCCCTCGACGTCTTCACCACCGAGCCGCCCGAGAATTCGCCCTTCATCACCGACCCCGACCTGCGGCAGCGGGTGGTCCTGACACCCCACCTGGGGGCCTCAACGGAGGAGGCGCAGATCAGCGCGGCCGTCGAGGTGGCCGAGCAGGTGATCGCCGTCCTGCAGGGGCTGCCGGCCCGCTACGCCGTCAACGCCCCGGCGATCCTCCCCGAGCAGCTGCAGGCGCTGGCCCCCTACATCCGGCTGGCCGAGCGGCTGGGACGGCTCTTCGCCCAGCTGTCCAACGGCCAGCTTCGCCACCTGGAGATTCTCTACGAGGGCGAGATCGCCGAGTACGACACCACCCCGCTCAAGGCGGCGGTGGTCAAGGGCTACCTGCAGACCGTCTCGCCCGAGCACATCACCCTCACCAACGCCCTGCTGATGGCCCGGGTGCGGGGTCTGACGGTGGTCGAGCACCGTCAGACCGCCCCCGCCGAGAACTACGCCAACCTGCTGACGGTCCGCACGGCCGCCGCCCAGTTCGTCCACCAGCTGAGCGGCACGGTGGTCAGCGGCGAGCCGTACATCGTGCGGATCAACCAGTACTGGGTGCACGTTCTGCCGACCGAGGGCTACCTGCTGCTCTGCTACCACATCGACCGGCCGGGGATCGTCGGCAAGATCGGCACGCTACTGGGAGCCGCCGATATCAATATCTCGTTCATGCAGGTCGGCCGGCGCACCCGCCGGGGCGAGGCGATGACCGTCCTGGGCCTGGACGAACCGGTGCCCGAGGACCTCTACCACCGGCTGATCGCCGAGGCCGGTCTGCTGGCGGCCAAACTGGTCCAGCTGTAAGGTCGCCGGCGCGTCCCCCGGCGCGCCCGGCCAGACGACCGGATGGGTGGACACGGTCTGAATGGAGCTACGGAGAGCGTACCGGTGGGCGCGCCGGACGTGGGAGCGGCCGACCTTCGGACACCTGGTCCTGCTGGTCTTCTCGCTGGGAATTCTCAGCCTCTACTGCGCCGGGATCGCGGCGCTGGTGGCCGGCCCCCGGCTGCGCGCTCAGGCCAGCCGGCTGGCGGTGACCCCCCTGGGGGAGACGCCCACACCGGTCCTGACACCGACCCCACCGCTCCTCGCCGTGGCCTCCTCGCCGACGCCCACCCCGACGCCCACCCGCCCCGTCCGGCCGGCGACCCCCACGCCCACCCTCGAGCCGCTGCCACCGACGCCGACCCAGGCGCCGCTCTGGACTCTTCTCCCCACCCCGACGCGCCCGCCGGCGCGCACCCCGACGCCGACCGTGGCCCTCACCCGCTCGCCCACGCCGCCCGTCGGGGCCACGCCGACCCCGTCCCCGGCCCCGACCGCGACGCCCGCTGTGACCCCCACGCCTGTGGAGGACCTGGCGACGCCGACGCCGACCCCCTCGCCCACCCCCGGCCGCACCCCGACGCCGGGCTCCCGGCCGACCGCCACGCCGACGCCGACCGCCCCGCGCCCCGGTCCGACGGCGACGCCGACCGCCAGCCCACCGGCCACGCCCTCGCCATCGCCCACGAGGACGGCTGATGGTCACCCTTGAGGACGTCAAACGGAACGCCGAGATCCGCGCCCTGCTCCGCGCCGCCGACGAGCAGCTGGGCGTCCTGGGCTACACCGAGCACGGCTACCGCCACGCCAACCTGGTGGCCCACATCGCCGAGAACGTTCTGCGCCGCCTGGGGTACCCGGATCGCCGGGCCCAGCTGGCGGCCATCGCCGGCTATCTCCACGACATCGGCAACGTCGTCACCCGCACCAACCACGGGCCCACCGGGGCGGTGCTGGTCTTCCCGATCCTGCGGCAGCTGGGAATGCCGGCGGAAGAGCTGGCGGTGGTCGTCGGGGCCATCGGCAACCACGAGGAGGACCATGGCTCGCCCGTCAGCGAGGTCTCGGCCGCCGTCATCATCGCCGACAAGAGCGACGTCCACCGGTCCCGGGTGCGCAACCCCAACCCGACGACCTTCGATATCCACGACCGGGTGAACTACGCCGCCACCCACAGTTTTGTCCGGGTGGACAGCGAGAACCGGCGGATCACCCTGGAGTTGACCATCGACACCGAGATCGCCTCGATTATGGATTACTTCGAGATCTTTCTCTCGCGCATGCTGTTCATCCGGCGGGCCGCCGAATACCTGCAGTGCGCCTTCACCCTGACGATCAACGGGCAGCGCATCCTTTAAGGCGGGCCCCAGACCCGCCGGGGTGTGCTATACTTAGAGCGCCGTGAAGCATCTGGTCTGTCTCTCCCACCTGAGCGGCGCCGAGATCTGGCAGATCCTGACCCTGGCCCGCCGGCTGAAGGCCGAGTGGCAGGCCGGCCAGCAGCGGCCGCTGCTGGCCGGCAAGGTGCTGGGGATGATCTTCCAGAAGCCCTCGCTGCGCACCCGGGTGTCGTTCGACATCGCCATGCTCCAGCTGGGCGGGCACGCCCTCTACCTCTCGCCGGCCGAAATTCAACTCGGCCAGCGCGAGAGCGTGCCGGACGTGGCCCGGGTGCTCAGCCGGTACGTCGACGCGATCATGGCCCGGACCTTCAGCCATCGCGACATCGAACTGCTGGCCGCGTACGCCACGGTGCCGGTCATCAACGGCCTCTCCGACCTGAGCCACCCCTGCCAGGCGCTGGCCGATATGCTCACGATCTGGGAGAAGCGCGGCGACCTCCGGTCGCAGGTCCTGGCCTACGTGGGCGACGGCAACAACGTCTGCCACGCGCTGCTCTTGGCGGCCAGCAAACTGGGGATGCACATGCGCATCGCCTCGCCGCCCGGCTACACCTGCCACCCGACGATCGTCGCCCAGGCCCAGCAGGCCGCCGCCGAGAGCGGGGCCCGGCTGGAGTTCCTGACCGATCCGCGGGCGGCGGTGGAGGGGGCGACGGTGGTCTACACCGACGTCTGGACCAGCATGGGCCAGGAGAGCGAGCGCGAACAGCGCCGGCGGGTCTTCCAGTCCTACCAGGTCAACACGGCGCTGCTGCGGCTGGCCGCCCCCGACGCCATCGTGATGCACTGTCTGCCCGCCCACCGGGGCGAGGAGATCACCGACGACGTCATCGACGGACCCCAGTCGGTCGTCTTCGACCAGGCGGAGAACCGGGTGCACGCCCAGAAGGCGGTGCTGGTGCTGTTGCTGGCCCCGGCGGCCGGCCGCGCGCTGAGCGCGGAGCCCGCCTAGAGCCCGGCCGATGGCCGGGTGGGGCCGGCGGAGGAGCAGGGCCGATGACGCAGGTCTTCGATTTCGTGGCGGCGATCCTCCCGCGGATCACCATCTGGAGCATCCTCGACATCTCCATCGTCTCGGTCCTGATCTACGGCTTTCTGAGCCTGTTCCGCGGGACGTCGGCCTTCTCGGTCCTCTACGGTCTGGCCTTCCTGCTGGGAGCCCTGGCCATCGCCAGCACCCTCCCCGGGCTGGCGATGCTCAACTGGCTCCTGCGCAACACCCTGCCGGTGCTCTCGTTCGCCCTCCTGGTGGTCTTCCAGCCCGAACTGCGCCGGGCGATGGAGCGGATCGGCCGGGTGCGGGGCTGGATCGCCCGGCCGATGATGAGCCAGGAGGCCCAGAGCCTGCAGCACGCCATCACCGAGATCGCCCGGGCCTGCCGGCGCCTCTCGGAGCGGCGGCAGGGGGCCCTCATCGTGCTGGAGCGCGAGACCGGGCTCCAGGAGTACGCCGAGACGGGGGTCATCCTCAACGCCCTGGTCTCGACCGAGTTCCTGTTGACGATCTTCTTCCGCGACGCCCCGCTGCACGATGGGGCGGCCATCATCCACGGCGACCGGGTGATCGCCGCCGGCTGCGTGCTGCCGCTCTCCAGCAACACCATGGACGCCCAGCTGGGCACCCGCCACCGGGCGGCCCTGGGGATCACCGAGATCACCGACGCGGTGGCCATCGTCGTCTCCGAGGAGACCGGCATCATCTCGCTGGCCAACAACGGGCGGCTGGTGCGCAACCTGGACGAGGCCAAACTGCGCAAAGTCCTGACCGTGCTCTACGGGCCGGCCGCCCACGACCCGTTCCTCTTCTGGTCGCGCCGGCGGGCGGCCGCCCGCCTGCGTCAGGCCCGGCGGCCCATCGCCGAAGTCGAACCGGCCCGGAACATGTAGATGATGACGTTTCTCAAACACAACCTGGCCTGGATGCTGCTCTCGGTGCTGCTGTCGACGGTGCTGTGGGTGGTGGTGACCGTCCAGCAGAACCCGGATACGACCCGGACGTTCACCGGCATCCCGGTGACGGTGCTGAACCTGCCGGCCGGCCTGACCCTGCGCAACGAGGTCCCGCCGGTCACGGTCACCGTGGTGGCCCCCCGCGACGTGGCCGAGGGGCTGGGACCGGGCATGTTCAAGGCCAAGGTCGACGCCTCCAAGGCCCGGGCGGGCCTCTCCGAGGTGCCGGTCGAGGTCGAGTCGCAGGACCGCCGGGTGCGGATCGAGCAGATCGAACCGGCCCGGGTCGCCCTGCACCTCGAGCCCACGGGCCGGAAAGAGGTGCCGGTCCGGGTGGTGGTCGAAGGGGTCGCACCGGAGGGCTACATCGCCCGCCCGCCACGGGTGACCCCGGAGCGGGTGATCGTGGTCGGGCCCCAGTCGCTGGTCGAGCAGGTGACGGCGGTGGTGGCCAAGGTGAACATCGAGGGGGCCAAGTCGACGCTGAGCCAGACGGTCAAAGGGCAGCCGGTGAACGCCAGCGAGCAGCCGGTCGAAAAGGTGACGGTGGCGCCGGACCAGCCGATCCTGGTTGAGGTGCCCATCGAGCAGCAGCTGACCTACAAGACCCTGCCGGTGGTCCCCCAGGTGACCGGCTCGCCGGCCCTCGGCTACCAGGTGGTCGGCATTATGATCGACCCGGTGGCCATCACCGTCTTCGGCGACCCCAAGGTGCTGGGCGACCTGGACTACCTGTCCACCCGTCCGGTGGACATCACCGGAGCGGTGGGCGATCTGGCCCTCAACACCGAGCCGGTCCTGCCGACCGGGGTCTCGCTGGCCCGCCGGCAGACCCTGGTCGTCCGGGTCTACGTCAGCCCGGTGGAGTCGAGCAAACTCCTCGAGGTGGCCCCGGAGGTCCGCCAGGTCGGCGACGGACTGCGGGCCACCGTCACCCCGCCGGCAGTCCAGGTCGTGGTCGCCGGGCCGATGCCGGTCCTCACCGCCCTCAAGCCTCAGGACGTCCGGGTGGTGGTCGAGGCCGGGGGACTGGGGGTTGGCACCCACCTGGTCCGGCCGCGGGTCGAACTGCCCGCCCCGCTCCGGGTGCTCTCGCTGACGCCCGAACGGGTGACCGTGACCATCCGGTAAGGGAGGAGCCGATGGCCAAGCCGATCGTGGCCATTGTCGGGCGACCAAACGTCGGCAAATCGACGCTCTTCAACCGCATCGTCGGGAGGCCGGTGGCGATCGTCGAGGACGAACCCGGCACCACCCGCGACCGCATCGGGGCCGACACCGAGTGGTCCGGCTACGCCTTCACCCTGGTCGACACCGGCGGCCTGGAGATCACGCCGGGCAGCGACCTGGCCCGGCGGGTCAAAGAGCAGGCCGAGATCGCCATCCGCGAGGCCGACGTGGTGATCTTCCTGGTCGACGTGCGCGAGGGGGTCACGGCCAGCGACCTGGAGGTGGCCGATCTCCTGCGCCGCAGCGGCAAGCCGGTGATCGTGGCGGTCAACAAGTGCGACAACCCCGAGCGCCGGCTGATGGCCAACGAGTTCTACCAGCTGGGCCTGGCGCCGGTGGTGGCCATCTCGGCCCTGCACGGCCAGGGGATCAACGACCTCCTGGACGAGGTCGTGGCCCGGCTGCCCGCGCGGGTGCCCGAGGAGGAGATCGAGGCCATCCGGGCGGCCATCGTCGGCCGGCCCAACGTGGGCAAGTCGTCGCTCCTCAACGCGATCGTGGGGAGCGAGCGGGCGATCGTCAGTGAGCAGCCGGGGACAACCCGCGACACCATCGACACGCTCATCGAGTGGCGCGGGGAACGGATCATCCTGGTGGACACCGCCGGCATCCGGCGACGGGGGCGGATCGAGGCCGGGATCGAGCGCTACAGTGTGCTGCGGGCCCTGCGGGCCATCAATCGGAGCGACATCAGCGTCCTGGTTCTGGACGCGGTCGAGGGGGTCACGGCCCAGGACGCCCACCTGGCCGGCTACATCCGCGACGCCGGGCGCGGCTGCCTCCTGGCCGTCAACAAGTGGGACCTCATCCCCAAGACCCCCAACATCGAACACGAATACACCCAGCACGTCCGCAGCGCCCTCAAGTTCATGCCCTGGGCGCCGATACTCTTTCTGTCGGCCAAGACCGGCGAGAACGTCCAGCAGGTCCTCGATCTGCTCCTGACCATCCAACAGGAGCGCAGCCGCCGCGTGCCGACGGCGGTCCTGAACGAGGTCCTGCGGGCGGCGATCCAGGCCCATCCGCCGCCGCCGGTCGGCGGCAAACGCCTGAAAATCTACTACATCACCCAGGCCGAGATCCGCCCCCCCACCTTCGTCTTCTTCGTGAACGACCCCGACCTCCTGCACTTCTCCTACGAGCGGTTCCTGGAGAACCGGCTGCGCGAGGCCTTCGGCTTCCAGGGGACAGCCCTCCGGCTGATCTTCCGCGCCCGGACCTCGCAGCAGGTCGGCACACGCTAGGAGTCGGGAACAGGGGTGTCGCCAGACGAGACCACGTCCCCGGCGGAACAGCCGGGGACACCGACGCGGTGGATCCTTGCCCAGGAGCAGCAGGGCGAGTGCCTGGCCTGCCGGCTGACGCTGGGCATCTGCCTGATACTGGCGGCGGTGCTGGCCCTCAACAGCGTCAGCGGGGCCCTCCGGCCGGTCCAGGTGCTCTTCGGCGCCGGCCTCCTCGGCCTCCAGACGGCCGTGGCCGCGCTGGGGCTGTGGTGGGCCCGGTCGGGACGCTATCGCCCGTGGCTGAAGTACGGCACCAGCCTGACCTCGCTTGCCCTGCTCACCGCCTACCTGGTCGCCTCGACGCTGACCACTCCGACCACTCTGTTTATGGCCTCGGTCGGCTGGCTCTACTTCGCCATCGTGGCCATGGCCGCCCTGCGCCACAGCCCGACCCTGGTGCTCCTCACCGGCCTGCTCGCCACCCTGAGCTGCCTGGGCGTGGGCACCCTGGCCCTCGATCTCCTGGCCGACGATCCGCTCCCGCCCCGGGTGGCCCACCACGCCACGCCGACCACCCTGGCCACCCGGCTGATCTATCTGGCGGGGACCGCCCTCCTCCTGGGGTACGTGGCCCGCCAGGACCGGCGCCTGATCGCGGAGACGGCCCGGGCCCAGGCCGAGCGCCTCCAGGCCCTGCGGGCGCTGCACACCGCCCAGGAACAGCGCCTGCAACGCTACGTGGCCCAGTTCCGGGCGGCGCTCCAGCGCGAGGCCCAGATGGCCGAGCGGCTGCGCATCGCCCGCGAACTCCACGACCGCGTCGCCAAGGGACTGGTCGGGGTGAGCCTGGCGCTGGCCAACCTGACCGGCGACCACCTGCCCCCGGCCCTCCGCGAACGTCTGGCCAGGCTGTACGAGTACACCTGTCTGCTGCAGCAGGAGACCCGGCGCGTGATCGGCGACCTGCGTCTGAGCGGACCGGAGGAGGCCCTCCCCGCCCACATCCGGGCGCTCTGCGCGGAGTTCGCCTCTCAGACCGGGCTCGTCGTCCTCCCGCAACTCGTCGAGCCCCTCCCCCGGCTGCCGGCCGAGACCCAGTACCAGATCCTGCGCATCCTGGAGGAGGCGCTGGCCAACGTCCAGCGCCACGCCCGGGCCCGGACCGTCTGGGTCGACCTTTACGCCGGCGCCACGGGTCTGACGATGACGGTGACCGACGACGGCTGCGGTTTCGAGTGGCGGGGCGAGACCGCCCTCCTGGAGAGCGGGCGCTACGGGCTTGTCGGCATGCGCGAGCGGGCCGAGGCCATCGGCGCCACCCTGACCATCACAACCGCCCCGGGCCAGGGCACCCACCTCCACCTGCGGGTGCCGATCACGCCCCCGTCTCCGCTGCCGGCCCCACACCGCGCAGATCCGGCGGGAGAGGCTCCTGCCAGTCCGCCGGGGGATGCGTCGGCGCCGGATAGACGAACAGAAGACGACAGCCCGTTCCCTCGCCGACCAGCCGGTGGCTGACCCCTGCCGGCACCAGGACAAAGTCGCCCGGCCGGAGGGCGAACGCCTGACCGTCGAGGACGACCGTGGCCGTGCCCGCCAGGACGTAGAACACCTTCTCCACCGGATGCCGATGGGCGGGGATCAGGCCCCCGGGGAGGAGGTCGATGAGCCCGAGGGTCAGGCTCGCCGTCCCCCGACGGCCGTCCAGCAGTTCGGTGACGGCCACGCCGGGCAGGCCAGCGCTGGGCGCGAAATCGTCGCTCCGGTAGACCGGCATCGGCGCTCCTTTCGCCCGGCCCGCCGGGGGCGGGCCGGGCGCGTCGGGTTGACATACTCTCGGCGGATCGTATAGCCTCTATAGGGAATGTGCGAGGGGGTTCCTCGGCGCTGACGAAAGGAAGGGGACTATGCCGCGGTATAGCCTGGACGACCTGGACCTCAGCATTGGGAAGCGGACGCGGCTGCACCGTCTGCTCTACGACCACGGGCCGGGCAACGGCACGATGCTGCTCCTGCCGGTGGACCAGGGGTTGGAACACGGGCCGCGCGACTTCGCCGTCAACCCGCCGGCGGCCGACCCGGCCTTCCAGGTCCGGCTGGCCAAGGAGGCGGGCTTCTCGGGGATCGTTTTCCATGTCGGTCTGGCCGAAAAGTACATGAAAGAGTACGCCGGCGAGGTGCCGCTGGTCCTCAAAATCAACGGCAAGACCGATATCCCGCCCGACGACGAGGCCTTCTCCGGGCTGACCGGCTCGGTCGAGGACGCGGTGCGCCTGGGGGCGGACGCCGTCGGCTACACCCTCTACGTCGGCTCGCCGCGCCAGGATGAGGACTTCCGCCAGCTGGAGCAGGTCCGGCGCGCGTGCGAGCGCTACGGGATGCCGCTCATCGTCTGGGCCTATCCGCGTGGGCGGTACGTCGAGCAGAAGGGCGGGCGCGACAGCCTCTACGCCGTCGACTACGCCGCGCGCGTGGCGGCCGAACTGGGGGCGGACGTCATCAAGGTCAACGTTCCGGTCATCGACGAGGCCAAGATGAAGCTCTCGCCCAGCCCCTACAACGAACTGCGGCTGAGCACCCTGGAGGCCATCGCCAAGGTGGTCGAGTCGGCCGGCCGCTCGCTGGTCATCATCTCGGGCGGCGGGAAGATCAGCGACGAGCAGCTGCTGGAGAAGGCCCGGCTGGCGATGGAAGCCGGGGCGGCCGGCCTGATCTTCGGGCGCAACATCTGGCAGCGCCCCTGGGACGAGGCCCTGAAGATCACCCAGCGCATCCGCGAGATCATGCTCCAGTACCCGGCGCCCGGCCACGTCGAAAAGCCGCCCGCCCTGGCCCGCTAGAACCGGCCCCACCGCCACCGGGACCGGCCGTTCTGGCCGGTCCCGGTCTTTTCGGCCCGGGCCAGCGACGCTGGCGAAAGGGCGGTGGAGCGAGGCCCCTATGTCTCCACGGGCCAGTCGAGACGGTTGCCCCACTCGGCCCAGGAGCCGTCGTAGAGCCGGACGTTCTCGTAGCCCAGGAGGGCCAGGGTGAAGGCGGCGTGGGCGGCCCGGACGCCTCCCTGGCAGTAGGTGACGATCAGCCGATCCGGCCGGACGCCGGCCGCTTCGTGGCGGGCCCGCAGGCTCTCCGGGTCGCGGAAGGTCCAGTCGGGGTTGAGGTTCTCCTGCCAGAAAAAGTGCCGGGCGCCGGGGATGCGCCCGCCGCGAGCGGCCCGGACCTCCTGGCCGGTGTACTCGCTGGGCCGGCGCACATCGAGAAGGAGAAGCTGCGGCTGGCCGAGGAGCCGGCGCAGGTCCTCGCCCCGGAGACGGAGATCGGCGCGCGGCGGTCCGGGCTGGAACCGGGCCGGCGCAACCGCGGTGGTTCCGGTGGCCAGCGGCCGCCCCTCGGCCAGCCACTTCTGGATCCCGCCGTTCAGGATCTTCACCCGGTCGTGGCCGTAGTAGCGGAGCACCCACCAGAGGCGGGCGGCGTAGTGACCGCCCTCGTCGTCGTAGCCCACCACCAGCGTCTGGTTGCCGATCCCCAGCCGGCCCATGGCCTGGGCCAGCCGCTCCGGCCCCGGAATGAGGTTGGGCGGGTCCTGGGCCGGGTCGGCCAGGTCCACCGTCCAGTCGCAGTAGACGGCGCCGGGGATGTGACCGGCCTGGTAGACAGCCCGACCATCGCGGCCGTCCCAGTAGTAGCGGCAGTCGACGATCCGCACATCCGGGTCGTCGAGGTGCTCGGCCAGCCAGTCGGTTTCGGCCAGCAGATCGGGCCGGGCGTAGCCGCGCGCCATCATTCTCTCCCCTTCTGGAGCGTGATGTCTGCGGTGTATTGTAGCCGGCCAGGCGGCCGGGAGACCAGCGTCGCCTGGCGCGTCGCCTTGATCGCCGGGGCCGTTTCCCGTATCCTTGCAGGTGAAAGCCGGAGGCGAGAGGCTGTGTACGTCATCGGCACCGCGGGCCACGTCGACCACGGCAAGTCCACCCTGGTCAAAGCCCTGACCGGGATCGACCCCGACCGCCTGCGGGAGGAGAAAGAGCGGGGGATGACCATCGATCTGGGCTTTGCCTGGCTCCGGCTGCCGGACGGGCGCGAGGTCAGCCTGGTGGATGTGCCGGGCCACGAGCGGTTTATCAAGAACATGCTGGCCGGGGTGGGGGGCATCGACCTCGCCCTCCTGGTCGTCGCCGCCGACGAGGGGGTCATGCCCCAGACGCGCGAGCACGTGGCCATCCTCGAACTCCTCGGGATCCACCGGGCGGTGGTCGCGCTCTCCAAGATCGACCTGGTCGAGCCCGACTGGCTGGACCTGGTCCGGAGCGATGTCCAGGAGTACCTGGCCCGCACCCCCCTGGCCGGCGCCCCCATCGTGCCGGTCTCGGCCCTGACCGGGGCCGGCCTGGACCAGCTGATCCAGACGCTGGTGGCGACGCTGGCCGAGACTCCCCCGCGACCGGACCTGGGCCGACCCCGCCTGCCCATCGACCGGGTGTTCACCGTCGCCGGCTTCGGGACGGTCGTCACCGGCACGCTCACCGGCGGGCGGCTGCACGTCGGCCAGGAGCTGGAGGTCCAGCCGGGCGGGCTGCGCACCCGGAGCCGTGGCATCCAGACCCACCGCCAGAAGGTCGAGGTGGCGCTCCCCGGCACGCGGGTGGCGGTGAACCTGGCCGGACTGGCCACCGAACACCTCTGGCGGGGCCAGGTGGTGACGGTGCCGGGCTGGCTCCAGCCGACGACGGTCGTCGACGCCCACGTCCGGGTGCTGGCCGAGGCCGGCCCGCTGGTCCACAACAGCGTCCTGAGTTTCCACAGCGGCACCGCCGAGACCATGGCCCGGGTCATCGTCCTTGAGGGCGAGCGGATCGAGCCGGGCGCGAGCGGCTGGATTCAGCTGCGGCTGGCGGCGCCGCTGGCCCTGGCCCGGGGCGACCTCTTTGTCCTGCGCACGCCAAACGCCACGGTCGGCGGCGGCGAGGTCGTCGACGCCCACGCCCGCCGACACCGACGGTCGGAGCCGGGGCTGCTCGCCCGGCTGGAGATCCTGCGTCGGGGCGCTCCCACCGACCGTCTCCGGCACCTGCTGGAGCAGGGACCTCAGGAGCCCGGGCTCCTGGGCCTCCAGACCGGCCTGGAGGCGGAGACGGTCCAGCGGGCGCTGGCGAGTCTGCAGGCCCAGGGAGAGATCGTCACGCTGGGCGACCTCCTGACCGCCCGGCGCTGGTGGGAGCAGTGCCGGGAGCGCGTTCTGGGGACGCTGCGCGCCTACCACCAGCGGCACCCGCTCCGCGCCGGGATGCCCCGTGAGGAACTCAAGAGCCGGCTGGGCTTTCCGCCCCGGCTCTTCGGGGCGGTGGTCCAGCGCCTGGTCGCGGAAGGGACGCTGGCCGAGACCGGCCCGCACCTCCGGCTGGCCGAGCACACGGTGCGCTTCGGCCCGGATCTGGCCGAGCGGGTCGAGCGGCTGCTCGGCGAACTGGGCCGGGAGCCCTACGCCCCACCGTCCCTGCCGGACCTGATGGCCACCCTGGGGCTGGACGAGGAGGTCATCGCCGCCCTGGTCGAGCAGGGACGGCTCGTCCGGCTGAACGAGAGCGTGGCGCTCCGGTCCGAGGTCTACCGCGAGATGGTCGAGCGGGTGGTGGCCCTTCTCCGGGAGAAGGGTCAGGTGACCGTCGCCGAGGTCCGCGATCTTTTCGGCACCAGCCGCAAGTACGTCCTGGCGCTCCTGGAGTACATGGACCAGCAGCACCTGACCCGCCGGGTGGGCGACGTGCGGGTGCTGCGGGAACGGGTGGGGGTATGAGGCCGTCGCGCCCGCTCGTCCGACAGGGCCTCTGGCTGGCGGCGGCCGTCGGCCTGGTCTGGCTGGCCAACCGGCGGACGACGGCCCCGCTCCCCGATCTCATCGATTGGGAGAAAGCGCGCTCCCTCGCCCTGGCCGTCGCCCGCCGCGACCATGTTCCCCAGTTCCTCATCCGCCCGGCGCTGGTCGCCCAGTACACCGCGCGGGTGCGCCGCTGCGCCGATCTCATCGCCGGCTACACCGGCCTGACGCTGCCCCAGGCGCTGGAGGCGGTCTACGTCCTCGACCGCAGCGAGTGGATCGATACCAATATCGAGAACTTCCGTCTGCTCTTCGCGCCGCTGGAGCGCCTGCACCGGACGGCCAGCCCGGTGGTGACGGTCGGACGCCGGGTGGCCGGACTGCTCAACCAGGCGCTGCTGAGCGGGCAGATCGGGGTGCTGCTCGGCTACCTGGCCCGACGGGTGCTGGGCCAGTACGATCTGGCCCTGCTGGGCCGCGAGCCGCTGACCGGCGGGCGGCTCTACTTCGTCGAGCCCAACATCGCCCATCTAGAGCACACGCTCGGGCTGCCGGGCGAGGATCTGCGCCTCTGGGTGAGCCTGCACGAGACGACCCACGCCTTCGAGTTCGAGGCCACTCCCTGGCTCCGGGAGCACCTCAACCGCCTGCTCCTGACCTATATCGAGACGCTGGCCCAGGACCTCTTCCGGCTGCAGACCCCGGAGGGGCTGGCCCGGCTGGTCGAACGGGCGGTGCAGGGCCTGGCCAGCGCCCGGCACCCGGTCGAACTGATGATGTCGGCCGAACAGCGGCGCCTCTTCTGGCAGCTCCAGGCCCTCATGTCGCTTCTCGAAGGCTACAGCAACCATGTGATGGACCGGCTGGGCCACGATCTTCTGCCCTCCTACCACACCCTCCGGGCCCACTTCGAGGCCCGCCTCTGGCGACGCGGCGTCGTCGAGCGGCTCTTCGCCCGTCTGACCGGCCTCGATCTCAAAATCGAACAGTACACCTGGGGCGAGCGTTTCGTGAACAGCGTTGTCCGCGAGCGGGGACTGGCCTTCCTCAACCAGGTCTGGCAGGGCCCCGACCGGCTGCCGACCATCGAGGAGATCCGCGACCCGGCCCGCTGGATCGCCCGCCTCGAGAGGGGAGGGACCTGATGCCGCTCGACCTCACCGCCCTGGGCCCCCAGGTGCGGGCCTGGCGCGCCGCCCTGCAGCGGGAGCGCGACCTGCTCCGGGAGCGCCTGGCCCGGGCCGAGGCGGCCCTTCTGGCCTGGGCCCCCCGCTGGACCGAACTGGGCTGGCAGGTGGCCGCCCGGTCTCCCATCTGGCCAGCCGCCACCCCGCTGGAGCCGCTCACCACCGCCGTCCCGAGCGCCCCGCTCGCCGACTACACCGTCCTGGCGGCCGACGGCTCCTACCTCGCCCCCGACCGCCACGGCCCGGTCTACTGCTACCTGATCAACACCGGCGCGGCCCGCCTCGACTACGGGCCGGCGCCCCACGCCCGCCTGCTCAGTCAGCCCTACCTCGGCTACCGCCCCGAGGACCTCGTGGTCCAGGTCGGCGACCGGCCGCAACCGGTCCACGGGCACCTGCTCGACAGCCGGCGCCAGCTGAGCGAACTCCAGCTGCTGCTGACGCTGGCCCGCGAGGCGACCGCCGGCCGGTCGGTCGCCATGCTCGATGGCACGCTCAACCTGTTCGCCGCCGAAGGGCGGGCCAACCCCTTCCTCGAGGCCTACATCGTCGCCCTGGAGGCGTTCGCCGAGCAGGGGCTGCCGGTGGTCGGCTACATCAGTCGGCCCCGCAGCGCCGACGTCATCGGCTGCCTGCGAGCGGTCATCTGTCCGCTCGACCGTTGTGACGGCCGGTGTCAGGCGCCGACCCCCGACCCGGCCCGACCCTGCTGGGGGCTGGAGACCTTCCCGGACCGCTGGCTCTTCGAGGCCCGGCTGCGGCCCGGCGAGCGCTCGGGCCTCTGGGAGAGCCCGTGGCCGCTGGCCCGCCAGCAGTACGGGCGCAGTCAGGTCTGCTTCTTCTATCTCAACGTCGGGGCCGAGGTGGTCCGGGTCGAGGTCCCCCGCTGGGTCGCCGACCAGCCGGCGCTGGTCGAGCGGGTCCAGGCGGTCATCCTGGACCAGTGCGCCCGTGGCCAGGGCTACCCCCGGGCTCTCATCGAGGCCCACGAGCAGGCGGTGATCACCGCCGCCGACCGGCAGGCGTTCGAGCGACTGGTCGAGGCCGTGCTGGGCGAGACGGGCCTGGTCCTCCTGCCCTCGCGCAAGGCGGCGGCCAAACTGGGCCGGGGCCTCTAGGGGAGAGGCCGTCGGGCGGGGCCTGGCCCTCGCCCCTGCGACGCCGTCGACGGCCCTCTTCGTCAAGGAGCACCTTGCCTGTGGGCCGGATGCTGTCTCACGGATCCGCGCCGGTGCGGAAACACAACCCCGGTCCCAGCCCGGAATCGGCCAGGCAGCGAAGCCCGGCCGGTCGAAGGGGCCTGGCGGCCCCCACCACCACGTCGGGCCGCCCTCCCTCGATGACCGCCGTGGGCTCCAACTCCCGTCCTCACCCCGACCCCCGGCTCCCTGAGGCGCGTGATGTGGGTTGACTTGACAAGAGGGGGCCCCCACAGGCAGAGAAGGAGTGAGCTATCACTTCCTGCCGTGGAGGCCCGTCCCAATGATGCCACTGGCCGACCTGTTTGTCCACGTCTTTGTCCTGGTCGACGATGCCCTGCGCACGGGCCGCGTGCCGATTCCCCGCCGACCGGGGCCGCCCCCGGTCTGCGCGGATGCCGAGATCCTCACCATCGCCCTGGTCCGGCACCTGCTCCGGCGACCGAGCGAAAGGGCGTTCCTCGCCGAGGTCCGTCAGGACTGGGCCCACTATTTCCCCCGGCTGCCC
>CACRXC010000154.1_pt1 | contig 20204 bp, 28 predicted proteins | sample 5377091 | NCBI WGS metagenome assembly CACRXC01 (sample SAMEA6061845, study PRJEB28556) | metagenome | reverse complement strand
GGCCCGCCGGTCCAGGTCCGCCATCGCCGCCTGGGCCCGCCGGTCCAGGTCGGCCGGGCGGGCCAGCCCCAGCAGGGCCCCGGCCGAAAGCAGCATCCCGAGCACAAGGGCCCACAGCCCGACGCGGGGCGCGGCCGCCGGGGCCGCGGGCGCGGTGGCCCGCGGAGGTTCCTCCCAGCCGGAGAGGAGAATGGTCATCCGGCGGGCGACCCGCGGATCGGGCGGGCGCGGTGGGGCGAAAGAGCCGTCCGGACGACGGACCGGGTCCGGTCGAGACGACGGCACCGTGCCTCCCGTCGAGAGGTCTCATCCGGATCCTAGCCTCGCCCGGTCGCAGCGAGCGGGCGCAGCCGCACCGGGATGAGCAGGCAGGCCGTCTCGCCGTCGCAGGCCGGGAGCACCGCCTCCGGGGGGAGACCGACGACGGCCCGGGCGTCTTCGGGGACCACCGGCTGCATCCCCCGGCGGCCCTGCAGACGATAGGGCGCCTGGGGCGCGGCCGGGGCGGGCAGGACCACCGGGCGCCCGGGCCACAGGGCCCGCCCCGCGACCCGGGGCACGCCCACCGGCTCCAGCCGCAGGGTCAGTCCCGCCGGCGTGGTCGTCTCGGCGACCGGGAGCGACAGGAGCACCAGCACCGTGCGGTTTCCCCCGGCAGGGTCCCGGGAGACGGCCGCCTCCGGGGTGGGCAGCGGGAGCCGGGCCTCTCCGTCCTCCCACCGGCAGACGAGCTCTGCCCCCTCCAGGGTCAGCGTGGCGCAGAGCCGGGCGGCGACCGGCCCGGCCGGGGTCTCCCCCAGAGGGAACGGGCAGGGAGCCGGACCCCGGTCGCGGACGAAGAGCACCTCTCCCGTGCGGGCATCCGTCCCCGTCTCTTCGGACCGGCAGATCCCGCCGGGGTAGACCGTGGGCGCGGTGGTGCGGCAGACGCGCCCGCCGCAATCTCCGGACATGGTCTGCGCGGCCGTCTCCGGGGCCAGGGCAACCGGGGTGGGAAGAGACGCGGGCGGTGTCGCCCGGACGCAGCCGCCCAGCAGGACGGCCAGGGCCACAAGCACCCCGACCGTGTGCCGACCATGGGCGGGGACCGGACGGCCGGGAACGACCGTTTCCCCCCGCCGACCGAACCGTTCGTGCATCCGTTCACCTCCCGGTGAGGATGCTAGCCGGGGCCATACGAGAAGAACGCCAGAACCGACCGTCGCGTGGTCCGGACCATCCGACGGTCGGCGCCGGTTCGGCCGCCAGGGCCGGGGATATATTCCTGATGAACACCCTTGCGGGAGGGAGAACGATGCGTCGGGTCATCGCACGGGTCTGGGCCGAGGAAACGGGAGGCCAGCTGACGGAGTATGCCCTGGTGCTGGGGCTGATTGCCATTGCGGCGGTGGCGGCCCTCACCGCCACCGGGCAGAACCTGGCCACCTGGTGGAACCGCATCGCCAACTACATCGGCCAGACGCTGCCGCAGCCCTGACGGGAGACGGCCATGAGGCCGCGCGTGCGGGTATGGCTGCGCGACGAGACGGGAGGCCAGCTGACGGAATATGCCCTGGTGCTGGGGCTGATTGCCATTGCGGCGGTGGCGGCGCTCACGGCCACCGGCCAGAATCTGGCCACCTGGTGGAACCAGATCGCCGGGTACATCGGCCAGACGCTGCCGCAACCCTGACGGGCGCGGCGCTGATGGAGCTGGCGCTGTGTCTGCCGCTGCTCCTGCTTCTGGTCTTCGCCCTCTGGGAGCTGGGGCGCCTCATCCCGGTGCAGGCGGCGGTGGTGGTGGCGGCCGACGAGGCGGCCCGGGCCGCCGCCCAGGGGACGGACCCCACGGCGGCCGCCCTGCAGGCCCTCCGGGACCGGCTGGGCCCGCGGCTGGGGGCGGAGGTCCACGACCCGCAGGTGCAGGTCGCCTGGACGGACGCGCAGGGGACCCCGGCGCCGGGCCCGACGGCCGGCGGGCGCAGCACGACCCGGGTGACCGTCCGGGTGGTCCCCTGGAGTCCGCTGGGCGCCGGCGACTTCGTCCTGGGCGGCCAGGCGCAGGCCGCGCTCCCCTAGAGCGAATGCCAATCTTAACCTTACGCTCCTTAGAGCGAATGCCAATCGTCACCGTACGCTCCGTAGAGCGCATGCCAATCGTCACCGTACGCTCCGTAAACGGGACGACGCTCATGGAGACCACGCTGGCCTTCGTTCTGGTGCTTGTGCTGGTGGGGTTGGTGGTGCAGGGGGCGCTGGTGGGGGTGGCCTGGGCGGCGCTCACCCGCGCCGCCGAGGACACCGCCCGTCTCGGCGCCCTCTGTCTGAACCGCCCGGCCACGCCCTGCACGACGGCCGATCTCGCCGCGGCCCTCTGTCAGACCCTGGCCGGGGTGGACCGCCGGGCCCTCACCGGCACCGTCGCCACCGACGGGCAGACGATTCAGGTGTGGCTCCGGGCCCCGGTGCCGGTGGTCATCCCTCTGGGGGGACAGGGGAGCCTGCCCATCGGTGCGGCGGCCACCCGCACGCTCCTCTATCCGGGAGGTCGGGATGCGGCGACGCCGGCCTGTTCCTGAGCGGTCCGGGGTGGTGCTGCTGCTGGTCACCCTCTGGGGCGTGGTGCTGCTGGGCTGGCTGGGGGTCGGGGTGGAGGTGGGGCTCCTGGCCTGGCACCGGCGGCTGCTGCAGACCGGGCTGGACGCGGCGGCCCTGGCCGGGGCCCGGTTCCTCCCCGACGACCCCCCACAGGCCATAACCCAGGCCCAGGCGATGGCCCGGGCGCAGGGCATCGCCCCGGCCGAGGTGGCCGCCGAGCTCCCGCCCACCGTCGGTCAGGTCTTTGCCCCCAACGACACGCTGGACATCGGCGCCCGGCGGACGCTCCCGCCGGGCTTTCTCGGTCTTCTGGGTCTCACCGAGGTGACGGCCCGCACCCGCGCCCGGGCGGTGAGCGTGGCCGCCTGGCCGACCGACCTCTGGCCTCTGGGGCTGACCGCCGACACCACCTGCACCGGCGAGTGCCCCCTGAAGCTGGGGGCGCCGGCCGGGCAAAACGGGAATTTCGGCGCCCTGGCCTATCCGGGCGACCGCGGCGCCGACGCCTACCGGCAGCGGTTCCTCACCGGCTACCGGGGAGAGATCCCTCCGCCTACCCTGGACCCGCAGGGCCGGCCGGTCTGGACCTGGCCCCTCGACACCGAGCCGGGCGACATGGTCGGGCCGACCCGGCAGGCGCTGGATGTCCTCGTCTCCTGGGCCGCGCAGCGGCTCTGCGACGGTGGGGTGGATGCCTGTCGGGCCCTCTACGACCGGGACGGCTGCGCGACCGACCTGCGCTGCCCCCTGGTGGGGGTGGTGCCGCGCCTGCGGGAGACCTGGGCCGGGCTCCAGGGCCGCACCCGGGTCACGGTGGTGGGCTTCGTCTGCCTGCGGATCACCCGGGTGGAGGACTCCGGGGGCCACATGACCGTCTACGCCACACAGCCCCCCCACTGCCGGGCCGACGGGCTGCCCGGCGTGCGGCCGCAGCCGGGCTGGCCCCTGGAGGCCACCGGGCTGGTTGTGGCCACCCTCTGGCAATGACGCCGGAAACCCTCACCGGACAGGACGAGCGGCTGTGGGATCTGGTCTGGCGGCTGGGCGAGCGGGTGCGCCGGGACCTGGACCGCGAGGCGGCGGGCCGGCTGCCCCCGGAGGTCCTGCGCCAGGCGGTGACCGCGGCGGCCCGGGCCCTGCTGATCGACGAGGCGCCGGGGCTGGACGGCCCCACCCGGGAGACCGTCGTCCGGACCGTGGTCGACGATCTCCTGGGGCTGGGGCCGCTGGAGCCCCTGATGCAGGATCCCACGGTGACCGAGATCATGGTCAACGGACCCCGGCAGGTCTACGTCGAGCGGGGCGGGCGGTTGCACCCGGTGCCCGTCGCTTTCCGGGACGCCGGCCATCTTCTGCGCATCATCGAGCGCATCATCGCCCCGCTGGGGCGCCGGCTCGATGAGGCCAGCCCCATGGTGGATGCCCGCCTCCCGGACGGCTCGCGGGTCAACGCCGTCATCCCGCCCCTGGCGGTGGACGGACCGTATCTGACCATCCGCAAGTTCGCCCGGGAGGTGGCCACGGCCGAGGACCTGCTCCGACGGGGGACGCTGACCCCGGAGGCCCTGGCGTTTCTGGCGGCCTGCGTGCGGGCGCGGGTGAACATCGTCGTCTCCGGCGGCACCGGCACCGGCAAAACCACCCTCTTAAACGTCCTCTCGTCGTTCATTCCCCCCGACGAGCGCATCGTCACCATCGAAGACCCCTGCGAGCTCCGGCTCCACCAGCCCCATGTGGTCCGCCTGGAGACCCGCCCCCCCAACAGCGAAGGACAGGGGGAGATCACCCAGCGGCACCTGGTCAAAAACGCCCTGCGGATGCGCCCCGACCGCATCATCGTCGGCGAGGCCCGCGGGGCCGAAGCCTTCGATATGCTCCAGGCGATGAACACCGGCCATGAGGGGTCGATGACCACCGTCCACGCCAACGCGCCCCGCGACGCCCTGGCCCGCATCGAGAACATGGTGCTGATGGCCGGGTTCGACCTCCCGGTGCGGGCGGTGCGGGAACAGGTGGCCTCGGCCGTCCATCTCCTCGTCCACCTGGCCCGGGAGTCCTCTGGACGCCGGCGGGTCACCCATCTCACGGCGGTGGAGGGCATGGAGGGCGACCGCATCACCACCCAGGACGTGTTTCTGCTCCAGGAGGGGGAGCTGCGCCCGACCGGGGTGCGCCCGCACCGCCTCGCCGAAGCCATGGCCCGGGCCGGTGTGGAGGTCGGGGCCGCCCTCTTCACCCCTCCACCACCGGACGGAGGTGGCCGCTGGTGGTAGACCTGACGGTTGTCCTGGGTGGACTGCTGCTGGCCGGTGGGGTGTTTCTTCTGCTTCCGCCGGGGGAGGACGGGGCCCGGCTGGCCCGGCGGCTGCGGCCGCCGGCCGCGCCGGTCCCCACCGCGTCGGCCGGCCTGGTGCTGCGCCGCGCCGCCCGACAGACGGCCCCCTCCTGGACCGCCCGGCTGGGGGAGAGGCTGCGGGCCGAGGCCGCGGCGACAAACCTCTCCCTGCGCACGGTCATTCTCCTGCGGGGACTGGGGGCGGGTGTCGGGGGGCTTTGCGGCGTGCTGCTCCATCTCCCCCTGCCGTTTCTCCCGGTGACGGCCGGCCTGGGGCTGGGGCTGGTCGGCGTCTTTCTCGCCCGGCGCCGAAGCGACCGGCTGCGGCTGGCCGAGGAGCAGCTGCCGGCGGCGCTGGACCTTCTGGCCTCGGCCCTGCGGGCCGGTCTGGGGGTGCAGGCGGCGCTGGAGGCGGCCGCCCGCGAGACGCCGCCCCCGCTGGGGGATGAGCTCCGGCGGCTCCTGGGCGAGATCCGGCTGGGGACGCCTTTTGCCCAGGCGGCCGAAGCCCTGACCGAACGGCTTCCGGGCCGGGAGGTGCGGGCGCTGGTGGTGGCCCTGGAGGTGCAGCGGGAGACCGGCGGCCCGCTGGCCGGGGTGCTGGAGACGGTGGCCGAGACGCTGCGGGCCCGGGCCCGCCTCCGGGGCCAGGTGCAGGCCCTCACGGCCGAGGTGCGCCTTTCGGCCCTGGTGCTGGGGCTGCTCCCGGCGGCCCTGCTTGGGGTCCTCTGGCTGCTCAGCCCGGGATACATCCGTCCCTTTGTGGAGGCGCCGGCCGGGCAGCTCCTCCTTCTGGGGGCGGCCGGGCTGCAGGGCCTGGGATTTCTGCTCATGCGCCGCCTGGGGGAGATCGATGTCTGAGCCGCTGCGCACGCTTCTGGCGGGGATTCTTCTGGCCGTGGCGGTCTTTCTCCTGCTCCCGGCCGAACCGGCGGTGCCGGCGCGGCGGGTGGTGAGACCGTCCGGTGGACGGTCTCACGGCGGGGACGCCCGAGAACCGTCCGGTGGACGGTTCTCCCCGCGGACCGGGCGGCCATGGCGGGAGCGACTGGGGCGTCTCAGCCGGGCCGTGGCCCGGCGCCTGCCGGGGACGACCGCCCACCGCGAGCGGCTTCTGGTTCGGGCCGGCTATCCGGGCCGGCTGGCCGGGGCGGTGGTCGTCGGGCAGGGGCTGCTCGGGGCCGCCCTGGGGCTGGGGCTGAGTCTGCCCACTCTTGGCCACGCGGCGCCGGCGACTACCCTGCTCCTCTGGCTGGTGGGGGTGGTCCTGGGCTGGCGGCTGCCGCTCCTCTGGCTGACCGGACGGGCGGAGGCGCGGGAGCGACAGGTCCGGCGGGATCTGCCGGATGCCCTGGACCTTCTGGTGCTCTGCGCGGAGGCCGGGGACGGCCTGGAGACGGCGCTCGGGCGGGTGGCCCGGCGGCTCCCAGGCCCCCTGGGTGAGGAGCTGGGACGGGTGGTGGAGGAAACCCGGCTGGGGCGCCGACGGGAAGAGGCCCTGCGGGCCCTGGCCGACCGGCTGGGGCTGCCGGAGGTGAGCGGGGTGGTGGCGGCCCTCCTCCAGGCCGACCGGGTCGGCGGCAGCATCGCGGAGAGCCTGCGGGAACAGGCCCAGAGCATGCGGATGCGCCGGCGCCTCCAGGCCGAGGCCCAGGCCGGAGCCGCGGCGGTCAAGATGCTTTTTCCGCTGGTCTTCTGCATCTTCCCGGCCCTCCTGGTGGTGGTGCTGGGCCCGGCGGGGTTGCGCATCGTCGCCTTCTTCCAGACCACCGGCGGCGCCGCCCCCTGACCGGCAGAAAGGAGACGCATGAAAAGTCTGGGACAGGGAGGAGAGGCATGAAAAGCCCGGTTCTGATCGCCCTCAGCGCGCTTCTTCTCTTCTCATGGGGATCGGTGGGGTGTACGACAACCACGGAGGCGATGATTGAGTATCACCGGACCGGGGGCTTCGCCGGCCGGGATGATCACCTGCGGATCAGAGAGAACGGCGAGGCGATTCTGGTGCGCGGGGCGGAGCGTGTTGCGTTCACTCTTGACGACCGCACGCTGCGCCGCCTGCAGACCCTTTTCGCGGAGGCGCAGTTCACCCGTCTGGGCAGGGTGTCTCGCCCCCCACGCGCCGGCGCGGACCGCCTCCAGGACGTGGTGACGTATCGGGGCCACACGGTGCGCGTGGTGGATGAGGCCGTTCCGCCGGAGCTCCGGCCGATCCTGGAGGCGCTGGACCGGATCGTCGAGGCGCCCCCCGGCCCGTAACAACCGGCGCCGCCAGGGCCGACCGTCGCGGGGTCCGGACCATCCGACGGTCAGGGCCTTGCCGTCGATCCCCCGGGAGCTTGACAGGAACCGGGGATCGACGGCAAAATAGGGGAAAAGAGAGCGCACCCTGAGAGCGAATACCAATCAAACCCTTACGCTCCCCAGAGCGAATACCAACCAAAACCTTGCGCTCCCCACAAAGGAAAAGCCCGGGGGTCTCAGCCTACCTATGAGGATTTGAAAGAAGGATGTGGAACCGTCATCCTCCGCCCACGTCCGCCATTCTGTGCTGGACGCGGGCAGGGCCGCCGTTTGTCTTCATGGCGCATCACGCCCTGGCGATTCACCGCCATGGACGGCGGTCATACCAGAAATCTGGTGCCTCAAAGCGTACAAAAGACAGCAAATCATCCAGTGTACACGGGTATCCGTCTATCCAGAGAGAGGAGCTGGTCAGAATTTCCGCGTTGCTGCACTGCACCAGGTGAATACCGCGGTAGACCGTTCCGCCGTAGCCGGCGGCAACGGCGAAGCGCAGGGCGCCGTCCAGCTGGCGCAACATGCGCGCCTGGGCGCTCCCCAGAGGACGTCCGAAGCTTTTGGCCTCCAGAAGCATCCAGTGTTCCCGGCCATCGCGCAGGCGACGGGAAACGTAGAGATCAATATCAATGACGCTCAGACGCAACCCCCATGCCTCCAGAGGAGCGCCCGGTCCGGTGCCCAGTGCCCGGAAGAAGCGCCCGAGCGGACTGGCATCAACACCGAACCGGCGCGGACGGGTCATCCTTCGGCCTCCAGGCGCCGTCGGGCCAGGTCGGCCGTCTGCGGGTTGATCTCGATCCCCAGGAAACGCCGGCCGGTCCGGAGGCAGGCAAGACCCGTTGTTCCGGTACCGGCGAACGGATCGAGCACCAGCTGACCGCGAACGGTGAAGCGCTCCACCAGGCGCTGCAGACCGTCAACGGTCTGCTCCCACGGATGATGGTCCTTGGCCACGCCGTCACTGCGCACCACATCGTCCACATGTTCCCACGTGAGCTCTCCACGCACACAATAGATGACCGGCTTCCAGTTGCTCTTGATCCGTCGGGCCCAGATCTGCGTGCTGCTTCCCGGTGTGAGATAGGCCAGTGTCCAGACATAGGTCAGGTGCTGTTTCAGGGCGGCGATGACCTCATCGAGGTACGCCTGACCGGTCATCACCAGACACAGACCGCCGGGAACCAACACCCGTGCGGCCAGCCGGGACAGGGCCGCATAGAGAGGCAGCGCCTCCCGTCCATACGGGGGATCGGTGATGATGGCGTGCACACTCTCGGCCGGAATGCGTTCTCCGAGTACCTGCATATCGCCGACCAGAAGGGTCCACGCGCGTGGGGCGGCATTCTCGGCGGCCTGGGCGGCGCGTCGCTCCAACCGTTCCGCCCGGCGTTCCTGGCGGAGACGGCGCACAATGGCGCGGATGCTGGTTTCCCCCTGGGCGATCCGGTCGGCGACGGCCTGGAGAATCTCCCGGTTGCGGGCGACGAGCGGAAGATGGGTTCGGGCATCCTGGACCTCCCCCCGTAGCACCCGCGCGGCGGCCTGGGCCGACACGGCTTCCAGACGCTCCACGGCCATTTTGAATTGCGCGGCTCGCCAGACGGTCGCCGGGCTGATGCCGAACTCGGCCGCAATCGCGCGGGCGGTGGCATTGCGCCCGGTCGTTTTCTCCGCCGACGGAGACCCTGCCGTCCCGGCCCCATCCGGATGGGGCGCGGAGGGAGGGGAAACGGCCGGTGCCGGAGCGAGCGTGCCCGGCCGGCCGGATGGAGAAAAAACGCCCTCATTTTGAGGGCGTTTTTCGCGGGGCCGGTGTGGGGCCTTCTTTTCCCGTTCATAGAGGCGGGCGATCAGGATTGCCCGCTGCTCGTCGGTCAGGTTGCGGCGGGCCAGCTGGTTCCGATCCACCCACTCCAGGGCATCCTCCAGATCGGCGAAGTGCTTCTCGACGACCCGGAAGGACAGACCATGGCGGCGGGCGATCTCGTACCGCTGATGGCCGTCGATCAAAATACGTCGGCCGTCCCGAGGCCAGACCACCAGAGGATCGCGAATACCTTCGGTCAGGAGACGCTCCTCCAGCGCCGCCCGCTCCTCCGGCCGGAGGGGGAAGAGCCGGTGGTGAATCTCCGGAAGAACAAGCAGATCCTCCACAGCCGCCTCCATGGTCTGCCTCAGTGTGGTGGGGGCGTCGCATCCCGGAGATGGTCGGCCAGACGGGCCAGAGCCACCCGGAAGGTTTGCGGGTCGCGTTCGGCGCCCAGGGCCCGGCGGCCCTCCAGAAGGGCGGCCAGAAGGGTCGTGCCCGACCCGGCGAAAGGATCCACCACCGGCTCCCCGGGACGGGTGAGGTGGGCGATGTAGTAGCGGGCTTCCTGAAGCCCCTGGGCCCAGTCGTGGTAGGTCTTCTCGGCGCCGCCCCCGGCGAAACAGTCCCGCACGCCCCGGTCGTCCCGCCGCCGCTCCCCCTTCACGAACCACAGAAGCGGCTTCCAGCCGACGTAGACGCCCTGCACGTGCATGCGGGCCGATGCGCCCCCATGGACGATGGCGATAACCCAGAAGAACCGGAGAACGCCCCCGCCGCCCTCCAGGACGTGGCCCAGGATCTCCGGCAGGGCGTAGTGTCCCCCGTAGCAGAGCAGCGACCCCCCATCGCAGAGGACGCGGGCGGCAAAGCGGGCCAGGTCCCCGTAGAGTGGCAGCGAGGCCCGGTCGTACGGGGGATCGGTGAAGATGAGCGGCACCGAGTCGGCCGGGAGATCGGCCAGGACCTCGCGGAAGTCGCCGCAGCGGAGGGTGATGCCGTCGGGCAATCGTGCGGTCTCCCCCTGGGCGGCCAGGCGGGCCCGCGCGGCTTTGTAGGCCACGGCGGTGAGGTCCGCCGGCGAGGTGTACGTGCCGGGCGGCAGGGTCTCCAGGTCGGCCAGACGGGCCAGGGCCTGCTGCGCCTGGGTGGGCGTGGCAAAGAGCAGCCGCGTGGCTTTGAGATCGGCCGCCGCCGTGCGTTCACTGACGCCGAGCGTGGCGGCGATCTCCGCGATGGTATGGCCGGCCTGGCGCAGGCGGGCGGCCTCCTCCTGGCGGGCGGCGATGTCCTCCCGAGAGAGACGTTCGGCCGGATACTCTTTCCCGTCTTGCCCCAGAACCCGTGACGGGACTGCAGGTTCCGAAAATTCGGAACCTGCACACCAGTGGCGGATGGTTTCATCGTCCACCCCCAGCATGGCGGCGATCTGGGGATAGGAAAGGCCGGCTGCCCGGAGACGCCGGGCGATGGCCTGTTTTTGCTCGCGGGTGAGGTGCCGCCGTTTCAGGTTGAGGCTGAGGGCCAGCTGGAGCTTTTGGAAGGGGGTTGTTTCCGGTGGCAGGATTTCGACGGGGTAGGGGAGGTTCAGCTCCCGCGCGATCCGCACGCGGTGCCGGCCGTCGATCACCCGCCCCTGGGCATCCAGGACCACGGGCACCCGCACCCCGTGGGCGGCGATGTCGGCCCGAAGGGCGTCCTCCTCCTCCGGGGCGAGCGGCGGCAGCAGCGTCTCCCACAGATCGTCTGGGACCGTCGGTTGTCCGGTGTGCGCCTCCACCCCTCCACCTCCACAACAGGTCCTCTATCGGGAATCTATCCCGCGGTGTCGCCGATGGACGGGCCGGCCCGGGCCGGGCGGGGGATGGAGCGCACGGTTTCACGGAAGAGCCATGCACGCCTGGGGAAACACAGGGGGAACGGTGACCGTGCGCAACGCGCCGGGTGGTCGGCCGGCGGGTGCGGCGGGACGCGCCGGAACGCCCGCTCCCAGGCCAGGAGTAACCGCCGCTCCCGGTTCTCCTGCCGGCGGAGGAAAGCCACCACGGCCTCCCGGCGGGCCTGGAGCGCTGCCTGGAGGGCTTCCGGCAGGGCCACGCCGGCCGGGAGACGCACCTGCACCCGGTCGTTCGCCAGGGCGACCTGCGCGCCCAACTCTGACCTCCGACCGTCGCGGAGACTGGCCCGCACGCCGTGGCACTATTCTTCGGCTCTGAAAAAGGTGCCAGGGAAGATTGTGGGAAGATGGCGCGGGGATACTTGGCCACACCAGAGACACGCGGGAGGGAGACGATGGCAGAAGAGGTGGTCCAGGCCGTGGTGCGGCGGGCTCTGGAGGATCCCGCCTTCTGGCAGTGGCTGCACACCGACCCGCAGGCGGCCCTGGCGGACTATCCCCTCAGTCCGGCGGCGCGCGCGGCCCTGCTCCGCCTGGCCCCCCAGGCGCCCACCGCCGAGATCCTCCAGGCACGGATAAGTAAAGGAAAGTTTGAGCAGACGTAACGGGATGGGCCGGCGAGAGCACCGCGACGGGGTGAGAGGCGTGACCGGGCGTCCTGTTCTCCCCACCGGTCGGTTGCCTGCGCACTAAAATCTTCCGAAGCGACAGTTTTGGTCACCGACCCATCGGCCAGAAGCAGGCTGGCGTACCCGTTATCCCTTCGTTTCGAAAGAAGGGACACCCGGGGTCGGAGGCGTCCTCTCGTCGCCTCCGACCCGACCGTCACGTGGTCCGGACCACGCGACGGTCGGTGCCGGTCTGTTCTTCCCTATCGTCCACCTCTCTCGTTTAGTCTCCACCGCGGTCGATCCCGGCCAGCGGTTCGGCCCGGGCCTCGACGATGAGGGTCTGGGGCGGGAGGACCCAGCCGGGGGTGGAGACGGCGGCGCGGGCCAGGCATTCTTCGGCGCCGCAGACCAGTTCCAGAAGCCGCCCCGGGGCGCCGTTCCGGAGATACACCAGGCGGGCCTGGGCTTCGGCCCGCGCCGGGTCCAGGCGCAGCCCTCTCCCCTCCGCCTGGGCCGTCTGGGCCCCGGCGTGCACGGCGAGATCCAGCGCCGTGGCCGTCTGCTGGACGGCCCGGGCGGTGACCAGGACCTCCCCTAAGAGCACCAGGGCCAGGACGAAGACGGGCAGAAACGCGGCCACCATGATGATGACCTGGCCGCGGGGGCGGTTACCAGGAGGCACGGCGGAGCTCCTTCAGGGCGGTGGTGGTGGCCGTATAGGTCAGGGTCTCCTGGCCCAGGAGGCGGCCCATGGGGAGCGGCAGGGACACCGTGACCTGGCAGAAGACGGGGGCGCCCGGTTCGGCGTCCAGGAGAGAGATGGTGAAACCGGCCTGGGCCAGCCCGCTCCAGGCGCCTTCCACCGTGGCCCGGGCCATGGCCGCGGCCCGGTCGGTGGCCGGTCCCGTCTCGGCGGCCAGAACGGTCGCGCAGGCGGTGGCCGCCGCGTCCGCCACCGCCATGGCCCGGTGGCTCAGGACCAGGAGGACCAGGGCCACCGCCAGGGCCACCACGGGCAGGGTGAACAGGGCCGTCTCCGCCAGGGCCTGCCCCTTACGGCGGGCCGCCAAAGAAATGCCAGAGCCGCGTGGCCACATCGCCACTCTGCACCTCGGAGAAGACCACGTCCAGGACCGTGGGGCCGGCGCGGGAGACCCGCAGCGAGACCTGCGCCGTGCGGGTGGTGTAGTCCCAGGAGAAGGTCAGGCCCTGCCGGAGCGCCGGGCTCAGGCGGGCGGCCACCGCCTCCGTCTCGGGAAGAGGCGCCATGGCGGCCTCCCGCGCCCCCAGGACCAGGGCGGTGGTCGTCCGCGCCGTGTCCAGGGCGAAGAGCACGCCCAGGCCCAGGCCCACCCCCAGGAGGACCACCAGCGGCGCCACCAGGGCGAATTCGGTTGTGGCCTGCCCGCGCCGGGACGGATGCCGCATCAGCAGCTCCCGGTGTAGCCGCCCTGGCCGCGGGCCGCCTGCAATTGACTCACCATGCACTGGAATGTCGATTGGAGTTCGCTGCGGAAGAGGTAGATGACACCGGCCGCCACGGCCGCGATGGCCCCGCCCAGAATCGCGTACTCCATGAAATCCTGGCCCGCCTCATCCATAACCAGGCGCTCCAGAAGCGCACGCACGTTTCCCCCTTTCACACGCTCTGCTCCCGGCGTGGTCGTGTCCGGGCCGGGGGATGGGACCCCGCCGGCCCGGATACCCGTGGTGCTGCACCGTCTCAGCAGCTGCTGCCGTAGCTGCCCTGACCGCGGGCCGACCGGAGCTGGCTCACCATGCACTGGAACGACTGGGTGAGTTCGTTGCGGAAGAGGTAGATGACGCCGGCCGCCACGGCCGCAATCGCGCCCCCCAGGATGGCGTACTCCATGAAATCCTGCCCGCTCTCATCCGCCCAGAGCTGCCACAGCACCGCGCGCATAACGCCCCCTTTCACCGCCCCGTTGTCCGGGGAAAGCCTCTCATCCAGGAATATATCCCGCGGGCGGAGGACCGGACGCGCGCCGGGTCCGGCGCACGCACGGCGCCGCGGACCCGCGGCGCGCACGGTCCCCGGACGGGGAGGCATGATGGGCGGCCGGTCGCCGCACCGCCGACCCCCGGCGCGGTTCTGGGGACCGTCGGGTGGTCCGGGCCACGCGACGGTGCGGACCAGGATCAGACCGCTCCGGGAAACTCTCGTGCCCGGCGGGGTGATCGCCCGTTTTCCGGAAGACGATGGCGATCCAGGCGCTGAAGCCGTTCGGCGATGAGGCGGCAGTACTCCGCCGAGATTTCACACCCAAGCCAGCGCCGATTGAAGCGTTCGCACACGACATACGTTGTGCCGGTGCCCCCGAACGGGTCCAGCACCAGATCTCCTTCGTTGGACGATGCGAGAATGAGCCGGCGCAACAGTTCCTCCGGTTTCTGGGTCGGATGCGGCAGACGCTCCCGGGAGGCGTTGCCCAGCGTGGGAATTTCCAGGACATCCCGGGGTTTGGCGCCCAGAGGATGCGGACGCCAGAGAGCAGCTTTTCCCTTCCCGTACCGTGAGGTCGCTGCCTGTGGACGCTCGGGGTATTTCAGCGTGTGGTGATTGTACGGAATCCGAACGGGATCGATGTTGAAGGTGAATCTTCGGCTCTTGCGGAAATGCAGAATGCTTTCGTGCGAGCGTCCCCAATCGTTCCCCATGTTCGCCTTGTTTCGGTAGTACCACACAAGCCATCGACAGCCGGCAAAGAGGCGACACACCGCCCCCTTCACATCGGCAAGAATCTCCGAGAGCGAATACAAATCTCAACCTTACGCTCCCTAGAGCGAATACAAATCTCAACCTTACGCTCCCTGAGCCCAAAGACGTAAAGAGTACCCGTCGGTTTCAGAATCCGGTAGGCTTCGGTGATCCACGCCCTCGACCACGCAACGTACTCTTCCGGGGAGGCGAACGTATCCCACGCGGCCGTACCGAGGTTGTACGGGGGATCGGCGACGATCAGATCGACCGACTCGTCCGGCAGCGTCCGTAACCACGCCAGGCAATCGGCACAGAAGAGCGTCCCCCGTTCTGTCTGGAAAAACGGGGAGAACGAACGGGTCTCCATCTGTCGCTCCGGTCACCCGGACGGAGGGGATGGGCCTCCGGTGATCGGTGCCTCATCGGGAATCTACGCCGGGCGCCGGTCCGGTGGACCGTCGAGACGTCTGGGCGCACCGACGGTGGGGAGCGGGGGCGGTCGTACGGGCGTCTCCGGCGTCCGGGGGCCGGCCCGCGGGATATATTCCCGGATGGGAGGGCTGCGATGTTCGAGGTGGTGTCCGGACGGGTGAAGATTCCCCCGCAGGCGTCGCCGGAGCGACTGCCGGCGCTCCGGGAGCAGTTTCTCCAGGAGGTCATGCGCCGGCGACAGACGATGGCCACGGCCGACGCCCAGACCATCGCCCGCATGGTCCAGGAGGTCTTCCAGGCATTCCGGGAGACGGTCCGCGCCCAGGAGGGGCTGGAGCTCCCGGACGTCTGGGGGGAGGAGGCCATTCTCCAGGCCCAGTTCCCGGCCCTGGGGACGCTGCTGCGGGTGCTGGCCGAGGACGGGGTGGAGGACCTGGCCCTGAACCTGCGGCATCTCTACGTCTACCGCACCGGGGTGGGCTGGGAATATCGGGGGGCGCTGCCGCCGGAGGTGTTCCCGGCGCTGCGGGCCCTCATGGACCGGGAGGGGTTCGCCCCGCCCCGGCCGGATTTTCCCATCGCCGATGCGGCGCTGCGGCTGGTGCTGCCGCGGGGCGGGACGACCGAGACGCTGCTGCTGCGCGTGCTGTACGTGGCGCCGCCGGCCTCGCCCTACGGGGACCTGGTGACCATCCGGGTGGCCCGCTACGGCAAGCGCTTCCGGGGCGACACCTTCACCACCGGCCGGCTGCCCCCGGAGGCGGTGGCGGTGCGGCCGCTGCCCGAGCTCCCGGAGACGCCCCAGGGGGCCATTCCGGCCCGGGCCTTCCGCTATCTGGTGGGGGTGCTGGCCCGCGGGGGCGTGGTCATCGTGGCCGGGGCCACCGGCTCCGGCAAGACCAGTCTGGCCAAGGCCCTCCTCCAGGAGATGCTGGACCTCTATCCGAAGGGGGCGCTCCGCCTCTTCGTCATCGAGGACACGCCGGAGATCGTCCTCCACGGCTGGCGGGGCGACCCGGAGGAGGACACCGGCAACATCGTGTACACCCTGACCCGCGGGGAGATTCCGGGGGGACCGCCGCCCATCACCGCCTACGATCTCATCCGGGCGGCGCTGCGGGCCCGGCCCCACGGCATTGTCATCGGCGAGGCCCGCGGGGCCGAAGCCTGGGAGCTCATCCGGGCGGCGGCCACCGGCCACGGCCACAGCATCTTCACCCTGCACGCCACCAGTCTCGACCAGGTCTGGGACCGCTTTCTGCAGGCGGTGCGGGCCCATCCGGAGGTGCGGGGGCTGCCGGTGGAGGCGGTGGCCCAGGACTTCGCCCGGGCGGTGACGGCGGTGGCCTTCATCGCCCGTGACCGGCTGCACGGGCAGGCGGTGCGGGCGGTGGCCGAGGTGGCCCCGGTGGTGGAGGGGAGCCGGGTGGCCTTCACCGTCCTGTGGGAGTTCGACCCGCGGGTCGGGCGGCTGGTCGAGGCCCGGCTGCGGCAGCCGGTGCGCCCCGGCTTCACCTTCACCGAGCTGGGCGTCTAGGACCGGAGGCCGGGACTCGCCCACGCCTCCGGTGTGGACTGCCGGAGGCATGGATTCTCACGGAGGGACGACGATGGACCTGGTGCTGGCGGTGGTGGGGGCATGTGCCCTGGTGCTGGCCGGGCTGCCCATCTTCCGGCGTTTTGGGGGACGGTCCGCGCGGCGGTCCGGTCCCCCGCCGGGCGCGGGCCTGCGGGGCCGGCTGGAGAGCCTGGCCCTGGTGGTGGGCCTCTCCCCGACCCAGGTCCTGCTGGGCGGCGTCCTCTGGGGCGGCGGGCTGGGGGCGCTGACCACGACCGTCGGAGGGCCGCTCTTCTTCCCGGTGGGGCTGGCGGCCGGGCTGGGGCTTTTCGCCCAGGTACTGGAGAGCCGGCGACAGGAGCTGCTGGTGCAGGCCACCCGCGACCTGGAGACGGCTCTGGGGACGTTCGCCATGCTTCTGGAGCAGGGGCAGCCGGTACTTCAGGCCCTGGAGGGGGCGGCCGAGACCGCCGGGCCGGTGGGCGGGCGGCTGCTCCGGGACCTCCTGGAGCGGCTGCAGCGTGTCCCGGAGGGGCAGGAGACGCGGGCGGTGGCCGAGTGGGTCGCGGCCTCGCCCGGGCCGGGGCCGCGCCTTCTGGCCACGGTGCTCATCGCCGGGCTGGAGGGACGGGTGCGGATGGCCCCGCTGGCCCAGACGCTGCGGGGGCTGCTGACGGGGCTGCTGACCGTGCTGGGGCGGGCCCGGGCCGAAGCCCGCGGCATCGAGTGGCAGGCGCGGTTTCTGGCCCTCTGGCCGCCGGGGGTGGTGGCCTTTCTGGTCATCACCGGGCTGGGGCTGGGCGGCGGGCCGCTGGTGGCCCTGCCGGTGCTGCTGGGCAGCGGCCTCTCCTATCTTCTGACCACGCGCCAGCTGCGGCGCGATCTCTCGGTGGAAGTGGCGCTGGGGGTCCGCGGATGAGCGCCCACTCCGGGCAGCGGCAGGGGGAGATGGTCGGTCGCCATCGTCTTCTGGGGACGGGGCTGCTGGTCCACGGCTGGCGGGCCGAATGGCAGGGGGTGGTGAACGGCCCGATACAGGTGGCGCAGGTGGTTCTCCCGCGGGCGCTGCCGCCGACCGAGGCGGTCATGCTCCTCCGCCCATATTTTCGGGCGCTGCGGGGACGGTCGTCCCCGGCGCTGGAGGTGCGGTGTCCACCGGTGCCCGGCTACGCCGAGACGCTCCGCCACCTCTGCCGGACGACCCCGGTGCCGCTGCTGATCGACGGGCGCTGGGTGCGCCGGCCGGCCGCGCCCGGTCCGTTTCGCTGGGAGCGACTGCCGGCGGCCGCGCCGCCACCTCTCACCGAGATGGAGATGGAGGCGCTGCTGGCGCTGCGCCGGTTGCATGGGGCGACCGCCCGCGAGCTGGCGGCCGTGCTGGGGCGGTCGCCGCGGGGGGCGTGTGAGCGGCTGCAGCGGCTCCGCCTCCGGGGGCTGGTCACCCGGACGGCCGAGGGGTATGCCCCGACGTGGAGCGCGCTCGGGCTGTTGGGGGAGGCGCTGGGCTGCGGGACGGAGGCCCTGCGGGCGCTGGGGCGCCGGCGGGGCGCCGCCGACGGCCGCCTGCACCGCTCGGTGGTGCGCCGGCTGGGGGCGCACGCGGCCCGGCTGTGGGGACTTTCGGCCGACGCCTACTGGCCCGAGCCGTGGCTGGGGCCGGCCCTCAAGCCGGACGGCTGGGGCTGGCTGGGCGGGCCCGACGGGTTCGCCCTGGTGGTGGAGGTGAGCCGGCGGCGGGACGGTGCGCGGGAGGTCGCGGCCCGGTTGACCCGGCAGTTTCGGCAGACCCTGCGCTGGTTTGGGGAGACGCCGCTGGTGTTTCTCTGTCTGACCCATGCGGTGGTGGCGGCCCGGGGGGTGTTTCCCCGGCCGCCGGGGCACGCCGCCCTGGTGGTGGTGGGGGTGCGGCCCTTCCGGCTGCCGCCCCGTCTGCCCCGTCCCGTCTTCGGGGCGGTGTGTCAGGAGGTGATCGCGTGACCACGGTGCGGCGCCCGGTTCTGGGCGCGCCCGACGGCGCGGCCGGGGCGGCGCTCCTGCTCCCGGGGCTGCGGCTGCGCCCGCAGACCTTCTGGCTGGTGGCCGGGCCGCCGGGCGCCGGCAAGACCAGCTTTCTGGTCCGGCTGGGGGCCGAAGCGGTCGAGCAGGGCGTGCCGGCGGTGCTGGTGGCCTACGAGCCGACCGAAGGGGAGGTGCGGGCGCGGCTCCGGGGGCTGGCCCGGGCCCGGCTGGGCGGCCCGCACGGAGAGGTGGCGGAGGAAGCGGTGCGGGCCATGCTGGGCCGCTGGCTGGGTTTTGGGGTGCTGGCGGCGGACCCGGCGGTGGACACGGTCTCTCTGGTGCGGGAGGCGCTGACCACGGACGGCGGACTCCGGCCGGGCCGCCCGGCCCTGGTGCTGGTGGACTACCTGGGGCTGGTGCCGGTGTTCGGAGGCGAGGGCGGGCTGCTCGCCCCGACCGTCCGGGCCGGGGAGGCGGCGGCGGCGTTGCGCCAGCTCTGTCGGCAGACGGGCTGGACGGTGGTGGCGGCGGCGGCCCTGCGCCGGGAGGAGTGGACGGAGGGGCGCCGCGAGCTCTTTGGGGTGTTCGGCGACGAGCGGGTGGTCTACGAGGCCGACGGCGTGCTGCTTCTGGAGCCGGGGTCGGCGCGGCCGTGCGGCTGCCGGCCGGTGCGGGTCCACCGTCTCAAGGACCGCTGGGGGCCGACCGGGGTGGAAACCTGGACCTTCTGGGGGGAGCGGACGGTCCTGGGGCCGGACCTGGCGCTCTGTGGGGAGGCGGCACCGTGACCGGCCTCCCGCTCCTCCAGGAGTTTTTCCGGGGCGCCTGGCAGGTGCTCGTGCTCCTGGTGATCCTCACCTTCGGGCTGTTCGCCCTCTGGCGGGCGCTGGAGGCCGGGGTGGGGATGACGCTGGGGGGGAGCGGTCTCACCGGCCGGGCCGTCTGGGGCATCGGCGCCCTGGCCGTCCTGGGGCTGGTGGGGCTGACGCTGGTGCCGGCGCTGGTCGCGGCGCTCGCGGCCCAGGCAGGGGTGGCACCGCCGGCCTGCGCCGGGCCGCTGCCGGCGCTGGTGCAGCAGACGCTGGTCTGGGCGGCCTGGGCGGTGGTGGCCCTCACCGGACTGCGGCTGCTGTGGGGTGTGCTCGAAGGGATGGTGGGGGTGGGGCTGGGCGGCTCGGCCGCCGGGACCATCCGCATTCTGCTGGAGGGGGTGGGCGTGCTGCTTTTGCTGGGGCTGGCGACCCCGCTGGCCGGCGCGATGTTCTGCTAAAGGAGGATGCATGGGCGGTGTCTTTACCAACGTCAAGGCCCAGATCGCCCAGCTGGCCACCTCCGCCTGGAATTTTCTCCTGTTCCTCATCGTGGTGGTGGTGGCCCTGGGGGGTCTGTACAGCGTGCTGCACGGGGCCATCGGCTCGGCGATGGGCGCCGGGCGGTCGGTCCAGTTCGCCGTGCTGGCGGCGGCCGGGCTGGCGGTGATGGCCCTGGTGGCCTTTCTCCTCATCCCGGAGATGGCGCGGGCGCTGCGGAGCATGCAGCCGTCCCCGCCGTGGTGAGCCATGGGCGGACTGCGGGATCTCGTGGTTCTCGGGCTGGGGGTGGTCCTGGCCATCGTCTGTCTGACCCTGCCGCTGTCTCTGGGGCAGCGGTTCGGGTTGGGGGTGGCCGCCCTGGCCCTGGGGATGGTGGCGGCCCTCCTGCGGGTGGGGCGGGACCTGCTCCCGCCGGAGGTCTGGCTGTGGCGCCGGCTGCGTTACCGGCTGCGCCCGCGCCGCTACGTGTACGTGCTCGAGGCGGCCCCGCCCGGCCGGCCGCCGGAACCGTCCCGGCGGGCCCGGACCGCCCGGTGGCGGGGCTTCGGGGCGTGGGCGGCGGCCGTCCGGCGCCGGCTGCGCCTTCCCCGGAGACCGGCCCCGCCCCGGCGGCCGGTCTCCCCTCCACCGGTCCCACCGCCCCCGCCCCCGGC
>CACRXC010000153.1_pt1 | contig 20298 bp, 11 predicted proteins | sample 5377091 | NCBI WGS metagenome assembly CACRXC01 (sample SAMEA6061845, study PRJEB28556) | metagenome | reverse complement strand
GGCCGCCGCGCGGCTGGGCATCGGCCGGTCCACCCTCTACAACCTGCTGGCCCGGGGGGAGATTCGCACCGTGAAGATCGGCGCCGCCACCCGGATTCCGGTGTGGGAGCTGGAGCGGTTTGTGCGGCGGCTGGCCGCGGAACAGGGGGTGGACGAGCCGCGCTGACCGGCCCTTGGACGGTCCGCGCGTCTGGGGTTCCTGGCGCCGGCCCTGCCGGCGACCCTGGAGCGCCGGCTCACCTGGCTGGCCCGTCTGGCTTCCAGTCGGGCCCGCACGCCGAGAATCTGCCCCGGGGTTACCGGCTCGCGGTCGGCCGACCGCGATGCCGGACGCGCCCTTCCTCCTCCCAGCGCGGCGGGTCTTCGCTGGCGAGAGTGAACACCGCCCGCCAGGTGGTGCCGAAGAGGTCGTCGTACCAGAGGGTGACGCGCGTGTCCCTGGGCAGCGGTGTGAACTCCTGATGCCCCCACAGGGGCTGGGTTTCGCCCGGCGCCAGCCCGGCCAGGGAGGTCTGATGCGAAGGAACGTGTACTCTCCCTGTTGCCATGTCCTCTACCGCCCAGCGCAGCCGGAGCGCCGCCCCCGGACCGCGGTTCACCACCTGGAGAATCCCGCCGTCGACGGCCGCCTCCGCGGGCGGCTGGTCCTTGTACCGGCTAAGCACCCGGCCCTCCACCACCGGAACCGGCTGGTTCAGTCCCTCAATCAGATCGAAGACCTGTCTCCGTGCTGTACGAAGGCTATAGAAGGCGCTGACGGCCAGGAGAAGTGTGCTACCGGCGCTGAGACCTTGCAAGATGATGCTGATATCGATGGTCTCCCTCCCCGTCAATCCTGCCGGACGCGGCGCTCAGCGCTCCTCGCGGCTGACCGTCACCCCCGGCATCTGCTTCAGCCCCTCGGCCACCTGCTCCAGCACCGCGGGCGGCAACCCCTCGGCGTGCGTCGCCTCGACCTCCAGCCCCAGCCGCACCGTGGCCCCGGCCTTCATCAGCGGCAGCACCACCCCGCGGAAGACATCATTGAACCGCCCCGGCTCCAGCGTCAGCGCCAGCCGGTAACGGGTGGGCCGGGCCGGTTGCACCGGTCGCTGGACGGCCACCCCCCGTGCGACCATCTCCCGCAGGGAGGGCTCCCCCAGCGCGCGGGGGGTGAGCGTGAAGAGCCCGCGCTCCACCCCCTCCTGCAGCGCCTGCAGGACGGCCTGTTCGAACGCGGACTCCGTGGCCGTCCCATACTGGGCCCGCAGGACCGACACCACCTCAGCCACCGGCCGCTCGGGCGCCGTCCCCAGGGCGGTCAGCACCGCCTCTGGCGGGATGGTGACGGCGGGCGGCGGTGTCACCCCCTGGACCAGCACGCTCTCCTCAGTCAGCGTGCTGGTCGCGACCTCGCGGCCGATCACCACGCGCTCCCCGACCCGCACCCCGAACAGCCCGGCCGTCACCCCCTGGGCGACGGCGGTGGCGATGACCTCAAACCCCCGCGGCACCGGCAGCCCGGGGGTCCGGAGGAAGAGGTCGTGAATCTCCCGGAGCGACCGCTCCGGGGCCTCCCCCACCGCCAGACTGCGCAGGCGCTCCGGGGTGATCCGGTCGATCAGAATGTCCCGGTGCTGGAGGTACCGCACCACCCGCTCCAGCAGTCGGGTCTCCCCCACCGTGGGCAGCCCCAGGTCGTGCCACTCCAGGCCGTCCGCATCACCTCCCCGTGCCCGCGCCAGATGCCGGTAGCTCTGCAGCAGCTCACTCGTCAGCCCCGTGTCGGCGGTCCGCAGGCGCTCCTGCAGCTCCCCCCGATCGCTCGGGCTCAAACTGTCCACAAGCCCTTTGTCCGCCTGAATGCTGGCCAGCGCCAGATAGCGACGGGCGGCCAGCCGGAGGCGGGTGTCCGCGCCGGTCGTCGGGACCAGGCCCCAGAGGCTGTTGGGGAACGCCCGGAAGGTGGTGCCGGCCCGCTGGAGCAGCCGGCTGGCCAGGGCCAGTGTCTCCGGGAGGGTGTGGCCGGCCTCGGGGGCCAGCACCGCGAGTTTGAGGGTCCGGTCATCGGGGACATCGGCCTCGCTGCGGGGAAAGAGGAAGACACGGAAGGGCTCCGGTCCCTGCAGCACCGCCTCCAGACGGTGTCGGATCTCCCCCGGGATCCGGTCCGGGTCCACGGTCTCCTCGCGGTCGGCGATGATCTTGGCCAGACTGGGCCGGGTGCCGAAGGCGTAGAGGTCGTTCTCCCGCCGGAGATACCAGAGCTCCCGCTCCAGTCGGTAGAGGGCGTCGCCGATGATGGCCGGCGGCAGCCCCGGCCGCAGGACGGCCAGCCGCAGGCGGGCCGCGCCCACGCCCCGGCTCTCCGGGGTGTTGCTGAATGAGTAGAAGAAGACCGCCCGGGCCAGCCCCGACGCCACCTCCAGAGGCCGGTAGGTCTCCCCCAGACTGGCGTCGATGGCCGCCGCCTTGGCCCCGGGTCCGGCGATGTCCGAGGCGATCACACCCTCGTAGGCGCTCTCCAGGTGGCGCAGGAACTCCTCCCGAATCCGGTCGTTGCCCAGATTGATATCCGCCGGCTGGATGAGCGCCCCGCTGTGCCCCCGTCCGTAGAGATCGGCCACCACCAGCGCCAGCAGCCGCAGCGCTCCCCGCGTCCGCTGGAAGGTCCCGAAGGTGCTCCAGCGCTCGAACAGGATGTCGATGACCTCGGGATGGAAGGGGTAGGCCCGCCGCATCCGCTCCCGGTAGGCCGGCTGGCGGGCGAACTCCGGCACGTTCTCCCCCAGGTCCTGGTACAGCGTCCAGTAGGCCTGAGTGACGGTCTGGATGGTCGCCTCATCGGTCAGCGGCCGGAAGAGCCGGCGCCGCACGACCTCGTAGATCTCCTCCCCCTCGACCGGCGTGTAGATGGCCTCCATCCGGCCGAAGATCATCTCCAGCTGGTGCAGCGCCCGCTCCCCGCTCTCCCCATACGGGGCGCTGGAGGGGAGAGTGGCCACCAGCAGCGCCTGGGGCAGCACCTTGACCGTCTCGGTCAGCTCCTGCAGGAAGGCGAGGACCTGGTCGGCGAAGTCCCGGGCCTTGACCACGTACTCCACCAGCTCGTCCATCAGGATGAGGACGGGCTGGTCGGCCAGGAGGGTGTGCAGGAGATCCTTGCCCGGCGCCCGCCGCTGCCGGTCGTGCGTGGCCAGCAGCGCCTCGCGCTGAAGTTGCGCCGCCAGTTCGCCCCACGGCGTTCGCCCCCCGATGGGGTCGGCGGCCGTGCCGACGAAGGTGACGACCGCCGCCGCAGGCACCCGGTCCAGCCCGGCCAGCGCCAGCGCCCGGGCCACCGGCTCCAGGGCCCGCAGCCGGTCGCCCGCCCGGACCAGGTGGTAGAGGGCCAGGAGACTGTGGGTCTTGCCCCCGCCGAACGGGGTCTTCATCTGCACCACCGCCGGCCCGCTGCCGCTGCCGGCCAGGCGGCCCAGGACAGCGGCCATCAGGCGGACCAGGCCGGCGGTCGGATAGGTCTGCTGGAAGAAGGTCTCCGGATCGCGGTAGGCGAGTGGCCCCCGCCCGGCGACCGCGTCCGCCAGGTCGGCGGCGAAGATGGCCTCGTCCAGCTCTCGCTGGAAGACATCCGGATGGGGGACGGCGACCTCGCGCCAGGGACGCAGCATGGCCGACCTCCTTCTTTCTCACCACAGCCGGGGGTGCTCCAGGCCGCTGGCCCGCGCACCGAGCAGCCCCTCCAGCAGCTGCTTTTCCTTCTCTCCGGCCGGCAGGACGGCGGCAATCGCCTGGGCCACCAGCCAGAACTCCTCGCTCCCCCGACGGGCCAGGAGGTCGGCCAGGGCGCTCCGCTGGCTCCTCTCCCAGAGGAGGGCCGCCTGGTGCAGCGCGTCGAGGAGCGTGGCCGGGGAGCCCTCCAGAAGCCGCTGGTCGCGCTCGTGCGGGCCCAGGACCATCACCTCCTCCCCCTTCTGCCGGACGAAGCCGCCGGGCGTCGTCAGCGCGCGCACCTCGACCCCGACCGCCTGGCCGAGTTTGCGGGCCTCGTCGAAGGGCACCCGGGCCCGCCCGAAGGTCCAGCGCCAGAGGATGTAGAAGCGCGTGGCCGGGTCCAGCCCCCCCACTCCACCGGCCCCCAGGATCTGCTCCAGGGCGTACTCGGCCACCTCCTGCCGCACATCGTTCAGGAGGTCGGCAACGGTCACCGGCTCGCCGGAGTGGCGTTCAACGCGCGCGTAGCGCCCGAAGACCTCAACCGCCGGGCCGATGGCGCTCATGAAGAAGTCGGCCCCACGAATGCCGGCCCGCCAGAAGTGGGGCAGCCGCTCGCGGATGCGGGCCCGGATCGCCGGGCGGACGGTGGCGTAGTCGCCGATGGCATGGGTGGTTCGCTTGCGGCAGACCATATAGATGCTGGAGGCCAGGGCCGCCGACTCCTGGGCCCGCAGCCGGGCCGACATCTCGGTGTGGATGGGCCAGGAGGCCGTCAGATAGAGGCCAGCCGACAGCAGAGCCCCGATGACCGCCTCCCAGGCCTCCGTCCGGGGGTAGGCGAAGACGATGACCGCGAGGCCCTCGGGCTTGAGCACCCGGTAGATCTCGCGAAAAGATTGAGTCAGCATCTCCTCGAAGCGATGCCGGGCGGCCTCCATGCTCCCGGCCTTACTGGCGTCGGCGACGATCTCCTGGGCCTTGGGGGTGAGTGGTGTGGCAAAGAGGTCAGGGTGGAGGTCGCCGATGGTGCGCTTGAGCCAGACGTAGAAGAAGTCCGACAGGTCGGCGTAGGGCACGTTGTCGTAGTAGGGCGGGTCGGTGAGGACGGCGTCGAAGGACTCATCAGGCCAGGGCAGCGCCGTGGCGGAGCCCTGAAGAACCTGGGGCAGGTGCACGAGTCTCACGGTTCCTCCCACCGTACGCTTTCCAGCGGGATCCCGATCACGCCTTCCAGAAACTCCTTCACCCGAAGCGCCCGCTGCAGACACTGGCGGGCCTCGTCCAGCGTGGGCGGCTCCAGACTGCCCGGGTAGCGGAACTCAACTGCGTGGAGGGAGAGATCTTCGATGGGCAGCTGCTCAAACGCCCTCTCAATCTCGGCGCACAGCGCCTTGAGAAATCCGAGATTATGGGTCCGGGGGAAATCCTTCCCGTGGGCGACCAGAAAGGCCTTGAGCCCCTTCTCGATGAACTGCTGGCAATGAAAGCAGACCGCGGTGGTGACCACCTCTGCCTCAGGCAGCATGAGCTCGTGCTGCGCCACCCGCAGGTCCTCCATGGCTTTAAAAAGCCAGCGCCTGACCTCGCGGTCGCGGCTCACAGGACAACTCCCTCCTGCAGCGCTGCTCTGACCGCCGACCCGATCTCCTCACGTTCCCGCTGCACTTCGGCCTCGGTGCGAATCAGAAAGTCGCAGGGCAGGCGACGACGGGCCAGAGCCCGGGAGAGCCGGCCGTAGAGAGACAGCCGCTGCGGCCGCGTGAGAGGCCCCCGGACCACCACCAGCAGGTCCCAGTCACTGCGGGCATCGGCGGTGCCCCGCGCCCGGGAGCCGAACAGCACCACGCGGCTGACCTCCACCCCTTCGGCGCGGGCCGCCTCCTCCACCGCCTGTTTGATGATCCGCGCCGCGTCTCCCGTCGGTGCCATCTTCGCCATCGTCTCACGCTCCTCCATCAGCACTGCTCCTGCGCAGCGGGCGGTGCGGGAAGCCGTCCGTACACCACCTGCCCCTTTCCCCGAACACCAGGGTGGAGAGGATAGATTCCAGAGCCCGGGCTTTACTATCTTTCCGGTCGCCTCTCTCCGAAGACAACCCCGCTCAGGTAAGTTTAGGTCATCAGCCCTCGCTCGTTAGATGCGTCAGAACGTCGCTGATCCATTGCAGGGCTGAGCTCCAGTCTCCTGTCGACCCACTCAGAGGACAGAGCTCGAAGTAGTCCCAGACCATGGGTAGTGCCTGGCGATTTAAAGTGTGACCTATCATCTCTCTAGTGTTATGCCAGCTGCACAATACCGAGTTATAGTCGGCCAATCGGTCAACAGCGAGCGCTAAATACGTCGTCACCGCTTTAGCGAACTCGGGATCTATCCCCTCCGCCAGCATCGTCTGATGGGCCTCCCGCACCTTCGCCGCGAAGGTGAGGAGGGCCAGTTTCTGGCGCGCATTGAACAGATCGCCCCAGCGGGTCAGACCATATTTGTGGACTGAGAAGGCACGCTCTGCCCCTGGCCCACCCCCTACAGGAGTCGGCTCGTCCGGCACCGGGTCCATCCCCCACTCGCCCCAGAGGGCCAGCCGTTTCTCCGCCAGCCGCTCGGCGGCCGCCCGGTAGGCCTCCTGATCCCGGTCGGTCGCCAGCCGGTAGCGCTTGCCGGCCACCCCCGGTCGGTGCAGCACCACCGCCACCAGCCGTTCCCCCGCCCGCCCTTCCCGGAAGAGACGCCGGGTCGTGTCATCGTCGATGACGCCCCCGCACAGCGGACAGCGCACGGTCGCCCGGGCCACCGTCCCCTCGTCGGGATCGAAGTCCAGCGGCTCGCCGTTCTGCCCCACGATGACGAACGCCACCCGCCGGGCCGTCCGGTCGGGCACCAGCCGCAGGGCGATCTGCCGGTCCTCCTTCCGGGCCAGCCAGGTCTGGCGCAGCAGCGGGATCTCGGCCCCGCAGGCCGGGTTCTGGCAGGGGAGGGTGCGCGCCCAGAGGTACCCCACCGGCACCGATCCGTCCGGGTCCCGGGGATAGAAGGGCGCCAGCTCCGGCCGCGCCGCCTCCAGCACCCAGGTGCCCCAGCGCTCCACCGCCTCCCCCAGGGGACTCGCCACCCGCTCGACCGTCAGCCCCTGGGGCGTGCGCTCCGGCCGTCTCCCGGGCCGGCCGAACCGCTGGGGGTACTCCAGGACGCATTTGAGAATGAGCACGGCCACCGGGTTGTAGTCCAGGGCGCAGGTCTCACAGCCCAGCCGCAGAGCCTCGAGAGGAATGGCCCCCCCGCCGGCGAAGCAGTCCAGCACCCGGGGCGCCCGCCCCCCGTAGGCCTGGCGGAGGAGATCGCGGGCCTGCTGGAGCAGGGGGGAGTCGCCGTCCTTGACCGCCTCCCAGGGGGCGAGGTCGCGCACCAGGGCCAGAAGGCGCCGGCGCTCATCGGGGTCCGCCGGAGCGGGCAGGAGTGCCGCCAGGGCGGTGGCCCGGGAGGCGGCTAAGGGCCGGCGGGCCCACCAGATGTGCAGGGTCGAGATGTGGCCGTGGCGGACCGTCTTCTCGCGCACCGCGGCCGCCGAGACCTCCTGCAGGGGGAAGTCCTCCTCAATCAGCCGGCGGTCGGTCTGCACCGGGTCTGGCCGCGCGGTCATCGGCTGTTCCCTCCTCCAGAAGCAGAGTCCGACGTCACCGGGACCGGCGCGACCACCCGCCAGTCCCGGACCACATAGCGCACAACCTCCACCACCTCCTCGGCCGGCAGCCGGGCGGCCGGGTCCTGAATCGGCGTGAGATGCGGGGTGGTCAGGGCGTGCTCCACCACATAGAGCCAGTAGTCGGCTCCCAGCCGGCTGGCCATCGTCCATTCATTGGGCGTCAGGGCCACCGGGCCGGTGGTGCGATGGGCCTTGACCTCGATGTGGCGGACCGTGCCATCGGGCCCGACCGACCGGATATCGTAGCCCAGATTCTCGGCCGAGACGTCCACCGGCTCCCGGCCCGCCGCCCGCTCGTAGGCCATGGCCACGGCCATCCCGGCCGCCTCAACCGCCGGATCGGGCGGGCCCACTCCGTCCACCGTCACCGCCGCCGGGACGATCCGCACCACCCCCACGAGACGGGGCGCCTCGAAGGTCAGCGCCTGCTCGGCCGCGATCCGCCGCTCCAGGGCGGCCTTCTTCGCCCGCAGCTCCTCCAGGCGCCGGGCCTCGTTGCGGATCGTCACCTCGGGGAGCGGGTCGCCGCGCGCCTGCCGGGCGAGGTAGTCGGCGAGTTTGGCGTCGGACTCGGCGATGAGGATCTCCAGCGAGGCCACCCCATACTTCCGCCGGACCGCCGCCGTCCGCTGGCGCTCGGCCAGCAGGGCCTGGCGGTACTGCTCGGCCAGGTCGCAGGCCAGCGCCTCGACCGCCTCTGGCCGCGGCGGCGGCGTGGTGTCGGGGGTCGGGGCGGCCACCAGGTCCCAGAGCAGCGCCGGCGAGACCGGCCGCACCACGCCATCCGGCGCCTGATGGATGGCCAGGAGCCGTCGGCCCGCCAGAGCCCCGGTCCCATCAGACACCGCGACCTCATACACCCACAGCCAGCCGGTCCAGAGACCGTCCGGATCGGCGAAGGTGGCGCCCCGGGCCAGGTCCGGGGCCGCCTGCTGGAGCACCCGGTCGACCACCGCCTCCAGAAGCGGATGGCCGGGGCCGACGCATTCGGCCTGCAGGCGGCGGGCTGTCTGCTTGTCGAAGGCGATCCGGTCGTAGGTCTCGTACACCCGTCCGTAGCGGCTGAGAAAGGCCGGCGGCGGGGTGCGCAGGTCCAGAGGCACCCGGGCCAGTCGCCAGAGCCCGTCGCGCCGGCGCTCCAGCGGCAGGGTCAGGAAGGCGCAGGCCCGCTGGAAGAAGCGAGCGATGTACTCCGGCACCAGGCGGTGCTCACGGGCCCGCTGCTCCTCCCCCAGGATGCTGGCGAAGTCGATAAAGCGGGTGGCCAGGCTCTCCAGCGCGGCCTCGCGGGCCCGTCGGATGGCCTCGGCGTTGGGCAGGGCAGTGATCTCCGCCACGATCTCCTCCAGCGACCGCTGACAGGCCACTGCCTGAACGATAAGCTGGTACAGGTCCGTGCCAGCCAGTACCTCGCTGATCACGTCGAAGACGCGGTCGCTGCCCATATCCCGCCGGATCTCCTCCAGTTTGCGGAAGAGGGCCGCCAGGACCGCACCTTCGCGGGTGTCCTCGGCGACCAGGTTGTAGATATGGACCTCGCGGGTCTGGCCGTAGCGGTGGATGCGCCCCATCCGCTGCTCCAGCCGGTAGGGCGTCCAGGGGAGGTCGTAGTTGACCATCAGGGCGCAGAACTGGAGGTTGATGCCCTCGCCCCCCGCCTCGGTCGAGATCATCACCTGGGCCCGGTCGCGGAACTCGCGCTCGGCGGCGATCCGCTCCTCCAGGTTCATCCCGCCGTGCAGCCCCACCGCCGTCAGCCCCCACTCCTGAATCCGCTCGAGGAGATACTCCAGCGTATCGCGGGACTCGGTGAAGATGAGGGTCTTCGCGCCGGACTGACGGATCGCCTCCTGCTGGAAGACGGCGGCCAGCTGCTGGAGTTTGGTCTCCACCCCGGACTGCTCCACCCGCCGGGCCTGGGCGATGAGCCGCTCCAGCTCGGCGATCTCGGCCCGCAGCTGCTCGCGCGTCTCGGCGGCCGTCAGGGTCGCCAGCGCCGTCTCCTCCACCTGCAGCCGCTCCTGCTCCGGCCGCTCGTCCAGCTCCTCCGGATCCACCGCCTCTTCCTCCTGGGGGCGCCAGGTCCCGGCCTGCAGCTGCTCGACCAGCCGCTGCCGCCGGCGCTCCAGCGACCGGCGGACGGCGCGCACGCTCGAGGCCAGACGGCGCTGGAGGACCAGGAGGGCGAACGCCACGTTCCGCCTCGCCTGCCCCAGCGCCCGGTTGTATTCCCGGGCCACGTAGAGGGTGACGGCGTTGTAGAGGGCTTTCTCCGGGTCGCTCAGCCGGAAGGTCAGCGTCTGCACCTGCCGGGGTGGGAAAAGCGGCCGGCCGGCGAAGTCTTTCAGGTCCTCCTTCAGCCGGCGCAGGAAGAGCGGGTTGTCGCGGGCGGCCAGCGAGGCCTGGAGAAGGCTGGCGCTGCTGAACATCCCCGGCTCCAGGAGATCGAGCAGGAGCCGGAAGTTCTCCGGGTCTCCCCGGTGCGGGGTAGCGGTCAGCAGGAGCAGAAACCGACTCTGCTGGGCCAGGACCTCCCCCAGCCGGTAGCGCTGGGTCCGCCGGACCGTGTCGCCGTGAACCCAGGCCGCCAGCTTGTGAGCCTCATCGACGATCACCAGGTCCCAGGAGACGGGGCGCAGCGTCTCCAGGACCGCCGCCTGTTTGGCGAAGTCCATAGCCGTCAGGACCTGGGCGTGCTCCTCCCACAGGTTGCGCCCCCAGGCGGCATCGAGGGCCGCCCGGTCGATCACCGTGAACGTCTCGCCGAAGCGCTCCCGCAGCTCGCGCACCCACTGGTCCCGCAGATGGCCCGGCACGACGATGAGGGTCCGTTCCACCAGTCCCCGCAGTTTCAATTCTTTCAGGACCAGCCCGGCCATGATGGTCTTGCCGGCGCCAGGGTCGTCGGCCAGCAGAAAGCGCAGGCGCGGCTGGCGCAGGAGGTGGTGGTAGACAGCGTCGATCTGGTGGGGCAGCGGGTCGATCTGGGCGCTGCTGACCACCAGCAGCGGGTCGAACTGATGGGCATAGCGGATACGGGTGGCCTCCAGAGCCAGGAACACCGCCTCCGGCCGCCCGGCCCAGTCGCGCAGCGCGGCCGGGCGCACCCGGACCTGGGCCAGCTGGTCGGGACGGAGAATGGGCTGGTAGAAGCGGTGGGTGTGCAGGCCCTCCCCCTCGAGGCGCAAACTGTCCCCCACCGGCGTGATCCGGATCACCCGCACCGGTTCGGGCCAGTACGGTCCTTCAAGAATGGCCTCCGGGGCGAGGGCCTCAGGCGTGAGGGCCCTTCCCTCAGACAGCACCGCTCTCCCCTCCTGTTCGGCGCCGCCCTGCTCCTGCCCGCCTCCCGGTCCACCTGCTGCCCGCCGGGTGGCTGGCGCCGGCGTTTCCCCGACACCAGCCTCGCCTGTCTCTGAGCGAACTCGTCCCACAGGCCCGGGCGGTCGCGGGGACCGGTGGCTCTCCCACTGAGGAATTCCGCGGCGCTACCGGATGGTGCGACACCGTCTGGTGACGCGTGTCAGTGTGCCGGGCGGTCGCAGGCGGCCGGGGGCTCTGGATCGGCGAAGCGGTTGCCAGTCTAAGCCCGGGCTTATCCCCTGTCAAGGGGCCGGCGTTCAGCACCAGGGCTTTCCAGTTTTCATCGCTTTTGGCGGATGAGCAGGCTTAGACCCCGGCCAGGCCAGGCGCTTAAGGCCCGGAATCCGTCACCCACGCACCGCTCTACCCACGGCCCTGAGCCGGCTCAGGGCCGGATGCCGGATCAGGCTGAGCCCCGGCCCTCTCTTCCGTCCGTAGAGCCGGTCTGCACGGACACTCCACTCACGGCCCCCGGAGAGCCGGTTCGCGATCTCCCCGTGACCACGCCGCCCTTCCCGGGCAGGCGGCGCACGAAGGTGCCCCCTGACCCGCCGGCAATCCCTCAAAGCTCCGGCGCGGCCCAGGCGCCGGGCGCAGACAGCCTTGAAAGCCGGCACCGACGCCGCCGGCTCACACCGCACAATGTGCGGCCAGGCCCGCCGTCCTCGGCCTCACGCTAAGCCCCCAGTTCGGGGCTTTCGAACATTCAACGCTCCCTTCTCTCGAGACGACCATGCCCCGTGGTCACTTCCCGGCTCCCGGCCGGCCGGTCACAGACCCCCTTGCCCCGGCGCCAGAACCGTACGGCCGCTTCAATCTCGGGCTGGTTCGCTTTTATCGGCCCAAAGGAGGCCCCCTTGTTTTGACCACCGTCCGGACCACCGGTCCGGTCCTCAGCCCCGCAGCCAGGGGTAAAATCGTGCCCTCTAAGGGCATCCGCTCAAGGAGGGCCAGAGCCGCCTCCGCCCTATCAAGCGCCGGCGGCGCGGCCACAACCTGACCAGGGACCGACCCGACCCTGTGACCAAAGGCACATCGAAACGGCAAAGGAGGACTCTGAAAGTCTCGCGGGCCGGTAGACGGTGACGGTGAAACGACCGGCGCCGGGTAAGCCGGTCGGAGTGTGCCCTGGCCCACCGCCCCATGCCCCGCAACGACGCGTGACCGTTCATGGCGGCGAAGAGGAGGGTTGCCAGCAAAGACTGGAGAGGGTATCGGCGGCCGTGCCTGCCCCTGGGGTCAGGGATCCCGGCCAGGACATCGAGCAAGCTCTGCCGCATGGCACCACCTCCTCAACGCGTTCAACCCAGGCATAGTCCGGCTTCGGGAAACTGGAAAGCCCTGGCCGCAGGGAATTCCGGCTTCCTGTCAGCTCTGCTGGGTGATAAAATGGGGAACTGGCCCGTACCGGTGAACATATGCTTCGTCAAGCACAGGGGAGGATGTCGCACACTCCGGCCGATTCCCGCAGCATCTCCTGCCAGGATAGCACGGGTTTGCAGGTAGCTGATCTCTTCTGTGGTATGGGGGGACTGAGTCTCGGACTGATGAGAAATGGGTTCTCAGTCACCGGATACGACATCAACCCATGGGTCCCTGAGATTTACAGACTGAACGGGCTGGGCAAGGCCTTCCGGTGTGATCTCCGGAATCCCAGCAGGGTGGAGATGGCCGTGCTGAGCGGAGCGGTACTCATCACCGGGGGACCTCCCTGCCGCCCCTGGAGCTGTGTCAACGTTCGCTGTCGACGGGAGGCCCACCCCGACCATACCCTGATCCGCACCTTCTTCACGCTGGTTCTGGCTGCCAGCCCCGAGGCGTTTCTGATGGAGAATGTTCCTCCCCTCGCAAGCGACCCGGTCTTCCGCGAGTGCTGGCGGATGGCTGAGCAGCACTGCTACGATCTGGCGGCGGAGGTTGTCCGGTATTCGGATTACGGCGCGGCCACAGCACGCCACCGGCTGATCGTTGTGGGGTTCAGAAAAGAGCGGGGCAGGGCGTCGCGAGGTGCTCTGTTCTTCCACCGGTTGCGTGAGCACCGTCGCCCTCCCCGAACGGTCATGGAGGTGCTGTCACCCTATCTGCACATTGCGGAAGGCGAATTTCCAGATCATGTCTGGCCTCATCTCCGGACCATTGAGAAATACACGGCAAAGTACGCAGGCCGGCGGTTCGGCTGGTACCGGCTTGCACCCGGTCAGCCCGCACCCTCCTTCGGCAGTGTGATGAAAACCTACACCCTGCATCCGCTGGCCGGTGATGGAACCGGATTCCCCGTGCGGGTGATCTCGGTGCGTGAGGCAATGGCCATCATGGGGTTCGATGCTGACTTTCGTTTCCCTGAGGGTATGTCGATGAAGATCCGGTACCAGATGGTATCGGACGCGGTCAGTCCGGTATTCTCGACAGTCTGTGGTCGGGTTATTCGGGAGATGATCGGATGAACACGCCCTCATCCGAACAGATCCGGCAGATCCGGGAGCGTCTTCTCGGCTGGGGCTGCCAGAATTCCCGGGAATTCCCGTGGCGGCAGACTCGTGATCCCTATGCCATTCTGGTGGCGGAGGTCCTGCTTCACCGCACCAGGGCCAGCCAGGTTGTCCCGATCTACCAGCAGTTCATGGAACGCTACCCGAATATCGCTACGCTGGCCGGTGCCTCCCCGGCCGAACTCCAGCAGGTTCTGTGGCCGCTGGGCCTGCACTGGCGGGTGCCGCTGATACGGGAGATGGCCAGGCAGATTCTGGAGCAGTATGGAGGGCAGGTGCCGGCAGACCGGAATGCCCTCCGTCAGCTGCCGGGTGTCAGCGACTACATCGCGGACGCGGTCCTCTGCTTTGCCTTCAACCAGACGGTGCCGATTCTGGATACCAACACGGTCCGGGTGCTGGCACGGCTGTTCGATCACAGAATCACCGACCGGTCACGTCGCTCCCGTCGCTTCAGAGAGCTGATGTCCGCCCTTGTCGATCCGGTATGTCCCCGCAAATTCAATCAGGCACTGCTGGATCTGGCCGCCCTGATCTGTCGCCCACGGGATCCCGACTGTCCGCACTGTCCTCTTCTTGCGCAGTGCAGTTATGGAGGTGCACGGCATGGGATTGCGAACCGGGCTGCTGGCTGCACTGATCGGGGATGTGCTGGGCCCACGGAACGGCCCGCGCGAGGTGCTGGAAACAAGCCCGCTGAATGAATACCTCACCGGAGTGCTTCAGCCCGCAGACACCATCACACCGGAAATCACACCGGAACCGGCACCCGAGCCTGAGGCCCTGGAGGAGATACCCGGAATCCCGGAAACCGGTGAGGAGGATACAGATGACCTGGAGATCCCTCCACCGGTCTTCTCACCCGCACTTGACCCGAAGAACCGCCCGGCATCGATGGGGCTTTCATTCTGTATTCGGGTGAGCCCGGATGCAGCCGACCCCCATCTTGAAATCTGTGTGACCTGGGCACGGTACACCCTGGATCCTGGAACGGGAAAATGGCAGCGTCATCCAAAATATCTCACCGATGTTCTTCTCATCGGCGATTCTCACGTTCTCTTCTTTCCGAAGGACAACCAGGAAATATCGCTGCATGTACGCTTTAACCCGGCCAGAAACGATAACATCAACGACAACATCTTCAGGGTCCTGATCCAGCTGGTGAACCGCGTCACTCCCCTGGACAGGGACCGTGTGCGGGCGGAGGAATGCATCTTCCAGCCCCAGATCAGGGTTCGCTGCAGCGAGGGGATCACCCTGCTGGAGGTATCCCACCGGTCGCCCTCCGGAGATTCCGGAATGATGGATCAGGAGGAAGAAGAGCTGGATTTCCTCTACCGGACCCGGCCGGTCCGTGCACGCGGACATCTGTGCTCCGCCACCTGGCGGGAGATCGATCCGGAGATCTGGACAGCGGAAGCGGACTGTCCGCCCTTCCGCTGGGTTGACGGCCAGATCCTTCCTGAGGAAATCCGGCAACGTTTTCTGGCACCGGATGTTCGCACCGAATATCTCCCGGTGGTTCCCGTTCAGGCTCCGGAGGTGGATCTGGAGGAATGGGAAGGACAGGCACCGGAACTGGACGCCGGATGTCTCTCCGAGACCTGGGATCCCACCAGGCTGCGTGAGGCACTCGGGCCCCTGGTGACCGCCTACCGCAACTGGATCAGCACCCTTGAAGCCCGGATGAGCACCCTCCCCGGCACAGACCGGCAGATCGCCGGCCGTCTGCTGGACAGGTGCAGGAGGGTGCTGCAGCGCATGCAGGACGGGCTGGAGCTGCTCTGTCGTGATGAGGACGTCCGGCTGGCCTTCAGTTTTGCCAACCGGGCCATGTGGCTTCAGGCCCGCTGGGCGGGCCGCTCACTGCGGTGGCGGCCCTTTCAGATGGGATTCATCCTGATGGCTCTGGAATCCGTGGTCAATCCCGGTTCACCGGATCGCACCACCTGTGACCTGCTCTGGGTTCCGACCGGAACCGGAAAAACGGAGGCCTATCTCGCCCTGGCCGCCATGACCATGGCCTGGCGTCGACGACGGGCCCTCCGGCGGAACGAGGGGGACGGTAATCGCACCGGCTTCGGTGTGGCTGTTCTGTCCCGCTACACCCTGCGCCTGCTGACCATTCAGCAGTTCCGCCGTGCCCTCGGCATGGTGACCGCCTGCGAGATCCTCCGGGTTCACGGTCTGAAGTCCGGAGATCCGGTGGGCTGGCGACCGCCAGACTGCCCCGACCAGTCGGATTTCCTCTGGGGATCCGTTCGCTTCAGTGCCGGCCTCTGGGTGGGAGGAAACCTGACCCCGAACCGTCTCGACGACATCTGGGTTAAGACGGCGAGTGGCGGGAAGTGTCCGATCCACGGTGCACTCAGCATACTGAAAGGGCAGAGTGGGGATGGGGAGCCCGCCCAGGTGCTGTTCTGCCCGGTGTGCGGGGCTATCCTGGCCATCCCCCCGGGTGATGGGCTGCCTCCCGGTTCCCACACCCTTCATCTCGTCATCCAGACACCATCGGTGGACCTGCATGCAGTCCTTACAGGGCATCCTCCGGCCCCCTCCGCCGGGTTCCGGATTGCCAGATGGACGGTGCGGTCCCTGCCCGGAGGCGGCCATCAGATCCTGACCCTGCAGGTGGAGGTCACCGGTGGATCGCTCGAAGCCAAAGCCCTGGATGAGTGGTGGAGAGGCGGACCGGGAACGGTGGTGACACTCGCGTGCTTCCGGCCATCACGCCCCGGCTATTTTCCGGTCCAGCGTCGCCAGCTTCACGGCTCCGCCACCGAACCATACCGGGACTTCGACTTCGAGATCTGGTGTCCGTCCCCGGACTGCGAGACCGGACACCACCTCTGGTGTGAGGGAGTCCCCCTCGACGACTGGCCGGTTCATTCCGCCGGCATGAAGGGTGTGGGAGGAGCTGTCAGCAGCATCCCGCATCCGGATCACTCGAAGCGATCCCTCACCCTGCCGGATGGTCTGGTCTTCCGCCGCGTGCACGAGGCATGGCGGGCGGGACCGGACACCACCCCGGGGTCCAGATCGCTGGCCTGCCGGGTACCCATCCCGGCGGTGACGGTCGATGAGCAGATCTACCGGCACTGCCCGTCGATGGTTGTGGCAACAGCCGATAAGTTCGCCCGTCTGCCCTTTGAGCCGCGAGCCGCCGCCCTGTTCGGTCGCGTTCGCCACTACCATCCATGGCACGGTTACCTCTTCGACCCGGTGGAGCTTGAGGAGTGTGATGTTCCCCAAAAGGAACTGACCAGATCCATCGCCCCTCCCGATCCTCCGGATCTGATCCTTCAGGACGAGCTGCACCTGCTGGAGGGGCCCCTCGGCAGTCTGGCCGGCATCTACGAGACGGCGGTGGACCACCTCTGTCACACCGGAACCCATCCGGTCAAATACGTGGCCTCGACCGCCACCATCCGCGAGGCCCGCACCCAGATTCAGGCCCTGTTCGCCCGCACGGTGCAGGTTTTTCCGCCCCCGGGGCTGGACGCCGAGGACCGTTTCTTCATCCGCTCCGGGAAGGCCGGGAATCCATGGAATGACCAGCTTCCGGGTCAGCTCTACGTGGGCCTCTGCACACCCGGACGGGGCCCCCTGACACCGGTCTACCGGGTCTGGGCCTGCCTGCTGCAGGAGGTGCATGAACGCGCGGGTGATCCGGACCTTGACTTCTTCCACACCCTGGTCGGCTACTTCAACGCGGTTCGGGAGCTGGCCGCAGCCCGAGCCCTTTACCGGCACGATATCCGTGAGCGGATCCAGCGTCTGGCGAAAGGATCCGGGAGATCCCCCCGGGATCTCCCGGAGGACAGGGAGGACAGGGTGATCGAGCTCTCCAGCTGGAGCACACGATCAACCAGCCTGCCCGCCATCCTGCGGCAGCTTGCCACCTCCCACCCGGGAGCTCCGGACGCGGTGTTCGCCACGGCAATGTTCGGCACCGGGGTGGATATCGGCCGGCTATCCCTGATGGTCGTCCACGGCCAGCCCAAGACCGTTGCCAGCTACATCCAGGCGACGGGCCGCGTGGGACGGGTCCGGGGGGGACTGGTGGTGACGTTCCTGCGGGCGAGCAGACCACGTGACCTGAGTCACTACGAGTTCTTCTGCGGCTTCCACCGGAATCTGCACCGGTTTGTTGAGCCTGTCACGGTGATGCCCTTCGCCCCCGGCGTCCTGGATCTGGCCTGCGGACCGGTGATGGTCGGCATTCTGAGAAACCGGCGGGACGGTTCCTGGCATCGCGATGACGCGGCCCGGGCGATTGTCGACAAACGGCCTGACTGTGAGTTCCTGCCCGAACTGATGGAGCAGCGGGCCCGGGCCCAGCCCCCCCTGCGACGGCCCCATGCGGACGAGGTCAAACAGCACGCCTGCTCGGAGCTTGATCGCTGGCAGCAGATGGCCAGACAGCTCACGGACCTGAGATGGGTGGAGTATGCTATCGAACGCCCGCCACAGTCTCCCGTCGTGCTGGGGGATCCCGCTCACGCCGCAGCCAGGCTGCCCGTCGTCTTCGAGAACACACCGCAGTCCCTGCGGGAGGTTGAGGAAACGATCTCCATCCAGATGTGACCAGTCTGTGAAGGGCTGAATAAGGGCTGAATGCGGGGTGACGACTGTATGGCTGCTCACGAGATCAGGCTCTCCCAGATGGTGCTGGTGTGGGGACCGGGAGCGGTGGTGGAGACCCCACGGGGCCCGCGCATCCTGCTCAGACCGGACCTCGGCCTCTTCACCGGGGGGACCATTCCCGGGCCGGAGGAGTTCGAGCTGACCAGACCGCATCTCCGGAGCCTGCTCGGGGGCCGTCGGGTTTTCCAGATCCCGTCAAACGCTCTTCTGCGGAAGCCATCCGGAGAACCCGTCTACCAGACCCGTCCTTTTCCCGAGTGGAAACTCTGCGTGCATCACGGATACCTCTATCGCAACCGGTGCCCGGAATGCAAAACACAGGGATACGCTGAGGCGGTGCGTTTTGTCCGGGCCTGTGGTGATGGCCATCTGGACGATGTGGACTGGGATCACGTGGTTCACGATGGCGATCCGCCGCACAGCCCCGGACACTATCTCTGGAAGGGGGTGGGGGGCAGCCTGTCCGAACTCATCATCATCTGCCCCGTGAAGGGATGCGGGCGTCAGACAAACATGGGCCGGGTCTGGGGAGCGACTTGGCCGTGCTCGGGTCGCTTTCCGGAACGTGAGGGGCCCGGCAGCCCGCCGGTGCGACCGGGATGCGGGAGAGGTGCACGCATCATCCAGCGACAGGCCTCCAATCTGCGGATCCCCGAAATCCGCACATTCTTCACGGTCGAGCTGTACACACGCCTGCATCGCCTGCTGAGTCTGCCGGTGGTGCAGGATGTCCTGAATGTTGCCAACCAGTTTGATCCTCTTTTTGACACTGAAGGAAACCTGCGGTATGAGGTTCTGCGGAAAGCCATCAGCCCGATCGGGAACCGTCCCGGGTTTGGTGAGGCGGAGAAGCAGGAGATCCTGAGGTGTTCACCTGCTGAGATAGCCGGAGCACTGCGGGACATCATGCATCACCGTCCCGCCGGCGACATGGCAGAGATGCTGGAGCGTGAGTTCAGGGTGTTCAGACAGGGTGCCCGGGAGGGCATCCCCCCGCAGCACGCCGCCCATCACCCCCATTCCCGGATTCTTCTCGAGATCAACCCGCACGACTGCCGACAGGTGGCAGGATTCGGCCGGCAGTTTCTGATCGTTCCAATCCGGCATCTTCACTCCATCACCGTGCAGACAGGCTACCGGCGTGTGGTGGAAAGTCCCGCGGCACCGGCTCCCATCAGAACCGTGGATATAGCGTTCCAGAGAAACGGAGACGAATGGCTGCCGGGTTTCGAGAGCTACGGCGAGGGCATTTTCATCACACTGGCTGATGACACACAGGAAGGCGGGCTGGAGGGCGAGGCGGCCCGGAAATGGCTGGAGGCCGGAAATCACCCCTATCCGGCCGATCTCTTCCGCTCCCCCTGCCATGATGAGATCCATCCCGGATTTGTCTGGTGGCACACACTGTCCCATCTGCTCATCCGTGCTCTTGCCGTGGAATCCGGCTACGCCGCGGCCTCGCTGCGGGAACGGGTGTACCTGCAACACGGCACCGGGAGAACCGAGGGCGGGATCCTCATTCACACCGTGGCCCGTGGTGCTGATGGAAGCTTTGGAGGGTTGCTGGCCCTTGTACCGGTCTTCGAGCGTATTCTCGAACACGCGATGGACATGCTCGAAACCTGCTCGGCTGATCCTCTCTGCATTGACAGGCAATTCTCCCCGGGCGACCATCTCGGGGCGGCGTGCCACGCCTGTCTGCTCATCGCGGAAACCTCCTGCGAACACCGGAATCTCTGGCTGGACAGGCACGTGCTGCTTGAGAGCATCCCCTGATCCTGGAGGATGGCTCATGCCCGTTCTGAACATTCTGGCCACCGGCCAGCGTCTGCTGACCCACGGTGTTCGTGGTTTTGAACCGGTGATTCACGAGCTGATCCAGGAGGCCGAACACGAGCTCCAGCTGGCTGTTTACCGGTTTGATGCCTCGGCGTTACCCGTCATTGATCTGCTTGCAATGGCAGCCAGGCGTGGGGTCCGGGTCACGGTGGTGGTGAGCAGCCTCTCCATACAGCCTCCGGCCATTCAACATTCCCTGAACCGGGTGAGGGAGAGGGAGCCAGGTCTCCGGATTGTGGATTTCAGCAGCATTGATCCCGGTCTGCTGCACCTGAAAGTGGTGGTGGCTGACCGCCGGAAGGCGGTGATTGGCTCAGCAAACCTCACCTGGGGTGGTATGGTGACCAATCACGAACTCGGCGTTCTGCTTGACGGACAGGAGGCCTGGCGAATCGCGGCTCTGCTCGATAGACTGACCGTTCCGTGATACGGGCCCGGCCTGTCCCTTCCCCGGATCCTTCATCGCCCTCTCAGGCGCATGATGTGGGTTCATTGTTCAGACCAGGCGGAGGCGCAGAAGAGTATGGGCCAGGATCGTCGCGGCCGTGCGGGTGAGCAAGCCCCAGA
>CACRXC010000152.1_pt1 | contig 20486 bp, 18 predicted proteins | sample 5377091 | NCBI WGS metagenome assembly CACRXC01 (sample SAMEA6061845, study PRJEB28556) | metagenome | reverse complement strand
TCAGCATCCTCTCCACGGCTGAGACCTCTCACCCGGTGTCTCAGCCCCAGTTTAGGGCAGGGGTCGAGCGCCTGTCAACATTTCGGGATGAGTTCTAGGGTATAAGCCAAATCACTTCGCCCGAGCACTAGCTAGACGAAAAACCCAGACTATTGCTTTGATCATTCCAGATAACGCGAACCCCTTTTTTGCTCAACTGTCGAGAGCGGTTGAGGAGACAGCCTTTGAAGCGGGGTTAACATTAGTTCTTTGTAATTCAAGTCAGGATCCAAAGAGGGAAGTTGTTTATTTCTCTGCGCTACAATCGAAGCGTATCGATGGGGTCTTGCTCATCACTTCAGGTTTAGATGCATCACAGGTGCATGCTCTCGTTGATAGTGGTATACCCCTTGTCGTCCTCGACCGTGAAATTCCTAACGTATATGTTGATACTGTGCTCGTCGACAACGTCTCCCTAGGATACGCTGCCACAAAGCACTTATTACAGCATGGTCATCGGACAATTGCCTGCCTTTCAGGGCCATCATCTTTGCTTAACTCTGTCGAACGGGTAAAAGGCTACAAACAGGCTCTTAGTGAATCAGGAATAGCTACCGATGAATCCCTTATTTGCTGCGGGGATTTCACCTTTGAAGGTGGATACTCTGCAGCAAAGAAGATACTTGCCAAAGATACCCGTCCAAGTGCACTTGTTGCTAGCAATGATCTAATGGCAATTGGTGCGATCCACGCCGTACGTGAGATTGGGCTCAGCGTGCCCAACGATTTAGCTATCGTAAGCATTGATGATATCTTACTAGCTAAAATAAGCGTCCCTCCTCTGACAACTGTCGCACAACCTATTTGGGAAATGGGTCAAACGGCAACACGCCTACTCGTCGATCGCATACGGGGAAATGCTTCTCCAACACCCCGCCGGATCGTCTTGAATGGTAACCTCGTTGTGCGTGAATCCTGTGGTTGCAGAGTGGCATCATCGGCGACCTCGTCCGATATCCGGGCAACGGAGGTGAGATAGCTGAAGAGGAAGAGTAGGCTCAACAGGGTTCGGGTATTGAAAATGCAAATCTAAGGAGGTTGTGAATGATTACAATCAATCGTCGCCGGCTAATGAAGCTCGTCAGCGTGGGGTTTCTTGGAGCAGTAGCGGCTGCCTGTGCGCCAGCAGTGCCAACACCGACGCCAGTACAGCCTACACCTACACCCGTAACGGCCAAACCAGCTGAAACGCCGACACCTGCGGCCAAACCAGCCGCCACGCCGACTTCCGTCCCGCAGAAGCCGGCTGCAAAGGCCAAGGTGAAGATCGTTGCATGGGGGGAGAACGCGCCGGAAAAGTATCGTCCCCTCATTCTCAACGAATTTGTCAAGACATTCAACGATGCACATCCTGATGTAGAGCTTGAATATCAGTTTACTCAAGATCTTGACCGCGTACTCCGAACAGCAATGCAGGCAGGAGCAGGACCAGACATCGTTATTACTCCAGGTCCCGCATTTGTTCTGGAGTACGTTAATGCTGGCTTCATTCGCCCTCTTGACGATTACTCGCGGCAATTTGGTTGGAGAGATAAGATCCAGCGTTGGGCCTACGATGCCTCTACTGTCGGGGGGAAACTGTGGAGTGTTCCCCTGACTTTTGAGACACTCGTTTTGTTCTATAACAAAACACTATTTCAGCAAAAAGGATGGAAGCCACCAACAACTCGATCTGAGATGGAAACAATAGCCGAAGCAGCCGCCAAGGATAAAATCTGGCCCTTCGCTCATTCAAATTCTTTCTGGAAAGGTGTCAATGAATGGATGATAAGCATCTTCTACAACAACTACGCCGGTGCTGATAAAGTATATCAGGCGCTCACCGGCAAACTTCAGTGGACAGAAAAGCCGTTTGCTGAGTCTACAGCACTTATCGTTGAATATTGTGCGCGGAAAGGGTGGTTCAGTGGAAGTCTTGAGAACTACTTTAGCCTCAGCGGACCTGATAAGTGGGGAGCCTTTGCTCAGGGTAAAGCCGCTATGAATATGGAAGGAACCTGGGCCTTCCAGGCGGCTCCCCAATATTTCACCACCTCCAAGCAGGAATGGGATTGGGTTCCAATTCCTGCGCTGCAAACTAACGTTGTACCAGTATACCCTCTGGCGATTGGAACGACGGTCTCCATTAATGCGAAGTCACCCAATCCAGATGCCGCCGCTCTCGTCTTAGACTGGCTCTACGCCGATAAGAAGCGCGCCGCCCGCATTGCCAGAGGCTATGATTTCGCAGAATGGGTAGTACCCCTTAAATTCACTCGTGAAGACTTTCCTCCAGACACAGACGAGCGAATGTTAAGGTATATTGATGCGTTTAACAAGGCTGTAAATGAAGAGATATTCGGGTATACAACATGGTCTTTCTGGCCAGCGAAGACGGATCAAGTAATTATCCAGGATCTTGACCTCGTTTTGGCTGGCAAGATGACCGTCGACGAGTACCAGAAAAAGCAGCAAGAGACATTTGCTCAGGAGCTCAAGGAAGGTAAAGTGCCACCTATCCCTGAGCCTCGTGGCTTAACACGCCGTCCTTAAGGTCCAGCCTGTGAAGACTTCTCCCGCAGGCGCGCTGGTTCAACAGCCTGCGGGAGAAGTCCTACGGGGGAGACGACATGGAAAGCACTAGGGGTTATTATGCCCTATCGGGTATTAAAGCGCTGAGATACCAGATGCGTTCACTCGGACTTGGTAATTATGTCTTTCTCGTCCCATTACTCTTCTTGAATGTTATCGTCATTGTTGGTCCATCGATTGCAAGCATCTATTACGCATTCACGGAATGGTCGGGGGTTGGAGAGGCAAAATTCGTCGGTCTTTCCAACTTTAGCCGGCTTATTGGTGATAGAATATACTGGATAGCTATGTTTAATAATGTTAGATGGACCATTATCTTCTTAACTGTGCCTATCGCGATGGGTCTTTTAGGAGCTGCGCTGATAGCCCCTATTAAGAGGGGTCAAATGTTTTACCGTGTTATTTTCTTTATTCCGTATGTTATTGCGAGTGTTGTAAATGCCCAAATATGGCGTAATATCCTGAGCCCAACAATGGGTATAGGTCCATGGCTTGCCTCTAAAGGCTTAACATTCGCTGATATCAAGTTCTTCGGAGATCAGAATATAGTTCTCTACTCGATAGCCTTCGTCGATCTATGGCACTGGTGGGGATTCCTGGTTGTTCTATACCTCGCTGCTATGCAGAGCGTCGACAGAGAACTGTATGAAGCAGCCCGTATTGAGGGAGCAGGGCGTTGGACCGAATTTCGTTACATTACTCTCCCAGGAATACGGCCAACACTGGTGTTTACGCTACTGATGACAACGATTTGGTCCTTCCTGGTCTTTGATTATGTTTACATCCTAACTCAGGGAGGACCGGCGAACGCTTCTGAGGTTCTCGCCACATACCTGTATCAGATGGCGTTTGCACGATTCGAGGTTGGATATGCTGCAGCGATTGGTGTAACTATCAGCATAATTTGTACGCTAATCGTAATCATTTACATCATTCTGAGAAGAAGAGGCTGGGAAATATGATGGGGCACATAATGATCCGCGTGAAAATACCCTGGCTGAACTATATAGTACTGACATTGTTAGCTTTCTTCTCTATTGGACCGTTGTTGACGTTATTCTTCAATTCTTTTAAGGAAACTGGAGAGATCGCTATTAATCCGTTTGGACCACCATTGACGGGATTTAGATGGTTGAACTATGTAGATGCATGGGTGCAAGGAAAGTTTGCCACCACAATGCGCAACAGCGGCATCCTAGCCGCTGGTACAATCTTCGGAACTCTCATTGTTTCTGGCCTTGGTGCTTATGCTTTATCTCGCCTAAGAGTGCCAGGTAGTGACATCCTAACTCTGTATCTGATAGTTGGAACAACAATTCCCGCGCAATTATTTATGGTCCCCTTGTTCTTTCTTTGGCAGAAACTTGGTTTGATCAATAATCTTCTTGGTTTAGTTATAATATACACTGCGACGCATTCACCGTTTGCAACCTTTCTCTTAAGGTCATATTTCTTGGCAATCCCGAGAGAGTTCGACGAGGCTGCTAAAGTAGATGGTGCAAATGATGCACAGGTCCTATGGTACGTACTAATACCTTTGTCATGGCCTGGCTTCCTCACCGTCGCCCTTGTGACTGGTCTTGCTGCCTGGAACGAATTCCTTTTCGCAGTAACCTTTCTCCATAAAGCAGAATTGAAGCCGATTTCAACAAGCTTATATGCTTTCACAACACAATACTATCGTGACTGGGGACTTACGAGTGCGGCTGCAGTTATCATGATATTCCCCGCCCTCGCCCTCTTTCTTATCTTCCAGCGGCGATTCATTGAGGGTCTGACACAGGGTGGTCTGAGAACCTAAAGAGTGATGGGAGGACCTTATGGACTGGCTGACTGCCGATTTTCTGGCCGCCGAACTCCGCCAGCGGCGGGAGGAGGGCTGTCCGGTGGCCGACCTGGAGGCGCGTCTGACGCAGCTTCAGGCCCAGGGCGCGGTGCCGGCCCGGGCTCTGCTCCAGCTCTGGGAGGAAGCCACTGCCCGGACCCCAGCCCCCGACTTCCCCTACGATGAGCCCTCGGACCTGGCCACCATTCGGGAGCGCCGCCCACCCGGCCCCCGCCGCCTGCGAGGACCGGTCTCAGACCTGGAGGACCGGCTCCACGGCGCCTGGCTCGGACGAGCGGCCGGATGCCTCCTCGGCAAGCCGGTGGAGGGCTGGTCGCGCGACCGCATCCGCAAGGTCCTGGAGCACGCTGGCGCCTACCCGCTCACCGACTACTTCCCCTGGGTGGACAACCCCCCTCCGGACGCCGACTACCGCCAGCGGCCACGAAACTGGTTCCGGGGCTTCATCACCCACATGGTCCGCGACGACGATATGGATTACCCCCTCATCGGCCTGAAGGTCCTGGAGACGGTCGGCCCCGACTTCACCAGTCAGGACATCGCCCAGGCCTGGCTGACCTCGCTCCCCTACCAGCTGGTCTACACCGCCGAACGCGTGGCTTACCGCAACCTGGTCAACGGCCTCGAACCCCCGGCCACCGCCACCTACCGCAACCCCTACCGCGAGTGGATCGGCGCCCAGATCCGGGCCGATATCTGGGGCTGGATCAACCCCGGCTGGCCAGAACGGGCGGCGGAGATGGCCTATCGCGACGCCCGCGTGTCCCACGTCAAAAACGGCCTCTACGGGGCGATGTTCGTCGCCGCCATGCTCAGCGCCGCCTTTGTCACCCGCGATCCACACGAGATCGTCGCGATCGGCCTCTCGGAGATCCCGGCGACCTCCCGCCTGGCCGAAGCGGTCCGCCAGGTGGTCCGCTGGTGCGCCGAGGACCGCGACTGGCAGCGGACCACCGACCGCATCCTGGCCGCCTACGGCCACTATCATTGGGTCCACACGATCAACAACGCCGCCCTCATCGTCATGGGCTTCCTGTACGCGGAGGGCGAACTGGAGCCGGCCATCACCCGGACGGTCATGGGCGGCTTCGACACCGACTGCACCGGCGCCACCGTGGGCTCGCTCATCGGGGTGCTGCGCGGCGCCCGGGGGCTGCCGGCCAAGTGGGTCGGACCGCTCAACGACCGGCTGGAGAGTATCGTGGTCGGGATGACCGACAACCGTTTCTCCGACCTGGCCCGCCGGACGGCCGTCTTCGCCCGCGCCGCCCTGGCCTGACCCCGGGTCGCCGGCGAGGGCCCGTGCGCCGTCCCCGCCTCACCGCTCACCACGGACCGTGGCGATGAGGTCGTCGACCATCGTCTCCAGCGTGTAGGCCGGCCGCCAGCCCAGGTCGCGCTCGGCCGCAGCGATGCTCAGCTCCCAGTCGCGCGAGATCCGACTGACCGGCGCCAGCTGCGGGTCCGGCTTGAAGGTGAACCGGGCCTCGGGAATCCGCTGGCGGACGATCTCGATGAGCCGGGGAACGGTGGCCAGGGCCGTGCTGATGAGATAGATCCGCTGGGGAGCCGCCGGCGCGGTGGCCAGAACCGCCAGCGCCCGGGCGGCGTCTCGGGCGTAGCAGACCGGCGTCCCGGCCTCGGGGTCGACGTCGATCTCGTAGGGCTGGCCCAGGGCCGCCCGCTCGATGATGAGCGAGGTGTAGAGGGTGGCCGAGCCCGAGGCCACATTGCGCGAAGGACCGACGATGGCCGCCAGCCGGGCTGCCCGGAAGTCCAGACCGAAACGGCGGTGGTAGAAGAGCCCGAGGTGCTCGGCCAGCAGTTTGCTCTGGCCGTACCAGGTCAACGGTCGGGCCGGCGTCTCCTCGGTGATCGGCGAGGTGACATCGGGGCCGTAGACCGAGATCGTGCTGGCGAAGACCAGGCGCGGGATGCCGGCCTGGCGCGCCGCCTCCAGCGCGTTGTGGGTGCCTCCCAGATTGACCCGCAGACAGAGGTCAGGGTCCTGCTCGCAGCCCATCGTCACGATGCCGGCCAGATGAATGAGGGCGCTGAAGCGGTCGCTGCGGGCCGCCGCGATCAGCGCGGCCCGATCGGTCACGTCGCCGGTGATCACCGGCGTGCCCGGCGGGAGCGCCGGCCGCCAGGACGGGTCAGGAGCCTGACGGTCGAAGACCACCACCGGGATCTCCTGTTGCCGCAGCTCATGGGCCAGCCAGCGGCCGATGTACCCGGCGCCGCCGGTGATGAGGATCGCCATCCTTTTCTTCCCTCCTATCCGCGCCAGCGAGGCCGGCCACCCAGCCCCCACAGGTGCGCGGCCGTCTCGCCCATGATCCAGTCAAGGTCGTCAGCGGTCAGGAACGGAATATGGTCGGGCAGCAGACGCAGGGCCTGTTCGTAGGTGATCCCCTGGCGCCCGGCCAGACCAGGGTACTCAGCCCGCAGAATGCCGGGGTAGTCGCTCCCCCAGAGCATCCGCCGGGCGCCGAAGGCCCGGAAGGCCCGCTCCACCAGGGGGTAGGTGTCGCGGTAGGGGTAGCCCTCGCGCGAGAGATGATGGAGCCCGGAGAACTTCAGAAACACGTTCGGGTACCCGGCCAGAGCCAGCACCGCCTGGTAGTGCGGATAGTCCGGTCCATCGTCCAGCCGTGGTCGGCCGAAATGGTCGATGATCACCGCCACCCGGGGATGCCGCCGGGCCATATCGGCCACCATGGGCGCCTGGTGCGGCAGCAGCTGAATGCAGATGGGGATACCCAGCTCGGCGGCCGTGGCCCAGAGAGGATCCTGAGTTGGGGCGTTCAGCCAGCGTCCCTCGGGGTCGCCGATGGGATTGAGGCGCAGACCCCGCACCCCGTGGACCGTCACCCAGTAGCGCAGCCGCTCCGGCGCCTCCGGACTCAGCGGATCGACCAGGCAGACACCGACCAGTCGGTCCGGATACTTCTTCAGGCTGTCGACCAGGTAGGAGTTGTCCCAGCCGTAGGGGCTGGGCTGGACCAGGACGGCGTAGTCGAGCCCGTACCGGTCCATGAGGGCGACGAACTCCTCGACCGGGGCGTGGCTAGTCGGGATGTAGCCGAGGGTCGGCTGCCAGGGATAGCGGTCGGGCTGCTGGACCCAGACGTGCAGGTGAGCATCAACGCGCAGGCTCATGCCAGGACCACCTCCCGTCCACACCGGCTCGACTCCTCGCAGGCGCAGAGGACCTCGACTATGTGCCGGGCCCATTCGACTGGCACCGGCAACGGCCCGCCGGTCCGCAGGCTCTCGACGAAGGCCTGGAGCTCGCGAGCGAAGGGGTCGTGGCGTTCGACCGGGATCGGTCGGTACTGGCCGTCCTCCGAGACCGCCAGCAGGTTGCTGTACGAGTCGAAGGTCAGCATGCCCTCGGTCCCCAGGATCTCGACCGCGCAGCGCTCCACCCCCTGGCGGTAGCCGGCGTGGACGAGCGTCACCGGAACGCCGCTGGCCAGTTCGAGGAAGGCCACCGCCATGTCGTCGGCCGCCAGCCCGAAAATCTTATTGCCGATCCAGGCCCGGACCGCCCGCACCCGGCTGTCCAGCACCCAGCCCACCCGGTCGACCATGTGCGAGCCGTTCATCAGCCACATCCCACCGCCGAGCCGGCGGTCCAGGAACCAGGCCGGACGGCTCTCCAGGCCAAAGGGCTTGTACCAGGTGTCGGTGGCGGCGACCACCTGGCCGATACGGCCACAGGCGATCAGATCCCGGGCCCGGATCGTGCTGGCGAAGAAGCGCTGAGTGTGGGCGACGAAGAGCCGCACCCCGGCCCGTTCAGCCGCCGCGATCATCGCGTCGCACTCGGCGACCGAGAGGGCCATGGGCTTCTCCAGGAAGACGTGTTTGCCCGCCTGGCAGGCCTCGATGGTGACCGGCGCGTGCAGAAAGTGTGGCAGACCGATCATCACGATCTGCACATCGTCACGCCGGAGAAGATCGCGGTAATCCGGGACCGCCAGGGCGCCGCACTCGGCCGCCAAGGCCTGGGCCCGGGCCAGGTCGGTGTCGGCGATGGCCACCAGCCGGGTGCCGGGAGTGGCCTGGACCGCCCGCAGGTGGGCGCGGGCCACCCGGCCGGCGCCGATGATGGCGATGCCGTAGGCGTCGCTCATCGCTGCTCCTTGAGAGGGGTTCAGGATGTGCCGAGCGGCAGTATAGGCCAGACCGGGCGCCCTGGCAAGGCAGCCCTAGCGCAGCCCGGCGAAGAGATCCTCCTCGCGCTCAGGCGCCGGCACCAGTGAGCGGGCCCGAATGAAGGCCTCGTAGCGGTAGAGAGCGCGCAGCGCCGCCAGGGGGAGGGCCCGCAACGGGTGGTTCGGCGCGATCTGGCTGCGGTGACAGAGGAGGGCCTGGCGCTTCTGCTCCAGGTAGGGCCCGACGTCGAGCCAGGTGGTAATCTGGTCATCGGGGGTGGCTAGGTCCTCGGGCGGGCGGCCGGTGCGGAAGATGTTGGGCAGGCGGAGCCCGTGCTCTGCCGCCAGCCGGCGCATCGTCTGAACCCAGGAGCGGGGGATGGCGATGTAGTAGAGTTTGCGGGGCTGCCAGGGGTCCAGACCGGGCGTCGGCCAGGCAGGATCACCGGCCAGGTCAAAGGCGGCGGTCGTCACGCGGTGACACATGAGATGATCCGGGTGCCGGTAGATGCCGTGGGCGTCGTAGGTGACCAGGACGTGCGGTCGGATCTCCCGGATGAGCAGCGCCAGCCGCCGGGCGGCCTCGGCGAGGTCGGCCTGGGCGAAGGCCGCCGGGTGCTGGTTGGCCGGGGCGCCCGGCATCCCCGAATCACGGTAGCCCAGGAAGCGCAGCGTTCGGATTCCCAGGATGGTAACGGCGCAGCGCAGTTCCTGCTCGCGGAGGGTGGCGATATCGCCGTCAGGCGGGAGAGCGACCGAGGGGTCGTGGATCTCGCCCTCCTCGCCCCGGGTGGCGCAGACCAGAGCGGTGTGCAGGCCCTCGGCCGCATATCTGGCGTAAGTGCCCCCGGTTCCCAGGGTTTCGTCGTCGGGGTGGGCGTGGACACAGAGCAGCGTCAGGGTGTCGGTCGTCATCCCCTTCTCCCCAGAAGAGCCTCGGTAGAAAGGATACCGCAAACCGGGGCCGCCGTGGGGTCTCGCGGGCGACGGGCGATCGCTGCCTGGGAACGACCCGGCGAGAGACCCCACGGGACTCAGAGACTTCCCCCCGACCGACCGGCTATAATTACCCTGTGTGGCCGGCGTGATCGGCGCCGGAGGAGGCGAGAGAGCGGTGTTTGAGACGCTGACCGAACGACTGCAGACCGTCTTTCAGCGCCTGCGCGGCAAAGGGCGACTGACCGAGCGCGACGTTGACGAGGCCCTGCGCGAGGTCCGGCTGGCGCTTTTGGAGGCCGACGTCAATTTCCGGGTGGTCAAGCAGTTCATCAGCCGGGTGCGCGAGCGGGCCGTCGGCAGCGAGGTCATGGAGAGCCTGACCCCGGCCCAGCAGGTGGTCAAGATCGTCCACGAAGAGCTGATCCGAACCCTGGGCGAGCCGGCCCGTCTCACCCTGAGCGGCCAGCCGACCGTCATCATGCTGGTCGGGCTCCAGGGGTCGGGCAAAACGACCGCCGCCGCCAAACTGGCGCTGTACCTCCGGCGGCAGGGCTCCCGGCCGCTCCTGGTCGCCGCAGACACCCGGCGGCCGGCCGCTATCGACCAGCTTCTCACACTGGGCCGGCAGATCAACCTCCCGGTTTACAGCGCACCGCATCTACCGCCACCGCAGATCTGCGCCGAGGCCGTGGCCCAGGCGCGGGCCCAGGGCCACACGGTGGTCATTCTGGACACCGGCGGCCGCCTCCACATCGACGAGGCCCTGATGCAGGAGCTGGCCGAGATCAAACGGCGAACCCAGCCGCACGAGATCCTGCTGGTGGCCGACGCCATGACCGGTCAGGACGCCGTGCGGGTGGCCGAGGAGTTCCACCGCCAGGTCGGCCTGACCGGGCTTATCCTCACCAAGATCGATGGCGACGCCCGTGGTGGAGCGGCCCTCTCGATCCGCGCGGTCACCGGCGTTCCCATCAAGTTCCTGGGGGTGGGCGAAAAGCCCGATCAGCTGGAAGTCTTCCATCCCGACCGGCTGGCCTCGCGCATCCTGGGCATGGGCGATGTCCTCACCCTCATCGAGAAGGCCCAGGAGGCGTTCGACCAGAAGCGGGCGGCCGAACTGGAGAAGAAACTGCGCCAGGCGACCTTCGATCTGGAGGACTTCCTGGAGCAGCTCCAGCGCCTCAAGAAGATGGGCCCGCTCCAGCAGCTGCTGGAGATGATCCCTGGCTTCGGCGCGCTCAGCCGGCAGCTTCCGGCCGGGGCCCTGGACGACCGTCAGTTGAAGCGCATCGAGGCGATCATCTACTCGATGACCCCGGAGGAGCGTCGGCACCCGGAGATCATCGACGGCTCGCGCCGCCGGCGGATCGCCCGGGGCAGCGGCACGACCCCCCAGGAGGTCAACCAGCTGCTCAACCAGTTCCAGCAGATGCGCCGGCTGATGCGGGACCTGAGCCGGGGCCGTCAGCCGGCCAACCCCTTTGGCCGGCTCTTCCGCTAAGAGGCGACCAGCCAGATAATCACCGGCCCACCGCCCCGAGCAACCCGCCGAAGGAGCAGGCTCTCCCTGAGGGGGCCCGGCCGCCTCCATCCCGGCCTCAGTTCATCACCGGTGGCGTCGCCGGCCCACGCCCACGGGCCGGCGAGGTGTGTCTGGCTAGCGCCGGGGCGTGGGGGTGGGCTCCGGCGTCACCTGCATCAGCCGCATCGCCGGGACCACGAAGGCGTCGAACTCGGCCAGCGAGGTGTATTCCGGATAGCCGTAGTTGCTGTGGATGCGCAGCATAATATAGCGGGCCGGGGTCTTGGGGAAGGTGAACCGCTGGGGCTCAGCGTGCTGCTCCAGCGTCCAGCGCCCCACCGACGTCCAGGGGCCGTAGGGGCTCTCCAGCGAGACCAGCACCTCGAACTCGCGGACGTAGGACTCGGGTGGCTCGGCCGGGTGGTTGGCCAGAAGAACCTTCTCGATGGCCGCGACGTTCTGGGGCTGGAAGACGATTTCATGGGGGAAGGTGTTGCCTTTCGAGCGCCAGCCGGGGAAGTGGGGGCCCCAGTACTCATCGATCAGGCGGCGGGCACTGTGCTGGGGATCGGCCTCACTGCTGGCCCAGACCACCTGGCCCTCCAGGACCACGCTCAGGACGTTGATGCCGTCGGGCGTCTCGAAGGTACCGGCGGCGGCGTAACGGAAGCGGGCGAACTCTTCGGGGGTGAGCTGGTAGTTGACCATCACATTGCGGACCAGGAAGTAGCCGGGGACCGCCAGGATGGCCAGAATCGCCAGGCCGATGAGCAGATTACGGAACGAGGTGACGAAGGCGCGGAGACGCTCCGTGAAGGGGGGATGCTCGAGCCGATAGCGCTCCTCGAGTTCGTCACGGCAGCGGAGGCAGAGCTGCTGGCCCTGGTAGGTGACCAGGCAGTCACCGCAGAGGGCCGTCTTGCAGCGTTCGCAGGCGGTCTCGACGACCCGGTGCGGATGGAAATAGCAGCGCTTCTTCCCCTCGAGGTAGACGTGAATCATCGCGTCGGCCCCTCGCCGGGCGCACCACCGCCCGCCTGATTGTCAACACCTGGCACCAATGATTGTAGCAAGCGCCTCCGGAGCCAGACAAGGCGCACGGCGGTGGCCGGGGACTCTCGGTGGGCCGGATACCGGGCAGTCCGGGCGGGCCTGGAGAAGGCCGTGAGAAGGTCCGGGCCGGATGGTGTCCGGTCGGCTGGTGGGTCTCTTGACCGTGGGAGAAAGGGGCGCTATACTTGCCAGCGAGGGGAAGTGTCGGAACTGGTAGACGAGCATGACTTAGGATCATGCGCCGTACTGGCGTGCGGGTTCGAGTCCCGCCTTCCCCACCGCAGGGCCGGGGGCACCCCAGGCGTCAGGGGACCACACCCAGCGTGTGGGAAAAGTGTGGGAAGCGTGTGGGATGAACCGGAGAGGCGTGGCCGGCGCCCCTTGACGACACGGCGGGGAGACGGCGCCAATGAGAACGGCGGACCGCCCCAGCCGGCTCACCCAGCGACCGGGGCTGCCAGCACCAGCCGCCGGTCTTTTGTTTTTCCTCTGCACGGCCAGGCTCCCCCCGGCCACCGGTGCCGTCCGCTCGCACTGCCCGGCCCAGCCTTCCTGACCCCCAGCACCGGGCAGCGGGAAAGAGGCCGGCGCCGGGCGGTGCTCCACCCTGCTCGTGGCCAGACCCCGGGAGAGGGCTGGTCTGTCCGGCGGGCGCTGTGTATAATCGCACCGGACGACGGATCGCATTTTGCCGATCTCTCCAGGAGGGCAGGGGATGTACATCGGCCGCGAGGGTCACTGGGCATGGCTGCTCCACCGGGTCACCGGCCTGGCGGTGATGCTGTTCCTGGGGCTCCACATCCTTGACACCGCCCTGGTCGGCTTCGGCCCCGACGCCTACAACCACGCCCTGAGCATCTACCGCCTGCCGGTCATTCGGGTGATGGAGGTGCTCCTGGCGCTGGCCGTCCTCTACCACGCCGGCAACGGCCTCCGCATCACCGTCATCGACTTCTGGCCCAGCCTGGCCCGCTATCACCGCCACATGTTCTGGATCGGGGCCGTCATCTACCCGCTGATCGCCATCCCCATGGCCTACGTAATGCTCAAGCCGGTCTTCAAGTTCTAACGGAGGGAAGCCGGACATGCAGGTGGTGGAACGCCCCCCCGAGACCACCCTCGAGCGTCCGCGGGTCAACGGCCAGCCGCCCGGCCGGGGCTTCGAACTCTACGCCTGGTACTTTATGCGGGTCTCCGGCCTGCTCCTGGTCTTCCTGGCCCTGGGACACCTGGCCATCATGCACATTATCAATAACGTCGACGTGATCACCTACGAGTGGGTGGCCGCCCGCTGGAGTCTGCCCCTCTGGCGCCTCTACGACCTCCTGCTCCTCTGGCTGGCCCTGCTCCACGGCCTGAACGGGGTCCGGGTCGTCATCGACGACTACATCCACACCCCCGGCTGGCGGCTCTTCGCCCTGACCAGCCTGGCGGTGATCGGGTTCGTGCTCCTGGTGGTCGGCTCGGAGGTCATCCTGAGCTTCCAGCCCGGCATGTTCCGGGCCTAGAACGCGGGAGCCGCCCAAGGAGGGAGAGGACAGTCCGATGCAGTACCATCGACACGAGGCAGTGGTGGTCGGCGCCGGTGGCGCCGGCCTGATGGCCGCTCTGGAGCTCTCGCGGCTGGTCGATACCGCCGTCATCTCCAAACTCTACCCCATTCGGTCCCACACCGGCACCGCCCAGGGCGGCATCGGCGCGGCCCTGGGCAACCTCGAGGAAGATCATTGGGAATGGCACATGTTCGACACCGTCAAGGGGTCGGACTACCTGGCCGACCAGGACGCGGTCGAGGTCATGTGCCGCGACGCCATCGACACGGTCTACGAACTGGAGCACATGGGCCTCCCCTTCAGCCGCACCCCCGACGGCCGGATCGACCAGCGCCGCTTCGGCGGCCACACCCGCAACTACGGCGAGGCCCCGGTCCGCCGCTCCTGTTACGCCGCCGACCGGACCGGCCATATGATCCTCCAGACCCTCTACCAGCAGTGCATCCGCTACAACGTCCGCTTCTTCGACGAGTTCCAGATGCTGGACCTCCTCTTCTCCGAGGGCCGCTGCTGCGGGGTGGTGGCCCTGGAGATCCGCACCGGCGAGATCCATGTCTTCCACGCCAAGACGGTCGTTCTGGCCACCGGCGGCTTCGGGCGGATGTACAAGGTCACCTCGAACGCTCTGGCCCTGACCGGCGATGGTGTGGCCATCGCCTGGCGCCGGGGTATCCCGCTGGAAGATATGGAGTTCTACCAGTTCCACCCTACCGGCATCTACAAACTGGGCATCCTCATCACCGAGGCCGCCCGCGGCGAGGGAGGCGTGCTACGCAACCGCTACGGCGAGCGCTTTATGGAGCGCTACGCCCCCACTCTCAAAGACCTGGCCCCCCGCGACGTCATCTCCCGCTGCATGTACCTGGAGATCCGCGAGGGCCGTGGCATCGACGGCAAGGACTACCTCCACCTGGACCTCCGCCACCTGGGTCGTGAGATTATCGAGACCAAACTGCCTGATATCACCGAGTTCATCCGCGTCTACCTGGGACTTGATCCGGTGCACGACCTGGTGCCGGTCCAGCCCACCGCCCACTACGCCATGGGCGGCATCCCGACGGACATCGATGGGCGGGTGGTCATCGACGAGAAGAACACCCCGCTGCCCGGCCTCTACGCCGCCGGCGAATGCGCCTGCGTCTCGGTCCACGGCGCCAACCGGCTCGGCACCAACTCGCTGGTCGACATCATCGTCTTCGGCCGCCGGGCCGGCCGGCACGCCGCCCAGTTCTGCCGCCAGAACGACTGGGCGCCGCTTCCACCAGAGCCGGAGGGGCCGGCCCGGGCCGAGATCGAGGCCATCCTCAGCCGGCAGAGCGGGGAATCGGTGGCCGAACTGCGCCGGATCATGCAGGAAGAGATGATGGATAAGGTCTCGGTCCTGCGCACGGCCGAGGGGCTCAGCGCCGCCGAGCGGACGCTGCGCGACCTGCGCGAGCGCTACCAAAGGGTGCGGATCGACGACCACGGCCGACGCTTTAACACCGACCTCCTCGAGGCCCTGGAACTGGGCTACCTCCTCGATCTGAGTCTGGCCACCACCGCCAGCGCCCAGGCCCGCACCGAGAGCCGGGGCGCCCACTACCGCGAAGACTACCCCGAGCGCGACGATGCGAACTGGCTCAAGCACACCCTGATCTACAAGGTCGGCGAGCAGTTTGAGTTCCGCTATAAGCCGGTCGTCATCACCCGCTTCAAACCGGAGGTCCGCCGCTACTGAGCCCGGCGGCAGGGAGGAGAACGATGCAGCTCCACGTGCGGATCAAACGCTTCAACCCCGAAAAAGACCCCCGCCCCTACTGGGCCGAGTACGATGTCGAGGTCGAGCCCACCGACCGCGTCCTGGACGCCCTCAACTACATCAAATGGTACCAGGACGGCACCCTGGCCTTCCGCCGCTCCTGCGCCCACGGTATCTGCGGCTCGGACGCGATGATCATCAACGGCCAGAACCGCCTGGCCTGCAAGGTCCTGGTCAAAAGCGTCGGCCGTCAGGTCACCATCGAGCCCCTGCGCGGCTACCGGGTGCTCAAGGACCTTATCGTCGACCTGGAGCCCTTCTTCGCCGCCTACCGGCGGGTGCGCCCTTACCTTATTACCTACGATCCCCCGCCGGCCAGGGAGCGCCTGCAGACCCCGGCCGAGCGAGCGCGCTACGATGACACCACCAAATGCATCCTCTGCGCCTGCTGCACCACCGCCTGCCCCTCTTTCTGGGCCAACCCGAACTTCATCGGCCCGGCCGCCATTGTCAACGCCCACCGCTTTATCTTCGACAGCCGCGACCAGGGCGCAGCCGAACGGCTGACGATCCTCAACAGCCTGCACGGCGTCTGGCGCTGTCGAACGATCTTCAACTGCACCGACGCCTGCCCACGCGATATCGAGGTCACCAAGGCCATCGAAGAGGTCAAGCAGGCTATCCTGCGCGGCGGCGTCTGAAAACAGTGCGGGGAGAGTCAGGGGACTCTCCCCGCACTGGATTCGGGCCCGTTTCTGGCGTCAGCCCTGGCGGAACTGGCGCTCTTTGAGCAGCCCTTCGCGCACGTCCTCCAGATTATCGTACTTGGTCTCGGGGCGCATGATCTTGAGGGCGTGCAGCACCTCCTCCGGTGCCCCTTTCTTCCGGGCGTGCTCCAGGAGCTGCTCCTTCGAGCAGGGGAAGGGCGCGTCCTTAACGTACTCCAGCACCTGATCGATGGTCAGCGCCGGCTTGGCCTTGGCCATGGCTCGTCCTCCCGAGGCTCTCGAATGGTCCCGGAGGCCGGCGCAAAGACCGTGCCAGGCCGCCACCGACCTAAACCGGCTGGAACCCCATGACCCGCAGGAGCTGCCGCACCCCCTCGGCCGAGCGGTGGAGGGCCGCCCGCTCATCCTCGGTCAACGGGATCTCGATGACCTCCTCGACGCCCCCGGCCCCCAGTTTAACCGGCACGCCGATGAAGACATCCCGCAACCCATACTCGCCCTCCAGATAGGTCGAGCAGGGGACGATCCGCTTCTGGTCGAGGACGATGGCGTCGACCATCTCGGCGATGGCCGCCGAGGGGGCGTAATAGGCGCTGCCGGTCTTGAGCAGCTGCACGATCTCCTCGCCCCCCTTGCGCGTCCGCTCGACCAGCCGGGCGATGGTGTCGGGCGGCAGCAGCTGCGGCAGCGGGATGCCCCCCACGGTGCAGTAGCGCGGGAGCGGCACCATGGCCTCACCGTGCCCGCCGAGCACGTAGGCCTGGACGTCGCGCGGCGAGACGCCCAGCTCGCGGGCCACAAAGGTGCGGAAGCGGGCGGTGTCCAGAATGCCAGCCATTCCGACCACCCGCTGCTTGGGAAAGCCGCTCACCTTGTAGGCCAGATAGGCCATGGCGTCCAGCGGGTTGGTGACCACCAGCAGGATGCAATCCGGCGAGTACTGGACCGCTCGCTCGACCACACTCTGAACGATCTTCTGGTTGGTCAGGACCAGATCCTCGCGGGTCATCCCCGGCTTGCGGGGCACCCCCGAGGTGATGATGACGATGTCGGAGTTGGCGGTCGGGGCATAATCGTCGTGGGTCCCGATGAGCCGCGTGTGGTAGCCCACCACCGGTCCGGCCTCTTCGATATCGAGGGCCTTGCCGGCGGCGATCCCCTCGACCACATCCACCAGGACCAGGTCGGCGTAGTCGCGCTCAGCCAGCCGCTGGGCCGTGGTCGCCCCGACGGCCCCGGCGCCGATGATGGTGATCTTCTTGCGCATAGTCCCCCTCGTAACCGAATCTCTCCCCTCAGGCCCGGGCCTCGGCGGCGGCCAGTTCGCGGTAGCGGGCGATGACCGCGTCGGCCATCTCGGCGGTGCCCACCGCCGTCGGGTCGTCGGGCCGTGGCTTGAGGTCGTAGGTGACGTACCTCCCCTCGGCGATCACGTCGGCGATGGCCTGTTCGACCCGGCGGGCCACGGCGTGCTCGCCCAGCCACTGCAGCAGCATCACCCCGCAGAGGATCATCGCCGTCGGGTTGGCCTTGTTCTGACCGGCGTACTTGGGGGCGCTGCCGTGGATCGGCTCGAAGACCGCCGCCTCGTCGCCGATGTTGGCCCCGGGCGCGATGCCCAGTCCGCCGACCAGCCCGGCCGCCAGGTCAGACAGGATGTCGCCGTAGAGGTTGGGCATCACCAGCACGTCATAGAGTTCGGGCTTCTGGACCAGTTGCATGGCCATGTTGTCCACGATGCGGTCCTCGAAGGCGATGTCCGGGTAGCCGGTCGCCACCTCCTGAGCCACCCGCAGGAAGAGGCCGTCGGTGTACTTCATAATGTTGGCCTTGTGGACCGCCGTGACCTTCCGACGCCCGTGGCGCCGGGCGTACTCGAAGGCGAAGCGCACGATCCGCCGCGAACCGTAGTCAGAGATAGCCTTGATGCTGATGGCCGTGTCCGGGCGCAGACGCGGCGCCCCCAGCTCGACCAGCAGGTCGATCAGGCGCTGGGTCTCCGGCGCGCCGGCGTCGAACTCGATGCCGGCGTACAGATCCTCGGTGTTCTCGCGCACCACCACGAGATCAACGTTCTCATAGCGCGAGCGGACGCCTTTGTAGTACTTGCAGGGGCGGAGATTGGCGTACAGATCCAGGGCCTGCCGCAGCGCCACATTCACGCTGCGGAAACCCGTCCCGACCGGCGTGGTGATCGGCCCCTTCAGCGCCACCTTCGTCCGGCGGATCGAGTCCAGGACAGCGTCGGGCAAGGGCGTCCCGTACTTCTCGAGCGCCACCATCCCCGCCTCGACGACCTCCCATTCGAAGGGCAGGCCGGTCGCCTCCAGCACCCGGCGGGCGGCGGTCGTCACCTCGGGCCCGATGCCGTCGCCGGGGATGAGCGTCACACGGTAGGCCATCCTCTCCCTCCTTCCCTCAGGGTATGAAGAGTCGGTGATAGTCCGCCAGCGTATAGCGGGACTGGGGCGGACGGTGCTGAACCGCCCGGGCGATGAGGCGGATCGTCCGCTGAACCGCCGTCGCCTTGTCCGGCACGCTGGGGTCTTTCTGCAGAATCGTGTTCAGGCCATAGCAGTCAGCCGCCCGGTAGAGGACCTCGAACAACGCGAACTCCTCGCGCAAACTGTCCGGGATGTCCGGCTGGGCCCAGAACAGCCGGGCGACCGGCGCTCCCCGCTGCCGCGCCTGCGCCTCCAGCGCGGCGATCCACTGTCGCTCCTGGACGTCGTCCACCGCCCGGTAGGCGTTGTAGGCCACCTCGCGTTTCTTCTCCGGCGTCTCGCCGATAAGGAGCCGCCCGATGAACTCCTCTGGCGATAACCGTTCCAGGACCACCGGGTCGTCGAAGTCACGCCGCAGGAGAAAGACGCTGCGCAGCGGCACCGGCTCCAGCGGATCGGTGTAGACCCGCTCTCGCCCCAGCACCTGGGTAATATCCAGCATCGCCCGGGCGTTGTCAAACGCAAAAAGCCGGGCCAGCACCTCCCGCAGACGCTCTTCCGGCATGGCCTGAAAGAAGGCCCGCATGGCCGGCGGGCTGGCGGTCCGCAGATGGGTCACCAGGTCGTCGAGCGTCGCCCGGTGGGCGGCCAGAAACGCCGGTGTGACCAGGGGCACGTTCTCCAGTTTCGACCGCAGAATCTGGTAGGCGCTCTCCGGAAAACTCTCGACCAGGTTGGTCCGCAGATAGAAGAGCTTCTCGGAGATGTAGGCGTAGGCGACGATGGGAGCCCGCGGATCGAGCGCCTCAAGCGAGCACTCGACCAGCCGGTTCGCCAGGGTGAGCCCGCGCAGCCGTCCGCGCCCTCCGGGGTGCTCGGCCAGCCACCGGAAGCAGCGGTAGCCACGGACCGGCGGCCCTCCCTCCGGGACGATCTCGACCGGCGCCAGGCGCTCGCCATCGCGCCGGGCCAGCGTGTAGTGGATGTAGACCCAGTCGTCGGAGTGGAACCGTGCCCCCGGCACCGCCATCAGCCCGTAGGAACTGGTCGACTTGCCGGTGCCGGTCGGGGCGATATAAAGGACACCCTGGCCGTTCAGCGCCACACAGGCCCCGTGGACCGAGTGGATGCCATACTCGTCCGCCAGGATCCGGCCGACCGCCCCCAGGACCCAGCTCTTGAGCTGGCCGTAGTAGGCGGTGTTGAAGAAGACAATGGTGTTCCGAGCCCGGCTGTAGTAGGCGGCCTCAGGCTGACCGGGCACCCGCACCAGGGCATAGACGGTAACCCGCGGCGTGAGATCGGGCGGCTGGCCGGTGGCGGCCCGCCACTCGGCTGGACTGTACCAGTTCTCGTCCCAGAAGTCGGCCAGGTGCGGGCTGTTGGTCCAGACCCGGACGGTGACCCCGTGGATCACCGCCAGCCGCTCGACCGGCGGCTGACCAGCCGCCCCGTCGCGCAGAAAGGCCCGGGCGGTCTGGAGCAGGGCCTCCCGGCGTGGTGGGTCGGCGTCGAGGTTTTTATCGTAATAGGCGGTCCGGCTCTTGGTCCGGGTGATCGTGTTCGAGAGACCGAGGTCGTTGGCCGTCCACTCGACCGCGTCGTCGGCAGGCGGCGGGGGAAAATAAAAGAGGGTCTCCTGCGTGGCCACCATCGGTGCGCTCCTGACGGCTGGCTGACAACGGCAGCCGATCTCCCCTCTATGTTACACCATCCCCCACAGAGCGCGTAAGAGGGCCAGGCAGGCTACGGCTCCACCCCGGATCACGCCCGGAGAAGCCCTCGCTCCGACCGTGACTGTCCCACAGGCGGTGGGTAGGGGACTGGACAAGACGGGGCAGACTCTCCTGGAATAAAGGCAGCACATCACCACACCCCAGGAGGCCT
>CACRXC010000151.1_pt1 | contig 20672 bp, 16 predicted proteins | sample 5377091 | NCBI WGS metagenome assembly CACRXC01 (sample SAMEA6061845, study PRJEB28556) | metagenome | reverse complement strand
GGCAGGCCTCCTGGGGTGTGGTGGTGTGTTACCTGTATTCCAGGAGAGTCTGCCCCGTCTTGTCCAGTCCCCTACCCACCACCTGTGGGACAGTCACGGCGAGCCCAGGGAGACAGTCTGCCGGGCTCGCCTAACGGCCCGCCGGGATATAGATCAGCCCCAGCAGGGCCCCGAAGAGCAGATGGAGGCCCAGGCTGAAGAGAGCCGGACGGGCCGACCCGCTCAGTCGGCCAAAGACCCCCATGCCCAGCATCGGCATTGCCACCAGCATCGCCAGCCCCAGCCAGACCAGCACCCCAAAGAGCAGACCGCCCAGCACATCGCCCCAGACCGTCCGGGTCGGGATCCCCAGCCAGGGCAGCCCCGGCCAGACCCAGGCGGCGTAGGCCAGCCCCAACAGCGCGCTGTCCAGTAGATGAAAGATCAGCCCCACCACCCACCAGCCCGGCTTCTCGCCGCCGATGTACTGCAGGCCAGTGTGACCGAAATCCAGCCGCATCAGCCCGAAGACCGCCTCGACCCAGTAGGTCGCCAGCGCCATTACGTAGCCGGCCACCACCCCGGCCAGGACCGCCAGCCAGAACTCGACCCCCGCCCACATCTAGCCCCCCTCCAGCGGGTCCCAGGACTGGTCCGGCGGCCGCTGCTCCAGCCAGACATCGCCGGCGACCTCGACCCGGCTGGCCAGGCCCTCACCGACGGCCGACAGCCGCACCGTCCGGCCGAAGAGCGCCAGCCCCTCAAGAGTGAAGGCCGGCAGCCAGGCCGGCAGGGTGGGGGCGACCACCAGCGTCTGCCGCGCAGGGTCGGGCTCCAGCCCCAGGATCACCCGCAGCAAGAGGAGAATGCTCCCCGCCGCCCAGGCCTGGGGACGGTTGGCCTCGACATAGGGCACCGGTATCGCCCCCGGCTCCCGGGCCACGCCGGCGAAGAGCTCGGGCAGGGAGAACCGCTCGTAACACCAGGCGACGTCGAAGATCCCCTCCACGATCCGGAGGGCCTCGCGCCAGTATCCGTAGCGCTTGAGCCCCAGCGCGATGAGCGCGTTCTCGTGCGGCCAGACCGATCCCCGATGGTAGGAGACCGGCGAGTAGGCCGGATGCTGACAGCTGAGGGTGCGCAGACCCCAGCCCGAGAAGAGGTCAGGCGCCAGCAGCCGGCGCGCCAGACGCGCCGCCCGCGCCGGCGGCACGATCCCCGACCAGAGCAGATGGCCGGCGTTGGAGACCACACTGGCGATCGGCCGCTTCTGAGCGTCGAGTCCGAAGGCGTAGGTCTCCTCGTCGGGCAGCCAGAAATGCTCGTTGACGTGCTCAGCCAGCGCCCGCGCCCGCTGCCGGTAGTCGTGGGCCTCGGCCGGCCGGCCGAGGAGATCAGCGATCTGGGCCAGCCGGCGCAGGGCGTCGTAGTAGTAGCCCTGAACCTCACAGAGGGCAATAGGGGGGTCCACCGGTCGACCGTCAGGATAGACCACCGCATCGCCGCTATCCTTCCAGCCCTGGTGACGGTAGCCGCGGGGTGAGCGTGTCTGGTACTCGACCAGGCCATCGCCGTCGCGGTCGCCGTACTGCCGGGCCCAGGCCAGGCAGGCCGCCGCAGTCGGGTAGAAGCGCTCCAGCAGCGCGCGGTCGCCGGTGAAACGATAGGCCTCGTGGAGAAGGATCACGTACAGGAAAGGGGCGTCCACCGTGCCGTAGTACAGCGGCCGGTGGGGAATCCGTCCCAGGGTCGCCAGCTCACCCCGGCGCAGCTCGTGGGGGATCCGGCCGGGCTCCTCATCGGTCCAGTCGTCAACCCGGCGACCCTGCAGCGCGGCCAGGTGGGTCAGGACCGCCCGGGCGATCCGCGGGTCCAGCGTCAGACACTGGTAGGCGGTGATCAGGGCGTCGCGGCCGAAGAGGGTGGCGTACCAGGGGATCCCGGCGGAGGGGATCCACCCTTCGGGCCCCTCGATCAGGCGCAGCGACACAAGATCGGCGACGGCCTGCTGGTAGCAGGCGGCGACCGGCTGGACCGGGGTCTCCAGCCGGGTGCCAGAGGCCACGCCGGGCGACGAGAAGACTGCCCGGGGAGCTGGACGCTCGCTGGCAACGGTCAACGCCGTCGCGCAGCGCCAGACCGCGCCCGGCGTCAGGTCCAGCCGGAAGAGGAGGGTGCCCAGACCGTGGATCGGCCGGGTCGGGCACTCCTGGATCCGGTAGCAGACCCGCCGCTCGAAGGGGCCTCTGCGATAATGCAGGTGGAGGGTGGCCGTCTCCGGCTCCCAGCGGACCTGAGCCAGCCGTGGCGGGATGCGCTCCAGCCCCCGGACCTCGAAGATATCGGCGAAATCGCTGTCAAGCGTCAGGACCAGTGTCAGAGCCCGCGGATGGCCGCTGTGGTTGACGATGCGGATCTCCTCACGGAGCTCCTCGGCGATCTCCCGATGGACCATCAGCAGCAGACTGTTCTCCGGGATCGGGCGGGCCGGCGTGCCCAGACGTGGGTTGGTGTAGGTGAGGAGCAGCGTCGTCGCCGACGGCTGGTCGGCGCCCAGAAAGCGTGGCGACTGCCCGCCCAGCGTCAGCCGGTAGAGGGAGAGGCAGCGGGTATCCTGGACGAAGAGGCCGGTTCGCCCCTCGCCGATCCAGCCGTGCAGGTCGGTCACCATCACCGTGTCGCGGTCGTAAATCACCCGGTACCGCGGTGTCAGGAGCAGCGGCATCACTCGCCTTCGTCCGCCTCCAGATCAGCCCCTGTCGCCGGATCGGCGCACCCCCACTGTCAGCCAGCCGACAGCACCATCGCCGACGGCGTCCGATCTTTTCCGCGGGTGGTGTTCACCGCTGCAAGATCAGGGCCCGGGGACCGGCGGGGGGCGCGGCCAGCCCGCTTTTGACGCCCGGCTGGCCCTGTGGTATTATCGGCGGTGGCCGGCACCACGAATCGCCGCCATGGAGAGGAGCAGATGCGCCTCAGCGTTCCCGTTTCGGCCCCGCGCACCTCGGTCTGGTGGACCGGGCTGCTCATCGGGGTGGCGACCGGAGTCTTCTCCGGTCTGCTGGGCATCGGTGGCGCGGCCATCCTCATCCCCGGCATGGTCGAACTGCTGGGGCTGAGCCAGCATCGGGCCCATGGCACCTCGCTCCTGGTGATGATCCCGACCGCCGCCCTGAGCGCGGTGGTCTACGCCCTCCATCATCCCCTGGAATGGCGGCTGGTGATCCTGTTCTCGATCGCCAGCATGATCGGGGCGGTCATCGGCGCCCGATTGATGGTGCGTGTCCCGGCGCCGACCCTCAAGCGGCTCTTCGGCCTCTTTCTCCTGCTCGTCGCGCTGCGTATGTTGATTGGCTAAGGAGACCGCGATGATCGACCTCCGCCTTGTCGGCGAGATCCTGCTGGGGCTGGTGGCCGGCCTGGCCAGCGGTCTTCTGGGGATCGGCGGCGGCCAGATCCTCATTCCCGGCATGGTCTTTCTCTTCGGCTACGACCAGAAGGTGGCCCAGGGAGTCTCCCTGGCCTTCATCGTGCCGACCGCCCTGGCCGGCGCCCTGACCCACTGGCGCAAGGGGAACGTCGCCCCGCGCGTGGCCCTGGCCATTATTCCCGGCGCTCTGGTCGGCGGCTTCGTCGGGGCGATCCTGGCGCAGGGACTGGACAGCACCACCCTCCGGCGGCTCTTCGGTCTGTTCCTGCTGTATATGAGTCTACGGATGATCGCCCCGTCCTTCTGGACGCGCCTCTGGCACCGGCTCCGCCGGATCTGACCGCCCCTTCCGCGTCAAGAGTCCACCGCGAGGCTCAGCCTCGCCACGAGCATGTCCGCCGCTGGCCCGCGCCCGGCAGTTTCGTCGGGCGCGCTGGCCCGCACCGATGCCAGCGCTGGCCAACGGGCCCACGGATCTCCGGCCGGGAGTCCTCCGCCGATCACGGTCGCGCGAAAGGTCAGCCGCGAAGAGATCCCGCCGAAGGGGAGGGACCCGAGATCTTCTCTTCCGCACCGGACCGTGCTACAGTGAAGGCCGACCGTCGACGAACGGCTACCCCGTCCAGCGAAGCCCTCCCGGGGCCGGACGGGATGCTACAGCAGCCTGCCAGAGGAGGTGCGTGATGGGGATCCGGTTAGGGGTGCACAAGTGGAGCTTTCCGGCGGCCAGTTGCCGGGAGGCGGCGCAGCTGGCTCGGGCCCTGGGCTTCCGCTATCTCGACCTGGGCAACGCCCCCGACCTCGACCCGCTGGTCATCGCCCAGGACCCGGAGCGGGCGGCTGAGCGCTTCCAGGCCCTCCAGGCCGAGACCGGCATCCAGTTTGTCGACTGCTTCCCCCAGTGGCCGGCCGACCCCTTCGCCACCACCCATCCTGACCCGGCGGTCCGGGCCGAGATCCGCCGGATGGTTCAGGGGATGCTGCGCTTCGCCCAGACGCTGGGGCTTTCCGGGCTCACCCTCTCGCCGGGGCGCCGCTGGCCGGGCGAGCCCTTCCAGGCGGTCTTCCAGCGGGCGGTGGACGAACTGCGCTGGGCGGTCGAGGCCGGCCAGGCGCGGGGGGTGGCGGTGCGGATCGAGCCCCACATCGAGAGCGTGGCCTGGACGCCGGAGCTGACGCTCGCGCTGCTGGCCCAGGTGCCGGGGCTGGGGCTGACGCTGGACCACTCCCACTTCGTCTTCCACGGCCTCGTCTACGAGGACATCGCGGTCCTGCACCCCTACGCCACCCACTGGCACGCCCGCCAGGCCCGCCCCGGGGCAGCCCAGGCCCGCTTCGCCGAGGGGACCATCCCCTTCGACCGGATCTTCCAGGACCTGCAGGCCCAGGGCTACGGGGGCGTGGTCTGCCTGGAGTACGTCCACGGAGCCTGGATGGGCCAGGACAACGTCGATTGTCTGACCGAGACCATCCGGCTGCGCGACTTCCTGCTGACCTGGGGAGGGGAGGTCTGAGATGGCGCGGATTGTGGACCTGCGGGCCTACGTGGTCCAGAGCGGGCAGGGCGACTACCACGCCCAGGGGCCCGGCCACTGGCTGGTGGACAGCCCCATCGCCACCCCGATGGGGGTCTATCCGGCCTACCGGACCAGCCGGACGGCCTGGGGGATCGATGTGCTCAAAGGGGTGCTGGTGGAGGTGGAGACCGACACCGGGCAGGTGGGGATTGGGCTGAGCACCGGCGGGGAGCCGGCCTGCTTTCTCATCGAGCGGCATTTCCGGCGCTTTGTGGTGGGGCAGGACCCGCGTGATATCGAGCGGCTCTGGGACCAGCTGTGGCGGGCCAGCCTCCCCTATGGGCGCAAGGGGCTGGCGCTGCACGCGATCAGCGCGGTGGACCTGGCGCTCTGGGATGTGCTGGGCCAGCTCCGCGGGGAGCCGGTCTACGCCCTCCTGGGGGGCCGGACCAAAGAGCGGCTGGCGGTCTACGCCACCACCCCCAAGCCCCAGGTGGCCCGGGCGCTGGGGTTCTGGGGGGCCAAGGTGCCGTTGCCGCACGGGCCTGCCGAGGGGGTGGAGGGCTTGCGGCGGAATCTGGCGGTGCTGGCGGAGGCGCGGGCGGCGGTGGGGGAGGACTTCCCGCTGATGGTGGACTGCTATATGGCTCTCACGGTGCCCTATGCCATCGAGCTGCTGCGGGGGCTGCGGCCGGTGGGGCTGACCTGGCTGGAGGAGCCGCTTCTGCCTGACGACTATGACGGGCTGGCCCAGATCAAGGCGGCGGTGCCGGAGGTGGTGCTGGCCACCGGGGAGCACGAGTACACCCGCTACGGGTTTCGGGAGCTCATCGCCCGGCGGGCGGTGGGGGTGCTGCAGCCGGACCTGACCTGGGTGGGCGGGGTGACCGAGGGGCGGCGGATCGCCGCCCTGGCGGCGGCCTACGACCTTCCGGTGATTCCCCACGCCGGGGGCGTGTTCAGTTACCACTTCTGTCTGGCCACCCCGAACTGTCCGCTGGCCGAGTACGTGATGATGGCCCCGCAGGCCGACCGGGTGGTGCCGACCTATGGCGGGCTGCTGCAGGGCGAGCCCCTGCCCGAAAACGGGGAGGTGCGGCTCCCGGACCGGCCCGGCTGGGGTGTGACGGTCGACCCCACCGCCCCCCTCGTCCGCCCGTATCCGGAAGGCCAGCCCGCCTCCCGGCCGGAGCGCGCCTGATCCTCTCCCCGCGCCTGGCGCTCCACCAGACACCCGGCTGTTCCGGGCTTCGGGCCCCGGACCGCCCTTCCTGGCTCAGCGCCAGCCTCCCTGGCCAGCCGGCCCCCGGATCGGCTATAGTGGAAGACGCGATGCAGCTCACTCTCCCCGCACTCGCCGGTCTGCTGGCCGCGCTGGCCGTCTACGCCCGCTACATCGAGCCCGCCCGTCTGGTGGTGCGTCACCACCGGCTCGCCCTGCCTGACTGGCCCGCCCCCTTCGACGGCCTGACCCTTCTCCATCTCTCGGACCTCCACGTCCGGGCCGGCGACCGCCGGCAGATCGCCCTGGTTCAGCGCGCCGCCAGTCTGCCCGCCGATCTGGTCTGCCTGACCGGCGACTTCGTCGAAGAGCTCACCGACCTTCCGGCCTGCCTGCAGGCGCTGGCTCCCCTGGCCGGGCGCCCCCATGTCTACGCGGTGCTGGGCAACCACGATTACGATCCGCTCGACCATCCCCCCAAGTGGGGACGTCCACGAATCGGCCGCCCGCCCACCTACTCGACCCGCCCCTGGCCCCGGCCCGCCGCCTTCCAGGCCGACCTCCTAGCCGACGCCCTGCACGGCCTGGGCATCCAGGTCCTCCGCAACCAGGCCCGTCCGCTGGAGCGGGCCGGCGCCCGGCTCTGGCTGGCCGGGGTCGAAGACCCCGACTCCGGTCGGGCCAACCTGGCCCGAGCCCTGGCCGGCATTCCGGCGGGCGAACCGGTGCTGCTCCTCAGCCACTCGCCGGACCTCTGGCCGCAGGCCCGCTGCGCCGGCATCCGCCTGACGCTCTCCGGCCACACCCACGGCGGCCAGGTCCGCCTGCCCGTGATCGGCGCCCTGACCACCAACACCGCCCTCCGCCTCCCGCGACCCCACGGCCTCTTCTGGTGGGACGGCGGCGCTCTCCACATCAGCGCCGGGCTGGGCGGCACCACCCGTCTGCGCTTCCGCTGCCCGCCCGAGGCCACCCTGCTTATCCTCCAGGCGGCCGCCCCGTAAAGCCCCTGCCCTCTGCCGGCGCGCTCGGCTGCCACAGGCAGTCGCCCGACAAGCCTGTCTTGCCCGGCCGGGATAGCGCCCGCGCCTTGCGACCGGCCGCACCGCCTGCTATCATAGGCACCAGCATCTGCCGAAGGTGGCTGCGGTGGCGGGTCACGCCGGGACATTCCACCAGCGTCTGGCCGAGGCCCTGAACTCGTCCACGCTGTCGCTCGCCCTCGACCGCGCCCTCCCGACCTTCCGCCAGCGCCGGGCCCTGGCCTTTCAGGGAGAGGACTTTCCGGCTCTCCAGGCCGACCTGGCCGCCCGTCGGGCCCAGCACGTCGCCCAGATTCCGGACCTGCTGGAGCGCTTCCAGCAGGCCGCGGAGCGCGCCGGCGCCGTCGTCCACCGGGCCCGCGACGCCGCCGAGGCCTGCGCTCTCGTCGGCGATCTGGTGGAGCGCTACGGGGTCCGGCTGGTGGTCAAGAGCAAATCGATGGTCACCGAAGAGGTGGGGCTGAACGCCTATCTCAGCGCCCGCGGGGTCCAGGTCGTCGAGACCGACCTGGGCGAGTTCATCGTCCAGCTGGCCCAGGAGCACCCCTCGCATCTTCTGGCGCCGGCCCTGCACAAGACGCGGGAGGAGATCGCCCGTCTCTTTTCGGCCCTAGCCGGCCGGGAGATCCCGCCCGAGATCCCCCAGCTGGTCGCCTTCGCCCGCGACCACCTGCGCCGCTTTTTCATCGAGGCCGGCATGGGGGTCTCGGGCGCCAACATCGCCATCGCCGAGAGCGGGACGCTGGTCATTCTCGAGAACGAGGGCAACGCCCGGCTGGTGACCACGCTCCCCCCGGTCCACGTCGCCCTGGTCGGGCTGGAGAAACTGGTCCCCACCCTCGACGACGCCACGGCCATTCTCAAGCTCCTCTCGCGCAGCGCCACCGGCCAGCCGATCTCGACGTACATCTCCTTCATCACCGGCCCGAGTCGGAGCGCCGATATCGAACTCTCGCTGACCACTGGCGTCCACGGCCCCAAAGCCGTCCACATCATCTTCGTCGACAACGGCCGCACCGCCATGCGCGACGACCCGGAGTTCCGGGCCGCCCTTCAGTGCATCCGCTGCGGAGCCTGCGCCAACGTCTGCCCCGCCTTCCAGGAGGTCGGCGGCCATATCTTCGGGCACATCTACACCGGCCCCATCGGCCTGGTGGTCACTCCCTTCCACCACGGACTGGAGCACATCAGCGATCCCCAGCGCCTCTGCCTCGGCTGCAACACCTGCGATACGGTCTGCCCAGCCGGTATCCCCCTGGCCAGCCTCATCCTCTCCCTGCGCGAACGGGTGGTGGCCCGGAAAGGACTGCCGCTGCCGAAAAGACTGGCCCTCGACGCCCTGGCACAGCCGGCCCTCTTCGACCGGCTGTTCACCCTGGCCAGCTGGCTCCAGCGGCCGTTCACCGACGGGCCCTACCTGGCCCGTCGGCCCCTCGACCACCTGACCGCCTGGCGCCGCCTGCCAGCGCTGAATCCCCGCCCGCTGCGGCGCCGGCTGCCGGCGGTTCTGGAGCCGCTGGCGCCGCTCATTCCCGGCAGCCAGGCGGAAGGGCTGACCGTCGCCTATTTTGCCGGCTGTCTGACTGACCGGCTCTTCCCGGCCAGCGGCGAGGCGCTGGTCCAGGTGCTGCGGCGCCTCGGCTGCCGGGTCCTCTTCCCGGCTGGCCAGCACTGCTGCGGCCTCCCGGCCGTCAACGCCGGGGCCAGGGAGCACGCCCGGCGTCTGGCCCAGCAGACGATCCAGGTCCTGGAGGCCGTCCCGGCCGACTACATCGTCAGCGGCGCGGCCAGCTGCGTTGTCTCGGTCCGGCAGGACTACCCGCGTCTCTTCGCGGATGCGCCCGACTGGCAGGACCGGGCCCGCCGGGTGGCCGCCCGCCTCCTCGACTTCACCCACTTCCTGACCGAGGTCGCCCGCCTTCCGGCCGGGAGCCTGGCCGCCGGGCCGCGCTGGACCGTCACCTACCACGACTCCTGCCAGTCCCACCACTGCCTGCGCCTGACGCACGAGCCCCGCTGGATCATCCGGGAGGTTCTGGGCCTGGATCTGGTGGAGATGCCGGAGTCGTCCGCCTGCTGCGGCTTCGGCGGATCGTTTTCGCTGGAGTTCCCCGAGGTCTCGGCCCGGATCCTCCAGCGGAAACTCCAGGCTATCGCCGCCACCGGCGCCACGACCGTGGTGGCCGACAATCCTGGCTGCCTGATGCAGATCCGGGGAGGACTGGCCGCCGCCGGCCAGCCGGTCCAGGTGCTTCACCTGGCCGAACTGGTCGCCCGGCGTCTGACGGCCGTGGTCCCCCCACCGTCCACCTAGGCTCCGGGTGGACGCCGTGTTCCACCCGATGCTCTAACAACACCGGGCCCGACAGGGCCCGCGGCTCTGGGTGAGAACGTCCGTGACACGCGCCGCCGTCCTGGCACTGGTCAAACGGAACGGGACCGTCGACAGCCGTCACTGGGGACACATCGTCGTGGCCGAGTCCACCGGCCGCTGGCTGGCCGTCGGCGACGCCACCACCCCGGTCTTCGCCCGCACTTCCGCCCACGCCCTCCACTGTCTGCTCCTTATCAGCAGTGGGGCCGCCCAGCGGTTCGGCCTGGAGAGCAGCGAACTGGCCGCCCTGACCGGGAGCCATCCCGGCAGCCTGCTCCACACCGGCCTGGTCCGCCAGGTCCTGGCCAAGGGCGGTATCGGCCCCGACGACCTGGCCGGTCACCTCACCTCCAGCCTGGACCTGGAGGGGATGCTCACCCCTGGTCCGGGCGACGCGCCCGACCTGGCCGGCTGTGCTGGCAAGCACGCGGCCTTCCTCTTACTCTGTCGCTACCTGGGCTATCCGTTCCAGGGCTACTGGCGTCCGGGCCACCCGGTCCAGCGCCTGGTCCGCGAGCGGCTGGCGGCCGAGGCCGGGCTGCCGGCGCGCCGCCTGGCCGTCGGTCTGGCCGGCTGCGGCCTGCCGATCTACGCCCTGCCCCTTCAGAATCTGGCCCGCTTCTACGCCCGTCTGGCCAGTCCGGGCCAGGCGGCGGTCCAGACCCTGCAGATGGCGGTGGGCCGCCATCCCTACCTGGCTCTCCCTAACCAGCCGCTGCTGGCCCACCTGGTCGAGGTGACCCAGGGGCGGATTCTCCCCCTGGTGGCCCGCGAAGGGCTCTGCGGTCTGGTTGTGCCCGGCCAGGGCATCGGCATCGCCATCAAGGTCGACGACGGTAGCCCGCGCGCCCTGCTGGCGGTCGTCCCCGAGGTGCTGCGTCAGCTCGGTCTGCTGAGCGCCGGCGAGCAGACCGCCCTGGCCGAGCGGACCAGCCCCTACATTCACAGCGGACGCGGTGAGATCCTCGGCATGGTGCAGGCGGCCTTCCAGCTGACGCCGGATCCCGCTAGCGCCCGCACCACCGCGTCTGCCGGCGTCCGACAGCCCGGCTGAGCGCCTGGTAACAGGCCGCGACCTGGGCCGCCACCACCGGCCAGCCCAGATGGGCCACGCTGGCCCGGGCCGCCCCGGCCAGCTGCGCGCGCAGAGCGGCATCGTCCAGCAGCCGCTCGATGGCCTCGGCGAACGCCTGTGGACAGCGCCAGGGGACCAGCAGGCCGTTCTCTCCATCCCGGACGATGCTCGGCAGCCCCCCAACGCGCGAGGCGACGACCGGCGTACCGCAGGCCAGGGCCTCGGCCGCCACCAGCCCGAAACTCTCGTAGTGCGAGGGGACGACGCAGAGGTCGGCGGCGCTGTAGTAGCGGGGCAGGTCGGCGTGGGGCACCGCCCCCAGGAACCGCACCGGACCGAGCACTCCCAGCGCCTCGGCCAGCGCCCGGTACTGCCGGTGCAGAGGATCGTCGGGATCGCCGCCCACCACCAGCACCCGCAGCCGCTGACGCTCGCGCAGGAGCCCCACCGCCTTGAGCAGCAGCTCGAGCCCCTTGACCGGATCCATCCGGCCGACGAAGAGCAGCACCTCGTCCGCCGGATCCAGCCCACCGATCATCTGCCGGGCTGCCGGCCGCTCGAGCGGTCGGAACCGCTCGAGGTCGACCCCACCGGGAATGACCCGGATGCTCTGGCAGGCCCCACCGTAGAGGTCAGCGATGGCCTGGCGCTCGTGCTCGGTCGCCACCACCACCCCATCGGCCGTCTGCAGCACCCGTCGCTCGACCTGCAGACGCAGCGGGCTCTCCTGCACCCCGTAGCGCGCCCGCTCCTTGAGCAGCGCCAGGGTGTGGAACATCACCAGGTGGGGCACCCCCCAGCGGCGGGCCAGGTGCATCCCCACCCAGGCGCTCAACCAGTAGTGGCTGTGGACCAGGTCGTAGGCCAGACCCTCCGCCGTGGCGAACTGCTCGATCTGGCCCAGCAGAGCGGGCAGATAAACATGGGCGGTGTCCCTGGGGAGCGGCCCCATCGGCCCGGCCGGAAGCGAGACCACCCGCACCCCCGGCGCCAGCGCCACCACCGAGGCCGTCTCCGGCGCCAGCCGGCGGGTGAAGATGTCCACCAGCACGCCCCGCCGCCCCAGATGCCGGGCCAGCTCGCGGACATAGAGCTGGAGACCCCCGGCCTCACCCCGACCGGGAGCCGCCAGCGGGCTCCCGTGGGCACAGATCATCGCCACCCGCACGTGCCGTTCTCCTCCTCGCCCGGCGGGAGCTGACCGACCACCAGCCGATAGAGCGGACGGTCCACACCCCCCAGGTCGTATTTGTAGGGCTCCCGCCCGCGCAGGAAGTCGAAGACCTCTTTCCCCCGCGCGATAGCATCCTGGATACAGAACGCCTTGAGCAAAAGCCCCACGCTCAACCGACCATAGGCCGGGTCGTAGCCGCTGTTGTAGAGCCAGACTTCGCCCGGCAGCTCGAAGCAGTAGGCGGTGGCCACCCGCAGCCCGTCCAGCTCGAGGAAATACAGGCGGACCAGCCCCTCCGGGGCCAGCAGCGCGGTCATCTCCCGGAAGAAACGCTCCATCGGCGGCGTCATGAAGGCGGCCTTCTCCGGGGTGCTCTGGCGGTGGAGGCGGATGAAATCGTCCATGGCCGGAAGGGGATCAGACGCCGCGTACCAGTGCACCGTCCCACTGCCGTACAGCCGCCGCAGCTTCCGCCGCAGCTCGTGCCGGTCCTTCTTGGTCAGGCCGGCCAGATAACTCTCGAAATCGCGCGGCAGCCGCAGCCGGGGACAGACGTCCTCGACTATGGTCTGGACCGGCCAGTCAAAGCGGGTCGCCAGCTCGGGCAGATAGCGCAGCGTCGGCGAATCCGGCTGCAGACAGTGCAGATCCAGCCCGCGCCAGCCCTGCGCCCGGGCATAGGCCAGAACCTCGGTGAAGAAGGCCTCCTCGCAGCCAGGCCGGACCAGAAAATCGAGGTAGTCGGCCACCGCTGTGCCCCCGATGAACAGGGCGACCCCGTCCCGGACCATCAGCGGGGCCAGACCGACCAGCCGCCCGGCCTGGCGCATCGTCAAAAGGTGCAGCGCCCACCCCTGACCGAAATGCCGCCACCAGAGCGACTGCCAGTCCCAGCGGGAGAAGAGTGTCGCCGACGGGCACTGCGTCCAGAGCCGCTCCCACTCCGTCGCCAGCCCGTCAAAGGTGTGGACAGGACTCACCTCCACCGAACAGGCGCTTGGCGTCACGCTTCCCTCTCCGGCTCTTGCTGCGGTTACCTGATTGTACCACGGCCGTCGGGGAGTGGCCATCCCAGTGGCGTTCCTCGCCGCCCAACGAAAGACCGCGCCTTTCCGTGGGAGACAGCGGTTGCGGCGCTCAGGCGGTCACCACGTGGACCGGCACGCGGTGGACGGCGTTGTTGGCGTAGCCCAGGCGGTTCCAGGACGGACGGAGCGGCTGGCTCTCCCCCCGGACGTCGGTCGCCCGGGCCCAGAGCTCGTACGCGCCCGGCTCGGCCACCTCCCAGTCGAACGTCCAGGGCTGCCAGGCGAAGGGCGAGACCGGCGCGCTGAGGGCAGCAGGGCGCCAGGTCGCGCCCCGGTCGGTGCTGACCTCGACCCGCACGACCGGCACTTCGCCCGACCAGGCCATCCCCCGGACCCGGTGCCGGCCCACCGGCAGGCGCTCACCCGCCGTCGGCCAGGCGATGTGCGACTTCACCCGCAGGCGGGTCAGCGGCGCCACCCCGCCATCGGGGGCGGGATCGAGGACGTAGCGGTCCCTCTGGAACCAGCCGTCGAAGGAGTCGGCCACCACCCGCAACCCCACCAGCCATTTGACCGAGGCCATCCCGTACCAGCCCGGCACCACCAGCCGCAGCGGGAAGCCGTGCTCGGGGGTGAGGGGGGCGCCATTCATCTCGTAGGCCAGCAGCGTCTCCGGCGCCAGGGCCTTCTCCAGCGGCAGACTGCGGCGGAAGTCGAGCTGCGCCCCGACCTCTTTCTCAAAGCCGCCGTCGGCGCCGATACAGACGACCTCGCGGGCCCCGGGCTGGAGCCCGGCCAGGTCGAGAACGGTCCGCAACGGCACGCCCCGCCACTCGGCCGTGCTGACGGCCCCGTAGTGGAACTGCAGCCCCGGGGCCGGCGGCTCAAGCAGCGCCCGGCCGTTCCCCGCGCACTCAAGGGTGGCCGGGAACGCCCGCGCCGGCAGCTGGCGGAGATCCGCCAGCGAGAGCGTCAGCGGCCGCCCGACCAGCCCGTCGACCCGCAACCGCCACTGCTCCGGGGTGAGGTCCGGGATCGGGAAGTGATTGCGGATGTAAAAAAGCGGTGTCGGGGTCAGGAAGTCCTGCTGGGCCGGCAGCGGACACTCCGCCGCCAGGGGATCGGTCTGGAGGACCCGCAGGGCCTGACCGCTGGCGACCGGTTCGGACGTCTGCACCTGAACCTCCTGGGTGGCTGGCCGGGGGATCAGGCCCCCGGCCGCGGACTTACTCGACCCGGACGATGGTCAGCCGGCGGACGCCGGCCGGTGTCTTCACCTCGACCGTCTCGCCACTCCGCCGGCCCAGCACCGCCCGGCCGACCGGCGAGTCGACCGAGATCCGGCCGGCCAGGACGTTGGCCTCGGCGGCGGTCACCAGTGTGAACGTCTGCTCGCCCTCCTCATCGCGCACCGTCACCCGGGAGCCGATGCCGATCGTTCCGGTGGACGGGGCCGCCACCACCTTGGCCCGGGCCAGCGTGCTCTCCAGTTCGGCGATCCGGGCCTCCAGGCGCTCGACCTCGGTCTGGGCCTCCAGGACGGCGGCGCTCTCCGAGCCAGGGCCCACATCGCCCGGCGACTGCTCCCGCGCCCGGCGCAGACGCTCCAGGGCCTCGGCCAGGGCGACGTTCTTGAGGTAGGCCAGTTCCGCGCTGAGCCGCTCTTTCCCTTCCGGTGTCAGGACGATCTCCCGCGATACGCTCATCGGCTCTCTCCCCCTGCCTCCTCGGCACGTCGCTTCAATTATACGGTACGGTGGCAGCCTAGGAGAATAGCCCGCCTCTGTGGTACAATTGGCCCCGGAGAGGCTGGCGGGGCGCAGGGGATTTCTGCGCCCCGCAGATGGCCGTGGACCGGCGACAGGGTGGTGAGAAGGCATGCGGTACAACGCACCCGAGATCGAACGCAAATGGCAGGAGCGCTGGGAAGCCGACCGCCTCTACGAGGCGACCGAACGCAGCGACAAGCCGAAGTGGTACGCGCTGGTGATGTTCCCCTACCCTTCGGGCGATCTCCTGCACGTTGGCCACTGGTACAACTACGGTCCGGCCGATACCCACGCCCGTTTTATGCGGATGCGGGGCTACAACGTTCTCTTCCCCTTCGGGTTCGACGCGTTCGGCCTGCCGGCGGAGAACGCCGCCATCAAGCGAGGGGTCCATCCCCGCACCTGGACGATGCAGAACATCGAGAACATGCGCCGCCAGGTGCGCATGATGGGGGCGACCTTCGACTGGAGCCGGGAGATCATCACCTGCGAGCCCGAGTATTACAAGTGGACGCAGTGGCTCTTCCTGCAGTTCTACAAGCACGGCCTGGCCTACAAGGCCAAGGCCCCGGCCAACTGGTGCCCCAGCTGCCAGACCGTGCTGGCCAACGAGCAGGTCATCGACGGGCGCTGCGAGCGCTGTGAGAGCATCGTCTACCGCCGCGACCTCGACCAGTGGTTCCTGCGGATCACCGCCTACGCCGAGGAGCTGCTCAACTTCGAGGGCCTGGAGTGGCCCGAGAAGATCATCACGATGCAGCGCAACTGGATCGGCAAGAGCCACGGCGTCGAGGTGACCTTCCGGGCCGAGCGTGGCGACCCGATCCCGGTCTTCACCACCCGCCCGGACACGATCTACGGCGTGACCTTCCTGGTCCTGGCCCCGGAGCACCCGCTGGTCCCGGTCCTGACCAGCCACGACCGCCGGGCCGAGGTCGAGGCCTACATCGATATGACCCGCCGCGAAACCGAGATCGAACGGCTCTCGACCGAGAAGGAGAAGACCGGCGTCTTCATCGGCCACTACGCCATCAACCCGCTGAACGGCGAGCGGGTGCCGATCTGGATCGCCGACTACGTCCTTCTGACCTACGGCACCGGCGCGGTCATGGGGGTGCCCGCCCACGACCAGCGCGACTTCGAGTTCGCCCAGAAGTTCGGCCTGCCCGTCCGGGTGGTCATCGCCCCGCCCGGCTGGCAGGGCGAGCCCCTGAGCCAGGCCTACGTCGATGAGGGGACGATGGTCAACTCGGGGCCGTTCGACGGCCTGCCCTCGGCCGAGGCCAAGGAGCGCATCGCCGACCACATCGAGGAGCTGGGCCTGGGCCGGCGGACGGTCAACTACCGCCTGCGCGACTGGCTGATCTCGCGCCAGCGCTACTGGGGAGCCCCTATCCCCATCATCTACTGCCCGCACTGCGGGATGGTGCCGGTGCCCGAGGAGCAGCTCCCGGTCCTGCTTCCGGAGAACGTCGAGTTCCGCCCCACCGGCGAGTCGCCGCTCAAACGCTGCCGGGAGTTCGTCGAGACGACCTGCCCGCAGTGCGGCGCGCCGGCCGAGCGCGAGACCGATACCATGGACACCTTCGTGGACTCGTCCTGGTACTTCCTGCGCTACGTCAGTCCCCACGAGAGCGACCGCCCCTGGGACCCGGAGAAGGTCCGCTACTGGCTGCCGGTCGACCAGTACATGGGCGGGGCCGAACACGCGGTGATGCATCTGCTCTACTCACGCTTCTTTGTCAAGGCGCTCCGCGATATGGGGCTGCTGCACTTCAGCGAGCCCTTCACTCGCCTCTTCAACCAGGGGCTCATCATCTCCGGCGGCGAGAAGATGTCGAAGTCGCGCGGTAACGTGGTCATCCCCGACGACTACGTCCGCCGGCTGGGCGCCGACACCTTCCGGGCCTACCTGATGTTCCTGGGTCCCTGGGACCAGGGTGGCGACTGGAGCGATAAGGGGATCAACGGCATCTACCGCTTCTTCAACCGGGTCTGGAATCTGGTCCTCAACAGCGGGGTCGACCTCCGCCAGAGCCGGCCGGTGGTGGCCGAGACCCCGGCCGAGCAGGACCTGCGCCGGCAGACCCACCGCACGCTGCGCATCGTCACCGAGCACCTGGAGAAGTTCCGCTTCAACACGATGCTGGCCCACCTGATGACCTACACCAGCTACCTCAGCGACCATCAGGCCGAGGTCAAGGGCACCCCGGCCTGGGACGAGGCGATCCGGCTGCTCTTGCTGATGCTGGCCCCGACCGCGCCACACCTGGCCGAGGAGCTCTGGGCCCAGCTGGGTGGCCCCTACAGCATCCACCAGCAGTCCTGGCCGGCCTACGACCCGGACCTGGCCCGCGAGGAGACGGTGACGGTGGTGGTCCAGATCAACGGACGGGTGCGGGAGCGGCTGACCGTGCCGGCAGACACCCCCGAGGCCACTGTCATTGAGATGGCCAAGAACTCGCCCCGGGTCCAGCGCTTCCTGCAGGGAGTGCGCATCGCCAACACGATCTACGTCCCGGGCCGCCTGCTCAATATCGTGACCGACCACCTGTGACGACGCCGGAGGGGCCCCGGCGGCTGGCCCTCTGACCTGGCACCGGTTCGGCGTCGCCGATCACCGCCGGATGGCTGCGACCGGTATTGCGGAGAGAGGACCGGGTCGCACTCAACCGTCGGCGCGGTCGGCGATAGGGCCCCCGCCACGCTGGGTGCGTGGCCCGGCCCGTCGCCCTGTCCAGCCGCGTGCTCGGCGCGCGGGCGCTCGCCTGGCCGCAGCATCCCATTCGCCGGGACGAATACACCGAGCTCCCGCCCGACCTGGCCCTGCTGCGGCCCCGGCCCGACCTCTCCGCCCACCGCACGCCCGGCTCCCGGCGACGTCCCCCTGCTCAGCGCGGTGGCCGGGGCCGCGCCCACCGGCGACCGCGCGGCCAAGATCCCCATGTCCGCCACGGGCCGGGATACCAGAGGTCTGGCTGGTCGACCCGGCGGGTGAAGCGGCGACCAGCCACCGGGAGCCAGGACCCACGGCTCCCATCCGGCCCGTCAGGTCCAGCGGGGCGACCAGGGCGCTCGGCTGGCCTTCCCCGACGGCCGGCTCACTACCGACCAGAGGCGCGGGTAAGACGCCGCCACGGGCACGGCCACCCCCTGGGGCGGTCACTCGACCGGCGCCTGCTCCGCGCCCCGAGCCCGTTCCTGACGCTCCAGAGCGGCGATCCGGGCATCGATCAGGCTGCGGATCGCCAGCCAGAACTCCTTGCGGGCGGCCGTCAGGTGGCGGAAGAACTCCTCCGGGAACATCTGGCGAAAGCGCTCGCGCAACTGCCGCATCTCCAGAATCTCCCCACGGCTGGGCCGCTCGGTCTGGTCCCACTCCTCAGCCATCGCTCCTATCCTTCAGCGCGCACCGCTCACCCCTGACTATATACCGGACGCTCGGCTCCTGTCCAGCCGCCCGCCGACGGCTCCTACCCCAGGGTGCGCAACAGGACAAAATCTCCCCCGCCAACCACCGGCAGCCGCTCCCCGGTCGTCAGCAGGTAGAGCCCGGCGATGAGCCGGTAGGTCCCGCCCGGCGGGATGGTGGGGAGCGTCAGAACGTGCCGGTCGCGGACGATCTCGCCCGGCAGCCAGGCGCTGGTCGGCAGCGCCCCCGCCGCCGGCTGGCTGTCCGACTGGGCAACGACCCGGCCCGCCGGATCGAGGACCTGGACGAAGACGGTGTAGTCCCGGCCAAGCGGCCGGTCGGCCCGCCAGTGCAGGGTGACCGTCAGGCGCGGGCCGGCCGTCTCCAGATCGTAGCCGAGGAGGGTGACGCCGTCGCCGAGACGCTGGTCGAGGCGCACGGTCGGGGGTGGCGGAGGTGTCAGGGTCCGCACCCGGAGACCGCCCAGGATCAGGGCCTGGATCCCCGGCTGGCCTCCCACAACCGGCAGGCGCTGGCCGGTCCGCCGGTCGTAGAGCGCGGCCTGCAGGCGGTAGAGGCCCGGCGGCGTCTCCGGCGGCACACGCAGGTGGAAGCGACTCCAGACCACGTCGCCCGGCCGCCACTCCGCCGGCGGGTAGCCCAGAGCATCCACCCCGGCGACCTTCTGCCAGCGGTGGTCGGTGAGGTGGACCAGCATCTGGTAATCGCCGGGAGGCGGCGCCTGACGCACCCGCCAGAGAAGAACCACCGACAGATCATCACCGGGGGCGACCACCGCCGGCAGCTGGGCGCCCAGGGGTTCGATCAGATCGGCGATCTGGCCGGCGACCGGCTGCCATGGTCCCCGCTGAAGCGTCTCGACCTGGGCTCGGAGCGCCGCCGGGGTGAAACGGTAGGCGACGAAGAGAGGGGGTGGGGCTCCCCCGTCCACGCCTTCGGGGAAAAGCGCCTGGGCGACGCGGGCCGACGGGGGAAAGAGTGTGTCCAGGTCCGCGGGCAGAGCGTTGAAGGCCAGGACGTAGAGGACCGGCCGTTCCGAACCCAGGGGGAAGACCACGCTCTGACGTCCATCGAACCAGCGCAGGAAGGGGTAGACCGGCCGGGCCAGGTGCGCCAGGGTCGGGTGGTGATAGTACTCGCTGCCGACAAAGACCTCCTCACGGTCGGGCTGGGCCTGCTGGACCAGGAAGCGCGCCTGGGCCACCGCGTCGGCGTGGCCCTCGGCGTAGGCGCCGAAGCGCGGGGCCCAGCCCCAGAAGTAGTCGCGGGCGGTCCAGATCCCGTCGACGAGCAGGAGCAGGCCCAGGAGCACGGGGGCCAGGCGCGCTCCCCACGCCCGCCAGCGCTCCAGCCAGCCCCAGAACGCGGCCAGCCCCAGGGCCGGGACCAGGTAGACCGCCGGCACCAGCCCCATCGCCCGGAGCGTGTAGGCGCCGACCTCCCAGGAGAGCAGGCTGGGGAAGAGCATCACCAGCAGCCAGACCAGAACCAAACCGCTGGCCGGATCGCCCCGCCAGACCCGGCGGAGCAGGACCAGAAGCCCGCCATAGAAGGCCAGGGCGACCGCCCCGACAAACATCGGCCGGCCGGGGATGTTGTAGCGCCAGAGCGGCTCGCCGCTCAGGGTGAAACTCCGGAGCAGCTTGCTCGTGCTCTCCCCCAGCAGTCCCCAGGGATCGCCCCGATTCACCTCAGGTCGGAAGATGAACACCTGCTCCATCCGGGCCGAGAACGTCCCCGGATGGGTGAGGAAGAAGAAGCCCAGCGGCGCCGTCACCAGAACGGCCAGGAGAGTCAGAAGCCCCACCCGGACGAGAGTCCGGCGGGAGGGCCGCTCACCGCGCCATAGACACCACAGACCGAACCCCAGGAAGACGCCCGGAAAGGCCCGCGCCCCCAGGTAGGTGTAGAGGGTCGCTCCCAGCGCCGCCCCGGCCAAGGCGAACCAGCCCCAACGGCCGGTCTGGCGAGCCCGCCAGAGAGCCCAGGCGGCCAGGGCCTCCAGGAGCGGCTGGGTGATCGAGCGGTAGCCGTTCCGGCTGGACATGACCTGCCAGAACGAGGTGGCCATCAGCCCCATCGCCAGAAGCCCCACCCGCGTCCCGAAGAGGGCCCGCCCCAGGACGAAGGTCAGCCCGACGGTGAGCAGCCCCACCAGGGCCGAGGTCAGCCGGAGGGGAAGCGGGTCCTGGTCGCGGCCGAGCAGAGCCATCATCCCGGCGGAGAGGTAGATATAGAGTGGCTCCTGGCCCAGGTACTGGGGGAAGAAGACCGGCCGGCTCTCTCCCCGGTAGACCTCGCCGGCCATCACCCCCATCAGCGCCTCGTCGTGGTGCCAGCCGGGGGGATAACGGTCGAGCCAGAGGCAGCGGAGCAGCGCCGCCCCAACCAGAAGAGCGATCAGCGTCACCACCAGGGCGGCCTGCCGACCGCCGAACACAGTGAGTCTGGGCATCGAGACAGGTCCGGATCCGGGCTCGTAAGGCATCGTAGCCGAGCCCGGGCGCTCCGTCAAGCGCCGAAGACGCCCGGGTCTGTCCCAGAGACGGTGGGGAAATTTTGAGGCTCGGCCCCGGGGGAGCGATCTCTCGCCACTCTGGCCCCGCGGCCTCAGACAACCTGTGCACA
>CACRXC010000150.1_pt1 | contig 20870 bp, 19 predicted proteins | sample 5377091 | NCBI WGS metagenome assembly CACRXC01 (sample SAMEA6061845, study PRJEB28556) | metagenome | reverse complement strand
GGCATCATTGGGACGGGCCTCCACGGCAGGAAGTGATAGTGCACTCCTTCTCTGCCTGTGGGGGCCCCCTCTTGTCAAGTCAACCCACATCACGCGCCTAAGGCGCCGGCCCCGCGGCCCAGGACCGGGCGAACTGCTCGATGGCGGCGGCGTCCTCCAGGCTCAGCGGCCGGAGCGCCAGGAAGGCCAGGGCCGCGTCCCGGCGGACCGACGAGCGACCGGCCTCCCGTCCCGGCAGATCACCGCGCACCGCCACCTGGCGCCAGGCCAGGTAGGCTCGCAGCAGGGCGTGGTCGGGGGTCGCGGCGTAGGCCTCCAGCGCCTGGACATAACCGGACCAGTGCGGCGAGGCCGGACCGTCGCGGTCGAGAGCCGCCCGGACCTCCGGGGCGAGCGTCGCCAGAAAGGCCTGGACCTGGGCCTGGACCTGCCCGGCCACCCGCCGCTCCGGCTGGGCCTCCCACTGCTCGGCCACGATCCGCGGCAGGGCCAGGAGGGCGCTGATCCCGACGACGGTGATGAGCACCCCCAGACTCACCCAGAGACGGGTCGGCACGGTCTCCTCCTCTCCGAACGACGGCCCCGCCTCAGATGTTCGAGCGCGACTGCCCACCGTCGACGTTGAGACAGGCGCCGGTGACCAGGCTGGCCCGGGGCGAGACCAGGAAGGTGGCCACCGCCGCCACCTCCTCCGGCCGGCCGAAGCGGCCGAACGGCAGGTCGCTCTGGACGAAGCGGGCGATCCCCTCGGGATCGGCCTCGAGTCGGCGCTGCCAGCCGCCCTCGGGGAAGAGGATCGAGCCGGGGGCGAGGCTGTTGACACGGATATTGTCCGGAGCCAGCTGGCGGGCCAGCGACTTGGCCAGAGCGATCTCGGCGGCCTTGGCGGCGTTGTAGGTGGTGGCCCCGCCCGACTCGCGGCCGTAGATCGAGGAGATGAACAGGATGGCCCCGCCGCCACGCTGGCGCATGACCGGGACGACCAGACGGGTCAGCCGGGCGGCGCTGAGGAGGTTGAGGGCGAGGACCTCCTCCCACTCCTGGTCGCTGGCCTCCCAGGTGGGCGTTCCCCGGCTGCCGCCCAGATTATTGACCAGGATATCGATCCCGCCGTAGCGGGCCAGCACCTGCTCGACGACCTGGGCGGCGGCCGGCGGTTGGGTGAGGTCGGCGCTCAGCGGCAGAGCCTCGCCCCCCAGATCGGCGATGGCCGCCGCCACCGCCTCCAGCCCGGGGAGGCCCCGGGCGACAATGGCCAGCCGGCAGCCCTCGCGAGCCAGCTCCAGAGCGATGGCCCGCCCGATCCCCCGGCTGGCGCCGGTGACGATAGCGACCTTTCCGGTGAGCCCCAGATCCATGCCTGCGCTCCCGCCGCCTCGTGACGCTCTGGCCGGGCGGCTCCGGCCGTCTCCGACCCGGTCGGAGGCCAGCCGGCACCCCCTCCCCTGAGTATCGGGGAGAGCCCGCCGCACTGTCAAGCACGGCCAGGCGCGGCTCCGTGGTCCGGCGGGTCACTGTTCTTCGCGCAGGCGGCGCAGAAAGTCCTCGACCTCGCGGACCGCCTCCTGCGGGCTGGGCAGATCGGGCGGGCCCGACAGCTCGGGCGTCGGCGGCGTCTCCCGCCCGGCGGGTGGCTCGGGGGCGGCCGTCTCCCGTGGGGCCGGCTCGCGGGGCGCGCTCGTGGCCTCGCGCTGCCGGCGCAGGAGCAGGCGGGTGACCTCGGTCTCAAAGCGGCGGGCCGACTGCTCCAGATCGCGCAGGTCCAGCCCCAGCGCGAAGAGACGGTCCACGGCCTGGAGCAGCGCCAGCGCTCCTTTGGGGTTGGGGGTGGGTCCCAGGTAGCTGGGCAGCGCCGTCCAGAGGGCGGTTACCGGCAGACCCGCCTCGGCGCAGGCCACGCCGAGGGTGGTGATGTAGGCGGTCGGTCCCTCGTAGGTGATGGGGTCGATGCGCAGCGGTCGGAAGCGGGCCCGGACAGCCTCATCGCTGGTCCAGCCGCTGACCGGCGGGGGCTCGAAATGCCGGACATCGCCCAGATAGGCCCCGAGCGTCAGAACATGCCGGACAGCGAGCGTCTGGGCCAGTTCGACCACCAACCGGCTGAACTGGGCCCAGCGGAGCGAGGGCTCGGTTCCGATCAGGACCACCAGGTCGGTCGCCCCGGCCGGGTCGGGCAGCGCATAGAAAGTGCTGACCGGCCACTCGATCCGTCGGCTGCCGTCCGGGTTCTGACGGACCCAGGGGCGGACAACCGTGAAAACGTAGAAGTCGTGGGGTGGGATCTCGGCGAAACGGCGCCCCTGTCGCTGGGTGACCAGCAGACTGGCCGCCGCCGTGGCGGCATTCCCGGCGTCGCTCCAGCCGGCCATGGCCACCAGCAGCACCGGCCGGTCCAGGAGTGGTCGTTCGTGCCAAACCAGCCCGTCCATCGCCTCTCCTCCCGCCCGCTGGTCCGCCCCTCACTGCGCCCCGGGGAGGGATCAGGCCCACCCCACCAGTCGGCGGCCGGCCCGGGCAGACCACGCGCATAGACAGTCCTGAGGAAATAGTTTAGGATCGGCGGTAAGAGCCCGCTTAGGGAACTCTAGAAATTTTCTTAGAGGTGCACCGGCTGGCCGCGCGGCCAGCCGTGGGAGGGGAGGATGCCGAGGCCGATTCCCGAGGTCCAGACGATCGCCATCATCGGCGCCGGGTTGATGGGCTGGCAGATCGGCCTGCTCTGCGCCCGCGCCGGCTACACCGTCCGCCTGATGGATCGGGACCCGGCGGCCCTGGAGCGGGCCCGTCAGCGTCAGCAGGCCACGCTGGAACAGTGGGCGGCCCAGGGGAGACTGGGGCGGCTGGGGCCGTTGACCGAGCCGCCGGCGGTGATCCTGCGACGCCTCACCTACACCACCGACCTGGCCCAGGCGGTGGCCGGGGCGCAGTTCGTCATCGAGGCGGTGACCGAGAAACTGGAGGTCAAGCGCCAGGTCTTCGCCGAACTCGACCGCCTCTGCCCGCCGACGGTCGTTCTGGCCACCAACAGTTCGTCGATCCGCAGCGCTCTCCTCGCCCCGGTGACCCGGCACCCCGAGCGGGTGCTCAACTTCCACTTTCTCAACCACCCCTGGGAACGGCCCTACGTCGAGACCATGACCTGCGGGCAGACCCGACCGGCGTATCTCGATCTGGCCCAGCGGCTGGGCCGGAGCCTGGGGATCGCCTCGGTCCTGGTCCGCGGCGAGGTCCAGGGCTTCATCCACAACCGGATCTGGCGGGCCATCAAGAAAGAGGCGATGTACCTGGTGGACCAGGGCCACGCCACGGTCGAGGACGTGGACCGGGCGGTGATGATCGGGCTGGGAGCGCCGCGCGGCCCCTTCCAGATGATGGACCGGGCCGGGCTGGACGTGATGCTGGACATCGAGCGCCAGTGGTATGCCGAGACCGGCGACGAGCGTGACCGCCCGCCGCGCATTCTGGAGGAGAAGGTCGCCCGCGGGGAACTGGGCCTCAAGACCGGGCGCGGCTTCTACTCCTACCCCGACCCACCCTTCGAGCGCCCGGGCTGGCTGCTGGACCAGGAGGAGACCGATCCGTAGTCCCGCCCCGGCGGCTTGACAACAGAACAAATGTTCTATACACTCCACCCCGAAGAGCCGGTCGACCGGGCGCCGGGCGACCCCGGTCGACCGACCGCGGAGGTGGAGCATGGCCCGTCCCCACTACGAACTGGTCACCGTGCAGACGGCCCTCAACCGGGTGCGGGGGATGCCCTTCGTCTGGAGCCTTAACCCCTACCGGGGTTGCAGCCACGGCTGCCAGTACTGCTACGCCCGGGCCACCCACGCCTACTTCGACCTGGGCCTGGGCTGGGACTTCGAGCGGATCATCTTCGTCAAAACCAACCTGCCGGAGGTCCTGCGCGCCGAGGTGCGCCGGCTGACCAGCCGGGGCGAGTCCATCGCCATCGGCACCGCCACCGACCCCTACCAGCCGGCCGAGGGCCAGTTCCGGCTGACCCGCCGCTGCCTGGAGGTGCTGGCGCTGGCGGCCATCCCGGCCGGCCTGACCACCAAGGGCACCCTGATCCTGCGCGACCTCGACGTGCTGCAGGATCTGGTCCGGCGGACGGCGTTCGAGGTTCACATCAGCCTGATCACCCTCGACCGCGACCTCTGGCGGCGGGTCGAGCCGGGCACGCCGCCCCCCGCGCAGCGGCTGCGGGCCATCGAACGCCTGCGGGCGGCCGGTATCCCGGTGAGCGTCTTTCTGGCGCCGATTCTCCCCGGGCTGACCGACCGGCCGGAGAGCCTGGCGACGGTCATCCGGGCGGCCGCCGCCCACGGGGCCAGCGGCGTCTGGCCGGGGGTCCTGCGGCTGGGGCCCGGCGTCAAAGAGTGGTTCCTGGCCTTCCTCGGGCGCGAGTTCCCCCACCTCCTGGCCAGCTACCGGCGCGGCTACGCCACGGGCGCCAACGCCCCCCAGGCCTACCAGGAGCGGCTGGGCCAGCGCCTGGAGCGTCTACTGGCCCAGGTCACCTTCCCGCCACCCCCGCCGGTGGCCACCGATCCGCCGGCCCGTCAGCTGGCCCTGCCTCTGGGCTGAGAGGCATAAAAAAGGGAGGGGCGTGAGCCCCTCCCGCGGGCGGACAGACCACGCCCCTCTACGGGGCGCAGACCGCCCCCTCGGCCGCCGAGCCGACCAGCGCCGCGTACTTGGCCAGCGCCCCCCAGGTGTAGCGCGGGGTCGGCGGCTGCCAGGCCCGCCGCCGCTCGGCCAGCTCGCCGTCGGTCAGGTCCACGTCCAGCCGGCCCCGCTCGGCGTCGATGATGACCGTATCGCCGTCGCGCAGCAGAGCGATCGGGCCCCCCACAAAGGCCTCCGGGGCCACGTGCCCCACCATCATCCCGCGCGTGGCGCCGGAGAAGCGGCCGTCGGTGATGAGCGCCACCTCCTCGCCCAGCCCCTGGCCGACGATGGCGGCGGTCACCGCCAGCATCTCCCGCATACCGGGACCGCCCTTGGGCCCCTCGTAGCGGATGACCACCACGTCGCCCGGCCGGATCTGACGCTGCTGGATGGCGGCGAAGGCCTGCTCCTCCTGGTCGAAGACCCGGGCCGGCCCACGGTGGACCAGCCGCTTGAGGCCGGTGACCTTGATGACCGCCCCCTCGGGCGCCAGGTTGCCGCGCAGAACCACCAGCCCACCGGTCGGCTTGAGCGCCCGGCTGACGGGGCGGACCACATCCTGATCGGCCGGGATGCGGTGGTCACGCAGGTTCTCGGCCAGGGTCCGCCCCGTCACGGTCAGAACATCGCCGTGCAGGAGCCCGGCCTCCAGCAGGTACTTGAGGACGGTCGGCACGCCTCCGGCCTCGTCGAGATCGGTCATCACGTAGCGCCCGGCCGGCTTCATATCGGCGATGAGCGGCGTTCGGCGCGAGAGACGGTCGAAGTCGTCGAGGCTGAGCGGCACCCCGGCCTCCCGCGCCAGCGCCAGCAGGTGCAGCACCACGTTGGTCGAGCCGCCCATGGCCAGGGCGGTGACGATGGCGTTCTCGAAGGCCGGGCGGGTCAGGATGTCGCGCGGGCGGATGCCCTCTTTCAACAGGGCCATCACCTGCCGGCCGCTCTCGTAGGCCACCCGGGCCCGCATCTCCGACTCCGCCGGCGGCGAGGCGCTACCGGGCAGGGCCAGGCCGATAGCCTCGGCCACCGCCGCCATGGTGTTGGCGGTGTAGAGGCCCCCGCACGAGCCGGCGCCCGGACAGGCGGCGCACTCCAGTTCGCGCAGTTTCTCGGCCGAGAGCCGGCCGGCCGCGTAGGCCCCGACCCCCTCAAACACGTCCTGGATCGTCACCGCCCGCCCTTCGAAGAGGCCGGGCTTGATGCTGCCGCCGTAGACGAAGACCCCGGGCCGGTTGAGACGGGCCAGCGCCATCAGCGTTCCCGGCAGGCTCTTGTCGCAGCCGGCCAGGCCGACGATGGCGTCGTAGCCGTGAGCGAACATCATCAGTTCGATGGAGTCGGCGATGACCTCGCGGCTGACCAGCGAGGCCCGCATGCCTTCGTAGCCCATGGCGATGCCGTCGCTGACGGCGATGGTGACGAACTCGCGGGGGGTGCCCCCGGCCGCCCGGACGCCGGCCGCTGCCTCCCGGGCCAGCCGGTTCAGGCCGATGTTGCAGGGCGTGGCCTCGTTCCAGGTGCTGGCCACGCCGACGAAGGGACGGGAGAGGTCCTCATCGGTCAGCCCCATCGCCCGCAGATACGACCGGGCCGGCGCGCGCTCGGGCCCCCCCAGCACCTCACGACTGAATAGCTGTGCCATGCAGCCACCTCCTCAGCGAACCGCGAACCCGATGGTGGGCAGATTCTAGCGGATTCGCCGCCGGCCAGCAACCCCGGCGGCGCCCCGCTGGGTCGGATCGCTTCGACCTCCGCGCCCGCTCAGGCCAGGCCGTAGAGCCGACGCAGGCCCTCCAGCGAGAACTCGGGGCCGTTGACGTACTGGACGATCTGGCTCTCGCGCTCGCGGACCCGCTGGGCCTCGGCCACCACCTCCGCGGCGACCTCCTCGGGAATGAGCACCAGGCCGTTCATATCGCCGTGCAGCAGATCGCCCGGCTGGATGCGCAGACCGCAGATGGTCACCGGGACGTTGACGTCGATGATCCCGAAGGTGCCGTGGGAGACCACCGCGCCGGCGGCGAAGAAATGGAAGCCCAGGGCCCGGACCTCGGCCAGGTCACGCACCCCGCCATCGGTCACCAGCCCCACCGCCCCCAGCCGCCGGGCGGTGTTGGCCATCACGTCGCCACAGTGGCACGACCGCAGCCGGTCCGGCCCCACGTCCTGAATGACGATCACCGCCGGCTTGGGAGCGGCGGCCACCGCCTCCCAGAGTTTCATCAGCCCGGCCCGCCCCTTGGGCGGGCCCGGCGTGGTGCTGTCGGCGGTGGCCGTCACCGCGTAGCCCACCATCACCCCCAGCTCGGGGAAGAGACACCTGAGTTCGAGGCTGGCGTAGCCTTCGGTCCGGTCGCGGACCTTGAACGCCTCGATGGCGTTGGCAATCGTCGGCGAATCGATGGCCCGCAGGGCCGCCAGCTGTTCAGGGGTCAGACGCGCGACCATCTCTCTGTCCTCCTGGTCTGTGCTTAAGGAGCGCCACGGGTCAGGCTCAATCGGCGGGAGCGGGCTCGCGACCGTCGCGGGGCAGAGTCAGGCGGCGGAGCAGCCCCCTCTGCGCCGCCAGGGCCAGCACCCGGTCGACCGCGACGCGTCGGGGCCCCCGGTCGGTCAGGCGAACGGTGACCGTCTCCCCCGGCCGCAGGCGCCAGGTGCGCTCACCATCCAGGGCCAGCGTGGCCGGTCCGCCCGCCAGATCGACCGAGTCTCCCAGCGGCAGACGCCGCCAGGCGACCACCGGCACCGCCACGATAAGCCCCGGCGACAGAACCATCGTCACCGGCTCGCCCTCCGGGCCCAGATCGACCGCCAGCCCCCAGGGAGCGGCCTCGTCCACCGGGCAGAGGTGGGCTCCCAGCGAGGAGAGGCCGACGCTCCCCGGCATCGCCCGGCTCAGCACCACCCGCCGCAGGTCCTCCGGCTCCCAGAGAGCCCGGGCGCCGACGAACGGCTGGGCAGTCAGGGCCACGTCCACCAGCGCGATGTCCAGGAGCCGGCCATCCTGCCAGACCTCCAGTCGCTTGGTCGGCCGCACAACCTCGGCCAGAGGCACCTGGCCGGTGGCCACCAGTCCGGCGGCCAGTCCGGCTGCCGTTCCCTCGACCATCAGGGGAAAGGCGTTGTTGGTTCCGGTCGAGATCGGCACGAGCGGGACGGTCCCGCAGCCCCGGGCCACCGCCCGGTTGGTGCCGTCACCGCCCAGGGTGACGAGGCAGGTCGCCCCGGCCGCCTGCAGCAGCGCCGCCGCCCGGGCGGAGTCCTCCTCCGAGGCGGTGAGCGCCAGCGCCAGCGGCTCGGCCCGCAGCCGAACCCGCAGCCCCTCCAGGGCCCGGGGGACGATGGCGAAGGTGTCGGGCATATAGGCCACCCGCTCGACGCCGGCCGCCGCCAGCCCGATCAGAACCCGCCGGACGATGTTGACCTTCTCATTGTTGTCCACCACCGAGCAGGGGGCCACCAGCCGGCGGACATCCTTCCCTGCCGCCGGATTGGCGATGATCCCAACCAGCCCCATCGTGCCACCCCCGGCCGCATGCTAGCCGACCCCCGCCCCGGCGTCAAGTAATCAACCGGCCAGCCTGGCGTTGACGCGGGCGCTCTCCCCTGCTACAATAGGCGCGGTTATGGACGTTCTCATACGCATCATCGCCCTGGCCCGGCCCCACCGCTGGGCTCTGCTGGGGGCCTACCTCTGCGCCCTGGCGGTCATCGGGCTCAACCTGGTGGTCCCCTGGGTCGTCAAGGTCGTCATCGACGAGGGCCTGGTCGGGGGCAGCCCCAGCTACTTCCTCTGGGCGGCGCTCCTCATCCTGGGGCTGGCCCTGGTCAAGAGCGTCTTCGCCTTCGGTCAGACCTATCTCACTGAGGCGGTGGCCCAGCGGATCGCCTACCAGTTACGCAACCGCCTCTACGACCATATCCAGCGTCTGCACTTCGGCTTCCACAACACCGCCCAGACCGGGCAACTCATCTCGCAGGCCACCGCCGACGTCGACGCCATCCGCCAGTTCAGCGGCCAGGGGCTGATGCAGATCGTCAGCACGGTGGTGCTCTTCGTCGGCACCCTCCTCACCCTCTTCACCCTGCACTGGCAACTGGCCCTGGTCTCCTCGGCCGTCCTGCCGCTCATCGGGGTGGTGGCCGTCTGGTTCGGCCGCACGGCCCGGCCGCGCTTTCTGCGGGTCCGCGACCAGTTCGGCCGGGTGACCACGGTCATCCAGGAGAACCTGGTCGGCGTCCGGGTGGTTAAGGCCTTTGCCCGCGAGCCCTACGAGATCGAAAAACTGACCCGCGAGGACCAGGAGCTCCTGACCCTCAACCTGGCGGCCATCCGCCTGTGGGCCTTCGCGTTCCCCTTCATGGTCTTCCTGAGCGCCCTGGGCACGGCTCTTCTTCTCTACTACGGCGGCCATGAGACCATCCGGGGCCGGCTGAGCGTCGGCACGCTGGTCGCCTTCCACGGCTACCTGGCCCAGCTGGCCCCCAGCGTCCGCCGGCTGGGCTTTATCGTGAACATGGTGGCCCGGGCGGTGGCCGCCGGCCAGCGCATCTTCGAACTCCTCGATACGCCCCCCCAGATCACCACCCCACCCACCGCCATCCGGCCCGGCCGGCTGGAGGGCCGGGTTCGCTTCGAGCGCGTCTCCTTCGCCTACCAGAAGGGACGGCTGGTCCTGCGGGACATCGACTTCAGCGTCGAGCCCGGTCAGGTCATCGGCCTGGTCGGGCCGACCGGCGCCGGCAAGACCACGCTGGTCAACCTCATCCCCCGCTTCTACGATCCGACCAGCGGGCGGGTGCTGGTGGACGGCTACGATGTGCGCGACCTCGACCTGACCGATCTGCGCCGTCAGGTCAGCTTCGTCCTCCAGGACACCTTTCTCTTCTCGGCCACCATCCGCGACAACATCGCCTACGCCCGGCCCGATGCCCCCTTCGAGGAGATCGTCCGGGCGGCCAAGGCCGCCCGGGCCCATGATTTCATCGTGCGCTTCCCGCAGGGCTACGACACGCCGGTCGGCGAACGCGGCGTGACCCTCTCCGGCGGCCAGAAGCAGCGCATCGCCATCGCCCGCGCCCTCCTGGCCGACCCCCGCATCCTCATCCTCGATGACGCCACCTCCTCCGTCGACCTGGAGACCGAGTACCTCATCCAGCAGGCCCTGGCCGAACTGATGCGCGGGCGGACGACCTTCATCATCGCCCAGCGTCTGGTCAGCGTCAAAGGGGCCGACCTCATCCTGGTGCTGGAAAACGGGCAGATCGTCGAACGCGGCACCCACCAGGACCTCCTGGCCCTGAACGGTCGCTACGCCGAGGTCTACCGCCTGCAGCTCAAAGACCAGGAGGACAGCGCCCGCCTCCTGGTCGGGCCCCGCCCGGCTCGCTGAGGAGAGACCGATGGCCAGCCGAGCTGCCACCATCGACGATGACGAAATCTTAGGCAAGGCCTACGACCAGCGGATCGCCTCGCGCCTGGCCACCTATCTGACCCCGGTGCGGGGTCAGATGCTCCAGGCCTTTCTCCTGATGCTGGTGGCCACCGGCACCACCCTGGCCGGGCCCTATCTCATCAAGGCGGCCATCGACGGCCCCATCCTCCAGCGCGACCCGCTGGGCCTGGCCATCCTGACGCTGGTGTTCATCGCCAACTCGCTGGCCACCTTCCTGACCCAGTACGGCCAGACCTACATCATGTCGCGGGCCGGCCAGCAGGTGGTCCACAACATCCGCCTCGAACTCTTCCGCCATCTCCAGACCCTCAGCCTGCGCTTCTTCGACCGGACCGAGGTCGGGCGCATCATCTCGCGTCTCCAGAGCGATGTGGGGGTGCTGAACGACCTTATCAGCAACGGCATCATCGCCAGCGCCAGCGACATCCTGGTGCTGGTGGGCATCGTGGTGGTCATGTTCAGCCTGCACCCGACCCTCTCGCTTTTGACCTATGCCGTCCTGCCGCTGCTCATCATCGCCACCAGCTACTGGCGGGTCCGGGCCCGCGACGCCTACCGGATGGTCCGCCGCTCCTGGTCACGGGTGGTGGCCAACCTGGCCGAGAACATCACCGGGGTCCGGGTGGTCCAGGCCTTCTGCCGCGAAGCCCTCAACCTGCGCCGCTTCGACGACCTCAACCACCAGTTCCTGCAGGCCAACCTCTACGCCGTCCGGCTCTCGGCCGTCTTTCTGCCGGCGGTGGATATCATCAACGCCCTGGCGGTGGGGCTCATCCTCTGGTACGGCGGGACCCAGGTCCTGCACCAGACCATGACCCCCGGCATTCTGGTCGCCTTCATTCTCTACGTCGGCCGCTTCTTCGACCCCATTCGCGACCTCAGCCAGCGCTACACCATCCTGCAGGCGGCGATGGTGGCCGGCGAACGCATCTTCGAACTCCTCGATACCCAGCCGGAGATCGTCGACGCCCCCGACGCCCGGCCGATGCCGCCTATCAAGGGGCACGTCCGCTTCGAGAACGTCTGGTTCTCCTACGATGGGGTGACGCCGGTCCTGCGCGGCATCGACCTCGAGGTTCTGCCCGGCCAGACGGTGGCCATCGTCGGCCACACCGGCGCCGGCAAGAGCACGATCATCAATCTGCTGAGCCGCTTCTACGACGTGACCGAGGGACGCATCCTGATCGACGGCATCGACATCCGCACGGTGACGCTGGCCTCGCTCCGCCGTCAGATCGGCATCGTTCTCCAGGACCCCTTCCTCTTCTCCGGCAGCATTAAGGAGAACATCCGCTACGGCCGGCTCGAGGCCACCGACGAGGAGATCGAGGCGGCCGCCCGGGCCGTCCACGCCCACGAGTTCATTGTCCGCCTGCCCTACGGCTACTACACCGAGGTCCAGGAGCGCGGAACCGGCCTTTCGATGGGCCAGCGGCAGCTCATCGCCTTCGCCCGGGCGCTGCTGGCCGACCCGCGCATCCTGGTCCTGGATGAGGCCACCGCCAACATCGACACGCAGACCGAGCACCTCATCCAGCAGGCCCTGCGCCGGCTGCTCAAGGGACGGACCTCGTTCGTCATCGCCCACCGCCTCTCGACCATCAAGGAGGCGGATCTCGTCATCGTCATGGAGAACGGCCAGATCGTCGAGCGCGGCACTCACCAGGACCTCCTGGCCCGGCGCGGCCGCTACTTCCAGCTCTACACGATGCTCTACGCCCGTGAGGGCGTGGCCGAGGAAGCGGCCCGGCTGCTGGGTGAGCCGGCCAGTTGATCTCAGGGATCGGGCGGCACCAGCCGGTCGAAGGCGTCGGGCGGGAGATCGGCCAGCGTCGGAGCGACCAGGTCGGCGTCGAGGTGGGGATGGCTGGTCAGAACCCCAACCACCCGCATCCCCGCCCGTCGGGCGGCCTCGACCCCAGCCGGGGCGTCCTCAACCACCACGCAGCGGGCGGGAGGAACGCCCAGGCGGACAGCGGCCCGGAGAAAGATCTCCGGATCGGGCTTGCCCCGCTGAACGTCCTCGGCGCAGACCGTGGCCTGAAAGTATGCGCCGATCCCCAGCACCGCCAGGATGGTCTCGACGTTCTGGCGGGGAGCCGAGGTGGCCAGGGCCTGGCGCCACCCGGCCCGGTGCAGCCGCTCCAGCCACAGCCGCGCGCCGGGCAGCAGCGTCAACCCCTCGCTCTGGACGAGCGCCCGGTAGCGCCGCTCCTTGGCGGCGGCAATGCGGGCGACCGCCTCTTCGGGCAGATCGGGGCCCAGCAGCTGGCGCAGGATCTCCTCATTGCGCCAGCCGAAGGTGGCCAGGAACTGCTCATAGGTCAGGCTGTAGCCCAGGGCCGCCAGCGTCTCGCGCCAGGCCCGCCAGTGGTATGCGCGCGAGTCGACCAGCGTCCCGTCCAGGTCCCAGATGACGGCTCGCGGCGGCATCGGCCGCTCAGCGCACTTCCCGGGGGACCCGGGGCAGGATCTGGGTGATGACCTCGTAGGGGATCGTCCCCAGCCGCTCAGCCACCTCCTCGACGGTGATGCGCTCGCCTCCCTGCTGGCCGATCAGCACCACCTCGTCGCCGGGCCGCACCTCGGGGATCTCGGTCACATCGAGCATGCACATATCCATGCAGACCACGCCGATGATCGGCGCCCGCCGGCCCCGGACCAGGACCTCACCCCAGTGGCGGGGTCCGCGCCGGAAGCCGTCGCCGTAGCCGACCGGAATGACCGCCACGCGGGTCGGCCGGGTGGTCACAAACGTTCGGCCGTAACTGACCCCGCTTCCCGGCGGCAGCGTCTTGACCTGGGCCACCTGGGACTTGAACTGGAGGGCCGGCCGCAGCCGGTCGTAGGGTGGAGGCGGCGGCTGGACCGGCGAGAGCCCGTAGAGGGCCAGCCCGGCCCGCACCAGGTTGAAGCGAGCCTCGGGCAGCCGGACGATGGCCGCGCTGTTGGCGGCGTGGAGGTAGCGGGGGCGCAGACCCAGCCGTTCGGCCGCTGCCAGAACCTCGCGGAAGCGCTGCAGCTGCCAGCGGGCGTAGTCCAGGTCGCTGTCAGCGGTGGCGAAGTGGGTGAAGAGGCCCTCGATCTCCAGACGCGGGAGATCGGCCACCTCGGCCAGAAAGGCCGGCGCCTCCTCCGGCAGCAGCCCCAGCCGGCCCAGCCCGGTGTCGATCTTGATGTGCACCGGCAGCCGCTCAACCCCCAGCGCCTCGGCCGCCCGGGCCAGGTGGCGGGCCACCTCGCGCGAGAAGACGGTCGGGATCAGCCGGTAGCGGACGATATCGCGGGCCTGCCAGGGAGGGGTGTAACCCAGGATGAGAATCGGCGCGTCGATCCCCCGCTCGCGGAGCGTCACCGCCTCGCTCAGGCAGGCCGTCCCCAGCATCACCGCCCCGTGCAGGACCGCCGTCCGGGCCACCCGCACCAGGCCGTGGCCGTAGGCGTCGGCCTTGAGCACCGCCAGGACCCCGACGCCGGGGCCGACCGTCTCCTGGATGAGCCGCAGATTGTGGCCAATGGCCTCCAGGTCGATCTCCAGCCAGGTCGGACGCTCCTGGGAGATGAAGACCCGCTGGCGCCAGCCGGCATCCTGGCGGACCAGCGCGCTCTGGTCGGCGGGATCGGCCAGCAGCCCGGCCACCACCCGCTCCATCCGGGCCGACTCGGCCCCCTTGACTAGGACCGTCGCCCCGGGCCCGGCCAGCCGCCGGAGCGCCGCGAGGGCGTCCTCCGGGCTCTCGGTCACGACAAGACGCTCGGCCGGCAGCCCGGCCGCACGGGCGGCCCGGGCCAGGGGCTCGGCCCGCTCACCGCAGACGACCAGGCAATCGCAGACGGCGGCCAGGCGCTGGCCGATGGGCCCCAGAAGCGCTCCCTCCAGGGCGGTCAGCCCACTCACCGCGCCCAGAACCGCCAGGCGCGGCGAAGGACAACCGGCCAGGACCTCCAGAGCGGCCAGGACCGAGGGCGGGCTGGCGCTGAAGGTGTCGTCCAGCAGCACCACGCCATCGCGCCCGGCCAGTCGGCGCAGCCGCCCGGGAAGCGGCCGCAGCCGGCTCAGCGCCTGGGCCACCTCGGCCAGGTCGAATCCCAGGGCCAGGCCGACGGCCGCCGCCGCCAGGGCCGCGTAGACCGTGTGCTGACCCAGAAGCGGCCAGGTGACGCTGGCGCTCTGATCGGGGGCCGTCAGCACGAAGCGTGTCTCCTCCGGCCCGGCCCAGACGGCGGGGGCCCGGACCTGAGCCTGCCGCCCACGACCAAACGTCACCACCCGAGCGGCGGTCGCCCCGGCCAGCTCGGCCACCAGGGGGTCGTCGGCGTTCAGGCAGGCCACGCCGTCCGCGGGCAGACGGGCCAGGACGGCGGCCAGTTCGCGGGCGACGTTCTCCAGGGTGCCGAAGGCCTCCAGGTGGACCGGGGCGACGTTGGTGATGACGGCCAGGCGCGGCCGGACCAGGTCGGCCAGCCGGCCCAGGTCGCCGAAGGCGTCGGCTCCCAGCTCCAGAACGGCCGTCTGATGGTCGGGCCGCAGGCGGCCCAGGGCGATGGGCAGGCCGAAGAGGTCGTTGAAGTTGTCGTTGCCGAAGACCGAGGCGTCGGCCGGGTCGCCGTGCGTGAGGGCGGCGATGATCGCGTGCTGGGTGGTGGTCTTGCCGATGCTCCCGGCGACCGCGATGACCAGCGGCCGGTATCGCGCGAGAACGAAGCGGGCGTACTGCTGGAGAGCCTGACGGGTGTCGGGGACGAGCAGATAGGCCGGGGCTGTGGGGGCCTCGGGGACCAGCCGCTCGGCCAGGATCCCGCTGGCGCCCCGGGCCAGGGCGTGACCGATGAAGTCGTGGCCGTCGCCCCGCTCGGTGCGCACGGCCACGAAGAGCTCACCGGGCCGGACGATCCGGGAGTCGTAGCCGAACCCTTCGAAGGACCGGACCCGGGGGGGCGCGGCCAGACACCCACCGGTGGCCTGGAGGAGGTCGTCCAGATAGATCACGGCGCTCCTCGGTGGCGGTCGGGTCTCACCGACAACATCATACGGCAAAACGGGCGCCATGCGGCGGGTGGCCGGCTTTTTTACGCATTTCTTACGCCCCGCCCGCCCGGCGGCCGCTAGCATGCAGACGCGGCTGCCATCTGGTCGAGCCACGTGAGGGGGGAGAGCGGGATGGAGAGTGAGGTCATCTCCGTCGCAATCACCGTCGGCCTGCCGGCTGCTCTTGGTCTGGCCGGGGTCGGACTGACCGTCGGCGGGGTCCAGCGGCTGGGCGTCCGCCCGTGCTGGACCCGGCAGGTCTGCCTGCTCAAGCAGGCCGATCCGTCAGCCTGTCAGCGCTGCGCCGTCTACCAGACGGCCGCCGGGCGATGGCGACGGGGGGGCGGCCCACGCCGGCGGGCCGCCGGCCCGGTGGCCGAGGCCGAGCCGGTGCTCCAGCCCGCACCCGCCCGCGCGCCGTAAGAGGGCCGGCTCAGCTGGCACCGGGCGTGGGGGCCGGGGAGCGCAGGCGCGGCCAGAGAGCTTCAACCGCCTCCTCGACGGTCATGGCCGGGGGCAGAGCCAGGCCCCGGCGGTTCAGTTCGTGGAAGAGACGCACCAGGACCGGCGGGGCCAGGTGGTGGGCGGCCAGGAGATCGAGACGGGTCAGGACCTCGCGCGGCGTGCCCCGGGCCACGATCGTTCCCCCGCTGGCCAGGACATAGACGGTGTCGGCGATCTGGGGGACGATGTCCACCTCGTGCGTCGAGACGATCGTGGCCAGGCCGCGCTGCCGGTGCAGCCGGGCCAGGATGCGGCCCAGTTCGGCCCGCGAGGCCGGGTCGAGCCCGTCGAACGGCTCGTCGAGGATGAGGAGATCCGGCTCCAGCACCAGCGCTCCGGCCAGGGCCACCTTCAGCCGCTCGCCTCCGCTCAGGTAGTGGGGGATCTTGTCCAGCAGGTGCAGCAGGTGCAGCTCGGCGGCCACCGCCTGGACCCGTCGCTCGATCTCCGCCTCCGGCAGCCCGTAGTTCCGGGGGGCGAAGGCGATGTCATCGCGCACCGTGGGAGCCACGATCTGCACATCGTAGTCCTGCAGCAGCACCCCCAGACGCGGCCGCACCCGGTCGGCCTGGCGGACCGGGTCCAGGCCAAAGACCTCGACCCGCCCGGCCGTCGGCGCGAGCAGACCCATCAGATGGAAGAGGAGCGTGGACTTCCCGCTGCCGTTGGGGCCCAGCAGCACCACCCGCTCGCCGGCGTGGACCCGAAACTCCTCGCCCCGGTACTCCACCACCGTGCCGTCAGGATAGACGTGGCGCAGGTCCGTGACCCGGACGATGACCGGTCGTTCGGTCATAGGGGCCTCCGCTGTGCCGGCCGGCGCACCAGCCAGGCCACCAGCAGGGCCAGCAGCGCCGCCCCCAGCAGGTAGCCGTTGTAGGGGCCAAAGACCGTCGGGACGAAGCGGTCGGCCAGCGCGGCCCCCAGCAAGACCCCTCCCAGGACCAGCGGCAGCAGGTCCTCGCCCCGCTGGAGCAGCCGCGTCCCGCCGTTGGTGAACACGCCCCGGTAGCCCCGCAGGAGCAGGACAGCGTGAAAGCGCTCGCTCAGAGCCAGGGCCCGGACGAAGAGGAGACCCAGCCCGCTGGCCAGGTTGGCCAGTCCCACCCAGGGCCGCCGGCGCGGAAGCCCTCCGCGCAGAGCCAGGGCGGTCCAGAGGTGGCCCCAGAGCGCCAGCAGGAGGAAGAGCGAGCGGTAGGTCAGAAAGAGGCCGGCGACGACACTGCGCGGCAGTCCGCGCTGGAGGACGGCGAAGAGAGCGGGATAGGGGGTGGTGGTGATAACCAGCAGCATCGTCAGGCTGGCCCCCAGCGCCTTGAGAATGATCACCGCCGGCACCACCGGGTTGCCGGTCCACTGACTGACGGCGAAGAGCAGGGCGAAGATCCCCGGATAGGCGGCGATCAGAGCGATACGCAGGGCGGGCAGTCCGGTGCTGACCACGGCCGCCAGCACGCTCAGGTAAAGGGCCAGCAGGACGAACGGGCTGGTGCTGGCGGCCACCGCCCCGACCAGGGCGGCCGCCCCCAGGAGTTTGCTGACCGGCGACGCCCGGTGCCAGCGGCTCCGGCCGTGGACGGCCCAGTAATCGATCCGGGCGATATCCATCGGTCCCTCACTCCCGCTGGAGAGCAGCGGGGCGCGCCAGGCGGCCCGCGTCGAGCAGGTCGGGCCGGACCCGGCTCAGATAGCGGACCACCAGCGCGGTGATGACCCCCTCCAGCAGCCAGCCGATGCTTCCCAGGATGAACACCAGCCGGGCGAAGGTGCCCAGTTCGAGATGGGGGCGCTCCTCCTCACGGGCGGGGAAGACCTCCCACGTCAGGATACCCTCCCCAAAGGGGTTACGCCACTGCAGCGTCTCCGGCTCCAGGGCCGCAGCGTGCGGCGCCTGCCAGCCCGGCTCGATGTTCGCCAGGGCCACCACCCCGATCATCGCCAGCGTCCCCAGCATCAGGGCCAGGACGGTCGTGATCCCGGCCGTCAGGCCGGGCCGGGGGCGCAGGAGCGGCAGCCGGCCCAGCCCGCGGAAGAGGAGATAGCCGGCCACCATCTCGGTGGCCATCACCAGGGTGTTCAGCCCGACCACGGTGATGCCGCCGTGGCCCAGGAAGGCCAGCAGCAAGTTGACGATGAAGGCGGTCAAAAGGCCCAGGGCCGGCCCCAGGACGATCCCGGCCAGCACGCTGAGGTTGATATGGTAGGCCAGCGGCGCGATCTCGATGGTCATCACGACCACCATCAGCGCCGCCATCACCCCGACCAGCGGCAGACGACGGTGGGCCGGCTCGGACAGCCGGCGCAGCGCCAGGGCCAGGAGCCCCAGGCAGACCAGCCAGCCGGCCACCACCAGCCAGAGCGGCAGGACACCGTCAGGAATATGAATGTGCGACATCGCTCTCCCCCCAACAGCGGGCGCACCGTCCAAAGACCTCCAGACGGTGCCCTTCGACCAGGAACGCGTCGCCGACCAGCGCCGGCAGGAGCTCCTCCAGCGGGCAGCCCGGCAGGTCCTCCACCCGCCCGCAGCCCGCGCAGATGAGATGGTGGTGGTGGCGCGGCGCGCAGCGGACGTAGCGGTGAGTCCGTCCGAGCCCGTGGACCCGCTCGATCAGCCCCAGCCGCTCAAAGAGGCTGAGAGCCCGGTAGACGGTAGCCCGGCTGACCGGCCAGGCCTGGGCTCGCGCCTGACGGACCACCTCCTCGGCGCTGAACGGCCGCTCCAGTCCGGCGATAAGCGACCAGACCCGGGCCCGCGGTCCGGTCTGCCGGTACCCTGCCGGCGGCAGCCCGGAGCCCGGCGAGGACCACGGGGCGGGCGGAATCTCGGCCACGATCTCCTCTTGAGACATAGTCTCATTACCCTCATTGTAGAGGGTCGCCAGGCTCCCGTCAAGAGCCGGCCGCCAGGTCGCTCGCCCGGACTGCTGTTCTCCTTGCCCGGTGGTCGGCGTTTCCGGTACAATGAAGGGTAAAACCGGGGCAGAGGCAGGGGAGAGATGCTTGGTGAGGACAAGTTTGTCGGTGAGGGCCTGACGTTCGACGACGTCCTGCTGATCCCAGGGAAGTCTGAGGTCCATCCGACCGAGGTCTGCACCCGCACCTACCTGACGCGGCGGATCATGCTCAACATCCCCATCGTCTCGGCGGCGATGGACACGGTCACCGAGGCCCGGATGGCCATCGCCCTGGCCCGCGAGGGCGGGATCGGGATCATCCACCGGAACCTCTCCATCGAGGCCCAGGCCGATGAGGTGGACAAGGTCAAGCGTTCCGAGTCCGGTATGATCGTCGACCCCATCACCCTGCGGCCCGACGACCCGGTCTCGCGCGCCCTTGAGGTCATGGAGAAGTACCACATCTCCGGCGTCCCCATCACCGAGCCGGACGGCACACTGGTCGGCATCCTCACCAACCGCGACGTCCGCTTCTGTGAGGAGGTCCACCAGCCCATCGCCAACCTGATGACCCGCGAGAACCTGATCACTGTCCCGGTCGGCACCACGCTTGAAGAGGCCAAGGCGATCCTGCACCGCTACAAGATCGAGAAACTCCCCGTCGTCGATGAGAACTTCCGCCTGAAGGGCCTGATCACCGTCAAGGATATTCAGAAGCGGATTCAGTATCCCCACGCCACCAAGGACGAAAAGGGCCGACTGCGGGTCGGGGCGGCGGTGGGCGTCGGACGCGACATGCCCGACCGGGTGGCGGCGCTGGTGGCCGCCGGGGTGGACGTCCTGGTCATCGACACCGCCCACGGCCACTCCAAAGCGGTCATCGAGACCCTCAAGTACATCAAGCGGCACTACGACATCGACGTGATCGCCGGCAACGTGGCCACCGCCGAGGCGACCGAGGACCTGATCGAAGCCGGGGCGGACGCGGTCAAGGTCGGCATCGGGCCGAGTGCCATCTGCACCACCCGCGTGGTGGCCGGGGCGGGCGTGCCCCAACTGACCGCCATCTACGTCTGCGCGCGGGTGGCCAGCCGCTATGGCATCCCCATCATCGCCGACGGCGGCATCCAGTACTCCGGCGACATCGCCAAGGCCATCGGCGCCGGGGCCGACTGCGTGATGCTCGGCAGCCTCCTGGCCGGGGTGGACGAGAGCCCGGGCGAGATCGTGCTCTACCAGGGCGAGCGCTTCAAAGAGTACCGTGGTATGGGCAGCCTGGGGGCGATGAAGGCCCGCGGCTACAGCCGCGACCGGTACGGTCAGGAGGATGTGACCAGCGAGAGCAAGCTGGTGCCCGAAGGGATCGAAGGGCGCGTCGCCTACAAAGGTCCGCTCAGCAACGTGATCTACCAGCTGGTCGGCGGGCTGCGCGCCGGCATGGGCTACGTGGGTGCACGGAACATCGCCGAAATGAAGGAGAAAGCCCGCTTCATCCGCATCACCTCCGCCGGCCTGCGGGAGAGCCATCCGCACGACATCATCATCACCAAGGAGGCGCCGAACTACGCTCTGAAGTAAAAACGTGCGCTGGGGACAGACCACCCCCAGCGCACCATCACCGGTCTGCCGCTCGTTCGGGCCCGCAGCGCTGCTAAGGCCGGAGAATCACTGCTTGCCGGGGATCAGCAGGTCCATGCCCGGATAGAGCATCTCCGGGTCATCGATCTTCCACTTGTTCGCCTGATAGATGATCTCCCACTTGCTCTCGTCGCCGTATTCGCGTAGAGCGATCTTTTTCAGGGTATCACCGGGGCCGACTTTGATCACCTTCCCCGTCGGCTTCTCCTCTTTCTTGCGGAGGCCGAGGCGTTCCAGCAGACCCATCCTCTTCTCCTCCTTCCGGCCGGCGCCCGCATTCACCCGGCCGATAGCCTGGATGGTCGGACGATGCGCAGCACCTCTCCTCGCCCGACATTATACCGACCGATCGCGACCTGTCAAGAATATGCTTTGATCCCCGGCGCGGGAGACGGGCCAGAGAGACCGCCGCCCGCCTGAGCGGCGGACGCGGTGGCCGGTGGGCTGGCGACGGCGGAGAGCGCCGCCGGGGTCTCCGCCGACCGGCGCGCGCCGGTCCCCGGCCAGCCAGGATCAGGGAGAGACAGCGATGATCGCCCAGACCTCTGAGCCGCTGCTGACACTGACACACGACTGGCTGCGACGGGTCGAGGCGGCCGCCCGCGCCGCCGCCCGGGCCCAGCGGCCAGCCCTCGAGGCGACGATACAGGCGGGCGCGCCCGACCAGGTGCG
>CACRXC010000149.1_pt1 | contig 21593 bp, 24 predicted proteins | sample 5377091 | NCBI WGS metagenome assembly CACRXC01 (sample SAMEA6061845, study PRJEB28556) | metagenome | reverse complement strand
CGGCCGGTCCCGCCGACGCCGACGCCCACCCCGCAACCGGCGCCGGCGCCCGCCGGGCTCCCGGCTCCCCCGCCCACGCCCACCCCGACCCCGGCGCCGGTGACCAAGGTGACCAAGTGGGGCCTGGGCGTCTACGGCGGTGGCGGGCACCTTCTGCCGGATCTGTTGACCGCCAAGCCGACCGTGATCCTCCTCATGGACCCCTCCGTCGACTGGGCGCGGGAGGTCCGGCGCTGGTTCCCCAGGGCGTTCATCGTGGGGCGCCGCTACCGTCACGAGACCCAGCAGCCGCTGGACAATCCCGGTCCCCAGGGCGAGGCCTTCGCCGACTGGGTGGCCGAGCTGGCCGTTCCCTTGAAGGGGGTTGTCGACGCCTGGATGAGCTACAACGAGGTGGTCGGCCACCGCGATTACGAGGGCTACCGGCGCTACAACGTTTTCCAGGTGGCCTTCGCCCGCCGGCTCCAGGAGCACTACGGCATCGCCGCCGTGGCCGGGAACGATGGCTCGGCCACCGTGGACCCTGAGGACTACCCGAAGTACTTCGCCGAGGCCATTCGGACCAGCCGCTACTTCGGCCTCCACGCCTACGCCCCCATCGGGGCCCGGAGCCTGCGGCATGACGCCGAGTGGCATGTTCTGCGCTACCGTAAAATCCACGCCGCCCTGGAGCGGGCGGGAATCACCGGCGTGAAGATGGTCATCACCGAGTCGGGCCTGGCCGACGGCTGGCGGGGACGGATCAGCGAGGAGCAGATGGCTGAGGAGTTCATCTGGTTCACCAACGAGCTGGAACGTGACCCCTATGTCATCGGCCACGCCGCCTTCGGCCTCTTCGCCCACGACGACCACGGCTGGCGGCAGTTCGATCTGCGGGGCACCCTCGTCCTGTTCCTGATGGGCCAGTACGAGCCACGGCGCGGGGGATAAAGGCCCTCAGTGCCGGTGCGTCTCCGGCTCCTCGACCTCGGCTCCCACCGGCACCAGCGTGCAGTAGAGACCGCTCGGCGAGCAGCGCACCGTCTCGATCTGGATGGTGGTGTGGCCGATGGAGAACTGCTTGGCCAGCATCTCGTTCAACTGGTCGAGCAGCCGGGCGGCCTGGCTGACCGGCATGTCCTGGACCACCACGTGGCTGCTGAGCATATGGATGCCGGGGGCGATGGTCCAGACGTGCAGGTCGTGCACATCCTCGACCCCGGGCACCAGCCGCATGGCCCGCACCAGCTCGGCCAGATCGATGTGCTGCGGGGTGGCCTCCAGGAGGATGCTCAGCGACTCCCAGATAATGGGGCGCGAACTGACCAGAATGAAGATGCCGATGAGCGCGCCGAGCACCGGGTCGATCCAGCTCTGGCTGGTCAGGGCGATGAGGCCGCCACCCAGAATCGTGGCGGCCGAGGAGAGCAGGTCGCTCATCACGTGCAGGAAGGCCGATTTCACGTTGATATTTTCCGCCTGCTCGTGGCGGAGCAGAGCGGCCACCACCAGATTGCCCACGAAGCCGGCGACGGCGACCATGAGCATCAGGTCGCCCTCGACCTCGGGCGGCGCCTGCAGCCGGCGGTAGGCCTCGTAGAAAATGAAGGCCGAGATGCCCACCAGGGTGAGAGCGTTGACCAGGGCGATGAAGATGCCCACCCGGTGGTAGCCGAAGGTCATGCGGTGGGTGGCTGGCCGGGCGGCCTGGCGCACGCCCAGCCAGCTGAAGAGCAGGGCGAAGATATCGGTGGCGACGTGGCCGGCGTCGCTGAGCAGGGCCAGGCTGTTGGCGAGCAGGCCGCCGACCACCTCACCGGTGAGCAGCAGGGTGCTGATCGCGATGCCGAGCAGCAGTTTCCGTCCGACCGGCGGTTCGTGGAGGTGGGCGTGCATCGTACCACTCACCTCGGCCTTCACCGATATCTTAGCGCAGTCCGCCCGGCCGGGGCAATGTCTGCCTGCTCCTTCCGGGAGTCCGGAGGGTCCGCCGGACGGCCGCCGTTTGCGGTATCATAACCCCGGTGACGATGGACCAGTGGGGCCTGTACATCCACATCCCGTTCTGCACCGTCAAGTGCTGGTACTGCGATTTCAATGCCTACGCCGGCCTGGACGGGCTGATGCCCGCCTACACCGAGGCTCTGGTCCGGGAGATCGCCAGCCTGCCCCCGGCGCCGACCGGTCGACCGGCGGGTCCGCAGACGCTGGCCACTCTCTACTTCGGCGGGGGCACGCCCAGCCGGCTGCCGCTGGCCCACCTGGAGACGATCCTGACGGCGGTGGTCCGCCACCACCACCTGCGGCCGGGGGCCGAGGTCAGTCTGGAGGCCAATCCCGGCGACCTCGATCGGGCCTATCTGCGCGGGCTGCGGGCTCTGGGGATCACCCGCCTGAGCATCGGCGCCCAGAGCTTCGACGACGCCATGCTGCGGGCCATGGGCCGTCGGCACAGCGGCGCGATGGTGGTGGCCGCCTACGACCTGGCCCGGCAGGTGGGCTTTGCCTTCATTAACCTGGACCTCCTCTACGGCCTGCCGGGCCAGGATCTGGCTCACTGGCAGCGCACGCTGGACCAGGCCCTGGCCCTGGAGCCGGATCATCTCTCCCTCTACGCCCTGACCGTCGAGCCGGGGACCGTGTACGCCAAGCGGCAGCGCCAGGGGCGGCTGCCGCTGCCGCCCGACGATCTGGTGGCCGAGATGTACGAGATGGCCGAGGACCGGCTGGGGGCGGCCGGCTACGTGCATTATGAGATCGCCAACTGGGCGCGGAGTCCGGCCGCCGTCTGCCAGCACAACCTGACCTACTGGCGCAACCAGCCGTTCCTGGGGGTCGGCGCCGGAGCCCATTCGTTCGATGGCGCCCGGCGCTGGGCCAATGTCCGGCCGCCCCGCCTCTACATCGCCCGTCTGGCTCAGGGGCGGTCGCCGGTGGCCGAGGTCACCCCGCTCTCACCGGGGCTGCAGCTGGCCGAGACGGCCATGCTGGGGCTGCGGCTGGTGGAGGGGCTGGACCGGGCCGCCTTCCGGGCCCGGTTCGGGGTCGAGGTCACGGCGGTCTTCGGCCAGGTCCTGGCTGACCTGGCCCCGTTCGGCCTCCTCGAGGTCACCCCCGACCGGGTGCGGCTCACCCGTCGGGGACGGCTGCTGAGCAACGAGGTGTTCGTTCGTCTGCTCGAGGCGGTGGCCGGGTCCTAGCCGTAGCGGTACTCGAGGGCGGCGGCGGTCTCGCGGACCAGCGTGAGGGGAAGGGCCCGCTGTTCCTTGAGGGCGGCGACCAGGTCCAGGTCGGGCTCGTGCTGGATGAGGAGCCAGAGGAGCCCCTGGTCGGGGTCGAAGTTGACGGCGCGGACGTTCCGGATGCCGGGCATGCGCTGCAGCAGGCGCTGGATCTCCAGCGCCCGGACGAAGTCGCCCAGACCGTGGACCAGCACCTCCCGGCCCGGCGGCTCGTCGGCGGCCGGGGCGGGCGGGGGCTCGACCGTAGCGCGGCCGTTGGGCCGTGGCTCGTCCGGGGTCTCAACCGGAGGGGCTGGCGGGGCCGGCGACGGTGGGGGCTCGGCCGGGGGAGCGGCGCCCGCCGCTCCGGCCTCGGGTGGGCTGAGCGGCCGGCCCGGCCGGGTCTGGCGGAGGGCCTGGATCTGGGAGGAGAGGAGACCGAGCCCCTGTTCGAGGGCCCGGACCTGTTCCTCCAGGGCGGCCACCTCGGCCAGAAGAGCCGTCCGGCGGGCCTCGGCCTCGCGCAGCAGCGCGGCGCACTCCGCCTCGGTCCGGGCCCGGAGGCGCTGGAGTTCCTCCTCGACCGCCCGGCGGCGGGCCTGCAGCTCCTGCTCCAGAGCCTGCCGTTCCCGGCGGGCGGCCTGGATCTCGGCCAGCAGACGGGCCCGTTCGCCGGCCAGCTGCTCCAGCACCTGCTGGGCCTCGCGCTCCATGTCCTGGCGGATGGTCTGGGCCAGGGTGAGGAGGCCGGTGATGCCCTGGCGCAGCGTCTCCTCCAGGGTGAGGTAGGCGGCCAGGCGCCGCTGGGCCCAGGCGGCGGCCAGGGCCTGGTCAGCGGGGGTCTCGGCGACCCGGGGCTGGGGCTCCTCGCGGCTCACGGCCCGTCCCTCCACAGGGTCTGGTGTCTCGATTCTACCGAACCGGACCGGTGGCTGCCAAGAGGCAAACAGACGTGCCAGATGCTCTTCCTCGTCTGTTTCTTGACAGGATTGCTATACTGGGTGACGATTCGGCCGGTGGGACGCGGTCTGTCGGGAGGCGGCCGCGCCGGCCGTCCTACTCCCTGGGGATCGGGAGCCGTAGGCCCATGTTCGCTCGAACGGTGCTCTCCGCGCACCGGCTGCGCGATGACCGGTGGCTCCAGGACGAACTCGAGTACCTCTGGGCGACCTTCTTCGCCGACACCCCGCGGGTCAACACCGTCCGCATCGAGTTCGCCGGCCCCTGGAAGATCCGGCTGGGGGTGATCAGTCTTTCGCGCGACAGCACGACCACCTTCATCGGCATCAACAGTCTCCTGCGCTACCCCGAGGTCCCCTACTACATCGCCTCGATCACCGTGGCCCACGAACTGGTCCACTACGCCCACGGGTTCGGCTCGCCTCTCCCCCGCCGGTATCCCTACCCCCACCGGGGGGGGGATCGTCGAGCGGGAGTTGCGCCAGCGCGGTCTGGAGGCCGAGCTCCTGCTCTACAAAGAGTGGATCGACGAGCACTGGTTCCCCTTCTACGCCCGGAAGATCGCGCAGGGGAGCTCGCAGCGCATCCCGGCCTGAGCCCGCCCTGGCACACCTCCTGCATCAGACCGGCCCGGCCAAACCGGCGCCGGCCGCGGCCGGCGCCACCAAGGAGGGAGAGCCATGCGCGAGATGGCCGAGCGGATCACCGGGCAGCCGACGGTGATCGAACGCGGGGTCGAGCCGTTGGGGTTCCTGCTCTCGTGGCTGGAGATGATCCCGGTCTCGACCTATATCCTGGGGATGTTCGGGTCGGTGATCGCCTCGATGGCGCTGTTCTTCGGCGGCCGCCGTTGGGAGGCGCTCTTCGTGGGCCTGTGGCCTTCGACCTTGCTGAGCCTGGGGCTCTTCCTGAAACTGACCCGCCCCTCGCGCGAGATCCGCTGAGCGGCGAGCACCACCGCCGGGGAGGAAGAGACCTCCTCCCCGGCTTTTTAATGGTCGCGCTCGACCAGACGGTCGGCCATCGCCCAGAGCGCGCTCCGGGCGGGCTCCAGGGGGTCGGCCTGGGCCAGAGCCCGGAGGGCGGCGTCGCGCGCCCGGCGGGCCTCGGCCCGCGCGAACGCCTGGGCGCCGCAGGCGTCCAGAATGGCGATGATCGCCGTGACCTCGTCGGCGCTGAGATCGGGCTTGTGCAGCAGGGCGCGCAGGCGGCGGGCGTCGTCGGGGGGGGCGGTCTGGAGAGCGTAGAGCAGGGGAAGGGTCTTTTTGTGTTTGTAGAGGTCGTCGGCGGCCGGCTTGCCGGTGCGGTGGGCCTCGCCCCAGATCCCCAGGATGTCGTCCACGATCTGGAAGCCCAGGCCGAGCTGTTCGCCGAACGTCTGGTAGGCGGCGATCCGGTCGGCCCCGGCCCCGCCGACCAGGGCCCCCAGGGCGCAGGCGGCGCCAATAAGAGCGGCGGTCTTGCGGGCGATCATCGCCCGGTAGTCGTCGAGGCTGACGGCGCTCTGCGTCTCGAACTGGAGGTCGCGCACCTGGCCGTCCACGATCTGCAGGCAGGCCGTGGTCAGGGTCCGGGCGGCGGCCAGCACCCGCTCGGCCGGCACGCCGCGCTCGGCCAGGCCGAGGACGGCCTGATGGGCGATGGCGTGGAGGGCGTCGCCGGCGTTGATGGCCTGGGCCGTGCCCCAGAGGGCCCAGACGGTGGCCCGGTGCCGCCGTTCGGGGCTGCGGTCCTGGATATCGTCGTGGATGAGCGTGAAGTTGTGGAGCAGCTCGACGGCGGCGGCCGCCGGCAGGGCGGTCGTCCAGTCGCCGCCGCTGGCCTGACAGCAGAGCAGGCAGAGCACCGGGCGCAGGCGCTTGCCGGCGTCCAGTGTGGCCGGCTGGCCCTGGGCGTCACGCCAGCCCAGGTGGTATTCCAGCATCCGGGCCAGGAGCGGCGTGAGACCGGCCGCCGGGAGCCGGGCCCGCAGTTCGGCGTCGATCGCCGGAAGGAGGTCCTGGAGCGCGGTGTTGAGCACGGGGTCTGGCGAGGCGGTCAGATCTCCTCCTCGCCTTCCTCCTCTTCTTCCTCTTCGAAGTAGTCGTCGGAGTAGGTGCCGATGTCCCGCCCCTGGTAGACCGCGACGATGAAGTCGTCGCGGGGCACGTCGGCGGTCATCACCAGCTCGTCATCGGCCTGCTCGATGAGGTCCAGGATGTCCTCTTCGGTCAGTTCGCGCTCGACGACCATGGTGCCGTAGACCACGCTGGGGGTGAAATGCAGGTCGAGGCGCCCGAGCCGTTCACCACCCTCGAACATGAGATAGCCTTCGGAGTGGGGGGTCCGGTACTGCCGTTCAAAGCGGACGTTGTTCACGGCTCCCTCCTTATCTCTTCCCGGCCGCCGTCTCAGGCCAGCGACTCGGGGGCCTCTGGCAGGCGTTCGATCAGAATCCGGGTGCCGGCCGGGACCTGGCGCAGGACCGTCGCGTCGCCCTCGACGTGGCCGATGACATTGACCGGACTGGCCGGGCGGATCTCGCCGGCGCGGCTGAGCGGCGTCGGACCGAAGAAGATGCAGAAGGCGTGCCCGGGCGGCCAGTAGGCGATGTCGCCCAGGGCGACCGTGGTCTGGGCCTGCTCCTCATCGTGGCGGACCGGGATCGGGAAGTAGATCTCGTCCCCCCAGGTGTTGACGCGCCCGGTGATCGGCAGGGCCTGCCAGATCGCCTGCGCCGTGTCGGACTCGTTGAGCACCGCCGTCACTTCGACGGGGCCGACGTGAATGCGGATCCGTCTGGGCATCACCGACCACCTTGCTTCTCGGGAGCATTTCCTAAGTATTTTAGCACACCTTGACCGGTCCGCTGCTCCCCGCGTATGATCCAGGCCTGGGCGTGGTTCGCGCCCGCGGGGGAGGCGTGCGCGTCGGTATCCTGACCGTCAGCACCAAAGGGGCGCGCGGCGAGCGCGCGGACACCAGCGGGGCCGCCATCCGGGAGCTCCTGGCGCCGCTGGGGGCCACCGTGGTGCACTATCAGATCGTGCCCGACGACCGGGCGACCATCGCCCGCCTCCTGCGCGCCTGGGCCGACGACGGCCAGGTCGATCTCATCCTGACGACCGGCGGCACCGGTCTGGCGCCGACCGATGTCACCCCCGAGGCCACCCGCGAGGTCATCGAGCGCGAGGTGCCGGGCCTGGCCGAGGTCATGCGCCTGGCCACCTGGTCGCAGTCGCCCCGGGCGGTGCTCTCACGTGCGGTGGCCGGGACGCGCGGTCGGACGCTCATCGTCAACCTGCCGGGCAGCCCCCGCGGGGTGCGCGAGTGCCTGGGCGTCATCCTGCCGGTCCTGCCCCACGCGGTCGACATTTTGCAGGGGCGGGGCGATCACGCCTGACCGTCGCCGGCCGTTCCGGTGTGCCAGGGCGGCGGGGTGAGGGTGTACTCCTCGCGGACCGGGGCGAAGATGTCGAGGGCGACCGAGTCCTCGAGGGCGACGACCCGGTGGACGGCGTTGCCGGGGATGAGGTAGCCGTCGCCGGCCCCCAGGACGGCCCGCCGGCCCTCGACGATGAACTCCAGGCGCCCGCGCACCACGTAGCCGATCTGTTCGTGGGGGTGCTGGTGGTCGGGGACGACCGCCCCCTGGCGCAGGGTGATCTCGGCCAGGAGCGTCCGCTCGCCCCAGACCAGGGTCCGGCGGTAGACGCCGGGCCAGAGTTCGACGGCCGGTGCGGCGGCGTGCGCGGTGAAACGGGGTTCCATCGCCCACTCCTGTCACTGAAGGATGGGGGAGACCCAGGGCTGGCCCGGCGTCGGGAAGGCGAACTGGAAGCCGGGCGGCAGCGTCCCGGTGAAGCGGTAGACGATGAGCGCCTCCTGGGCCCGGCGCCACGGGCGCTGGCCGCGCCCGCGCAGCACCCAGCGCTGGCCGGTCCACTGACAGACGCTCTCCACCTGGCCGCGCTCGTTGTAGGCGGCCTGGTAGAGGCCCCGCCCATCGTGCCACTCGAGCAGCAGCCCGGTCGGGAGATGGTGGCGCAAGCGGGCCAGCGGCAGATCGGCCAGATGGCGTTCGGTCATCGTCCGCACCACTCCTCGTCGTGGGGGTGCTGGTGGATTATAGCATAGCGCCGGCCGCCGGCGCCGGGGTGCGGGAGGCGGAGCGATGAGCGCGCTTCTCCCCGTGGGGCTGCTGGCCGCCCGGGCCAGCAGCGGCGCGGTCCTCCTGACGCTGGCCACCGTCGTCAACGCCAGCTGCGGGCTGGTGGTCAGCGCCCTTCTCGCCCGGGCCCTGGGCCCGGCGGTCGTCGGGACCTACGCCTTCGCCCTGGCCCTCTCGGAGATCGTCCATCTCCTCACCGACTGGAGCATCGGCACCGCCATCGTCCAGGCCCGCGACGATCTCCCGCGGCTTTTGGAGACCGCCCTCACCCTGGGGCTCGTCCTGGGGCTGGGGCTCATCGGGCTCTGCCTGCTCCTGGCGCCGCTCCTCTGGCTGGCCTTCTCCCCGGTGGTGGCGGCCCTCTTCGTGGCCCTGGCCGTGGTGCGCCTCTTCCAGCTGCTGGCCGACTGCTTCGGAGCCGTCCTGGAGCGCGACCTGCGCTACGGCCGCTTCACCGCCGTCCGCTTCCTCGCGGTGGCCCTGGCCCAGATCTCGGCCCTGAGCCTGGCCTGGGCGGGGGCCGGGGTCTGGGCCCTCTTCGCCCGCGAGGCGGTCCACATCGCCGGACTCTTCCTGGGGATGTGGCTGGCCAGCGGCCGGCCGCTGCGCCTGGCCGTCGCCCGACCGACGCTCCGCCATCTGGCCCTCTTCGGCGGCGGGATGACGGTGGCCCGCCTGGGCGAACTGATCTTCCACCGGCTGGACAACGCCGTCGTCGGTCTCCTGTGGGGGCCGCGGGAGCTGGGTCTCTACGATGAGGCCTACCGCTTCTCGGAGATCGGCCACCGGTTGACCGGTCCGGCCGTCATCCAGGTGGCCCTGGCCGCCTACGCCCGGCTGCAGACCCGCCCCGCCGAGCGCGTCCGGGCCTTCCAGTTCGTCCAGGAGTCGGTGGTCCGGCTCCTGCCGCCGCTCTTCCTGGCCCTGGGCCTGGGGGCGCGGGACCTCCTCTGGCTGCTCTACGGCGAGCAGTGGCTCGACGCCGCCCCGATCCTCCAGATGCTGGCGGTCTACGCCACCGTCATCCCGCTCTTCGAGCACACCAAGCAGCTCCTCTACTCGCAGGGGGCGGTCGGGACGATGATCCGCATCCGGGTCTTCCAGCTGGCCCTCTACATCCCCTGCCTGCTGGCCCTGACCGCCCTGTGGGGCGGGGTGGGAGCGGCCCTGGCGGTGAACCTCGGGCTGGTGGCGGCCAGCCTGGCCCAGGCCCGGGCTGCCGGCCGCTACATCGACGCCTCCTGGCCGGCCCAGCGGGCGGTCTACGGCCGGCCGCTCCTGGCCACCGCCCTGGGGGCGCTGGCCTTCCTGGCCTGGACGGCCCTCGGTCCCCGGGGCTGGCACCCGCAGGGCGAGGCGCTGGCCCGGCTGCTCCTGCCGGCGCTGGTCTACACCCTGGCCATCATCGGCCTCGACTGGGAGCGCACCGTCCCCCGCGCCGGCGCCATCCTGCGGCTGCTCCTGCTCCGCCCGGCGGCGGAGACCGGCGCCCCCGCTCCGGCCGGGCGCTAGAGGCGGTCGGCGCCGGCGGCGACCGGCGCCAGGAGGGGCGGGAGCGTCGCCACGGTCCCGGCCAGTCGAAGCCAGGTGAACAGCCGGGCCCAGGCCGTCGGCGACGGCTCGGCCACCAGCGGCCCGGTGACCGTCGCGCAGCCGACGGTGGGCAGCAGCCGCAGGGCGTGGTCGGAGAGCGGCCAGGGGCTGCGCAGGGCCAGCCCGGCCAGGCCGTACTCCTCGCGGACCAGGCGGGCCAGCTCGGCCAGCCGGTCCAGGTCCGGCGTCACCGGTCCGGAGGACCCGTTCGGGGGCGGGAGGGGCAGCGCCAGCGTGCTCAGCCCCCGCCAGCGGGCCCGGGGCAGCGGCCCGGGGGCCAGCCGTGGCAGGGCCTCGACGTAGGCGGCGACGAAGCGCTCGAGGAAGGCCCGGACGGCGGTGGCCGGTTCGCCGCTCAGGGCCGGCAGCACGGCGCCGATGGCCCGGCTGACCGCGTCGCGCTCCAGGCTGCGCAGGAGCGCCGCCGCGCCGGCCGCCTGGTCGGGGGCCTGAGGGCCGGCCGGGTGGAGGTCGATCTGACCCAGGCCGGCGGCGACCAGTCGGGCCAGCCAGCGGCGGGCCGTGGGGGTCGGTCGCAGGCGGTGCGGTCCGGCGACCAGGACCAGCGGGCCGGCGTACCCGCTCCGCCGGGCGGTCGTCAGCAGCCAGGTGGCGAAGGCCGCCCAGCCGCCCGGCGGGAGGGGCCGGCCCGGGGTCACCAGGAGGGCCCCCACCGCCGCGGTCCGCGCGGCGGCGAAGACGGCCGCCGCGGCGGGATCGGCGGGTGCCAGGCGCACCACCGGCAGCGTCAGCGGGTCGATCAGGCCGGCGGCCAGGCGCTGGTACAGCCCGTCCGGGGTGGCCAGGTAGGGGCCGTCGGGTCGCGGGAGGTCTTCTCGCATCGCGGTCACAATTATATAGTCGGCGGTCCCTCAGGCCAGGCTGGGCAGGCGCAGGAGCAGCAGCGCCAGGTGGGCGGTGCCGCGCTCGAAATCGCTCAGCCGGATGTGCTCGTCGGGGGCGTGGATGCGGGCCTGGGGGTAGCTGATGCCGGGCGTGGCGATGGGCAGGCCCAGCTCGTGGACGAAGGGGTACATCGGCCCCGAGCCGCCGATGAGCGGCCAGATGGCCGCCGGCCGGCCGTAGATCTCCTCGCCGGTCCGGGCCGCCAGCTGGACGAAGGGGTGGTCGGGGTCCACCCGGGCCGGGTGTTCGGCGCCGAGCACCGTCACCTGGATGTCGCCGAACCCCTGGGCCTCGAGGTGGCGGCGGAGCGCCGCGATCACCGCCGCCGGGTCCTGGTCGGGGACCAGGCGGAAGTCCACCTTGGCCCGGGCCTCGGCCGGGAGGACGGTCTTGGCGCCCGGCCCCTGGTAGCCGGCGCTCAGGCCGCAGATCGTGCAGCTGGGGGTGAAGACCTGGGCCCGGCGGAGGTCCGCGCCGTGGCGGTCTCCCAGAAAGCCGCGCAGACCGTAGGTCGTCAGGAGAAGGTCGTCCTCGTCGGGCAGGCGGGCCAGGAGTTCCAGGTCGCGGGGCGTGGGCGGGCGGACGTGGTCGTAGAAGCCGGGCAGCCGCACCTGCTCGTCCGACCCCTTGATCGTGGCCAGGGCCCAGGTCAGGCGCCAGGCGGCGTTGGGGAAGATGCTCCCGCCGGTGCCGGAGTGGGCGTCGAGATCGGCGGTGCGGCTGTGCAGTTCGACATAGACGATCCCCCGCATGCCGCAGTAGAGGATCGGCTGGCCGGCGAAGTTGACGCCGCCCGACTCCCAGATGCAGGCGGAGGCCTGCAGCCGGTCGCGGTGGCGGGCGACGAAGGCCGGCAGGTGGGGGCTGCCGATCTCCTCCTCGCCCTCGATGATGAATTTCATGCGCCAGGGATAGCCGCCGGTGAGCTGGCGGACGGTGTCGAGGGCGACCAGGCGGGAGACGATATGACCCTTGTCGTCGGCGGCGCCGCGCGCGTAGAGACGCTCGCCGCGCAGGGTCGGCTCGAACGGGGGGCTGGTCCAGCGGTCGAGCGGGTCGGGCGGCTGGACATCGTAGTGGTTGTAGAAGAGGAGGGTGCGGTCCGACTGGCCCGGGGCCTCGGCGTAGACGACCGGGGCCCCCGCGGTCGGGATGATCTCGACGGCGAAGCCGCGCTGGGCCAGCAGGTCGGCCACCAGACGGGCGGTCTCCGCCAGCCCGACCCGCTGGGCCGAAATGCTCGGCTGGCGGCAGAGGGCCTGGAGTTCGGCCAGCCACTGGGGCCGGCGGGCGGCGATATGGGCGCTCAGCCGCTCCCGGATGGACGCCTCCGTCATCGCTCTCCTTTCGCGGTGGTCTGGGGCGGGCGGCCGCTGCCCCTATTCTAGCAGAGACCGGGCGTGACCGGTCGTCGGATGGCGGGTGGGGTGTTTTTTCGTCCGGCCCCGGCGTATAATTCGGTAGAGCCGGCCAAATAGGGGGCGAGACTGGAGACTCCGGTGGAACAGGTGGCAGCGACCCATCCGGCCCCGCGTGATGGCCGGGTGCCCGAGACGATGGCCGTCCGGCCAGCGTCCTGCCAGCGCAGTCGATCGGTCCTGATCGTCGAGGACGATACCGATCTGCTGGAGATGATGGCGATCGTCCTGGCCGACGCTGGCTTCCGGGTGCGCAAGGCCGCGAACGGGTTGGAGGCTCTGGAGGCGGTCCGGCGCGATCTCCCCTGCGTGATCCTGCTGGACATGAAGATGCCGGTGATGGACGGCTGGGAGTTCGCCCGCCGGTTCCGGGCCGAGTTCGACCGTCTGGCGCCGATCATCGTGGTGACCGCGGCGGCCGACGCGCAGGCCCGGGCCCAGGAGATCGAGGCCGAGGGCTACCTGGCCAAGCCGTTCGACATCGACGACCTGCTGCAGATCGTGGAGCACTTTGTGACCCTCGCCCGGCCTTCATGAGGCGCGAATTCACCGTCGCGGTCTTTGTGGTCCACGCCGATCGCGTCCTGCTGCTCTGGCACCGCCAGCTGCGCCGCTGGCTGCCCCCCGGAGGGCATCTGCTGCCCAACGAGCTCCCCGACGAGGCCGCCCGCCGCGAGGTTCAGGAGGAGACCGGGCTGGCGGTCGAGCTGGTCGGGGAGTACGGCCTCGACCTGGAGCGTCCCCAACAGTTGCTCCGGCCCGAGGGGGTGCAGGTCGAGGAGATCGGCCCGGACCACCAGCACATCGACCTCATCTACTTCGCCCGGCCCCGGCCCGGGACGCCGCTCACCCCGCGTCCCAACGCCGAGAGCGCGGCCATCGGCTGGTACCGCCTGGCCGACCTGCCGGCGTTGGGGGTGAGCGACGAGGTCCAGCGGTGGGCCGCCCGGGCCGTGGAGCGGGTGAACGGCAGCCAGCCAGGCTCCTAGGCTGCGGCCGGCACGGCCGCCACCGCCGGCCGGGCCGGCGTCGTCCAGAGCACCTCGCCTGGCTGGTAGGGGAAGGGGGGCGACCAGTCGGCGGCCGGAACGGTGAGATCGGCAGGCGGTGGCTGGCCGGCCAGTGCCGCGCGGTCCACCGTCAGAAAGACCGCCCCCTCGGTGACCACGCCGATAACCGACCGTGGGACGACGACCGGCGCCGCCTGGCCCCGCAGCAGTCGCAGGGCCGCCGTCGGTTGCAGGAGCAGACCGGCGACCTGACGGCTGGTCGGATCGATGATGACCCGCTCGACCGTGCCGGCCGGGCCGTCGGTGGCGTAGACGCCCATGCCGACGCGCGCCTCCAGCGGCCGTGGCTCCTCCTCGGGGAAATTCGGCCCTGCGATGAGGTTGGTGACGCTGCGGGCCCGCGGATGGGCGGCGGCCAGAGCGGTCGCCCGGTCGCGGGCCGCCGGGTCGGCGGTGGCCCCGGTCAGGCAGACGTGGCCGTGGAAGCAGTGCACCCGGAACGCCCACGGCCGGGTCAGCGGGTCGGCGGCCAGCCCCTGGGCGATCTCCTGGGTCAGCGTGTCGTCGCCGATGAGCCGGTCCTCGACCAGAAGGACCCCGGGGACGGTGGCGACCCGCTGGACGATCTGCCGGGCCCGCATGGCCGAGCTGGTGTGGCCCCAGAGAGTCACCTGACCGTGGTCGACGCTGACCGTGAAGTGCGGGCGCTCGAGGTGGTGGACGGTCTCGTCCCGGGCCAGGGCCTCCTCGACGGCCGCCGCGATCTCCGGGTCGCTCCGGTAGACCGGGGCCCGGCGCACGGCCTCAGCGGTCAGCCGGAGACGAACGCGCGGCTGCCAGGCGGCGACGGCCGTGGCTGGCAGGGCGCGCGGACGGTCGTGGGGCGGCTGGATGATCAGGTGCGTGATCTGTCCCGTCGTGTCGAGGCGCAGGCCGCGGAGACGGCCGATCGTCTGACCGCTGGCGTCCAGCACCGGGTGTGGGCGGAGCAGGGTCTCCGGCGGCAGGGCGTGGGGCGCGGGTCGGACGGTGAGGCGACCCTGGTCTTCGCTGATCTGGTCGAGCGGGTAGAAGGTCAGCGTCGGGCGGAGGTATCCGCTCTGGACCGCGCCGCCCGCCACCTGGGCGCTGGCCGTCAGGCCGATGGCGTGCAGGCGGCCGGTGTGGCTCCCGGCCACCCGGACCGGGGCGCCGAACAGCAGGGTCATCGCCGGCATGACCATCACCCTCCCCTTCAGGTCTCCTGTTTTTAGGGAAGACCACCGGTCTTAGAGGGCCGCTCAGCGGATCCTTAGAGAATTGCTGGTGGGGCCGGTGGGGCGGCGCGTGGTATAATTTTCCTGTCAGCAAGGCTGTCCTGGACCGCCCCCTTATCGGTCGCCGATAAGGGTTTTTGTTGCCCGGAAGGGTGTGAATGGGATGATCGAGCGGCTCATCGCGCTGGAGAAACGGTACGAAGAACTGACGGCCCTGATGGCCGATCCCGAGGTGCTGGCCGACCCGGAGCGCCTGCAGGCGTACGCCCGGGAGCAGGCCAGTCTGGAGGATATTGTCGTCCTTTTTCGGGAGTACCGGACCGTCGAGCGGCAGATCGCCGAGACCGAGGCGCTGCTGGCGGACGAGGATCTGGAGCCGGAGCTGGCCGACCTGGCGCGGAGCGAGCTGGCCGCCCTGCGCGAGCGGCGGGAGCGGTTGGCGGCGGATCTGAAAGAGGCCCTGCGGCCGCGCGATCCCAACGACAGCAAGAACGTGATCATGGAGATCCGGGCCGGCGCCGGTGGCGAAGAGGCGGCGCTGTTCGCCGCCGATCTCTTCCGCATGTACAGCCGGTACGCCGAGCGGCAGGGCTGGCAGGTCGACCTGGTCGACGCCCACCCGACCGAGATGGGGGGCTTCAGAGAGGTGATCTTCCAGGTCCGCGGTCGGGGCGCCTACTCGCGGCTGAAGTTTGAGAGCGGCGTTCACCGGGTCCAGCGCGTGCCGGTGACCGAGGCCAACGGGCGGATCCACACCTCGACGGCGACCGTGGCGGTCCTGCCGGAGATGGGCGAGGTCGAGGTCCAGATCAACCCGGCCGATCTGCGCATCGAGGTGTTCCGGGCCAGCGGCCCCGGTGGTCAGAACGTCAACAAGGTCGAGACCGCCGTGCGGATCACCCATCTGCCGACCGGGATCGTGGTGACCTGCCAGGACGAGCGCTCGCAGCTGCGCAACCGGCAGAAGGCGCTGGCCGTGCTGCGGGCCCGCCTCTACGACCTGGAGCAGCGCAAACTGGCCGAGCAGGTGGAGAAGACCCGTCGGGCCCAGGTGGGGACCGGCGAGCGGAGCGAGAAGATCCGCACCTACAACTTCCCCCAGGATCGGGTGACCGACCACCGGATCGGGCTGACCCTCCACAACCTCCAGGCCATCCTCGACGGCGAGCTGGACGATCTCATCGAGGCCCTGATCCTCGACGACCGCGTCCGCCGTGAGGCGGCGCAGGGGGTGGCCAGCCGGTGACCACCGTCCGGGAAGCCCTCGACCGCGCCACCGCGCAACTGGCGACCGTCGACAGCCCGCGCCTGACCGCCGAGGTCCTCCTGGCCCACACCCTGGGAGTCTCGCGGGCCGCCCTCTTCGCCCGCCCGGAGCGGGTGCTCACCCCCGCGGAGGAGAGCTACTTCTGGGGAACGGTGGCCCGCCGGCTGGCCGGCGAGCCGCTGGCCTACCTGGTCGGCGAGCGCGAGTTCTACGGCCTGGCCTTCCGGGTGGACCGCCGGGTGCTGATCCCGCGGCCGGAGACCGAACTTCTGGTCGAGGAGGCCCTCCGGCTGGCGGCCGACCGCTGGCCGGATCAGCCGTTCTGGGCGGTCGACGTGGGCACCGGCTGCGGCGCCATCGCCGTCGCCTTCGCCGTCCACTGCCCCCCGGCCCGGGTGCTGGCGGTGGATGTGAGCCCGGCGGCGCTGGCGGTGGCCCGGCTGAACATCGTCCGCCACCGGGTCCAGGACCGGGTTTTCCCGGTGGCCAGCGACCTGCTGACGGCTCTGGCCGGGCCCTTCGATCTGGTGCTGGCCAACCTGCCCTACGTGCCCAGCGGGGACCTGCCGACCCTGGCGCCGGAGGTGGCGGTCTACGAGCCCCGGCTGGCCCTGGATGGGGGGCCCGATGGGCTGGACGTCTACCGCCGCTTCTTCGCCACTCTGCCGGAGCGGGTCCGGCCCGGGGGAGCGGTGCTCTGCGAGATCGGCGCCGGTCAGGGCGAGGCGGCGGCCGGGCTGGCCCGGCGGACCTTCCCGGAGGCCGCGATCAGCGTCCGGTCCGACTGGGCCGGCCACGACCGCCTGCTCTGCGTCCGTCTGCCCGGGCCGCCGGCCTAGTCGCCGGACTGGATCGGGATAACGCGGGAGCGGGCGGCCACCGCCTTCGGGACGCGGACGACCAGCATCCCCCGCTCGACCTTCGCCTCGATCTTATCGAGGTCGATATCGGTGGTGAAGGTGAAGACCCGCGCCATCGGCACCCGTTGCAGTTCGCGCACCATGTAGGTGCGGCCCGCCTCCTCGGCCGGCGCCTGCGGGGTGACCTCCACGGTCAGACTGTCGCTGGTCGCGGTGATCTTGATCTCGTCGCGGCTCAGCCCGGGCACCGGCATCTCGATGACGAAGGCGGTGCCATCGGGCGTCTCGTAGACATCGGCGATCAGTCGCGGCGGGGGCAGGCTCGGTCGGACGACGGCCTGTTCGAGCAGACGGTTGACCGCCTCCCGGAGCGAGAGCGCGTCTGTGGCCGAGGACCACGGCGCGTTGATCATCGTTGTTCCTCCCGACGCGCGTTCTCTGCCGGCCACCACGGGCCGGCCTCAGCACAAGTATAGCAACTGGCGCGGCTCCACCGCTCGCCGCATCGCCTCTCCCCAGCCATCACCCCCGCTCAGCGCCGGCTGCGCCCCTGGCCGCGCGGAGCGCGCTGAGGAGACCGAGCGGGCGCCTACCGGCCTGACGACCGATCACCCGATTGGGCTATTGCTTTTGTCGCCCCGGCCGGCTATGGTGGATGCCGCCTGGCGACCGGCCCGTGCGTCCGCGGGAGCCACGGCCTCAGTTCCACCACCACCCACCCGGGAGAGACACGATGCGCCGTTCCCACACCCTGCCTCTGCTGGTCTTCGGTCTGGTCGTCGGGGCGCTGCTCCTCGTGGGGCCGGCCGCCTCGCGCGCCGCCGAGAGCCCCCTCTGGCCCCGCCTGCCGGCCTGGGCGCTGGACCCGGCGCAGATCGAGGAGCGCCTGGGCGGCTCGACCGCTCCCTCGCCTCCGCCCGTCTCCCCGTCGGTCGGAGCGAGCGGGGGGGCGCTGACCAGTCGCGGGGGCCTCGCCGCGCCGCCGCCGACACCGACGCCGGCCCGGCGCCTGACGGTCGGTCTGCAGGCCGGTCACTGGCGACGGTGGGAGGCGCCCTACCCCTTCAACACCCACACCGGCAGCCAGGGTGGCGGCAAGACCGAGGACGAGGTGAATCTGACCATCGCCCGGCTGGCCGCCCAGCGCCTGGAGGCGGCCGGCTTTCGGGTTGAGATCCTGCCGACCCTCATTCCCCAGGGCTACCGGGCGGCGGTGGTGGTCAGCATCCACGCCGACGGGGGGCCTCCCGACCGCCGGGGCTTTTTCGCCGACCGGCCGGCCCGCTCGGCCCAGGCCGCCGCCGAGGCCCGGCTGGTGGCTCTCCTGAACGAGGAGTACGCCCGGGCCACCGGGATCCCCTACGTCTACCGCGGAACGCCCGGCACGCGCTATTACTACGGCTACACGCTGGTGGACCCCAGCACCCCTATGGCCCTGATCGAGACCGGCTTTCTGACCAGCGCCACCGACCGCGCGATCATCGTCGACCGGCCGGATCTCGCGGCCCAGGGGATCGCCCAGGCGATCCAGCGCTTCCTGACCGAGCGGTAGAGGCCGCCTGTGCTATAATCCCGCCAGCAGCACCCGCGAAAGGAGCGGTCGGTGAAAGAGACCCTGCCTGTCGAGCGCTGGCTGACCCGCCCTGCCCTCGCCCTCTGGCGTGAGGACCCGCGCCCCTGGTGGAGCGCCGGCGACGATGGTCCGCCGCCCATCTACCTGGTCGGCGGAATGCCCGACCCGGGTTCCCTCCCCCGGGCCGATCTGGTCGAGGCGGCCCGGACGGTGCTCCTGGGGCCGGCGGGCGCCGAGGCCCTGAACTACGGGCCTGTCGGCGGGTATCCGGGCCTGGTCGCGATCGTGCAGCGTCTCCTGGCCCGGCGGCACGGGGTGGAGGCCGGCCCCGAGAACATCCTCATCACCGCCGGCGCCAGCCAGGCCATCGCCCTCGTCTGTCAGGCGGTGGTCGAGCCGGGCGACGTGGTCATCGTCGAAGGGCCGACCTTCGCCGGCAGCCTGCGCACCATCCAGGCCTTCGGTCCGGAGATCGTGACCGTGCCGGTGGACGAGGAGGGACTGGTGACGGCCGCGCTGGCCGAGACCCTGGCGCGGCTGGCGCGGGCCGGCCGGCGGGTCAAGCTCCTCTACACCATCCCGACCTTTCAAAACCCGACCGGGGCCACCCTCTCCCTGGCGCGGCGGCAGGAACTGCTTGATCTGGCCGCCCGCTACCAGGTGCTGATCCTGGAGGACGACGCCTACTACGAACTGCGCTTCGAGGGGGAGCCCCTGCCGCCCCTCTACGCCCTCGACCGGTCCGGCCTGGTGGTCCGGGTCAACACCCTCTCGAAGATCCTGGCCGCCGGGGTCCGTCTGGGCTGGATCACCGCCGCGCCGCCCCTGCTGCGCGCCTTCCGCCTCCTCAAACTCGATGGCGGGACCAGCCCGTTCGCCAGCCACATCGCCGCCGCCTACCTTGAGCGCCATCTGGAGACCCATATCGAGGACCTCATCGCCGTCTACCGCCAGAAGCGCGACGCCCTGCTCGGGGCGCTGGCGACGGAGGTCGGGGACCGTGCCACCTGGTCGCGCCCGGCCGGGGGGTTCTTCGTCTGGCTGCGTCTGCCCCCCTCGGTGGATGGGCAGACGCTCCTCCGGCTGGCCCGGGCCGAGGGGGTGGCCTATCTGCCCGGACCGCTCTGCTTCCCGGACGGGCGGGGGTGGGAGTTCGTCCGCTTCGCCTTCAGTTACGAGACGCCCGAGCGGCTGGTCGAGGGCGTTCGGCGGTTCGGGCGGGCGCTCCGGCGAGCGCTGGGCGAGCCGGTCTACACCACGCCCTCGGTCCGCAGCCGTTCGACCTCCTGAGGGCCGAGGCCCAGGGCGCCCAGCACCTCGACGGTGTGCTCGCCCAGGCGGGGCGCCGGACGCCGGAGCGTCGCCGGCGTCTGCGAGAGGTGGAGCGGCGAGCCGACCAGGCGCACCGGGCCGGCGCTGGGATGCTCGGTCTCCCAGATCAGCTCCCGGGCCGCGACCTGGGGGCTGGCCAGCGCCTCGGCGATGGTCCAGATCGGCCCGGCCGGGACGCCGGCCCGCTGGAGCCGGTCGAGGAGAACGGCGCTCGGCTCCCGGCGCGTGCGGGCGCTGATGATCTCGGCCAGCGGCTGCTCGTTGGCCTTGCGGTCGGCCGGCGTGGCGAAGCGGGGATCGGTCAGGAGATCGGGCAGGTCGAGGGCAGCGCAGAGGCGCTCGAACAGGCGCTGACTGGGGGCGCCGATGGTGATGAACCCGTCGGCGGTGGGGAAGGCCTGGTAGGGGGCGCCGTTGCGGTGGGCGGTGCCCAGCCGGTGGGGCACCTGGCCGGTGGCGAAGTAGCTGCTGGTCTCCCAGACGGCCAGCGCCAGGGCGGATTCGAAGAGGCTGAGGTCGAGATACTGGCCGACCCCCAGCCGGTCGCGGGCCCGGAGGGCCGCCTGGATGCCGTTGGCGGCGAAGAGGGCGGTGGTGAGGTCGGCGAGGGGCACCCCGATCTTGACCGGCGGCCGGTCGGGCTCCCCGGTCAGGCTCATCAGCCCGCTCATCGCCTGGACGATGAGGTCGAGGCCGGGACGGTCGCGCTCCGGGCCGGTCTGGCCGAAGCCGGAGATGGCGCAGTAGACCAGGCGCGGGTTGCGGGCGGCCAGGGTGGGGTAGTCCAGACCGAGGTCGGCCATCGTCCCGGGGCGGAAGTTCTCGATGAGCACATCGGCCGTCTCGACCAGCCGCAGGAAGAGGTCGCGGCCGGTCGGGTGCTTGAGGTTCAGGGTCAGACTGCGCTTGTTGCGGTTGAGGGCCAGAAAGCCGGCGCTCTCGCCGTTCTGGAACGGAGGAGTCTGGCGGGTGAGGTCGCCGGTGCCGGGCGGCTCGACCTTGATCACGTCGGCTCCGAGATCGGCCAGGATCAGACCGCAGAACGGTCCGGCCATGAAGTTGGCCAGTTCCAGGACCCGGAGGCCGGCCAGCGGGCCGGCGGCGCTGTTCTCGGCGGCCATGGCTATCGTCCCGTAAAGCGCGGTCGGCGCTTCTCCAGGAAGGCGCGCACCCCCTCCTGGTAGTCGGCGGTGTCGAAGAGGCTGGCCACGTAGCCTTCGGGGTCGGGCAGCGAGGAGAACGCGGGATCGGTGAGCAGGAGGTTGATGGCCTCCTTGGCCCAGCGCAGGGCCAGGGGGGCGTTCTCGGCGATCTCCCGGGCCAGGGCGAGCGTGGCCGCCTCCAGTTCCGCGGGCGGGTAGACGGCGTTGATGAGCCCCATGGCCAGGGCGCGCTCGGCCGGGATCCGCCGGCCGGTCAGCAGGATCTCCTTGGCTCCGGCCGGGCCGACCAGGGCCACCAGCCGGCGCAGGTCGGCCAGGCTGATCGAGATGCCCAGGCGGGCGGCCGGGATGGCGAACTCGGCGGTCGTCGCCGCCAGCCGCAGGTCGCAGGCGATGGCCAGCTCGCAGGCCCCGCCGATGCAGTACCCGTAGATCATCGCCAGGGTCGGCTTGGGGCAGGTGGCGATGGCCTCGATGGCCTGCCCGACCAGGTGGTTGTACTGGCGGGCCTGGGCGGCGGTCGCCCGGTGCTCCTGGAACTCGGTGATGTCGGCCCCGGCGCCGAAGGCCACCGTGCCGGCCCCGCGGAAGACGATCACCCGGACGGTCGGGTCGGCCACCAGGTCGGCCAGGAGAGCGGGCAGCCGGCGCCACATCGCCACGGTCATGGCGTTGCGGCGCTCCGGCCGGTTGAAGATGACCAGGGCGGTGGCCTCGGTCCGCTCGACGAGGAGCTCGGTCTCCATGGGTCCGTCCCCCTGGCCATAGGTACACCAGCCGGCGGGTGTTGTCAAGGGTGAACGGCTGGCGGCACTGTCACACGGACGGTGGGCGAGTTTGGGGAAAGGGCTCTCCTGCGCCTCTCGGCTGTTTCTTCGGGGCCCTTCTCCTCACGCCACCTGGAG
>CACRXC010000146.1_pt1 | contig 22708 bp, 19 predicted proteins | sample 5377091 | NCBI WGS metagenome assembly CACRXC01 (sample SAMEA6061845, study PRJEB28556) | metagenome | reverse complement strand
CGACCCGTTACGATAAGCGGCGCGAGAGCTATCGCGCCCTCTGGACGATTGCGTGCATTATGATTTGGATCAGGCATGTCCATTGAAAACAGGCCCTAGAACGTTCGGACCTCGCCCAGCGTCAGGCGCTCGAGGAACTCGGCGAGCGTGTCCAGCCGCTCCTCGACCAGGGCCCGGGCGGGGGCGACGAGATCGGCTAGGGCGGCGCCGGGGGCTGGACGGACCTGAACCTGGACCAGGCGGGGCTCGTCCACCGGGTCGCCGATCAGGCTGCAGAGCCAGACGTAGGCCTCGGCCACCCCCGGCACCCGCTCGCAGAGGGCCCGGGCCAGATCGAAGGCCAGGGCGTTGTAGATCTTGCCGACGTGGCTGATGGCGTTTTTGCCCGGCGCCGCCTCGGCCGAGGCCGGCCGGGTGACGGCGATGAGCCCGTTGGCCCGGTTGCCCCGCCCCACCTGGCCGTCGTCGCCCTCCTCGGCCGAGGTCCCGGTGACGGTGAGGTACATGCCGGCCAGCCCCGTCCCGGGCTGGTCGAGGGCGTTCAGGACCAGGGCGATCTCCGGCAGCTGCCCGGCCTGGCTTTCGGCGAAGGTCAGGAGATCGCGGGCGATCTCGGCCTTGCGCTCGAAATACTGCTTCTCGGAGAGGATGAAGCGGTCGACGAAGGCCATGGCCACCGTCAGGGTGAGGCGGTGCTCCTGCCGGACGGCCATGATCTTCACATCCTCGCCGCTCTCGGGGAAGCGCTGCTTGAAGGCGGGGCTGTTGATGTAGGCTTCGAGGGCCAGCACCAGCCGCTCGGTGTCGGTCGGCGGGTAGTAGCCGACCGCCGCCGAGGTGTCGTTGGCCCGGGGCAGGGCGTCGCCGACCACCAGCGTCAGCTGGGGCGAGCCACTGCCGAACTGACAGCGGAGACGGGCGTCACGGGCCGGGTCCAGGAACCGGAAGTGCGTCCGGAACCAGCGGGCCGCCGCCTCGGTGACGATCTCCTCGACCGGAACAGTGATCCCGTCCAGCTGCCGGGTGGCCCGTCCGCCGAGGATGAGCTCCAGCGGCACGACCACTCGCCCCCCACCCAGCCGGACCTCGCTCTGCCCGGCGATGAGCAGGCCCTTATCGACGTTGAAGTGGACGATGCGGCCGAAGTGGGCCCGGTAGGCCCGGGCCAGAGCGACGGCCGCCTCCTCGGCCACCGCGTCGCAGATGGTGTCGGGATGGCCCAGCCCCTTGCGCTCGACGATCTCCAGGGGCTGGGCGCTCAGCGGCGGGTCAAGCAGCGGGGTGATCCGGATGATCCGCGGCATCCCACAATCCCTCCCGCCAGCGTCCTGGCCAGCGCACCCTGTGTGCCAGCGACCGGCTCCGCCCTAAGACTACCAGTGTTCCCCCGGCCCCGTCCAGCCGCCTCTGGACAGGCCAGCCGCCATGGCCCATTATAGGGATCGACAAAGGGGAGCCAGGCGTCCGATGACCCAGCCCGCCCTGCCGCACCTCATCGAACGGGCCCTCCGGCTGCTGGCCGAGCGGGGCCAGCCGGTCAGCACGGCCGACCTCGCCCGCCACCTCTTCGGGGCGGTCAGCGGCCCCTGGGAGCGGCTGCTGCCGACGGTCCTGACCGACCCGCGGCTGCAGCGCCTGCCCGACGGCCGCTGGACGCTGGCCGAAGCCGTCGCCCCCCCAGTCCGCTGGGTGGCCCTGGCCCTGGCCACCAGCGGGCCCAAGCCCGAGCGGCACCACATCGTGGGGATCGCCGCCCTCCGCGGGCGGGGGACGACGGTCGAGGCCCGCTTCGCCCACCTCGTCCGGCCGCCCCGACCGGTCCGCCTGCCGGCCTACCTGGCCCGTCAGGGGATCACGCCCACGGCCCTGGCCACCGCGCCCACCTTCGCCGAGATCGCCCCGGCGCTGGTGGACTTCCTCGGCGAGGCCCTGCTCGTCGGGCTGGACATCGGGCTGCAGGTGGCCTTCCTCCAGGCCGAACTGCGCCGGGCGGGCCGGCCGCCCTTGACCAACCCGCTGGCCGACCTGGCCGCCCTCGTGCCACCGGTCAGCGGCAAGCCGCGCCTGGCCCAGCTGACCGCTCTCGCCGGGGTCGCCCCGCCGGCCGACGAGACGCTGAGCGCCCAGGCCGAGGCCATCGCCCGCCTCCTGCAGCGGCATCCGCCGACGCAGCCCGGGGGCTCGGCCCTCCAGGCCACCCGTCGGCGGCCGCTCCTCCACCCGGCTCTGGCCCGCGAGATCCCCCCGGGCCCCGGCCTCTACGTGTTCACCGACGCCGCCGGCACGGTCCTCTACATCGGCCAGTCGCGGAATCTGCGCCAGCGGGTCCTGAGTTACCTGACCCGGAACCTGGCCATCGCCCGCCGTCTTCACGGGCTGGCCGACCGGGTGGCCGACATCCAGGTCGAGTCGACCAGCTGCGCCCTGGAGGCGGCCCTGCGGGAGGCGGCGGCCATCGCCACCCTCCACCCGCCGTTCAACACCGTGCGCCGGCCGACGCCCCGGGTCGCCTATCTGGTCCTGCGTCTGACCCGTCGGGGCCAGCCCCGGCTGGTGGTCCAGCGGGCGCCGGCCCCCGGGACCGTCCTGGCCGGGCCGCTGCCGGTCCCGGTGGCGCGGCACCTGGCCCAGCGGCTGACCCAGGCCGACCAGGCGGCCCTGGCCGCGACCGGTCTGGCCCGGCTGACCACCCCCGAGGCCGGACGAGCGCTGCTTCTGGCGCTGGCCGGCGACCTCCCGGTGGCCGGCCCGGTGCCGCTGGTCGCCCTGACCGGGCTCCTCCTGCTGGTGCGCGAGGGGCGGACGACCGCCGCCCTGCTCCTCGACTGGCAGGGCCTCTGGGGCGGGACCCCGGTGCGCTCCCCGGACCAGGCGGCCACGGCGCTGGCCCGTCTCGGCCCGCCCGCTCTCACCCCGGCCGCCCGGGCCGCCCAGTTCAGCCGCCTCTACCGCTGGCTCAGCCAGACCGAGAGACCGCGCTGGGCGGCTGTCGGCCCGCTCCCGGCGCCGGTCGAGCGGCTGGCTCAGGCGCTCCGGCGGCTGCTGGACTGAGCCGCTACGCCCGCCCGGCCGGCCACTCGGCCACGCCGCACTCCGGGCACTGAATATTGATGAAGCGCAGCCAGTCTACCACCTCAGCAGCGGGCGGCAGAGCGTGGTCCGGTCCGGCCAGCGCCCGGGCGTAGAGGGTGCCGAACCGGTCGGCGACGAAGAGGGCGGCCACCGGCTGGCCGGCCGGGTCCACCGCGCCCCAGCGCCGAAAAACCCGCCCGTCCGGGTCGAAGAGGACCGTACCGGCCGCGCCGACCACGGTCTGAAGCGGGGCGGCCGTGGCGGGCTGGCCGTGGACGACCACCACCAGTTCGGCCTCCTCGGCGGCGATCTGGGGAGCCAGCGCGGCCAGAGCAGTCAGGTAGGCCCGGCAGGCCGGGCAGTCGCCGCGCTCCGCAGCGTAGAGGACCAGCGCCCGGCGCCGGTGCCGGCGGGGATAGCGGTGGACCTGCCCCTGGGCGTCGGGCAGCTCGAAGAGGGGCAGCGTCACCAGCGGCTCCAGCAACGGCTCGCTCGTCTGCCAGCGTCCAGTCGGGATCGTGGTCGCCGTTTTCTCCATCGTGCACCTCCTGAGGCTGCGCCGGGTCCTCAGCGCTCGCCGGCGGTGGGCAGCCCGGCCGCGACCCAGGCGTGAAAGCCGCCGTCCAGGATGGCCACCTGCCGGAGCCCGCGCGCCCGCAGGAACCGGGCCGCCTCCTCGACCTGGTCGCTCTCGGCGCCGGTGGCGTAGAGCACGATCGTTTTATCGGCCGGCAATTCGCCGAAGCGGGTGGTCAGTTCGCCCCACGGCATCGGTCGGGCGCCGCGGATGTGGCTATCGTCGTAGCGCTCGCGGTCGCGCAGGTCCACCAGGATCGCCTGACCGGTCTGGAGCAGCGGCCAGACCTCGGTCGGGCGGAGACGCGGGATGGCCTCGGTCATCGTCGTCCTCGTCTCCGGCGACCCACCGGTCGGCGTCGTCCAGGGCCTGTTCGCCCGGTGGCCGGCGGCGGCGCCGGTTGCTTTCCTCTTCTCTGTCATGCTACTGTGGAGAGGCCGGGCCGCGCCACCGGTGCTGGCCCGGGCAATGGGGGCGTCGTGACCGATCGGGTGGTTCTCCTCACGGTTTTCCTGAGCCTGCGGCTGGGGGCGGTTCTGCTCTTCCGGCCGGGGGGCTTTCTCTTCGACCTGGCGGCCGACCGGCTCTTTTACCTGCAGATCGCCGATCTGGCGCTCGAGGGGCGGTATCCGTTTCTGCACTACTGGCTGGAGTACCCGCCGCTCTTCCCCTGGCTGGTGGTCGGGCTGGACTGGCTGGCCCGGCATCTCCCCCCGACCGACGACCGGCTGCTGGCCCTCCATCTCCTGCTGGGACTGGTGCTGACCGGGGCCGACCTGGTCTCGCTGCTGGCGCTCATGGCGCTGGCCCGGCGGCTGGAGGGGCCGGCGGCCGCCGGGCGGGTGGGCTGGCTCTACACGGCGCTGCCGCTGCCGACGCTGGTGCTGCTCACCTGGTTCGACCCGCTGCCGCTCAGCGCGCTCCTGGTGGGGCTCTACGGGCTGGTGGCCGGTCGGCCGGTCCTGGCGGGGCTGGCCACCGGTCTGGGGGTGATGCTCAAGGTCTTTCCCGGACTGCTTCTCCCCGTGGCCCTGCGCCAGGGCCGGGCGGGGCTTCGGGCGGTTCTCCTGGCCGCCCTCACGGTGGGGCTGCTCAGTCTGCCGTTCGCGCTGGTGGCGCCTCAGTATCTGTGGGGGTTCGTCCTGGCGACGCTGCGGCGCTCGTCGTGGGAGACGGTCTGGGCGCTGCTCGATGGCTACTACAGTTTCGGGGTGCTGGCGCCGCTCCCTGAGCGGACGACCCTGGCCAGCACCGCCTACCAGGCCCATCCGGCGGTGGTGCCCTGGCCGCTGAGCACGGGCCTGCTCCTGGTCCTGCTGGGGGGATTGTGGCTGCTCCGGCTGGGCTGGACCGAGCCGCGGGGGCTGGTGGCCGGGGTGGGCGCCAGCGTCGGCGTGCTCCTGGCCTTGAGCAAGGGCTACAGCCCGCAGTTTCTGCTCTATCTCCTGCCCTTCCCGCTGCTCCTCTTCCCGCCCCGACGGGCGGTTCTGTATCTCACCGCCCTGACCGTCCTCAACGTCCTGGAGTACCCGGTAGCGCTCAACATCCTCCAGGAGCCGGCGCTGGTGGCGTTCACCGTCCTGGGCCGAACGGTGCTCTTGCTGGCCTGTGCGCTGGAGTGCCTGGCCCAGACCGGGCCGGTCTGGGCCGAGCGGCTGGGGGGTATGGCTGCCCGACTGGTCCCGTCGCTGGTCGTCGGGCTGGGGCTCCTGGCCCTGGTGGGGCTGCCGCTGACGCTCGGCCAGGCCGCAGCCCGTCCGCGCAGCCCCGACGAGGTCCGGCTGGCCGAGCGGCTGCGGATTCTGGGCGAGCCGGGGCAGGGGGTCATCACCACGACGGTCGCCTACCGCCGGCTGCGGGGGGTGCTCCCGGCCGACGTTTTCGTCATCGGCGACTTTCGGCGCACGCATCCGGTCGAGCGGCAGGCCGAGCTGCAGCGGTACCTCAGCGGGCGACCGCGGGCCTGGGTGGTGCTGGAGGGGAACTGGCCGGTGCCGGGGTTGCACGAGGAGCTGTTGCGATACGGGGCGCCGGCCTGGGAGGAGTGGGTGGGGCCATATCTCCTTGCGGCCTTCGTCCCGCCCCAGCCGGAGGGGGTGATGACGCCGTATCCGGCGGCCTGGGCCCACGGGCTGACGCTGCGGGGCTACCTGCTTTCGCGGTCGGCCTTGGCTCCGGGGCAGGCGCTGCATCTGCGGCTCTTCTGGCAGGCCGAGGGGCCGCTGCCGGCCGACTACAGTCTCTTTGTGCACCTGGTGGAGAGCCGCAGCGGGCGGATCGTCAGTCAGCGCGACCGGCCGGCGCTGGCCGGGGGGCTAGTTTCCAGCCGCTGGCCGGCCGGGGCTTTTCAGGAGGCGGTCGATCTTGTGCTGCCGCCCGACGCGCCGGCGGGGGCCTATCATCTGGCGGTGGGGCTCTACCGACCGCAGGTCGCCCCGCCCCACGACCGGCTGCCGCTCCTCGGCGGTCCTGAGGGGCGCGATCACAGCCTCCTCATCCGCGGGCTGGTGGTGCGGTAGGAGCCGCCGGGGACGTCTCCCCGGCGATGGGCCGGCCCCTTGTTGCCGGCGGGTGGGGGCTCTGCTATCCTGAGGAGGGCCGGCCCCCCCGGCCGGCCACCGGCGACGCGAACGAGCGCGGGAGGAGCCGTGAGCACGCCGCTCTGGAACCAGTACCTGCGCATCAAGCGCCGCTACCCCCACGCCATCCTCTTCTTCCACCTGGGCGACTTCTACGAGACGTTCAACGAGGACGCCAAGATCGTCAGCGCCGTCTGCGATGTGGTCCTGACCAGCCGCGAGATCGGCAAGGGCCAGCGCGTGCCCCTGGCCGGGGTCCCGGTCCGGGCCTACGAAACCTACGCCGCCAAACTCCTCCAGGCCGGCTACACCGTGGCCCTCTGCCAGCAGCTGGAGGACCCGGCCACCGCCAAAGGGCTGGTCGAGCGCGACGTGGTCCGCGTCCTCACCCCCGGCACCCTGGTCGAGCCGGGGCTCCTCGACGCCAAGAGCGCCAACTACCTGGCCGCCCTGGTCCTGGAGGGAGCCCGGGCCGGCCTGGCCTACGTCGAGGTCTCGACCGGCGAGTTCGCCGCCACCGAACTGCCCGAGGACGCACCGGGGCCGGCGCTGCGCCGCCGGGCCGACCCCGAGGCCGTCTGGCGCGACCTCCTGCCCGAACTCCAGCGCCTGGGCCCGGCCGAGGTCCTGGTCCCGGCCACCGACCCCCGCGCCCCCGAGGCCCTGCAGCCCTACCAGCCCCTGGTCGGGCAGTTCCATCTCACCCCCTACGACGCCTGGCACTTCCACCCCGACACCGCCCGCGAGGCCCTGCGCCAGCAGTACCGCGTGCAGACCCTGGCCGCCTTCGGCCTCGACGACCGCCCTCTGGCCGCGCGCGCGGCCGGCGCCATCCTGCAGTACCTGCAGGAGACCCAGAGCGCCGCCCTCAAAACGCTCGCCCCGCCGCGCTCCTACTCCACCCGCCAGTACATGCTCCTCGACCCCACCACCCGTCGGAACCTGGAACTGGCCCAGAGCACCCGGGGCGGCACGGTCAAGGGATCGCTCCTCTGGGTCCTCGACCGAACCCGCACCGCCCCCGGCGGCCGGCTGCTGCGGCGCTGGCTCAACCAGCCGCTCTGCGACCTGGCCCCGCTCCAGGCCCGGCTGGACGCCGTCGAGCACCTGCTGAACGACCACGCCCTGCGCAGCCGGCTCGGACAGCACTTAAGTCGTCTGCCCGACCTGGAGCGGCTCATCACCCGCATCGCCCAGGGGCTGGCCGGCCCGCGCGACCTCATCAGCCTGCGCGAGGGGCTGCAGACGGTGGCCGCCCTGCGCGCGCTCCTGGCAGACCAACCGGCGGCGGAGGAGCGCGTGTCCGGCGCGGCCGGTCGGTGCTCGCCGGTCTGGACGCTGCTCGCCCGGCTCGACCCCTGTCCCGAGGTGAGCGCCGAGATCGAGCGGGCGCTGGTGGCCGACCCCCCGGCCACCCTAGCCAATGGTGGCGTCATCCGGCCCGGCTACGCCACCGACCTCGACGCCCTGGTCGAGTCGATCCGCGAGGCCCGCGAGTGGGTGGCCGGCCTGGAGCGGCGCGAGCGCGAGCGGACCGGTCTCAAGGGGATCAGGGTTGGCTACAACAAAGTCTTCGGCTACTACCTCGAGGTCTCTCATCCCGCCCTGCGCGCGCGCCTGACCCCGGAGATCCTGGCTCAGAACCCGCGTCTGCCCGACGGACGGGTGCCGGAGACGGTCGCCGAGTATCTGGAGGGGTGCTGTGGCTACCTGCGCAAGCAGACGCTGGTCGGCGCCGAGCGGTACGTCACCCCCGATCTCAAGGAAAAAGAGGCCCTGATCAATGGGGCGCAGGAGAAGATCGTCGCCCTGGAGACGCGGCTCTTCCAGGACCTCTGCGCGCGGGTAGCGGCGGCCCGTGAGCGGATCCTGGCCACGGCGGCCGCCCTGGCCGAACTCGATGTGTATGTCTCGCTGGCCGAGGTAGCCGAGCGTCACCGCTATGTCCGGCCGGTGCTGACCGCGGGCGAGCGGATCCGCATCGTCGGGGGGCGTCATCCGGTGGTCGAATTGACCTTGAGCGAGGGCGGCTTCGTCCCCAACGACTGCGACCTGGCCAACAGCGGGCCGCAGATCATCATTCTGACCGGCCCCAACATGAGCGGGAAGTCGACCTATCTGCGGCAGGTGGCGCTCATCGTGCTGCTGGCCCAGATCGGCAGTTTCGTGCCGGCCGAGGCGGCCGAGATCGGGCTGGTCGACCGCATCTTCACGCGGGTGGGGGCCCAGGACGACATCGCCACCGGCCAGTCGACGTTCATGGTCGAGATGGCCGAGACCGCCTACATCCTCCACCACGCCACCCCGCGCAGCCTGGTCATCTTCGACGAGATCGGGCGGGGCACCGCCACCTATGACGGGCTGGCGGTGGCCCGGGCGGTGATCGAGTACGTCCACGACCATCCGCGGCTGGGCTGCAAGACGCTTTTCGCCACCCACTATCACGAACTGACCGAGCTGGAGCGGGTGCTGCCGCGGGTGCGCAACTACCGGGTCGAGGTGCTGGAGGAGGGCGACCAGGTGGTCTTCCTGCACCGGGTGGTGCCGGGGGCGGCCGACCGGAGCTACGGGGTCCACGTGGCCCGGCTGGCCGGGCTGCCGGGGTCGGTGGTCCAGCGGGCGGCCGAACTGCTGCGGGAGCTGGAGCGGGGCAAAGGCGGGCGCCGACGACGGGCGGGCGAGGAGACGGGGGAGAGACACACCGGGGGACCGGCGCTGCCCTTCCTGGCCGACGGGCTGCTGCCGCTCATCGAAGAGCTGGCCGGCCTGGACCCCAACCAGCTGACCCCGCTGCAGGCGCTCATCAAACTGCACGAGCTGGTCGAACGGGCCCGGCAGGTCCGCGCTGACGCCCGGCCGTAAGAGATTTTGGTTACTCTACGGTAAGAGGTCGCGGATGAGGCGGAGGACGCCCTGGCGCCAGGCCACGCGGTGGGTCACCCCGACCTGGTCGGCCAGGGCCTCCTTGTGGGCCTGGTACCAGTCGTAGGCCCGGATGAGGGCCTCGGCGTTGCTGTAGCGGGGCCGCCAGCCCAGGAGGGTCATCGCCCGCTCGATGGAGACAAACGAGTCCTTATCGGCGGTGGCGTAGACCCATTTGTACAGGGGGGAGAGGTGGAGGGCTTCGAAGAGGGCCAGGGCCGCCTTGACCGGTCCGGCCGGGAGCGGCCAGACGCGGGCGCCGGTCCCGGCGTGGTCGCAGAGGGCCTGCACGTCCTGACGGACCGTGCCGAAGCGCTCGGCCCCGATGTTGAACGTGGTGTTGGCCCGGTCGGCCGGGGCGGTCAGGGCCCGCAGGATGGCGGCGGTCAGGTCGGAGACCTCCAGGAGCTGGTAGCGGTTGTGGCCGGCGCCGATGATCGGGATGGGTTTGCCGCGCTCGACCCAGTCGAAGAGGATCTGGAAGACGCCCAGACGGCCGGGGCCGATGAACGTCTTGGGGCGGATGATGGTGATGGTGAGCCCGCGCTGCCGGAACTCCTGGCAGACCTGTTCGGCCATGATCTTGCTCTGGCCGTAGGGGCCGACGCCCTCCAGGGGGTCGTCTTCTTCGATCGGGTGTTTTCTGGGGACGCCGTAGACGGCGGTGGAGGAGATATAGACGAGGCGGCGGACGCCGTGGGCCAGGGCGGACTCTAGGACCGTGCGGGTGCCCTCGACGTTGACCGAAAAGATCTCCTGGCGGGGCCAGAGAGGGAGGGCGGCGGCGGCGTGGATAACGGCGTCGACGCCGGCCATCAGCCGGTCGACGGTGGGGCGGTGGCGGACATCGCCCTGATGGAAGGCGACCGGGCCGTGGTAGTCGGATTCGATATAGCGGGCGATGTCGAGGAGGACGACCTGGTGGCCCTGCTCGACCAGGGCGTTGGCCATATGGAAGCCGAAGAAGCCGGCGCCACCGGTGAGGAGAACACGCATTCTTCGCTCACTCCGCGTCTAACTTACCACGCGGCCCCGCCCGGCCGCAAGGTTTTGCCCTTCTCAGAGGCGGACCGCTGGAGCGGTGAAGGCTGAGTCCCGAGCGCCCGGAGAGGCAACTTCGCCCTCACACCCCCAGAGGGACACCGGCGGCCGCCAGGTGTTCTTGAAGCCGCGCGATCGCAACCTGGCGGGGCGTACCGCCGGCCTGCATCATAGGGTCGGCGGCGTCTGCTCCGCGGCATGGCTTAATCAGTCGCGGCGGATGAGCCAGTTGAGGAAGCCGAGGGCTAAGATGGCGGCGGCCGCCACCGTGGCGATGGCGTAGAAGGCGGTGAAACAGGGCGGCTGAGCCCGCACCATGCTCCCGAACGGCTCGGGCACCTGCCCCCACTCAGCCGCCAACCGCAGGTACAGCAGCCCGGCGCTGACCAGCAGCGTCAAAAGCGCCGCCCCCGGCACGTATAGGTCCTCAATGAAGATCGGCGGCCGCCGGGGCGGCCGCTTGGGCGGCAGATCCCGCAAAAGCACCCCACAATCCGGGCAGCGCATCACCCCCGGCGCGTACTCGCACCGACACCGCGGACAGTACGGCATCGCCCCTCTACCCTCTCACCCGTCTCCCAACCGCCCGGCCAGCCAACACCACCTCCGGCCCCCCCCAGCCACCCAGGCCACCGTGGCGCTCACAACCACCTACCCGTCTCGGCACCCCCGCCGGCTCTCGCCCGGCCACCACCCGGCCGGACCGGCGACCGCTGGCCCCCGACCACCCCCGTCAGGAGCCCCACGCGCCCGACCCCCCAGCCCAGGGCAAGCAGCCCCGGTCCAGGCCCACGCTCCCGCACTCCCCTGCTCCGCCAGGGAGCAGGATCAGACAGGCTCCGCGTCCCGGCGACGAGGCGGTCCATCCGGTCGCCGGAGCCCCACCAGACGCATCCATCCGCCAGCTGGCCGGACCGCCGCCTCAGCCGCTCACTGGCGCCCCGGTCAGCCCCGGCTCGACCAGCCGGGCCGGGTCGAGCAGCACCGCCAGCTGCTCGTCGGTGAGATCGGTCTCCTCGCGGGCGATCTCGCGGATGGTCCGCCCCGTTTCAAAGGCCTTCTTAGCGATGGCCGCCGCCCGGTCGTAGCCCAGGACCGGCGCCAGGGCGGTGGCCATCATCAGCCCTTTCTCGACCAGCTCCGGCCCCCGTCCGGTGGCCTGCAGCCCCTGGACACAGTTCAGGCTGAAGGTCCGAACGGCGTTGGCCAGGATGCTGACCGACTCCAGCAGGTTATCGGCGATGAGCGGCAGCATGGTGTTGAGTTCGAAGAAGCCCCACTGCCCGCCCAGGGTCACCGCCTGGTGGTTGGCCATCACCTGGGCGCAGACCTGGATGAGCGCCTCGGGGATGACCGGATTGACCTTGCCGGGCATGATCGAACTGCCCGGCTGGACGGCCGGCAGGAGCAGTTCGAAGAGCCCGGCCCGTGGCCCCGAGCCCATCAGCCGGATATCGTTGGCGATCTTCATGAGGCTAACGGCGATGGTATTGAGGACGCCACTGGCCAGCACCGCCCCGTCCATCGCCGCCTGGGCCTGGAAATGGTTGTCGGTCTCGCGCACCGGCAGCCCGGTCAGTTCGGCCAGCCGTCGGGCCGCCCGCTGGCCGAATTCGGGATGGGTGTTGACCCCGGTACCGACGGCCGTCCCCCCCAGGGCCAGTTCGCTCAGCTCCTCTTCGGCGTAGCGCAGCCGCCGCAGAGCCCGCTCGATCTGACCGGCGTAGCCCAGAAACTCCTGTCCCAGCCGAATGGGGGTGGCGTCCATCAGGTGCGTCCGCCCGGTCTTGATGATCGGCCAGAACTCCTCAGCCTTGGCCCGCAGGTCCCGGTGCAGGAGCTCCAGCGCCGGGCGCAGATCATCGCGCAGGGCCATCAGCACCGAAAGGTGGATGGCGGTCGGAATGACGTCGTTGGAGGACTGGCCCAGATTGACGTGGTCGTTGGGATGGATGCGGCCCACCGTCGGCGCGATCTCCATCGCCCGGCGGGCGATGACCTCGTTGGCGTTCATATTGGTCGAGGTGCCCGAGCCGGTCTGGAAGACGTCGACCACGAACTGGTCGTCCCAGCGGCCGTCGGCCACCTCCTGGGCGGCCTGGATGATGGCCTGGGCCCGTCCGGCGTCGAGCAGACCCAGATCGCGATTGACCTCGGCCGCCACCCGCTTGATGAGGCCCAGCGCCTGGATGAACCGGCGGGGGAAGCGCCGCCGGCTGATCGGGAAATTGAGGACGGCCCGCTGGGTCTGGGCCCCGTAGTAGGCGTGGGCCGGGACGGCCACCTCGCCCATCGTGTCCCGTTCGATCCGTACGGCTGGTTGCTGACTCATCGTCGCTCTCCTTCCCAGAGGGTCTCAGGTCCGGGCACGGCCGGGGGTCAGACCGGCCAGCCAGAGCCGCAGACGGTCCAGATCCACCGGCTCGGTGGTCAAAAGCCTCCGCAGCGCCCGCCCCTCCGGCCCCGGCGCCAGGGCCGACTCCACCAACCGGTCGAGTGGGGGAAGGCTGGTCGGCTCGACCAGGCCAGCCTCGCTCAGCCGCACCAGCGCCACAAAGAGCGCCCGGCGCAGGCCGTAGCGGTCGACCGGCTCGCCCGCGACCAGGACCGGGGGATGGAAGGCGCCGGTCCGGACGAGGAAGGCGGCGACGTGGGGCGGGACCAGGTGCTGCCAGGGCTGGCCCTGGGCGATAGCCTGCCGCACCTGGCTGGCCGAGAGGGTCCGGAGGTCGGGCGGGAGGTCGAGCGGCCGCACCCGTCCAGCGTAGGGCTGGCGGTCGGGGTGGGCCAGGAAGGCCTGGAGGGCCGCGTGATCGGCCCCGTCGCGGGGCGCCACCAGGAAGCCGGCCTGCTGAAAGAGATCGCGCAGGGCCGCCCGCAGATCCGGGTAGTAGCGGGGGTCGAAGATCTGGACGATCTTATCGAAGCCGACCACGAACCAGAGGTCGGTGAGCGCGGGGAAGTGCTGGCGCAGGGCCCGGGCCTGGTCGACGTAGAGCCCCCGGTTGATAAGCAGAACGCTGCTCCCGTCCTGGGCGGCCTGGTCGGCGAGGAGGAGCAGGCGGTCCTCGGGCATCAGGCCCGCGGCCAGCTCTTTATCCACGATGTGGGTGCTCAGGGCGTAGGCGGTGGGCGCGATCCCCTGAGCCCGGGCAGCGGCCAGGAGGGCCACGTGGGCGCGGGTCAGGGGGTTGAAGGAGCCGGCCAGGACGGCCAGGGTGTGGGGAGAGATGGTGGTCAGAGGACCGCTGACGACGGCGACCCGTGGTGTGGGGTCGGCCGCCAGGGCGGTGCGGAGGCGATAATAGTGGAGCAGGCGGAGCAGGTCGTCGGGCACGCTGGACTCCTCGGCCGGCAGGGCTCCCGGAGCCCATTATACCCCACCCCGGCGGGACGGCGCAGCCCGCCCTTGACGCGGTCCCGGCCGTCCGCCTACAATCCCGGCTGATGCCGATGGACACGGCCCTGGTCCCGTCGCTCCGGCCGCCGCTCAAGTGGGCCGGCGGCAAGCGCTGGCTGGTCCCTCACCTCTGGCCCCTCTGGGCGCCCCACCGGCAGCGGCGGCTGGTCGAGCCGTTCTGCGGCGGGCTGGCGGTGACGCTGGGGCTGCGGCCGGCGCGGGCGCTCCTCAACGACCGCAATCCCCACCTCATCAACTTCTACCGCTGGCTGCAGCGCGGGCTGGTCATCGACCTCCCGATGGCCAATGACCGCGACCTCTACTACGCCCACCGGGCCCGCTTCAATCAGCTTATCGCCACCGGGCAGGCGGAGAGTGCCGAGGCGGCCATGCTCTTCTACTATCTCAACCGAACCGGCTACAACGGCCTCTGCCGGTTCAATCAGAAGGGCCAGTTCAACGTGCCCTTCGGTCGCTACCATCGCATCACCTACCAGCGCGACTTTAGGGCCTACGCCGCCCTCTTGCGGGACTGGGAGTTCCGGTATGGGGACTTCGAGACCGTGCCGCTGGAGCCGGACGACTTCCTCTACGCCGATCCGCCCTACGATGTGGAGTTTCGCACCTACGCGCCGGAGGGATTCAACTGGGCCGATCAGGTGCGGCTGGCCCGCTGGGCGGCCAGCCATCCCGGGCCGGTGGTCCTCTCCAACCAGGCCACGCCGCGCATCATCGACCTCTACCGCGACCTGGGCTTCACTCTGCGGTTCCTGCCCGGCCCGCGCCTGATCAGCTGTACCGGCGACCGATCGCCGGCCACCGAAGTGCTGGCGATCAAAGGGGTTCCCTGATGTCTGCCCGCGCCACCGCAACGGGGCGAGTGCTCGAAGAGATCCTGGACCCGCTGGTCACAGCAGCCGGTCCCGGGGCCGCGGAGCCACCGGATGCCCGCTGAGAAACTGGTCCTGGCGGTGGATGGCGGGGGCAGTGGGACACGGGCGGCCGTTGCCACCCTCACCGGCGAGATCCTGGGACTGGGCACGGCCGGCCCGGCCAACCCCCTGACCGTCGGCCCCACCGCCGCCCGCCAGGCCATGCACCAGGCGATAGAGCAGGCCATCGCCCAGAGCGGCCAGCGGCGACCGGCGCTGGCCGCCGCGGTCCTCGGCGTCGCCGGAGCGGCGGTCAGCCAGGACCTCGCGACCTTTGGCCCGCTGGTCCGCCTGCTCCCGGCCGACCGGGTGCTGGTCGAGGGGGATCTCGTGACCACTTTCATCGGCGCCTGCCCCGAGGGCGTGGGTGTGGTGCTCAGCGCCGGGACGGGCGCCGTGGCCTTCGGCCAGAACGCCCAGGGACTGCGCGTCCGGGTCGACGGCTGGGGACCGCTCCTGGGCGATGCCGGCAGCGGCTACGCCATCGGTCTCCAGGCTCTGCGGACCGTTCTGCAGGCCGAGGACGGCCGCCGACGCCCGACCCGTCTGACCACGGCCCTCCTGGCCGCCCTCGGCCTCCCCACCCCCCAGGCCCTGGTCGACCGGGCCCACCGCCAGGGCCTGGGCCGCGAGGAGATCGCCGGTCTGGCCCCGCTGGTCCTGGCCCTGGCCAGCCAGGGCGACACCTCCGCCCGCCAGATCGTCCGTCAGGCGGCGCGGGACCTGGTGCACACCGCCGTCACCGCCGTCCGCCGCCTGGGCCTGGCCGACCAGCCGGTCACCGTGGCCCTGAGCGGAGGGCTCCTCAGCCGGCCTGGTCCCCTGACCGCCGCCCTCCTGGCCGGGCTGAGCCGCCGGCTGCCCCAGGCACGCGTGGTCCCGGCCGCCCTGCCCCCGCTCGGCGGAGCGCTGCTGCTGGCGCTGAGCGAGGCCGGCCATCCCCCGGATGAGACCGTTCGCGCCCGGCTGGCGGCCAGCCTGCGCGAGCGGCTGGCCCGGGAGAGGCAGGACCAGCCGACCTGAGAACACGTCCCCGGGCATCGGCGCCAGTGCGGCCGGCCGGGAGCCAGCAGCCGCCGACGCCCGACCAGCCGGCACACCGGAAGGTCGCCAGCCAGCCCCCATGACCACCCGCCCGGTAGCAACGCAGCGGGGAGGCGGGACAGGCGGCCGCCGGCCAGGGGGAAGCGCCGTCACGCCACCGGCCGCAGGGGATGGTCCGCGCGGACAGTCGGTGACGCCCAGCCTCTGAGGCGCTCGCCTCAGGCGGAGGGCCGCTCCCAGCGCTCGGCCCAGACGAACCGGAACTTGCCGCTCCGCGGGTCGGGCCCCGGCGGCTCAGACGCCCGCTCGATGGTCACCCCCTCAACGCCCTGAACCGCCAGAAAGGCCCGCAGACGCGCGGCGACCGCCGACCAGACCGTCTCCGGGTCGGCTCCCGGCTCCACCGCCAGCCGGACCCGCAGCGCCTGGGGTCCGGTCTGGAGGATCTGGTACCGCCGCACCCCCGGCGTCTCCTCGACCACCGTGGCCAGGGCCATGGGCGCGATCCGCACCGGCTGGCCCCTCGCTCCCCGAAAGGTCAAAATCTCGTCGGTCCGGCCCTCGACCCGCAGCGCCGGCAACGGACTGCCGCAGGGACAGGGGTCGGGCCGGAGGGTCACGCTGTCGCCCAGGTCGTAGCGGAGAATCGGCTGGACCCGGTTGGCCAGATTGGTCAGCAGCACGGTCCGCGAGGGCGTCCCTGGGGGCACCGGCCGGTAGTCGGCCGTCACCGGCTCGAGCACCACCCAGTCGGCATTCAGGTGCAGCCAGCCGGCCCGACAGAGGAAGGCGATGGTCAGCATCTCCGAGGCTCCGTAAATATCGAGCACCGGACAGCCGAAGGCCAGCGCCATCGCTGTCCGGGCGGCCGGGGGAAGCGTCTCGCTGACCGTGGCCACCATCGCCGGCGCCAGAGTCAACCGCCCGGCCCGTTGCTCCTCGGCCAGCAGACTGAGCACCGTGGCATAGCCCCCCAGGAAGGCTGGCTGGAAGGCGTTGAGCGTCCGCACCAGGTCGGGCAGCGGCGTCAGGACCGACAGGACCTGGAAGCGCCGGGCCAGACCGGGGCGCTGCCGGCGGGCCCATTCGGCCATGGCCACCGCCCCGTAGTGCCCACCGGTGGCAACGATGACCGCCGACCGGCCACCCTGCCGGAGAGCCCGTCCGACGACGCGCCCGTCGAGCCAGGGGAGAAAGCCCCGCAGCAGGCCGAGGGCGGTGTAGACGGCCAGGGCTGGTCGGTCGTGAACCAGGACCGCCGGCTCGCCGGTCGTCCCCGAGGTGGTCATGACCAGGTAGCGGCCCCGGTAGAGGGCGCCCACCCGGTGCGGGTCAGCCAGAAAGGCCCGCAGGTCGGCCAGCCGGACCTGCGGATCGGTCACCCACTCATCGAAGCGGGCCATCAGATCGCGCTTGGTCAGCGGCGGCAGGGCGGCGAGGTCGGCGTCGTCGGGCAGCCCCCGGTAGAGCGCGGCGTAGAGGGGCGAGCGGGCCCGGGCGTAGGCCACCAGATCGGTCAGCCGGGCCCGCTGGCGAGCGGCGACCGTCGCCGACCCCCGGCGCGCCGTCCACCAGAGGTCCCAGAGCAGCCCCAGGCCCCCCGCTCGTCCCTCCCCGGTCGGCATCTGTCTGGCCGTGCTCATCCTCGGCCCTCCCCGCCCGCCGCGCCACAGCCGCCTCCGGCACGGTCGGCGCTCTACAGAGCACAGGCCGGACCAGGCGCCGATGGCGCGCCGAACCGGTTACCCCTTCGGGACCGTCGGCGACCGGGGCGCCGATGCGGCCACGGCCAGTCGCCCTCCCCGCTCACCCGCAGGTCGCGCCGCTGGAAGCGCCAGCCGGCCAGGGCCAGGAGCGCGACCGTCGCTCCGCACAGTCCGGCCAGCCAGTCGCCCCGAAGCCCGTCGAGAGCCGCCCCGCCCTGGTAGTAGGTCAGCGGGGAGAAGCGGGCCACCGCTTCGAGGTCCCGGACCACGCGCCCCAGGCCGGTCAGAAAGAAACTGGCGCCCAGGCCCAGCCCGGCCGCCATGGCCGCCAGCCGCCGGGCCGGCAGCACCTGGCTGAGGGCCAGCGCCAGGGCGCCGAAGAGGAGCACCTCGGCCAGCAGGGAGACAAACGGCCCGGCCAGCGCCAGGGGGCTGACCGTCAGCCGGGTGGCCAGCGGCCGGCCCAGGATCAGCCCCAGCCAGCCCAGGACCACGATCCCCAGGCTGGCCAGGCTGAAGCCCAGCCAGCGCCCCAGGAGAAAGGCCAGCCGGCTGACGGGGGCGCTCATGAACAGGTCGAGCAGTCCTCGCTCCTCCAGCTCGGCGATCAGGCTGCTCCCGACCAGGACCGCGTAGGTGCCCAGAAGGAGCGGCAGATACGAGAAGTACTCGGTCTCGAGGTAGCCGGCCGGGGTGGCGAAGCGTTCGACATCGCCGAAGAAAGCCAGCAGCTCCCGGGGCAGCTGCCGGAGCAGCTGTTGCAGGGTCTCCGACTGAGCCGCGAGGGTATCATAGAAGGCCAGGATGTAGACGCCGAGGGCAGCCAGTCCCAGCCCCCAGCCCAGGACCGCGCCGCGCAGCCCGGCCAGTGTGTAGGCCAGCACCGCCCTCACCGCGGCTCCCCGGGCGCGGCGTAGAAGCGCAGAAAAACCTCCTCCAGCGACGGCCGTTCAACCTCCAGGTCGCGGACCGGGAAACGGGCCAGCGCCTTGACGAAAGGATCGATCGCGCCGCTCACCTCTATCAGCCAGTGGTCGTCGGTCCGCTCCAGCACCCGCACGCCGGGCACTCCGGCGAAGGCCGTCTCCGGCACCGGCTCGGCGAAGCGGACCCGCACCCGCCGCAGGGCCCGTCCGGCCAGATCCGCCGGCGCCAGGGCCGCGACCACCACCCCCTGACGGAGCAGCACCACCCGGTCGGCGATGGCCTCGACCTCGGAGAGGATATGGGAGGAGAAAAAGACCGTCGTGCCGTCCTCGGCCCGCCGGTCGCGGAGCAGGGCCAGGACCTCCCGCTGCAGCAGCGGGTCCAGGCCGGCGGTCGGCTCATCGAGGAGCAGCAGGGCCGGCCGGTGCAGCAGCGCCAGCGCCAGCCCGACCTTCTGCCGCTGGCCGCGTGAGAGATTGCGGATCCGCGGCCGGAGGTCGAGGTCCAGCCGGGCGACGAGATGCCGGACAAACGCCCAGTCCACCCGCCCCGCGTGCAGCGCGGCCCAGAGACGCAGCGTCGTCTCCACCGTCAGGTTCTCATCCAGCCGGAGGTCGCCGGGGAGATAGCCGACCTGGCGCCGCAGCGCCACCCCCTGGCGCTGGGGATCCAGTCCCAGGACCCGGAGCATTCCGCTGTCGGGCCGGATGAGGTCGAGCAGACAGCGGATCGTGGTGGTCTTGCCGGCGCCGTTGGGACCGAGGAAACCGACGATCTCACTCCGCCGGACCGTGAGGTCCACGCCACTCAGGGCTCGAACCGGGCCGTAGGACTTCGTCAGCCCCCGGACGACGATGGCCAGGTCATCCAGCATCCAGGACTCCGGCGGTCAGCGCCGCTCGGGCGCCAGGCGGAGAGGCGGCAGGGCGGCGGCGATCCGCGCCCGCTCCGGCTCCAGCCAGGGCGGCAGCCGCAGACCCGAGCCCAGCTGCGCGGGCGGCTCGTCGGCGGTGAAGCCGGGCGGGTCGGTCGCCACCTCGAAGAGGGCGCCCCCCGGCTCGCGGAAGTAGATCGAGTGGAAGTACTGGCGGTCCATGATCGGCGAGACCGCCACCCCGTTCTGGAGAAGATACTGGCGCCAGGCGGCCTGACTGGGATCATCGGGCAGGCGCCAGGCGACATGGTGGATGGTTCCGACCGCGATCTGGCCGGGGGCGCCGTCGGGGTCGGCCAGGAGGTCGAGAAACTGTGGTCCCTGGCCGGCTCGCAGGCGCGTCCAGGGCGGGCGGTGGGCCACCGGAACGAAGCCCAGGAGGCGGGTCAGGAAGTCCTGGGTGCGGTCGGGGACGGCGGTGCGCAGGATCACCCGGAAGAAGCGGCCCAGGGCGCGCGCGGGCGGGACCGGTCCGTCGGTCCAGGGGGCGGGGGCAGCGTCGGGCCAGGCGATGAGTTCCAGCGGCAGGCCGTCGGGGTCGCTGAAGGCCAGGCCCCGCTCGTCCCAGGGGGTTTGGAGGTCGGTCACGGTGACCCCGGCGGCCTGGAGGCGGTCGCGCCAGAAGGTCAGGGCGTCGGGGGGGATGGTATAGGCCAGGGCGGTGACCATGCCGGTGCCGGGCCGACCGCGGGGCGCGCCGGGCCAGGGGAAGAAGGTGAGGACGGTGCCGGGGCTGCCCAGAGCGTCGCCGTAGTAGAGGTGGTAGGTGGTGGGGTCGTCGAAGTTGACCGTGACTTTCACCAGCCGCAGGCCCAGAAGGTCCGTATAGAAAGCGCGGTTGGTCTGGGGGTCGCCGGCGATGGCCGTGATATGGTGCAGACCGCGCAGCGGCTCAGGCATGGGGACTCTCCTGCGCAGTGCTCGGGCTGGTCGCCAGGGCGCGTTCCAGCCTGCGCAGGAGCGCGCTCAGCTGGCGCTGCTCGGCGGGGGCCAGGGTCTGAAAGAGCCGGGTGAGCAGCGACTCCTGGGCCGGGACCACCTCGGCGTAGAGGCGCTGGCCGGCTGGGGTGAGAAAGAGGCGGTGGACCCGGCCGGCGGGTCGGCGTTCGATAACGCCGCGCTGCTCCAGCCGGTCCAGGAGCTGGCAGACATCGCCGGCCGTCACCAGGAGCGTAGCCGCCAGGCGCTGCTGGCTGATGCCGGGGGCGGCGCCGACGCGGGCGATGACATCGAACTGGGCCAGGCTCAGCCCCCAGCGGCGGAGCAGGGCCGTTGAAGCCCGGTTGATCCGTTGGTAGACGCGGGCCAGGCGCAGCCAGGCCACCACCGCCCGCTCGGGCATCGCTCACGCTCTCCAGACTGGTCTCGCCCAGAGTGTGCCCGATGGGCGGGAGGCTGTCAAGGCGGGAACGCCGGGCCGGCACCGGCGTCCCCCGAGCATCAGAAGCGCAGGAGGGGTGCGGTCAGGGTGTAGCGGACGCCGGGCCCCAGACCGGCGAAGACAGCGAAGAGCGCCAGCGCCCCGCCCAGGAAGGTGACGTTGCGAAAGAAATTGAACTGCTGGGTCAGCCGCTCCTGCGGATCTTTCACCGCCCAGAAGTTATGGAAAATCAGCGCGGTCGGGATGGTCCAGAGCCCCATAAGCAGGGCCCCGATATCCGGCCAGACGCCCAGGATGACCGAGAGGCTGGCCACCAGCAGGTAGACCCCGGCTGGCCAGCCGGCCAGTCCCGGCAACGGCATGCCCTTCGACCGGGCGTAGCCGACCAGCATCGCCCCCTGGGTCAGATGCCCCAGGGCCGAGAAAAGATAAAAAGCCGTAAAGAGAATCCGCCCGATAAGAAAGACCAGACCCGCCGCTTCGCTCATGACACCTCCTTCAGGGAAGGGTAGCGGCCAGCGGGCCACCAGCCCTCCGACCCGCGCCGGCTACGGGCCGCAGATCCGGCCACCCCCACGCCAGAAAGTTTAGGGCTAAACTTTCCAGTCGTCAAGGGAGAGAGCCGGCGGCCGCTCTGCAGTCCCGCCGGCACCGGGGTCAGCGGCGGCCAGAGGACTCGGGGAGGGCATCGGCCCGCTCCCCCGACGGCCGGAGGCGGTGGGGCCACCGCCGCAGGAGCAGGGCCAGGGCCAGCCAGCCCAGGGCCACCCCAAACCACAGGGTGCCCAGCCGAATGAGCAGGGCCGCGGCCACGGCCCGGGCCGGCTCGGAGAGCAATCCCCGGACCAGCACCAGACCGGTCAGACTGCCCTCGGCCACCCCCAGCCCGCCGGGCAGAAACGAGAGGGCCCCAAGCAGCCCGGCCACCGCGAAGGCGAAGGCCGCCTCACGAACCAGCCCGAGGTCGAGTCTCGCCCCCAGACCGGCCAGGACCAGCGCGAAGGCCAGACATTCGCCCCCCCACGAGATCACCCCCAGCCCGACCCCGAGGAGCAGCCGGTGAGGCGCCAGAAGCGCCCGGGCGCTCTGGAGAAAAAGCCGGAGCGGTCCCACCAGTCGCTCGACCAGTGGCCAGGCAGGCAGCCGGTCCAGCAGCCGCAGCCAGAGAGGCGTCCCCTGAGCCACGAGAGCCAGCCCCAGTCCGGCCAGACCGATGGTCAGCAGCGGCCAGAGGTCCGCGTGGACCAGCCCGGCGGTCGCCAGCACCACCAGCGCCAGGCCGTCGGTCAGCCGCTCGGCCAGGACGATCGGGGCCGAGGCGCTCACCGGCACCCCGCGCAGGGTGCGGAGAAGATACGATTTCAGCCACTCCCCGACCTTGCCCGGTGTCACCACCATCGCCAGCCCGCTCAAAAAGACCAGCAGACTGGTCGACCAGGGGAGGTCGCGCACGCCCAGAACGCGGAGGTAGTAGTGCCATTTGAGGAAGCGCAGGAGGTAGTTGCCGAGCGTCAGCCCCAGGATGGCCGGCAGGGAGCGCCAGTCGAAGGCCAGGACGGCCCCGGTCAGGCTCCGCAGATCGGTCAGCAGCCCCAAAAGGGCGGCCACCGCGAGGCCGCCCGCCACCGCCAGCAGCAGCGAACGGCCCGGAGCCGGCCAGCGGTCAACGGGACCACTCGGCGCCGGGTCCGGCGAATGGACCGGCAGGGGTGCAGGCGACACCGGCCTCTCCCGCGCACAGGTCTGCCCCTATTCTACCCGGTCCGAGCCGCTCCGCCCACGCGTGTCGTCACCGCCGGCGGCGCGCCCTCCCGCTCAGGCGCGGGCCGGCCAGACCACAAAACCGGGAGCGTTGGCGAGATCGGGCCCCAGACCGGGGAAGAGGGCGGCCCGGCCCCGGTCGTCGCGCAGCACGAAGTAGTACTGGAGAGGATAGGGGGTTCGGGTGGCCGCCGCCGGAATCGCCGCCCGGTAGCGCGCTCCCTCAGTCTCCATCTCGACAGACTGGTACTCCAGAGCCTGGTTGAGCGGCCGGTAATGGAGGGTCACGGCCAGCCGGTCGGCGGCGCCGACCGTGAGGCTGAGCCGGAGGGGCTGGCCGGGCCGGAAGGTGGCCGGGGCGGCGTGCTGGACCGTCCAGGCGGGCGGCGGCGGGACCAGCCGCTCCAGGTCGGCCGGGGCGACCGGGCCGTC